>SDBV01008923.1_pt1 | contig 13424 bp, 11 predicted proteins | sample 2277081 | NCBI WGS metagenome assembly SDBV01 (sample SAMN10402039, study PRJNA504765) | marine sediment metagenome | isolation source: marine sediment core GS10_PC15, 223 cmbsf | place: Arctic Ocean: Southern Knipovich Ridge | collected 2010 | reverse complement strand
AAATGAACTCCAGAAAGCAATCCTGAGCGTCCCGCTTTTTCAAAAAGACGGGGGTTTTAACGAAGAAATTTACAGGAATTATTTAAGAATAAGACGCGATACCCCTCAAAATTTTGAAGAGCGATTAAAAAATGACATGCTCATTTCTAAAATGGGCCGTTTAATAAGTGAAACATCGGAGCTCTCTTCAGAGGAAATGAAAATTCTTGACTCAATAAAAGGCGGGAACAAGGAGCAGCTGTCTGAAATTTTCCGCTCACAAAAGAGCAATCAAACGATAAAGGCTTATATAGAAAGCATTAAAAAGCAGTTGGACATAACGATAAACGAAGACCTTATTTCCTGATCCACTATCTAATTATTCCCCTGTATATCGGATCTGATCGCTTCATTCACTTCACCTATAATATAATCTATTTCAAACGCTTAACAGGCCGTTACGGTAACTCCCTGAAAATCATCTATTTATTTCTGTCCATATATACAGATTCCTTTTTTTACGATTAACCGATTATAATCATAGAACTCAAAAAAACAGCCTGTATTATGAAAGAGGAATAGAATGGATATCATCAAAGAAGCGAAAAAGGTCCTTGAAATAGAATATAAAGCCATAAAAGAATTGATTGACAGGATTGGTGATGATTTTGTTAAAGCGATAGAATTACTGGACCAATGCAAGGGACGTGTAATAATTACCGGAATGGGCAAGTCCGGTCTTATTGGAAAGAAAATCGCGGCCACCCTTGCAAGCACGGGGACCCCGGCCTTCTTCCTTCATCCTGCTGAAGCAATACATGGAGACCTTGGGATAGTAACCCCGGATGACATCATAATTGCCATATCAAACAGCGGAAATTCAAACGAGATTATTGAGCTTTTGCCTTTTTTTAAGCGGTTCGGAATAAAGGTGATTGCTTTTACGGGGAACAAAAACTCTCAATTGGCTCAAAGCAGCGATATTTGTCTGGATATCAGCGTAAAAACAGAGGCCTGTCCTTTTGACCTGGTGCCGACTACAAGCACTACCGCCACACTTTCAATGGGCGATGCCCTTGCTGTTGCCCTGCTAAAAAAGAAAGGCTTTAATAAAGAAGACTTTGCTATCCTGCATCCTGGCGGCAGCCTGGGAAAGAGTCTTCTGCTCAGGGTAAAAGACCTGATGCATACCGGAGATAGTCACCCGTCAGTGAAACATGATGTCCCGCTAAAAATAGCCATTTGTGAAATGACATCGAAAGGATTGGGGATGACTGTTATAGTGGATGAGCAGGGATGTCTTGCCGGCCTGATAACAGATGGTGACTTAAGAAGGATTCTGGAAACCGAAGATAATATAATGGAGCTACCGGTACAGGAGGTCATGATAAAAAATCCCAAAACCATCAAAGAGGATATCCTTGCTGCCGAGGCCCTCAGGAAAATGGAACTGTCATCAATAACGTCGTTAATTATTACTGATGACAACAATAGACCATTCGCATCAATTCACTTACATGATATTCTGAAGGCCGGCATCGCATAATTGAGAATCATCAGTTTATTTCCGTCCATAGATACAGATTCCTTATCCGGTACAAGTTTCTGCTTGACAGCACAATATCTCATATGATATGTTCAATATATGAACGTTCAAAATTCGAACGACAAAAAACATGCAAATCATGATAGTTACAAGTCTTTCCTGTTACTGGATGAAATTTCAAAGGGCAACCCCCTGTCCCAGCGGGACTTAAGTAAAAAACTTAATCTGGCTCTTGGCCTTGTTAATTCATACATTAAAAACCTTATTTCAAAAGGATATATAACCATAAGAGACATCCCCGCCAAAAGATATACATACTATCTCACACCCAAGGGTATTTCTGAAAAGAGCCGTCTTACATATGAGCACTTACAGAACTTTACAAATCTATACAAAGTTGCAAGAAAAGACTTCCGCGCACTGTTTAGCAAACTTGAAAAAGAAGGCATTAAAAAAGTTGCTTTTTGCGGAGTCGATGAGATAACTGAAATAGCCTATATCTCACTCCAGGAGACGAGACTGGAATTAGCAGGGATTTTCAATGATGTCAGTGAAGGAATAAAATTTTTTGGATATAATGTTGTTTCTTTGGAAGATATAACGACTGCTGAATTTGAAATAATCATCATTACCTCTTTCCAAAACAGCGATACATTCAAAAACTTTTTAGTAGAAAAAGGGGTCAAGGAAGAAAAAATCCTTAATATCAGTTCCGGCGGCTGGCTGAAAAAGATAGAAACCGGTTAAAGCAGTTTTATGGATTATCCAGAAAAGGAAACTACATCATGAAGTTCTATCGCGGATTTACAGTTTGGTTTACAGGCCTGTCAGGATCAGGCAAGACTACACTTTCAAAGCTGGTATATAAATATCTCCAGGAAAGCGGGACAAACAACATTGAGGTCCTGGACGGAGATATCATCAGGACCCACCTCTCAAAGGGACTTGGCTTTTCAAAAGAAGACCGGTTCACAAACCTTAGGCGGATCGGCTGGGTTGCGCAGCTTCTTACAAAACACAAGGTGCCGAACCTTGTTGCTGCCATATCTCCTTATCAGGAAATACGGGACGAGGTCCGTAAAATAGTGGAAGACGCAGGAGGAAAGGGGAGTTTTGTCGAAGTGTTCGTAGACTGTCCCATTGAAGTCTGCAAAGAAAGGGACCCGAAAGGATTCTATGCAAAGGCAATGAGGGGGGAGATCAAAAATTACACTGGAATTGACGACCCTTACCAGGCCCCTGTCAGTCCGGAAGTTCATGTACACACTGATAAGGCAACCCCCGAAGAATGCGCAGAAGAAATATTTGAATATATAAAAAACAATAAATTGATCGCCATTTATGAACCTTCATAAGAAAATGAGTACTATGGGAGTTTCCAAGTGAAAAGTTTCGTTTCTGAAAACATATATATATTCTTTGATTTTATGAGAAAATTGTACAAGAACCGCTATATGGTAAAATCCATGGCCCTGAGAGAGGTAAAAGCACGTTATGTGGGGAGTTTTTTCGGATTCCTCTGGGCCGCGATTAATCCTCTTGTGCTGGTCGCAATCTACGGGATAATATTCGGCGTTTTTTTTAAGTCCAAACCCGATCCGGTTTACGGTACCGACAGCTTCTTCCTCTTTCTTATCTGCGGACTCATCCCATGGCAGTTTTTTATGGAAACAGTTACTTCATCAAGTATGGTATTAATATCGAACCATAATCTCATTAAAAAAGCAGTAGGGTTCCCGTCAGAAATTCTCCCCATAGTTAATGTTGCAAGCAATATAATTAAACATCTTATCGGCATTGTTCTTTTGGTTCTGATATTGCTTATATTCGGCATCAGATTTACACCCTTTATGCTGTTGATATTTGTATACCTTTTCTTCACAGCAATACTTACTGTGGGTCTTGGATGGATTCTTTCAAGTTTAAGTGTTTACTTAAGAGACGTACACCATGTAGTCGGGCTGATAATGATGGGCATGTTCTTTTTCACCCCGATATTTTATTCCCCGAGCATCGTCCCCGAATCAGTGCTGCCCTTACTAAAGCTTAACCCCGCATACCATTTAGTATTCGGCTACAGATACGCCCTTCTGGCAGGCAAAATGCTCCCGTGGCAGGATATGGCTTATTTAGCTGCAACATCCTGTTTTGTGTATGGACTGGGAGGACTGATATTCAGGAAGCTTAAACCGGGTTTTGCAGAGGTATTGTAACGTACAGGATTGTTTATGAATAATAATAACGCTATCAAAATTGAGAACCTCAGCAAAAGCTTCAAAATGTTCATGTCTCCGGCTGAAAGAGTTAAGGAACTCATCCATCCTTTCGGCAAGAAATACAGCCGCGATTTCTGGGCCTTAAAAGATATCAATTTAGAGATTTCAAAGGGTTCAACTATTGGCATCATCGGTCGAAACGGTTCCGGAAAAAGCACCTTATTACAGATTATTACCGGCATCCTGCAGCCGACAACCGGCTCTGTTCAGGTAAATGGCCGCGTCTCTGCCCTTTTGGAACTGGGAACCGGATTTAATCCGGAATTTACGGGGAGAGAAAACGTTTATATGAACGGAATTATAATGGGGCTGTCCCGGGAAGATCTGGACAACCGCTTTGATGATATTACTGCATTTGCTGACATCGGCAGCTTCATAGACCAGCCTGTCAAGACCTATTCAAGCGGTATGTATGTAAGGCTGGCCTTCTCGGTCGCCATTAATGTAGACCCTGATATTTTAATAGTAGATGAGGCGCTGTCAGTGGGAGATATGGGGTTCCAGCAGAAGTGTCTGCACCAAATAGAATTAATGTTAGACAGGGGGATCACTGTCATACTTGTTACGCATGACATTAATACGGTTAAGAACTATTGTACCAATGCTGTTTACCTGAAAGAAGGAAGTCTTCTGTATTATGGAGAATCTGAAAAAGTTACAGAGGCTTATCTGAAAGATTTATTCGCTGAACAGCAAAACTCAATTAAAAGTAAGTCTAATATTGTCTGGAAAAAAGACCATCATGGGAAAATTTCTTTCGGCACTAAGCATGCTGAAATTTGCAATTTTTCTCTTTTATGCGGAGAAAAAGAAACGGAAGTCTTTTCTCTGGGTGACCCCCTTACTGTAAAGATAACCGCAAAAGTTGATGACACGATAACTAATCCAAAACTATTAATTCAATTGAGGGACTACCGCGGTTATCCCATATATGGGACAGATACGTTATCAGCCGGTTTAGCGTTCCCCGTTGATGAGCGCAAGGAAGGATTTATCAGCGCCTCCTTCACACTCGACATTACCCTGGCCCCGGGCGGTTACTCTCTTGTGTTAAGTTTAACTGATCATATCAGTGACAGTGAAGTAATTGTCCATGAAAAGATAGTGGGTGCACTTAATTTTACAGTTTTGGAAAGCGAGAAAATTTTTCATGGGGTAGTTGATTTAAATGCCAGGTGTGAAAAATCAGAAATCGAACCGGAACGCGCACTTCCAGAAGGATCCGCTCCCAATGACATTCATGAAGATACACTGCAGTGGGCTGTATCACATTCACCTTCACCTGAAATCCTGCTGTCACTTGTGAAAAAGTCCAGGAAGCACTTCGGCTGGTTTACCAGGCAGCTGACGAGGGCATTTGAATATCCCTGGATATTAAGTCAAATCAAGGAATTCACAGGCAGGCATATTTTAGATATTGGCGCAGGGGTCTCGCCGCTTCCGCTGCGACTGGCTGAGCTTGGTTCAACAGTTATAACAATTGACGGGTCCTCTACTGTGCGCAGATCGGATGAAGACCCGGGCAGCTGGGATGAATGGGGATACCTTGATTATTCAGGAATAGATAATAGCATCCGCTCTGTGAATGAGGATATTATGGTTACCCGCTTTGAGGATAACTCATTAGATTTCATCTATTCGATTAGCGTTATTGAACATATGCCTGCTTCAATCCGAAGACAGTTATGGAGCAGGATCACACAATGGCTAAAAAAAGAAGGGGCACTGCTCATGACTGTAGACCTTGTCCCGGAGACAGAAAAGCTCTGGAACTACTGCCTGGGAAAGGTTGTGGAAGAAGAAGAAAAACATGGTAATCTTAAGGAGCTTGAACTAGAACTTTCGGAAGCTGGTTTTAAGTTAAAAGAACTCGAGTTTCTTCGCAATATATCCGGAAACCGGGTGGATTGTGCGTTCTTATATTTCAAAAGGTAAGGTTGATTCAATTGGGACATTTAAAAGGAAAATATAGTGACGATTATTTCCTGGGAGGGACTGTTGACCCTGTTTCAGGAAAAGAGTTCTCGGTGCTGGGACATTCCGAGTTCCGTGAAGGGAAAGCGCACGAGCGGACCCTGCTGGACTTTGAATTTGCCCGGTCCCTGGCAGACCCTCTTGCCGGCAAAAACATACTTGAAATAGGTTTCGGACGGGGAGACTATATACCTTTATTTCTTAAAGAGGATGTTGCCGGTTACACTGGTATCGATTTCAGCGAGTCCGCATTAAGAATTGCCAGGGAGCACTTTAAGGATCCGCGAATCAAACTCTTACAGTCGGAGGCGACAAAACTCGATGAAGAGCAGGCATTTGACCTAATTGTATTGTTTGATGTTTTAGAACATATCCCCGTCTTTGAGATGGAAACAGTATGGCGGAAAATCGGGCAATCTTTGACGCCCGGCGGGCACATAGTCATCAGCACACCAATATTTGATAATCCCAATACTACAGATCATAGCGACGAGATTTCACCGGTCATGGGCATGCATTGCAATAAACAGACTCTGGGGACACTCTTATGTGAATCTCTTAAAAACGGCTTTACTGTCGTTAGAAATGAGGAGCGGATATTTGGTTTGGTACGCACCAAAGATCTCGATCTTTTCAGCGATGAAACAAAAAGAGCATATCTCGAAGCAGAGTCGGAACTTCTTAAAATCCTGGGGGTTTCCGATTTTGACGGTAAACTCACGCCTTCTGTTGAGCATATGCTTACAGGAAAGGCGGGAAGGATAGCTATTGGCTGCGCTGCGGATAATAACGATAAATTCCTTTCCCAGGCACTGCGCCTTTTACAGTCCCTGAGGTGGTTCGGAGGAGAAATGGCCGGTGCAAATTTCTTTTTGTGTGCGATAGATAATTTAGCCCCCGAGTATGAGCGTGAATTCGAGCGTCTAGGGGCCTTTGTACGTGTTGCGGAGAGATTCAGCGACCTTCATCCTCATTCCAACAAGCTCCGCCTTCTCGAGCTTCCGGAAATCGCTTTCTATGATACATTTATATTACTGGACTGCGACACAGTGGTTACACAGGATCCGTGGCCTTTTTTGGATGGTATTGCATTCCAGGCAAAGATTGCTGACCTGCCTACCGTGAGTAATGATGTTTTCAAGAACCTTTTTCAGCACTTTAATCTGGGTATGCCTGAACAGAATTACAAAACCAATCCCAGCGAACTGCCTACTGTCTGGTTCTGTAATGCAGGAGTGCTCGTTTTTCCGGGGGAAACTGTTAAATCGCTCGGGGCAGCATGGCGAAAATACAATTTGGAACTCTTAAAGAGTTTTGATCTGCTTGATGCATATACAACTTACTGTGACCAGGCAAGCCTTAGTCTGGCATTTGCATCGCAGCCGGTACCATTTAACGAATTACCCTTAAGTATGAATTTCCCTCTCCATCTCACTCATTTAAGTGAACTGCAAATAATGAATGAATGTGATCCGGTAATTCTTCATTATCACGACCTGGTTGATGCAGAAGGATATTTGAAACCATCGTCATATCCGGGTGCACAAAAAAGAATAGAACAGTTCAATGAACGACTGAAGGAGGAAAGACATCAGCGCTCAAACAGGCAGGAGCAAGACAAAACCGTCCCGCTTTCTTCAGGGGGTGTTATAAAACATGTAAAAAAATTACTAGAGGAGATTATTTCCTCTTTTAGAAAAAACTGATAATATTTATGTCGTTATAAATTAAGTAAATATGAATAATCCCAACATTAAATCAAAAGCAGTCTGCATCCTCGGCATGCACCGGAGCGGCACTTCCGCCATATCCCGTACTATGAATATCCTTGGAGCGTATCTCGGTGAAGATGCGGATATAATGAACACGGCCCAGGATAATCCGGCAGGTTTCTGGGAGATAGACGACATAACGAACCTTCACGATGATCTGCTGCATGTGATGAAAAAGACATGGCATACAATATTGCCCCTGCCCGATAAATGGTATGAATCAGATGAGATCAAGCCATTCAGAGAAAAAATTGTTGAGATAGTCACACTAAAATTCAAGGATAAAGAACTGTGGGTATGGAAAGATCCGCGGACCTCAATACTTTTCCCTTTATGGAGAGATATATTAAAAAAGCTCGATATAGAACTGTCTTGTATCTTTATGGTGAGAAACCCGCTTGATGTGGCAAAGTCGCTTGAAAAAAGAGATGGTTTTTCACACGATAAATCTTTCGGTGTCTGGTACAATTACAATATCGCTGCGCTGCAAACAACGATTGATGTCCCGAAAGTTTTTATATCTTATGACAATCTCCTTAACAACTGGGAACCGGAGTTAAGGAGGTGTACCTCCATACTGAATATTACATGGCCTGAGGATAATGCGCGAGTTAAAGAGACAGTGGATACATTTCTCAGTCCTGATCTGTGTCACAGCACCTCAACACTTAAAGACTTGAAAGAGAAGGAAGTCCCGCGCCCGGTAATAGAACTGTACGGGCTTTTAGAAGGATTGGCAGATGCCCCCACTGTGAATGATAGTGCATTAACCCGGGAAGTGGAAAGAATATCAGGAGAATTTTTATCTTACGCATGTTTCTTTCAGCATGATATGAAACGGTTATGGGAGCTGGAGCAGCAGAATCTGAAATTAAGCCACCGGTTATTCGAAACGGAGCAACAGCTAATAAAAACAGAGAGCCAGTTAACTGAAAAAGAGGGCCGGATTCAGGCACTTTTAAATTCCTTTAGCTGGAAAATAACCGAGCCTTTAAGAAAGTGCTTCTCTCTGTTTACTAAAAGGAAAGAGAATGAATAATAACTGTCCGGTATGTTCAGAGGGAACCCCTATCCCGTACAGCGAACAAAAATGGGAATTCTGGGGGAATTCTTACCGGCTTGATTCCTGTCCGTCATGCGGCTGTGTTTTTACATCTCCTCTTCCGGATGACGAAACTCTTAAGAAAGTTTACGAAACAGGCTTTGACTACCGCTGGTATCAGGACCATTACAATGCCAAACTCCGTGATGCCCGCGCCCGCGTTCAGGAGTACCGTGACATAATGGGAAAGCGTATACTCGATTTTGGAGGAGGCATGGGTTATTTTTCGTCTGCTGCCCGCGAGCATGGCTGTCACAGCATTACATACGACCCATTTGTAAATCCAGGCACCCTTACTGAAGACAAGTGGGATACGGTTGTATCCATGCATGCTCTTGAACACTCAAATGACCTTTCACGTACTATTGAACAGATAAAAGATCTTCTGGTACCCGGAGGGAAGCTAATCCTGGCAGTACCAAATTTCCTGAGCCTCGGCTACCGCAAACTCGGTATGGATTGGGTTTGGGCCCAGCCGCCTCTTATTCATACGTTTCACTTAACCGCAGACGGCATAAAGAAACTGCTTGCCAGGCATGGTTTTACTGATTTTTGCGTATCATATCACGAGAGATGGGATGCCAACCTCTACACCGATTATAAAATGAGAGACATTTTCAGAAAAATAGATGCCCTATGGGGATATAAATATCTTAATTCTTTAATGGTATATAGAAGACTTGCAGCTTTAACAAATTCATTCCTCAGATTCAGAGGTCTTAAAAGAGCATTGGAAAATTATCATCCTGATAATGATATCTATGCTGAATTACAGGTTGTTTCGTCTCTTCCATAATCAATTGACATGAAGATAGGAATCATAACAGAAAAACACAAATTCGTATTCAGCAATCCTGGTGATAAAAGATATGAAGGCTTCAATTTCCAGATATCTATGGATGAGCTCTCTTTCATGAAAATATTCCACTCGGCTTTTTCAACACCTGCCAGATACGTTATGGAAATATTCCTGAGACTCTCCTCTACAGGCAAAACAATGCCGGGAAGAGGATATTTCATTTTCAACCCGCTGTTCGTGATGGAACCACCTGCAGTTGCCGCTGTATTTAATGAGCTGGAAAAACTGCATGACTGCATGGACATTGTGGTTTTAGGCGACGCAAATAATGTTCCCGTCGGATATTTCATTCCCCCGTCTCTTGACCCCGGGGAGGCAAGGTATTTAATGCTGCTTTCTACAGTTGACAGTCAAAAGGATTGTGAATTCATGCAGAAGGCCTTTTTTTTGCGAGCACACCATCTCACGCTGGACTCTGTTTCTCTCAGCTATGTATTGGACAGCGGATTTTATTACAACAGTGATTATATAAACATATATAAATGGACAACCGAAACAGCAATGGATGTACTCTCTGAACTTCCGGGGCCTGAGGTCAACCATGACAGGCATATCGGGGAAAAGGAGATATCGAAAAACAAGGAAATAAGGGATTCCATACCATTTAATGCGATCATGCCCTATCAAGCCGGAGATGTCCTTTTTTTTACAATTGCCGCCCGGAATATGCAAACCCATATCAACGGCGTGGTCGTCAATAAGGTCTACCACAACATTATTGTCGATAATATGCCTGAAATGAACACGGTTTCCCTTGATTTGTCCCCGCCTCACCGTGACGGAGCCACATTAATGGAAGAAAAGTATTTTTATTCGATTGCCGAGAAAGTGCCGCCAAAATGTTTTTATTATTACTGCAGACCATGCAGACAATACAATGTATCTCTGTTTCACCTGATTGATCATTTTGCATTTGCCCTGGGGGCCAGTTTCTTAAGCAGCAAGGAACTCCTTATTAATACAAAGCCTGCTCCGAAACTATACAGGCCCGAGATTGACAATAAACCTTTTAAGGTGCTTCTGCATTTCGGCGGAGGATGGCCGATAAAGATTTATCCCGAAAACTACCAGGCTGAACTCATTGACCTCCTGCTTTCAAAGGGCTATGAAGTCACCGTACTGAGGGACAGCTCACCGGAAAAAAGTGATAAGTACAATTGTGTGAAGTTTGAGAACATGGCTCAGCTGGTCGGCTTGCTGGAATCACATCATTTACTGTTGGGAACTGATTCGTTCCCATGCCATTATACCGCCCATGTACTCGGTCTTCCGACGATCTGTCTTTTTACGAGCACACGGCCCGAGAATTCAAATGCTCGGGTCACAGACTACTATAATTATTTAGAAAGGAAGCTTTCATGTAGGCCATGCGTTGCAGTGGATATCTGTCCCATGAACAGAAAACAATACTGCGAGAACAGCGTTGATCCAGAGGTTGTATATAACAAAATAGTGTCAATGCTGGAAAATGTTTATTTGAAAGACAGCGTGAAATATGAATAGAAAAATTGCCTATTGTACGATAGCTTGCGCAAATTATCTTGGAATGGTGCAAGTTCTTGAGAAGTCACTTTTAAAACAAAATCCCGGTGCTGAGTTACATATATTATTGTGCGAGCGTACCGAGATATGTCAGGAGATATCCGAGAAAACCGGTCATCAATTTTATTCTCCTTCTGAAATTGGATGTGACGACTGGCTGCATATGGCCTTCTATTACGATATTACGGAGTATAATACAGCCCTGAAACCTTTTTTCCTCGAGCTCCTCATGGATAAAGGATATGATACTGTTTTTTATTTTGACCCGGACATCGAAATATTCAGCCCCTTAAAGGAGATGGAGAGCTTATTCCCAAAATACGATATTGTTCTTACTCCGCATGTATGCAGTCCTGTTCCTGATGATAAGAAAACTCCGTCAATGGATTCTTACATCCGGGCCGGTCAATTCAATCTGGGCTATCTGGGATTATCAAACAGCGTGGAATCAAGAGAATTATTGAAATGGTGGCAGGATATATGTATAGAGAAGTGTATTTTTAATGTGGAACATAAATATTTTGTAGACCAGTTCTGGGCTGACATATTTCCCTCTTTTATTGAAAAGACACTTATTTTACGCGACAGTGCTTATAACGTTGCCTACTGGAATATCTTTCAAAGAGAGCTCGGACATAACGATGGGAAGTGGACTGTAGACGGTAACGACCTTAAGTTTTTTCATTTCAGCGGATTATCACGAAATGATCTCACTAAGGTTTCTATCCACCAGAACCGTGTTACCGCGCCGCAGGGCAGCGATTTGCACCTTCTTCTCAGTCAGTACTTTGAAAAGATAAACAGTCAGGAGTGGTCCGTTTTCAGTCCTTTAAAGTATTCTTTTGCAAAATACTCTAACGGGGAGCAGATACATGACGACGACAGGAAGAAATTTCTGCACCTTAGCCGGATTGAAAGGGCGGAAATCCCGGATCCTTTTAATGAGTTTGACGTAATTAAGAAGATTATCCAGATAGATAGAACGAATCTCCATTACATAACGAAAACACGTAATCCCTTAAAGAACTTTTATAATATATATATACGGAACAATCCGTTGTTAAGTCAGTTTTTCGAAACTATGCGAACACATGGATTACGCACAGCAATTTGGTTTAGTATACGATTTATTTTTAATAAATTTAAGGAGTTTTTCACAAAGTAGGCGGATTTCAGTCCGGTTCAATATCGTGCTGCCTGCAATTATCATGTAAGGGAGATGTCATGGAAGAGACTGTTTTTAGATTAATTGAGGACCATATAAAAGTCATCAATAATGTAAAAGAGACATTAGGAAGTCAAATAGTTCAGCTTTCCGAGCTGATTAAGGAAACTCTTGAGCGCGGGAATACGATTTTTCTCATGGGTAACGGAGGAAGTGCAGCCGATGCCCAGCATATAGCAGCTGAATTTGTCGGAAGGTTCAAAAAAGAACGGAGAGGTCTGCCTGCAATTGCACTTACAACAGATACATCTATACTAACGGCGGTTGGAAATGATTATGGTTTTGATGAAATTTTCTCCCGTCAGATTGAGAGCCTGGCAAACAAAGGTGATCTTGTTATAGGGATATCAACATCAGGGAACAGCGGCAACATCCTGAAAGGGATCGAATCAGCTCAAAAAATCGGGGCCAGCGTTGCAGGTCTTGCAGGTAAAGACGGGGGGGAATTAAAAAAAGCATGCCCGTTATGTTTAGTGGTTGCCTCAAATGACACTGCCCGGATTCAGGAAGCCCATATAACCATTGGACATATTATCTGTGAACTGGTGGAATAATCATTTGTTGCGGTGAACACTAAAAGCGTTTACCACCGGCCTTCCGGTTAAGCTGTTTAGGCTGCTTCTAAATCCACCTCCTTTCTATCTTGAATATAAGGGGACTACCCCCAGCTATAGTTCCAGATCAAGTTAGAGTTTTCCATAAATTCCGGAGTACGTCAGGGAGTACGTTAATCATAAATTCGGGCCATTTATTTATGGAGTGGCTATTCCCAATCTGAAAACCATTGGATCATTCATTCTTACATTGCCTTTCATATCAATTTTTTCCGGAGTTGATTTTACTGAATTATCCACATTAACAGCAGAAAAACCAGCTGCTTTAAACCAATGTTCATAACATGCTTTATTAGGCAGCCACCAACTTATTTTATCAATACCTGTATATGGCAATATCATTACAGGAGTTGGATCTTTATCATGATCAGTCCATGTTGATGCAGTTGTATAAAGCGTATCTTTGCAAACGGATCTTGCTGCTCTTAATGCTCCAATAGGATCTCTTAAATGAGGCAACAATGATCCCATAAAAACAAAATCAAAGGCCTCTCCATCAAATAATTCTGGAGAAACTTCATATACTCGTCCATTT
>SDBV01008922.1_pt1 | contig 13425 bp, 19 predicted proteins | sample 2277081 | NCBI WGS metagenome assembly SDBV01 (sample SAMN10402039, study PRJNA504765) | marine sediment metagenome | isolation source: marine sediment core GS10_PC15, 223 cmbsf | place: Arctic Ocean: Southern Knipovich Ridge | collected 2010 | reverse complement strand
CATTGTTTGTTTCTTCAACCATTTGTCTTCTAATTAAATCAAATAATAAATCATCAACTTGTTCACTGTATGGAGAACCATTTATAAATTCAATTAATTCAAAATTTCTCTCCACACTAATCTTCTCACTTTTTAACGAATGAATATATTCGTTTATCGCTCTTGAGTCAGCAACTAAATTTTTTCCAATAAAATTTAGAATTTCATTTTTTATCAAATCTTTTATTATATTGAAACTAGGGGTATATATCTCCATTTTTTAGTTAATCCTCCGACAATTTATTCTATCTTTAAACATCAATATCACGTTATTATATTATTTTCTTTTTTTAGGAATTTTATATATATTAAGATTATAACACCATTTACAATTTATTTTAAATTTATAATATCTTTTCCATGTTTTTTTTAGTTTTATGTTATGAATCCAATTTCCACATTTTTGACATCTAACCATTGTAAATTCTTTTCGTTTTACCATAATATTACTCTAATATAATAAATTTAACAATTATTTATAAATATAAACAGCATAATCAATTTTTTAGATCATCTATGAATTAATTTTTCTAACCTTACATATATGAAATCGTATCTAAAGAAGTCCATATTGATATCTTCCAAATAAAGGTAAAATTTATTTATTAACTATATATCTATAAGTACCTTTATGAAAATCAATAATTTTCTTAATCTTTTTTATTTACGATTTGTTTTCACAACCACATTTATAACATAAGCTCTTTGAGTATTTATGTCCGAACCTTTTTTCATCATATGTCCAAACAAAAAAATGAACACATTCCGATTCTTTTCTTCAATATCATAAAAATTAAGTTACTTTGACGTCCCTTTCCCACACCAAGCACATCTCATCGGTGTTTAACTTCAAATCTTAAAAAGCCTATTTAAATGTTTTTATTTTGAGGATATATGGATTGTTTTTAAAGTCTTCCCTCAAGAGGCTTCTTTTTTGATATTTTGTTTATTAATCCTACTTATTTCTTTTTGCAAATTCAACGGAATTTTTTCCTTTTACTTCCAATTTCATTTTTACAAAATCATCTTCTATTATCATTTTCCTAATTTAACAAATTCTCTAAATAGATAAGGTGAAAATTAAAATATAAAGATTAAGTGATATTATAATTAGTAAAAAAACTGAATCGTTCTATTCAAATATATTTCTACACATTTTTTTTTTGCCTTCCATTATATATATTTTCTACTTATTATTTTCTTATTAAATCATTAATTACTTTTTTTAAATCATTAATAGAAGTCTCAAATGAATGATATTCTTTAGAACCACAATAAGGACATGAACCCTCATCTTTTGTAAAGAAACCTATTATACATTTTGGATTATCACACCGGTATTTTTTCATAGTAACTCACTATTATAAGATTTTTTTCTAATTTCTCTATTCCAGACCCATTCAAATAATTTTTTATCATTTCCTATTTTATTTGAAATATTAATTCTCTTTTCAAATTTAAGCAATGCTAATCCCTTTAATGAATTATATTTTTTTTATCTCCAATTAAGATTAATTGTAAATGTAGAGTAAGAGTGACAAAGCTCCTCCACTAAATTAATTTAAAAATTTAAACAAGTATAACGACTTCTTCTAAACATTATAATTCTTCTTTATTATCTTTTTTATTTCCACATTCAAAATTACATTTTTTACAATATATTCTCTCTAAATCTGAATTTAATATTAAATCCATATCAAGTTCTTTACACCAAACAAATTCATTATCTTTTTTTTCTCTAATTCTCGGTTTTATATATCTATTACACCCGAATATTGAACCATTAAAACATCCTACACATGATTGACCAAAAATCTTTCTATTAAAACAATCTCTCATCGGTAATAATCCCATTAGCTCATACCTCAGTATGATAAGATTTTTGATTTGATGGGCTATCACGACAGAAATACTCCAATCCCGTCCCAACATGGTCATAATACGGATATTCACATATCGGACATATTTCATTGGTTCCTGTCTTCTCTAAGAATTCTTTATAGCTTAATTTTTTAGTTTTTATTTTCCGTATGACTATCTTCATTTTTCTTAGGAATCCTAAAACTTTTTTCTTTTTACTTCCATACATTCTGTGAAACAAACAATTCATATTTGTATTATTAATTTTTTTTAATGGATACTTTCCACATTTACATTCTAAAGTAAAATCAAGATAATCATCAATATATATATGATTACAACATTTCTTTAATTTTTCAATTATAATAAATACAATAATTATTTATTAACCACTGGAAACTAATTAATATTGACCTTCTATATTCCTTTTAACATCAACTACTTTCCGCTACACACCTTTATTTATAGGATAGTAGGATTCAAGCATGCAAGGCGCAATCACACTTGGCCTAACCGAGACAAGTGCCATTATTGACACATCACCTAAAAACTTAGTTGTAGTTCTATTTTATTATCTTTATGAAAGGCAAATGTTTTATCTGAACCAGCTACCAATATATTATCAGTTTTGGGACTCGTTTCCCCTATCTGAATATATGTACCCTCTATAACTACTGTGTCTTTATATTCTTTACCATTAATAATTCTTGTTTCAGATATTTCCAACTTCATTTTTCGTTCTCCATATTACATTAAATAAAACGATTATTTATAAACATAAACTTAATTCCTGTATTATCTTTTATTAAATCATCAATTATTTTTTTTTAATATTTAGGATTGATATCAAAAGAATGATATTCCTTAGAACTACACCAAAGGCAAGAACCCATGCAATTGAAGAACAGTTAGGGTTATCATATTGATAACGAATCATTTTTTCATTCGTCTTTATTAAAAATATTACATAACTCTTTATCTATATCTATATCTTTTGGAGTATATGATGTAGATAAACTGGGTTATTTTTTATAATATTTATAAAAAAAAAGAATTTTCTCGACATTTGTTTAAATATATCCATTATCTTTATTTATATAATTACCTTTTTGGAACAAATTAATTTCACTAATTAATTTTTATAAAGATTACAATGTCATGAAAATGAAAGAATTAATAGAACCAATAACAAACCAAGTAAAAAAATATTAAAACTGAAAAAAAATGCGCAAAACATTAAGAGAAAAGGAAGTTTGTGAAAAATGTAACCATATCATATTTAAAGAAGAGTATATTTATGTGTGCGATGTATGTGAAAAAGAAATATCTGACACTGATTATAAAGATGGGGCCTATAGATATCAAACAACCATAATATTTAAAGGTAAATCAATAACAAAAGCACACAATTTAACATATGATTTTTGCAATTTTGAATGTTTTTTAAATGGATTAAAAAAAATTAAGAATTATAATTTAGACCATATTTGGGGTTACAGCCTTAATAAAGATGATATAAGAAAACTATTAACATTGATAAAAGAAAGGGAATAGATTTAATTGTTTCTCTAATTATGAACTTAAAAATAATTTTTGAAAGGAATCAATTTTTCTGAACGATTAAAGAATATCAAATAAAAAATAATCTTTGTAATAATTTTTTAGTCTTTTAGCTTCCCAGTATGGAGGCATTTAAGAGGTTATTTGACCAGATTTTTGAATAGGTGTAATAATCTTTAATTGTATCATTTTCTCGATTCATCCCCGCGAGTGTGGGCTTAATTTCTAAAATCTTGTTGAGAGTCAAATTTCGTTCGATTCACTCCCACACACGGAGTATATTTTATCTTTTTTAATTAAAATAATTTACACATGGTATTTTTCTGATTTAGTCTAACGATAAATCCTTAGAAGACATTCAATTTTAGTTGTGGTTAAGAGAGATTTTACGGGTTTAACTTTGTCTTCATCAGATATTATCGCCAACAGTTATCATCTTGTAGAGTCTATTTTTATTTTTTACGTTCACGCAAAGAGTATTCTCCCATAGCAACAATTTTTCCAATTGGTTTCAAATATATTTTTATTGGATCTTGTGAAATTAGTTCTATTCTTCCATTTTTAATTAAGGGTTCAAGATCTTTCATTTTAAGGGGATATTTAGATAATGGTTGGGCAGAAGTTACATCAAAGGCTTTTTTCTTAAGTAAACTTACTAATAAATCCCCCACTTGATTTCTAGGAGCGACTTCTCTATCAAAAGAGGTATCCTCCAATAATTCTTTATCTGAACACATTTTTTCTATTCCTCCAATTTTATATTTCTACTAAGATTACTGAAGTTATTAATAATATTTGTATTACTTAACCTTTTTTATAATACAATAAAAGAATCTAGATATATTAATTTAAAATATCTTAAAAATTAGTGCCCCAAGCACCCGACAAAAACCCTAAACCTTTATTTTCCTTACCTGAAGGGACTTAATTTTTTAATCTCATATATAAGAAGGTAAAAGAGGTTATGAAAGAGAGAATAAATTTTAATGATTAAAATCTTTTTTTATACTGATGCTTTTTATGAAATTTTTGGCAAACATTTCGGTTGAAAAAGGCCGTTCCAACTATGATTGGCACATTTTTTCTTCAATATCTCTATAACTCCCCATAGAACATATTTAGTTTTCAATTAAAATAATATAATTTGCCGATTCATCTCCACAAGTGTGGATATAATATTTCTTTATCATTTCTATTACTATGAGATATCGATTCACGCCCATATGTGTGGGCACGATTTAAATTCATTCCTCTCCATCATTTTTTTATGCAATCCATGTCCATGAGTGTGGGTATAATGTTGATTTCACTACATTTATTTTTACTAGGAACAATTCATCCCCATGTGTGTGGTATAACAATGCTTTGGTATTTAGGTTAATTTAATCATTTGATTCATTCCCACGTGCGTGGGTATAATTCGATAATTTAAAAAGTGATACTCATGCCTGTCGATTCATTCCCACGTGTGTGGGTATAATACATCAGGAAAAAATAGTTTATTCTCTTTTACCGATTCATCCCCACGTGCGTGGGTATAATTTGGAATCTTATGCGCTTTTCTTTAGAAAATACGATTCATCCCCACGTGCGTGGGTATAATACTTCCTTTTTTAACCAAAATAAGAACTCCGTCAAACCCCTTAACGATAGAATCTTTAAGTATTGCATGATGGTTACTGACTTTCACGATAATATAATCTTTTTTAGAAACTAAAAATAAACATTTTCCTTGGTCGGAATACCGACTCATTTAAAAATTTTAGACAACACCACTTATATCATAGAATTATATAATAATTAAAAAATTTTAATGCTATATAAAAATATTTATAATAAAAAAAATATAAACTGATAAGATTTCTATTGTTTCGGATCTCGTATCTTAAAAACTATATAAGAATATTTCCTATAAAAAACCTTTTCAAAAATAAAATCTAGAAGTGTGAATTTAAATTAGTCTATTTTAGTATTAAATTATGACGGAATTTAATAATTTTGAAGAATTTTTCGATTGGTTTAAATATAACGTGGCAATAGAGTTAAAATTAGCACTCGGTCATGATTGGAGGAAAAATGAAGATTATGAAACAGGAATAGAATACATTGAAATATTTATGGATTATGATTTTGAAAAAGTCAAAAATCTATTAAAAAATATAAAAAATATACATTATGATAAAGATAGAAATTATAAAATATACTTTAGAAAAAACAAATGCTAATAGATATTGATTTTCAATTAAAAATTTAATTTATTTTTCAATTTCTATTTGCCAATTAAAGTCCTTTGATTTACACCATTTAGCAAACAATCCTAAGACAGTCCTACTTTCTAAAGTGTTAAAAGTTTTTATTTCGATTTTTGTTGTATTAGACCAATTTCTACATTTGTTATCACCATATAAAGATGCTCCCTCTTCTGGATGATAATTATATAAAATTCCATACCCTAATGTAAATGAGATGAAAGATAAATCAATACTTCCATCACCACATTGACCAAAATAAGGAATCTTTAAAATAAAATTATTATTATAAAAATAAGATTGAATTTCGTGAGCAATCTCGATTGCCTTGTCAATAGTACTTTCTAATACTGGGATTTCGCTATTATCGGCCCAACCGGGTTGGGAACAATTCCTTAGGATAAACTCTTTACTTCTTCTAAAATCCCATCTAATCATTATTTTTAATTTTTAATCATTTAATTTTTTAATTAATTTCCACTTATCCACTGTATTCATGTTAAGCATATTAATAGTGAGTTTACATTTAGTACAAATCCAAACTCCAGCATCCTCAAACATTTTGGATTTACAATTAAAACATTTCATCAATTATTTCACTTTCTTTAAAAAATAATTATTACGTCGATTTTTAATCTATACAGATTATAAAATAAATCGAGTTAATAAATATCCAGGTCGTACAAGTTTTTAAAGTTTTATCATTTTATTAAAAAAACCACCCCCTTTAGGTGGTGGATACCACAAACATATTTAAAGCCAAAAAAATATAATACTTACAGAAAGTCAATAATTATAAATTTACGCTTGTGGAGATCGTGTAAGACACCTTCGGGCGCTGTGGTCGTAGAAGCAAGAATCTAGCCCCTTTAGGAGCTGGTTGTTCAATTGGTTATATTAATTATAAAAATTCATAAATAAAGAAGCGAAAAATGATGGGAAAAATTATTTTTAACATTTCTTTCTTCTGCTGGAAACGAGGGGAAAAAATGTATTTAGGATACTGTGAAGAATTTGAGTGTAAATTTTTCAAAGGACTTTTTTTTAATAATGAACAAGGAGAAAGTGGGCTATTTTGCGATTTAACAGATATAGAAAGGGAATGCAAAAATTGTTTATATGTTCATAACCAGAGAGATGATAACACATGTGGGCGTTGTGGTGGTAATCAAAGTAATTGGAGTCCAAATAAAATAATTCTTTGTACCTAATGATTTAAACTCATTCAAGACAAATCATATTTGTTATTTCAAATTCTTCATTCATTTTAACACTTCAATATTTGAAAACTCTATTCTTGTCATTAATTTTACATTTAAGAGCCAATTTTCTTAAGTAATATAATAGTGAAATATCTTATTTCATTACTTTTTCGATTAATGCTTTTGCTGTTTTTAAAAATGTTTTATATCTAGGATCTTGATAAATTTGCTCAATCTCTTTAGACACATAATCTAATCCCTCCTTTGTTAAAACTAACGAAGACTGATTTAAAATATTAAAAATTACTAACTCATCGAGTCTATATTTTAAATATGGAGTGCATAAACCATTTAAACTCTCAATCACAGGAGTCAGAGTAAATCCTGCTTTATCTAACTCAATTAATAAATTCGAAAATTGTTCTTCTTTTATTTTTCCTTTTTTCTTAATTTTATAAATTTCATTTAGGACAGTATATAATAATAATTTTTTCATGAACCTACATCTTTTTGTAACTTTTTTTTTCTTTATAAAAATTCATTTATTTTTTTTGCTGTTTATTATTATGTCATTATTTTTGATGGTGCGACACGACACCCCTATACCCTATCCACATCTGTGGATTCAGGTTTACTTTTTAATGTAGCATCAAATCTTAACTGTAATTGGGCGTAAAAGCATATCCATTGCATAGTAATTTTTAAATACATCAGGCTTTAACTCATGAACGATATTTACTCCCGCACTGACATCAGAGTTTATTACGAGCCCACATTTATCGCATACGTATAAACCCCGATGCTTTCTGTTTGTTTTTCTTCTTCTCCCGCATCGACAACAGGTTTGAGAAGTATATGACTCTTCCACAAGCTCTACTTGGATTCCGACCAATGCCCCTTTATACTGAATTTGCTTAACTAACTTTAAAAATGGGATGTAGACAAAATTCTGAGTATCTTTTTTTCTAAGCCTAACACTCTGTTTCCATGTGGGGTTATATCCTATAATTATTCTCCCTATATCATATTGAATACAATAATTAATCAAGTACCGAGAAGTTTTATGGAAATAATCATGGATTCGGTTTTCTCGTTTTTGAAAAATCCGTTTCATTTGAATTGTATCGTCTTTTAAACCATTTTTGTTTAGAACTGAACGCATCTGGGCGATCTGTTTATTCGCAAATTGATTAATTGCTTTAATACCCTTTCCTTTAATAATAATCGGACATAAGCCGACATTATTTACGATAGATAAAAGGTTATTAACACCAATATCAATCCCTGCGATGTTGCCTCGATTTAATCCTAAATCAACAATCGGTTTTTGATATACGATTTCAAGCATGAAGCACGAGCCTTTTGGAACGATTCGGACTTGTTGGAATTCTTTAATACATGGACGAATTTTAACTGGATTATTCCAATACTCTCTCTGACCACACCCGTCTTTATAGAGTTTACCATTTTCATATTCAATTGTTTCAAAATTATAAAGCTCTGCTTTAGTTAATTCTGCTATGCCTACTTTCTCATATTTGTTCCATATTCTTGCTTCTTCTGGGTCTTTTAAAATCGGTTTAACCAATTTCTTAAAAGGAAAAATAATATGATTTCCCTCTAATTTACATAATTGGTTGGTAAATATGGCAACAAACTCACCATTCTTCTTCTGGTATCTCGGAATACAAGGACTTGTTCCATTTAGAAATTTTGAAGTATCATGTCTCCATTCTTTCTTAGCCTTGAAATATCCTTTCCATGCTTTATCGAGCAATTTTAGAGTCTGTTGAGCTAGCTGTGCAGGTAATCTTTTATAATGTCTTGAATAACGGACTAAGTCCCACATTTCTCGATATCGCATTTGCTTTGCAATTCCATGGTACCCTTCTTTTCCGCATGGTCTATTGATTCGATCTATCAGTTTTTCTCTCTTGTTCTCATATTCTTTATTTAGTTTACCGAGAGAAGCGTGGTCAATACATTCTGGAACGTCAGAAAATATGTTTTCCTTTAATGTTTTAAGTTTATTGTATCCATTTTGATTAATCAATTTTTCTGGATCGATAGTAAAGAAATATCGCATTCTGATAAGCCAATTGGCATGATTCCATAGATTCTTGGTAAGATGACATAAATGAGATAACTCTTTTGACCATTTTAATTGAATTCGTTCGACTTGATCTATTAATTCGTCTTGAATTGTAAATTTATCTTGGCTAACTGACACTTCTGAGAAAAAAGTCCCAACTGTCTCTTTTTGGTTAACGATTCTTAAAAATGAGAGAACCTCCTGCTCTGCGTCTTGTTCTCGTCGCTCATTATTAGTAGAACAATCTTCGATAAATTCATTGAAACTATTATTATAATTGTTGTCTTGCTCTATAAATCTAGAATTCTTTCTTTGACAACGATTATTGCGTGGATTCATAGTAGAAAAAAAAAAATGCAATTAATGATCATATTAATTTTTATGTTTATATATTTTTATAAATAGTTTTTATATAAAAAAAGAAAGTAAATAAAAATTTAACTTTGATTAATTTCTCTATCATCGGTTAGATCTCATCCATAAATGTATTTAGAAAGAATATAAGATCGTGTCCTTTTCCAATTAAAATTAAAAGGATATTTAATGCACACCATTAAGATCCCCGTTTTTAATCAAATCAATACCTTCAGGTTGGTGTTGGTGAGCTTTTTCATTAGTTTTATTTTCAATCATTTAATTTTAGGTGCGAAATTTATTCTTTTTTTCTCTTTCTCTAACTTATTTAATAATATCTTCATTTAATATGACGATGAGTTAATAATATAATTTCTCAATTTATTCTTTATTCCACTTAAGTTAGAATTGATGATGTTAATTTTATAATCCCTCTAACCATTCTTTAAAACTTTTATTACAATTATCTCATCTAAAAATGCCTCCATATTCGATTTTCTAAGACCTTAAACATAAAGGACATAACTTTTCCATATTTTCACCATAATGATTATAATAAAAAACTGCATTTCTATCTGGTTGAATCATTACTTTACGAGGAGAAGAATTAATACGACTAACTTTTGAGTCTTTTTTAAGAGCTCTTTATAATGAATAGGATTTCACTTTTTGGAAAGCATATTTAATTTTTTTTGCGTTTTTAAATTTAAAACTCTCTTAGAGCAGATTAGAGAGCATAATATAATTCTATTTTTTGGTCTTAGTTCAAAAGAAATTTTATTTAATTTTAAATTAGAAAATACATTTACACCCATAGCTTCCATGGAATATACATCGGTTTTATACTTCTTTATCCTCATTTCAGAACCACATCCAGCAATTAAGAAACCTATATTTTGACTAACTATCCTCTCAATTTTCTCTCTTAGTAATTTCTTAATAGAATTTTGCCAATATATTAGACATTTTAATCTGGCATCAGAATTAAAAAACTCTGGATTTCTTTTTTTTCTTAATTCTTTATACTTCGCAAAATTAAATTTAGCATAAACTAAATAGAAATGATGATATTCATTAATGTAATCTCTTAAAAATGGAGTATAAGGGGGGGCATAAACGATTATTAGAATATGGTCTTAAACACCACTTTTCTACATCCCCAGATAAAATAATTGTTTTTTCTTTTATTTTCTTAACCTTTATCTTCGTTAATTCTTTAAAATCTATTTTTATTATATTTTTTTTTTATTTTATTATCTATCTCTAATCTTAGTATATCTTCTTTATTCAATTTCCTTGAACCTAACAAACATATATCTCCGAAAATAATGGTTTTCTATCTCTATTCCATTCTCTACATTCATTACAAGTTTTTTTATGCATTCTTCCCCTTTTGATATCGATCATAACTTTCGCATTCAACTCAATATTGTTTTAATGATTCTATTTTACTCAACTTCTTGAAACCTTCGTTTCTGCACTTTTTGGACATAATCTTCCCATGTTTGATATTTATAAAATCTTCGATTTACCCATCGTGCAAAAGATTTTTGATATGGATCCATCTTATTATATGGCATGACAAAAATATCTATTCTTTTTTCTTTCAAAAACAAAATTCGCTTTAAGTTTTCTTGATGGTTAGTGTTATATCCAATCAAAACATAAAATTGTATACATCCATTTGTAATTCCCATATCGTTTAAAATTTTTAATTTATATTCAATCAGTTTTTTTAATTGAAGATTATCAAAAGCAAATCTTAAACGTAAACCTTTCCATCGTTTAATTTCACTCAAGAGTTTCGCATTTTCAGAAGTAATTAGCCTAATATCTAAACCTTGATTAAAATCAATTCTTTTTTCTGAATTTCTTAGATTCCTTAATTCGTCAATATGATTTTTATAAGCCAATATGTTATTATCTAATAATTTAACATTATTTTGGTCATGACAGAATTCATCTAAATCGGCAAATTTATAAATCATTCCCTCTAATTTTGGAACAATGCAAAATCCACAAGTCCTTATGCAACCTTTTGTGATATATCCAACCGAGTAATCACATTCGTAAAGATCATAATCAGGATACATATGATCAAATTTTTTTGGTAATTTTTTTAGGACGTGAAAGTTTTTCTTGAATTTTTCTGAGAAATAGAATCCTGATCCTCCTAGGATCATATCATCTCTTAAATATGCATCATTAGGATGAGGGTAATTGAATATTTTTGATGCATAAATTAACCAGTATTCTGAATGTAATAAAGGAGAATAAAACTCAGTCTCAAGACACTGTTGTTTATAATATGAACTTAACTTCATTAACGCAAGGTTAGGTATACGACTATCAATATCAAAAAGACCAATCTTTTTCATTTAAAATATCCTCCTTTATTTTAAGATATTTCTCCAATTTTTTATTTTTTTTTCAATATTCAACCCTTTTTGTTATTTGCCTCATGTAGTTCTAATAACTTTTTAAATAATTCTCGAATTTCAGGAATAGTATAAGGCCCTGTTACAAAAATATCATCTGATCCCAATTCCTTTCCTTATCAAAAATTCTCAATTAGATCAACATCTCTTATTTAGATTTTCTTTTTCAATAACAGATTTCTTAATTTCTCTTGTAATCCTTTCCTTTAGATTGATAATCTCATTTACTAAACAATTATTCTCCTTAGCTTTCTTAATTAGACTTTCCCGTTCTTTTAGCCATAATTGATAATAATTGTCTTCTGATTCTATTATACAGATCCTTTCTTTTAATTCTTTATTTTTTTTAATTAGTGATTGTATTTTTGAGGTGTCTTCTTTATATTTTTTTTTCCAATAATTTAATTTTTAAATCATAGTATCCTGAAATTTCTATCAACCTCCTTTATCTTTCTACGATGTCTAAATTCTTTACAATTAAGAGCATCTTCTACATAAGCTTCACATTCTTTTATCAAATCATTAAAAAATGCACATTTTTTACATTTTTCTTCTATTAGTGTTTTTAAATCTTCCATTTTTTCTTTCCAAGATTTAGAGGAAAATAATCTGTAGGAATCGTATAATGTCATTATTTTTGACGGTGCGACACGACACCCCTAGACCTTTTATTCTTTTCTATTATAGTTTCCTCATTTCTTCAAGGAATTCTTTAACTCCCTCGAGACCAAAATACCTTTTTGTTTTATAAATCAATAATGGAGTATATTCCTCAGAAATTGGACCAAAAAAATCACAATTAATTTTGGCATTTATTATTTTTTTTATTGCTTCATCATCATCTACACTATAATTAATATATAATTTGGGTTGGTTATTTTTCATTTTTTACCTCCTCAATACTATCTTTTTTATAATATCTAAAATGGGGACATTTAGGATAATTATCACAAGCAAGTACAACATCCGTATGTCTTTTTTTTTGACGGTGTGACACGCCACCCCTATACCCTATCCACATTTGTGGATTCAAGCTTACTTTTTAATGTAGTGTTAAATCTTAACCGTAATTGGTCTTAAGAGCATATCCATAGCGTAATAATCCTTAAATACATCAGGCTTTAACTTATGAACAATATTTACTCCTGCACTGACATCAGAGTTTATTATGAGCCCACATTTATCACATACGTATAAACCCCGATGCTTTCTGTTTGTTTTTTTTTTTTTTTCCTTCTTTCGCATTGACAACGATTATTTAGTGGATTCATAGCAAAAAAAAAAATGCAATTAATAATTATATTAATTTTTATATTTATATATTTTTATCTAATTTCTTGCTGTTTCTTCAAATTTAAGATAAGAAGGCTTGGATAATTTTATATATTTATAAATTTTAAAAATCAAGATATTGTTTAAGTTAATATATGATTTACAATGAATCTATATAATAAAATTTGTTAAACTTAGTTATTTTAAAATCTAATCTATGAAGTGATTCTGGAAGCGCTGTTAATTTATTATTACTTAAATCTAATTTTCTAAGTGCCTTTAAATTACCTATTGACTCTGGAAGTGCTGTTAGATTATTATTATCTAAAAATAACTCTCGAAGTGTTTTTAAATTACCT
>SDBV01008921.1_pt1 | contig 13427 bp, 8 predicted proteins | sample 2277081 | NCBI WGS metagenome assembly SDBV01 (sample SAMN10402039, study PRJNA504765) | marine sediment metagenome | isolation source: marine sediment core GS10_PC15, 223 cmbsf | place: Arctic Ocean: Southern Knipovich Ridge | collected 2010 | reverse complement strand
AACAACAACTTCGCAATTTCTACTTGGCCATACAGGGAAGCTATATACAATGGCATATCACCATTACTATCTGCTGTGTTGGAATCAGCACCATGCTCCAGCAATAATTTCACCATTTTAGCATCTTCCTCCACCGCCCAAAGCAATGAGGTATTACCATAATCACTGTCCGCCCCATTCACCGGCACACCTTCTTTTAGCAATAGCTTTACCTTTTCATAATCTTTTAACTGAACAGCAAGCACCAAATCGTCAATTTTCCGCTTTTCGTTCTTTTGCTCATCAATTTCCATGGCATGCAAACCGCCTGCAAAAACAAAAAGCAATGACAATGATATAATCGATAACGTTCTCTTTTCCATCGTAACCTCCAGTTAATTATTCTTCTTCTTTTGATTCTTTTTCTTTATTGGCCTTAAATTGCTCACTATAAAAATTGCTCTTACCCCTGATTCCCCCAATCTCTCTTTTTCTAAGAGTTCGAATAATGTTTTGATCCGGCATTCCAGACTTTTTCTTGAACGTTTCCATCATCCACGTGCGAATATCCTCAAACTCTTCAGGATGTTTTTGTATGTAGAGTTGAGGATTTTCCAAGATTTCTTTTATTTCAAGCTCTTCGGCAAGATCACGTGCTGTTCTTTCATCCCAATTTTTCATCAAAGAGTCACATCCTGCAAAGAGAAGCAACCTAACCAAAGACGTACTAGAAGTTCGAGCAGCATGCATAAGAGCTGATCTGCCTCCGGTATCTTGCGCATTAATCTTAGCACCTCTTTTTAACAGAATGCCTACTATGTCCTCAAGACCGTTTCTTGCTGCATTCATAAGGGGGGTCATACCTGAAGTGTCTTGTATCTCTACACTGGCTTCTTGCTCAATGAGGTACTTGCTTACTTCATCATGTCCTTTGTTAAGAGCCCATAAAAGTGCGGTATTATTATATTTATCAGTTTTATTGAGGTCTGCATTTTTCTCGATGAGTTTTTGAACAACTTTCATGAGGCCCCTTTTTGCTGCATATATGAGAGCGGTAGTTTCAGTGGTATCATGGGCATGTATGTTGACGCCTCTTTCTATGAGTTTTAGGCACACCTCCTCGTGTCCGTTATGAGCTGCAGTTAAAAGAGCCGTTTTCCCTTCTTTATCGGCGGCTTCAGAATTTGCTTCATGGTCCAGAAGTAGGGAAACGATCTCAAATAGCCCAATCTCAGCTGCATAAGATAGGGCGGTTCTTTGACTGCTGTCTTGTATCGTTGTACTTGCTCCCCGTTCTAAAAGATGTTGGCATGCCTTAAGTATTTTTTCTTTTATTATTGCGCTTAGGTCTTGTGCGGAAAGAGGTTGGTATGGCAAAAATGGACGATGTTTCCAGTCCTTAAACTTTTTTTCTTTTATTGTTGTACTTGCTCCCCGTAGCTTTTTTTCTTTTATTGCCCAGATAAGCGGTGTGCGTCCGTTTTGGTCCTGAGCATCAATTTCTGCATGGTTATCAAGAAGAAAGCGGCATGTTCCTATAAAGCCCCCATGCGCTGCATACATAAGGGGTGTTTTCTTTTCAATATCGCACGCGTCAACCTGGGCACTATTTTTTAAAAGACGTTTGCATCCTTCCTCATATCCCTTTTTTGCTGCATAGAGAAGAGGTGTACCGCCTTGCTGATCTCTTGCGCTAACATCAGCGCCTTCCTCTAGAAGAGCATTTAGCTGTGTAGAATTATAACTGTTTGCGGCATAATGAAGCGGGGTTTTCCCGTGTGTATCATAAGCAGAAATAGAAGGGCCTTTGCTTTTAAGTATTTCATATGTTGTTGTATCATTGTTCTCCTTTGCTGAAATAAGTGGAATGAGGCCTTCATAATTGGGAATGTTACTGTCAGCGTCATGTTCAATAAGCAGCGTAATCACTTCAGTACGCCCTCTTAAAATGGCCCATAAAAGCGGGGTGTTTCCTTCCACATCTTGCGCGTTGATGTCAGCACCGTGGGTGATGAGTTCTTGGCATACCTCTACCAGGCCATGCCGTGCAGCGTAGTGCAGCGCCGTAGCATTTTCATTATCACGTGCTGTTACCTCTGCGCCTTTTTTTATGAGTGCTAAACTCACATCAACCAGATGCCTTCCCGTGGCAACGATCAAAGGTGTTCTGCCGAATCTATTCTGAGCATTGACAGATGCAGCATGCTTGATGAGCTCAAAGCACATCTCGTTGTAGCCAGTTTTTTTTATGGATTCTTTAGGTGCGCTGAGAATAAAACAACCCTTAATCTCAAAAAGCTCAAAAGGTGATCTAGCTAGACATCTTTTTTGCGGGGCACAGCCTGCGGCAAATAAAAGGGGAGTGTTTTTCTTTTTATTTTGTGCCTCAATATTTGCCTTATTTGCTAGAAGAAATGAACAGGTTGCTACTTGACCAGCCTTTATAGCTACCATGAGTGGGGTATTGCCTTTTTTGTTGCGCGCTTCTAGGTCTGCTCCTCTTTCGAGTAGCTCAGAACAGGCCTCTTGGAGACCGTAGCGCGCGGCAAGGTGGAGGGCCGTATTGCCCCTATCGTAAGTGAGACTAGCGCATGGTAGCTCTCTTTTTAGAAGTTCAAGAACGACTTTTTCTACTCCATGGTAAAGAGCATTGAAAAGAGCGGCTTTCCAGCAGTTTTCTGCCATTATATCTGTATGCTTTAAAAGTAGACAGCAGATATCAGGGCTTGGATTTTTTGATGATAATGCATATAATAGCGGCTTGTTTGCCTGTCTAAACTTATTTTCCACGTTAATGTTTGCGCCCATCTTAATAAAAAATGAGCATAGGTCAATAGATCCACTATGAATTGCAAAGAATAGAGGCGTGTTACCAAAGCGATCTACCGCATTTATGTCAGCCTTGTAAACTAAGATAATTTTAACTATCCCTAGATGACCTCCGTCTGCAGCGAGATGAAGCGGGGTTTCTCCAACATTATTTGAGCAGTTTACCTGTGCGCCTTCCTTGAGTAATTGAAGGCAAGCATCTTTATTACCTTCTTTAGCAGCTTTGAGCAGTGCTTCATTATATTCTTTAAGATCAGCGTGCTCTAGGTTCTGAGGTTTTGATAGGGTGAGCCCTTCCATCGAAAAAAGGTGCAAGGTAAGGGTGTTGAGGGCGAGAAATATAAGAAGATAGGCCGTTTTGGATTTCATGAGGAGTCCTACGGTAACATAATTGCATATCAATATATCATATCCCAGTATATGATATAAATCGTTAAAAAAATAGGGTACTACAGGGCTGACGCATTATAGTCTCTGAACCAATACGTTTTCTAGTATAGCATCGTTCTATCCAGCAACTTTTTGCAACCCTTTTATACTCACAGCTTTTGTGCGAGCCATATGTCAAGGGTATATTATCTAGCATCTCCATAAAAGATCTTTCTTTGAAGAGCATAAAAGGATAGAACTCTATCCGCTATGGTGTATAGGTGAATTTGGGATGCTAAAAAGTAGTACGAATTTTCTGGGGTGTGCTATACTTAAGGACAAGAAGGTTCATTCATTTATACGGAGGTTCTTATGAAAGTACTCAATTGTTTGCTAGTATTTGCAACAGGTTTAACGGTATATGGCATGGATTCCGTTGTTGTGGTAAAACCATGGCCAACTGAAACTTCTGCTAAGAAGGAGGTAGCGGCATCTGTGCAAGAAAATGTGTATAATGTAGTGTTAGATAATAATACCGCCTTGGTTGAACAACTGCTTGCCCTCATTGAGCAGGATGACCTTGCGGGTTGTCGTTCTCTCTTAGCTATTAGATCGTTTAGTCCAGAAGAGCTTAAGGCAGGCCTTGAAAAAGCAGTTGCTGGCAATCATGATGACATTGCTGCTCTGCTGAAAAGCAAGGGTGACTCATTGTCTAAGAAGTAGGTCCATTTTGCCATCGAGTGAGTGCTCCAATTTAGGAGTGAAGTGCCCCTTGAACTAGGTTTCTGAAATGCTATACTGATTATAGTGATATACTGGTTAATAATACCGTGACGAAATTATGTATAAGGAATCTGTGAGCTATTTAGTGAAATTCATACTTGTTGGGTTGGTAGTATGCTCTACTGGCAATCTGTTGTCAATGATGGCAAGTAAAGCTGCGGTACTTGAGGAAGTGGTCTCAATTACCCAAGAAGAACTGCAGAGGAGTGACTCTGAAGAGGTGAAGCGTAAGTTCCTCCACGCAGCAAAACAGGGCTTTTTCTATGTGGAGCTTCCAAAAGAGCTAACAGAGCACGTTGAAGCTGCTGAGGAATTTGCACACGAGTGTTATAGCAATGAAGAACTCAGAGCTAAAGAGGTGCCCGGCATTACCGGCTTTCATGAGTTTGGGCAGGTGGAAGCGTTGCTTTGTGAGCAGCCCTATTGGAGGGTAATGCATCCCAAGAAGGTACAGCAGTTAGCAACGTCACTTATTGGCCTTTCAGAAGATATCTTTCGTATAGTATTTTCTTTAGTTGCTCCCCAGCTTCCACAGAAGCGATGGGAAGAAGCCATAGGTTCTTATTTTGAGGATCATACACACTATGGATTTTCATTTAATCACTTCCGTCCTGAAAAGGAGACAATTGGCTATCCAGCTCACTATGACATTGGGTATGTATCATTACTGTTTATTACTAAAAAAGGGCTCTATGCAAGAATTAATGGTAATTGGCGTCCTATGCTTCCTAAACCGGGCTATGTTGTGGTTAATTTTGGCAAGGCTTTTGAATTGTTAGTAAACGATCCTGCTAAGCTTTCTGCGGTGTGGCACGTGGTCGAGCAGATTTCGTCTGAAAAGCATGGTGGTGATAGAATATCGTTTGGGTTATTTAGTAACAATACTGTTGATGCTCCTGTTATGAAGGTTCTGGAGGACGGAATGTTAGAAGAGCTGCATCCGAGGTATACTGAGTACGTTGTTTCTGAGATAGCGAGCATAAAAGCTAATACGGTTGATCTACCAAATTTTGAGGAAATTGAAGCTGGAATAGAACACTTTATAAAGCAGTATGTGGCGGCTCATGAAACAGATATGAATTAGTTGTTATGGTGCAAGCCTGGGTGTTACAAGAAAGGATCTGATTATGAATATATTGTTTATAGGTATTCCCATTGCGATAGTGGTTATATTAGCTATAGCAGCTTCGGTTATTATTCCAAGCGTGCGTCGGTCAAGAGAGCTTGATCGTAAAAGTGAAGAGTTTGTGGAAAACATAAGAAGCAAGCAGGGTCATCAAGCGCAATTGCGGGCCCTTTTTCATTATCTAATGGATTATGAATTAGTGGGAGATGAGGCGCTCAAGGATGCTGAAGCTCGTGAGCTGTTTCAGAAGGGTTCCTTTGTGTACAAGATAGATCATTACTATATTCAGGGATATAAGGATGGGCAAAAGATTCATTGTGAGGTAACGGGAAATGAGTACCTTCCTGATGGTAAGAAGCTTGATGATCAGCAAATACAGCAGCTACTTGCGTTTGGGTGGAAACTGTCTGAAGAGGATGGTAATTATGAGATTACTGTGGCGGGACAAACAAAGGATGATCTTGCTGCGCTCGTGGCTCTTTTAGATAAGACGTTACGGGTGTATGGAGTATCAGAAGACAGCGTAACACATGTTGAGATGATGTTCTGAGCAGTGCGAGTTTGTTAAGTTGCGATTTGATGTGAGTGTGGCCCGTTCAATAACATAGATAATGGGGGCATTTGTCTAATAGTGGCAGTGATGATATCATAAGACATATGATGGAACCCACAATAGGAAAAGACATGAGAAAGATACTAATTATTGGATTACTAGGCCTTTTTGGGCCAGTTGTTGCTATGGATTTGATAGAGCAAAACGATACCTTTAAAAAGATAATCATCCAGGCAGTACAGAGTGAGGTGCGAGCGAGATCATTAGAGGATTATTACGCTTGGAGTAAGAAGACCAATGTAGACAACGTTTGGTATGATCATAATAGTACAACTATTGGCCAATGGCTCGATGAAAATCTTTATAATCCCGAGTATAAGGGGATTAGGATAGTTTATGCAATCGTTGCTCCCTATCGGAATCGCCTCAAAAAAGAAATAGCGGCCCTTAGAATGGTTGAGTGGTACATAAACGAAGAGTTTCCCCTCCAATACATTAAAGAACTGGTTGAAAAAACCCCTACTTTAGAGTTAAGATCTCTTGATTGGTTGATCTGTCTTGATTTGTTGATCAGTCAAGAGTATCAAGATGAAAACAAAAATAAGAGAGTTCGACTTCTAAGGGATTATTTCTCAAATAGGGGCATCCTAGGAGAGGTTAGTGAAGCTCATTCTGTACGATCGCGGATGTTGCTTTTCTTAGGCTTTTCTCTTTCCTGTTTGATTATATATCACCTATACCAGAAATCAACGAAAGCACAAAATGACCGTCCGATCATAAATTTCTGAAGTTGCTATGTCAGATGATGTTAGGTGGAGTTGTCTAGTATAGTTTTAGTTGGGCCTATTTACTGCTTCTGATAGTAAAGTTACTGTATCACGTTGTTTTTTTTGATCTCTCTGAGGGAGATCGGTATTTCTTGCAAGATCAAGGACCGTGTTATCTTGATTGTCGATAACATCGAGTGCAGCGCCGCTTTCTATCAACAGTTTAGCTGTTTCTGGCTGGGCAAAATATGCTGCAACCATTAATGCCGTTCTGTTTTGGTAGCTTGAGGTTGCGTCTATAGCTGCTCCCAGATCAATGAATTTTTGACAAAGTTCGGTGTGACCAGCTGCTGCACAGATCATAAGTGGTGTCCATCCGGCTAAGCATGCGTCTTTGCAGCAGCAATTTGGCGGGGCACCATTATCTATCAGCAAGGTAATCAAAGGTGCGTTTATTCTTTGGGGTCTGGAATGCCATTGTCGTCTTCATAAAAACAGGCAGAGAGCAGAGGTGTCCATCCTCTTTTATTTTGCACGTTTACCTTTGCCCCATGCTCCAGTAAGAGTTTGCAGATTTCTTTATTACGCAGTTTTGCTGCTTCCAGTAAAGGGGAAGTGCCATTTGTTATGGTAGAATAGGCATCGGCTCCCTTTTCAAGCAGGAGAGTGCAAACAGCTAGATTGCCACGCTGAACAGCATTATGAAGAACAGTATACCCTGAAATCGTTTGAGCCTTAATATCGGCGCCATGCTCAATAAGTACCAGGGTACTATCATCAAACCCTCTAAAAGTAGAGCATAGTAATGGCGTATTACCTGCGGAGTTACGAGTATTAACATTGGCTCCTTTAACAATAAGTTCCTTGACCTTATCGAGGCATGCTTCTGCTTTTTGCACTTTTTCAAGAAGCTTTTTGCCTAACCAGTGTGCTAATTTTTGCCTATATTCAGGATTATCATAATATGAAACATCAAGATAGTCATACAGCGCCTCTAGCAACGTCTCATTAACCTGCTCGAGATCAACTACTTGGGTATCCATGCCAACTGCGGGCAAAGAAAGAAGTAAACTAAAAATAAGTACGGTAGATTTCATAAAGCTGCATTTGCAGGATACAATTATTCTCTATTGCCTAATATAGAGTCTACCATTAAGAAAATTGCTGTCAAATGGTACACTACAGGATCAATTCAAGTAATTACACCTAAGATGATTGGCTGTTGAGAAATATTCTATCTGTGATAGTATGGTACTATAGGTAATTATTATAACCCCCTTAGTACAGTGAAATACATGAGTATCCCAAGATATATAGGAGCCCTTTTGTTGATTAGTGCTGTTCATTCAGTACATTCAATGGATGCAAAGCTTGTAGAAATTCCTGAACAATTAGAAGTTCCAGAGCAATCTGTGCCAGAAGAGGCGAGAGCGGCGTTTTTTGCTGCTGTAGAGGAGGGCGATCTTAAGAAGGTGGCCCAGTTTCTTGACGATAAAGTTGTTGACCCTAACGTACAAGATGATATGGGATATTCGGCTCTTCATAGAGCAGTGATGGATGGACACGAAAAACTAGTGAAGCTCCTAGTGCGTAAAGGAGCTTCGGTTAACGCGGAGGTAGTCTCAGCGACTGAGGACGGAGCTCCCCTTCATTGGGCTTCCCGTGGCGGGAACTATGGGATTGCCAAGCAATTAGTTGCCTTAGGTGCAGATGTTAATCAGGCTTCGCGCCGATCTGGCTCGTATCCATTGCACATAGTAACGCAAGGTGATTATCGAAACCTTGTACAATTCTTTCTTATGAGGGGTGCTGCTATTAATGCAAGAAACGCTCGTGGTGATACTGCCTTGCATACTGCAGTAACAGGGAAGAAACGTCAGCTTTTTAGCCTACTAGTAGAAGAAGGTGCCGATATGCGCCAAGCAAATGAGAGAGGGTATATGCCTCTTCATTGTGCGTTTAAGGAAGGCCAAAAGGAAATGGTTGATCTTGTTCTTGCTGAAGATGATGATATTGGTCTTAGGACCGCCCCTGGAGGCTTAACACCGCTTCATATTGCGGCATGTTGCGGCCATGAGGAGCTGGTTGCCTATTTAATGAGTAAGGGAGCAGCTCTAGAGGCGCAAACGGATGTGGGGCTTACCCCCCTTGAGTATGTAATAAAGAAAGGTGGTCATTTATCAACAGCGGGGATACTTCTTGATGCTGGGGCACAGGTAGATGGCCAAAAGCTTCTAGCTATGACTATAGAGGCTTCTGAGGCTTATGCTGTTGGTGCTGGCTTCAAACAAGAATTTATCGAATTTGTTAAACGTATAAGTGAGAACTGCCTTGATGAAAAAAATGCGCAGGGTGACACACCATTACTTTCTGCGCTTAAGAGCGATAAGCGTATTATGAGTGAGCTCCTCATAGCGCTTGGCGCTGACGTAAATTGTGCGGATAAGGACGGCAATACCCCACTGTTAATCGTTGCTCAAAAGAAGTATTCTGAAACTCTTCGAATAGTGGGCAGGAAGCTGATTGAAAATGGAGCGGCTGTTGAAAGTGTCAATAATGAAGGCAATACAGCATTAATGCTCGCTGCAGCTCGTGGGTACTCAGGATTATGTTTATCCCTTATTTCTGGTGGTGCTCTCATTGATAAAAAAAGTCCCTCTGGTGATACAGCCTTATTGCTAGCTGCTACTCACGGCCATGCACGAACGGTTGCTACCTGTTGTGATGCAAATGCTCAACTTGATGAGGTAAATGATGCAGGAGATACTGCTCTTATTAGTGCTGCAAGAGCTGGCCATGTCGCTATTTGTGAAACACTGATTCAGAAAGGAGCTGATGTATCTATTAAGAATAAAAAGGGACTAACGGCATTGTCAGAGGCTGCTGAGCAAGGCCATAGTAGGATATGCAAGCTTCTTTTACAAAATGTCGCTACCCTGGGCAATGGTGCAGAAAGGTTCCTGTTACACCAGGCCGTAAGGGAGGATGACCTCGTGTTTGTATATCTGCTGGTTACAAGGGGGACACCGCTAAATGTTAAGAATCATGATGGGTTAACCCCCTACAAATGTGCGCTTAAGGCAGATCGGGAAAGTTGTATAGGAATCTTTAGGGAAGCGTTTAAAGAGTATAGAAATAAGATAAGAAAAGCAATCCAACAAGGAGCTCTACAGCAGGTAAGACAACTACTTGAGTCATGTGAGGAGTGTGTTTATTGCTTTGATGATGAGCCATCGGTGCTCATTGATGCAATTGATACTATGCCAGAGGCGATACCGGTACTGATTGAGCACGGTGCAGATATGCGGGCATTAGTTTCACTTGATGGTAGCGGGTTATGGTTACGTGGTCAACTTATTCGTTATGCTGCAGATGGTAGCGGGTTATGGTTACGTGGTCAACTTATTCATTATGCTGCAAAAGAAGGTAAAGCAGATGCCGTAACCTTTCTTATAGATGCAGGAGTCTCAAAAGATCCCCGTGATGTTAACGGTAATACTCCGTTGCACTGGGCCGCACGAGAAGGTCATCTGAGAGTAGTTGAACTGTTACTTGGAGAAGAAGCTTCGATTGTGCTTGAAAATCGTGATGGGAATACCCCTTTATTTGAAGCAGTAAGTGGGGGGCATACCGACTGTATTTACCGGTTACTATTTGAGGGTGCTGACCTACAAAAAACTAATGACGCTGGTGATACGGTATTATACAACGTGCTGAGCGGCGGTAGGGTGGAGCGTGCATTGGTTCAGTATCTTATAAATAATGGGAGCGATTCTAATGCTCAGAATCTTAAAGGGCGGACGCCGCTTCATTGTGCTGTAGTAAGAGGGGATAAAGATCTTGTAGTGCAGCTGCTGAATGCTGGTGGCTCTTTAAATTGCAGAACGAAAACAGGAATGACGGTGTGTGAATTAGCTAAGCGCATGCGCCCTAATAAGCAAGTAATCGACTACTTAGAGGCTCTTGTTGAGAACTATGCTAAAAAGCTACAGGAAGCAGTTGATACACAAAATTGTGCTGCCATACAAAAAATCTTAGATGCCTGCATTGATTGTATCGATGAGTACAACGATGAGGGGCATACAGTATTGTATGAGGCAGTGAAGAACAAATACAGAGAGGTTGTTGCGTGTTTGGTAAAGAATAACGCAGCGATTAATAAGGCTACGCGTGATACTGAGTGGACTCCACTTCATGTTGCTGCCTATAATGGTGACGTAGCTACTATGAATGCATTATTTGAGGGGAAGCCAGAGGTAAACATGCTTGATGCTCAAGGGAGAACGCCGTTGCATATAGCTATGCAGCATGGCCAAATCGATATAGTCACACTGCTGATAAGCAACGGAGCTGATGGGAGCTTGCGAGATGCCCAGAATAAAACTCCTCTTGAGTATGCACAACGGGGAAGGGATTGTATTTTCTGTACCTGTGCGGAAATAATAGACAACTCCCAAGCTGATAATGAAGATGAGAATTCAGAATAGGTTGAAAAATGGTAAAGTGCAATAACTTAAAGGGAACGATGAAAAAGATAGCCGTAGCACTAAGCATAGTACTTGTAGGGTCTAGTTTGTATGGTATGCAGAAGGTCAAGGAGGCAGACTCCCGTCTTCTGTTTGATGCGGTGATAAGTAATGATTGTTCAAAGCTATTATCGTTGGTTGCTCGGGGAGCTGATATTAACACCGTTAATAATCGGAAGAGCTCTCTGCTGTATTGCACGGTAGCCTTTGGGCTATCAGATACAATGGTTGAATTTTTGCTGGCGCATGGTGCTGATCCTTTTTTGCAAAATATTGAGGATGAAACGCCCCTCCATTGTGCTGCAGAGTGGGGAAATTCTAACCATGCTGAGCTTCTCTTAAAAGCTCTTGTGTATAACAAGTTAAAATTGCTTATTGATGAACCTGAAGAAACAGTTCCAACGGCACCAAGTTTGATGGGTTCGCTCTGGCAAACCCTTTATCCCTCATCTACGGTTCCTCAGGTTGTGCTTTCTGATGAGCAAAGAGCACTAGGTAAGAGCGCAGGTTTAGCCAACTTCTCACGTTTGTTTGTAGATCTGTTAGCGCTTCTTTCAACTACCATGAAACCAAATGAGCTGTGTTCCCTTATTAGTGAAAGTGTCACTGATGAGGTGGTACGTTTTTGTTCCCTTACTGATACACAAGGTCGAACTGCAGCCACGCTGGCACGAACTACCGATCGTAAGCTGCATGAGCTTATTGACCCTGATCAGGTCCCTCAAATGCTGCCTCAGCTTATTAGAAAGTGGCTTTTAGAAGCTCAACAGGTAATTGATCAGTATGATATTGTTAAGCTTTACCTTAAGGACCCTAAAGCATTTAGAAAGAAAAGGGGCCATCTTCCTCAACAGGTGAGTCGAATGCTAGGTTCATTGATTTGTAAGGAGTTAATTCCTGAAGTACTGGTAACCTGCTTACCGATGCAGCTGTATGACTGGTCAGGGATGGAAGCCGCTTATATTACTGGCGATGGTGCCAAAGTTATTTCACTTTCTGGAGCGGGCTCTGCAAAAATGTGGGATGCCCGTAATGGTACCTTAATCAAAGAATTATATTGTGATGACCAGCCAATAGAGCATGCTCGTTTGTCAGCATTTAATAATGCTGGTGATTGCCTAGCGCTGGTTGATGATGCTGATGTATTGGTAATGGACTGCAACTCTGGAGACTTGGTGTTTACTAATAAGGGAGTTGGTGAGGTCCTACAGGTAGCATTTACCAGAAAGGGAGATAAACTGCTCACTGTTTGCCCTTCGTTGCTACAGCTCTGGAATAGGCAAGGTGAGTGTGTCGCGAGTTTAGAAGGGAAATATGACTGGGTGAATGCTGTCGGAATTGACCCAGAGGGGAAAATGCTAGTGCTCGCCACAGATGAGACGTGCTTCTTGCAGTCAGTTGATGGCTTGCAAAAACGGGAATTGCAGGGCCACTCCCAACGGGTTACCTACACTGAGTTTGATCCATCAGGGACCCATCTCATTACCGGTTCAGAGGACGGTTCAGCAAAGCTGTGGCATAAAAATGGTTCTTGTAGAGTCACCTTTAACGGGCATACTGCTTCAGTTTTAGTTGCCCGGTTTAATGAGCAGGGAACGTATATAGCAACTGGATCTGCAGATGGGGCTGCTAAAATTTGGGATACTGAAGGGAGGTGCCTTGCCACCCTGACTCATGATACTGCTCTTGATACTGATGGTTCAGGGATAACCTATCTTGAGTTTAATCAAACCGGTGATAGGATACTCACACTAGGCTCTAATGGTGATGTTAGTCAGGTAAAGGTGTGGGACGTTTCAGGAAAGCATTTAGCTACACTTTCTCATAAACATATAATTTCTTCTGCCCATTTTGATCGGACGGGAAAAAAGGTTGTTACATCATCGCAAGATGGCACTGTTCGCCTGTGGCAGTTGGTGGACCTACAGCCTAAACAGGGCTTTACTTTTGAACAAGGCCTTCTTATACGATCTATTTATGAAATTTCTCGGTACAACAACCGTGCGGCTAAAGAGCCAATTACCTTAGATGTTGACCTTGCTTTTCCTCATCTAGATGAAATATATGTGCTGTTGCCTGAGCCGCTACAGCTTCTTCTTAGCCCATACATGCGTTTGCCGGGAGGTGGTAGAGCAACTGGTCTCATTCACAATGACGAGATAGGTATTGCGCTCCATAACGCGGTAAGTAGGAATAATGTTAAACAGGTTAAATGGCTATTACAAAACAATGAACAGGTACCGGTATCTCTAAGAGATCATCGGGGGGTAACACCACTAGTGAAAGCTGTACGAAATCGCAACTTAAAGCTCGTTGAGCTTCTGCTGGACCATGGTGCTGAACCGATAACTCCTTTTGAACGGGAAGAGGAATCGGCTCTTTACTGGGCTACCCGGCAAAAAGGTGAGTCTATTATACTGGATAACTCTATACTTGGGTGCTTACTTACACGAAGAGTAGTGCCGCTCCTTCGCCGCGATGATAGGTGGTCTCTT
>SDBV01008920.1_pt1 | contig 13427 bp, 7 predicted proteins | sample 2277081 | NCBI WGS metagenome assembly SDBV01 (sample SAMN10402039, study PRJNA504765) | marine sediment metagenome | isolation source: marine sediment core GS10_PC15, 223 cmbsf | place: Arctic Ocean: Southern Knipovich Ridge | collected 2010 | reverse complement strand
ACTTCGATAGGTACGGTCGCTGTCAGTTCAGCATATCGAGACTTTACCCGGGTGGTAGTGTCCCTGGCTGAGCTCTATGGCTCGTTTGGAGATCCGGTAACCCACGTATGGGGACAACTGGATTTCGATGATATTCGAGTTGCAGATATGCCCAGGTAAGACTGATCAGTTAGCAAAAAAAACCGTTAAGATCTGATAGCCCGGTGAAATTATTCGCTGGGCTATCTTTTTTTCGGGGCAAGATGGGGTGTTATTGAACTGGTTGGAGTAGCTTGTGTATTTGACTTGAAGCGGGTGGCGTCTATAATCGCGGCGGATATTAATCTGCACTCTCTCAGGCTGCGTAAGGACGTGATGACGGAGCATCCGGCAAGAAAGTACGTTTGGATCAGTATCGTAGCGGCATTAGTCGTTGCGACCCCTTTTACCCAACATCTAATCGCAGCGCCCGAGAATTGGTCTAAGACCCTCGTTTTCGACGATATCTACATTCGCGGCGATCGGATCAATACTTTTACTGACGGCGATGAGAGCGTCTCGGTAGTATTTGGCAATTTCCGCCTGGCGATAGGCCGGCGTGTAATCACTGGCTCCGAAGCGGTCATATGGGTATCTCAGCCTCCGGCGGCCTCTCAGATCCGACACGACCTGACGATTTACGTTCGAGGCGATGTGCGCATCTCGGGTCCGAGTGGGGGGGTAACTTCCAACGATGTTATTCTCGTAACAATCCAGCAGGCCGGGCGGTTGGTAGCCAATGGCAAGATTTCTTTGGAATCGGTGTCCCAATCACCGCTGTATCAAAGGGCCTTGGAGGCTCGTAATAATGAACCAGCGGCCCCGATAACTCCGGTAGTAGCTCCCGAGCCTATCCAGAGAGATTCTTCAATTGAATCGAAGGTTCGATCCGAACCACCGGCTAGGACCGATTCGGTCCTAGCCCAGCCCGAGGCAGAGCCTGAGGAAACAGCCCCGCCGGCGGCAATCAATTTCCATTTTGACAGCTTCAGTTCGATTGTTCGCGGCTCTCGCCGTTATACCATCGCCCACGGAAACGTGTATCTTTCCCGTGGCGCCATAGACAGCAAGGAGTTCATTGAACTTACAAGTCAGTCTGCGGTTCTGATCAGCGAGAAGCGCCCTGCTCGTAAGGTAAACGTGCCATGGGCTACGAAGATGGAAGGTATCGCAACAGATCTTCCCGGCCCCGAAGGCGTACCTGAGACACTGACGGGAGTTTATCTCGAAGGGGATGTGGTGATCCGTCGCGGCGAGCGGATGATGCGAAGTCCGACAGCGTACTACGATCTTGGCAGCGACAGGGCATTGATCATCGATCCGGTTTTCAGAACCGTCCAGGCCCAGCGGGATATACCCATCTATATCCGCGCCGACGAGGCTCGTGTGCTTTCGGTTCGTGAGATGTGGTTCAAAAATGCTCGCTTCACTACGAGCGATTTTTTCAGTCCGAGTTATCACATTGGGGCAAATGAAGCCTATGTGATGGATACCACCCCTTACGACGAGTTGGGCGTCCGGCTGGGCGAGCGGAGCATGAGGGCCAGGCACAAGCATGCTACGTTCAACATCCAGTCGATACCGATCTTGTATTCACCCTACGGCAATACCGATTTCGAACAAGGTCATACAGCTTTGAGGAATATCTCCATCGGACGGCAGGGGGATGATTTCGGCATGGGTGTGGAGACTGACTGGCATCTGTTCCGCCTGTTCGGGCTGATCAAGCCTGAGGGCTTCTCCGGCAGGTACGAGCTGGACCTTTATGAACGCGGGTTTATGACCGGAGCGAAACTGGATTACGAACGGCCTACCTATAGTGGCTATAGCCATGCGTTTTTCGTCTCCGATCAGGAGCAGGAGGACGACTTCGGCAATGATCGAAAGGGTATTGCCGCTCCCGAGACCAGAGGCCGATTCCTGCTGCGTCATAAGCAATTCCTGCCGAAGGATTGGCAACTGCAGCTGGAGTTGAGTTACATCTGCGATCGGAACTTTCTGGAGCAATTTTTCCCCAGTGAATTCTTTGCAGGCAAGCAGCAGGAAACGCTGGTCTACGCTCGAAAGCAGAAGGACAACTGGGCGTTTACCTCGCTGCTGAAGTATCGCTTGAACCGATTTGATTCCCAGATCGAGTCCTTGCCCGATCTCGGGCTATTCCTTGTAGGCGAACCGTTGGCTGGGGATCAGCTTACCTTCTTCGGCCAGACCGAAGTTGGGGTGTTGCGTGAGCGGTTCGACAATGCCACGAAGGTACCCGATAGTAATTTCTATCCTCGGGTTGATTCTCGATTCGAAATCGACTGGCCGGTGAAGCTCGGGCCTATCAATGTAGTTCCTTACGCCCTAGGCCGGGTTAGGTACTTATTCGAAGAAAAGATATTCAACGGGTCTGACGGCCGGCAGTACGGCCAGTTGGGTATCAGGACAAATACTCACATCTGGCGAATCGACGAGAGCATAAAAAGCCGTCTCTGGGACCTGAATAAGATCAAACACATCATCACTCCTGAGGCGATTGCTTTTGTAGCTGATGAGATGGCACCTGATAATGGTCAGGCCAGGGATCCTGATGCGGTCTTCAGTCCCTCTTTCAGGCTTGGCAAAGATCAGCTTTCGGGGGTGGCCGTTGGTATTCACCAGCGCTGGCAGACCAAGCGAGGCCCGATCGGCAAGCAGGAAATTGTCGACTGGCTACGTTGGGATGTTGACGCAGCATGGTTCTTCAATCAAGAGGAGCAGTTCATTCGTCCCGCCGATGGAAAGTTCTTCTTCTCCCGGCCTGAAAATAGCGTCCCCCGCGATCACATCCGTAGCGAATTGATTATAGCCCTGTCGGATTCGACAAGCTTTCTGGCAGAAGCCAACTATGACCTCCATACAGATGGGGTCTCTCGAGCGAATGCGGGCCTTTCGGTGGTTCGTGATCCGAGGTTCAGGTATTACCTGGGCGGGCGATACATCAAAGAAGCCGATTCGTTGGCTGCCACTGTCGGCCTGAAATACAAAATCAACCGCAAGTACACGCTGGATCTGTTCGAGCAGTACGATATGAAATTTGACGGTGGGCAGAACTCTGCCACCAGCGTAATACTGACGCGAAAGATGGAAAGATGGTATGCGAGTTTTTCGTTCTCTTTCAGCGCTGCTACTGAAGACATGGCATTCTTCTTGACGATCTGGCCCGAGGGGGTTCCCGAAGTACGTATAGGCTCCGGCCAGCTCAATTTGCTAGGGCGCAGCGATAAGAACTAACCGGCCGTTTAGAGCAACGAACGTTTGAGTTCTCGTATGGATTCGTCGGCCAGGACAAGGCAGGCAAGGAAGGTGAAACAGACAATGCCATGGCATTGTCGATGCAGCCTGACGCCGCCAGCCGAAGCCACAGCCAGAAGCCCTGCGGCAGATCAAGCGTGAATTGATCTAAGTCAGGGGACAATCTCAACCGTACTGGCTACCTCAGCCAATATCGCATTGACGAACACAATATCCTCATCAGCTAAGCGAATGCATCCTTCGGATTCACTTTTACCGATGCTGGCCTGGTTGTTAGTCGAGTGGAGGCCATAGTCGCTCAGCATCTTTGTGTTATCATCCGTGCCCTCAAGGCCGATCCACAACGCCTTTTCGCCGAATGCATAGCCCGGTTCGTCGGGCCTGACCGGGCCCTTGTGTGCGCTGTTTGGTGCAGGGTACCAGATAGGCCTGTGCAGCTTCTCCCCGGCGGCAATCCGCCACGAGCCGATCGGCGTCGCACCGTTTGCGCCAAGTCCAACCTTAATCCGCTTGATGAAGATCTTCTCCAATCCCTGCCGGTGCAGGTAGATATCCATGGTGTGACGGCTTTTGGATATCACTGCGTGAAATGGGCCTCTAACTAATTTCAGTCGATGGCCGGCCTGGAGGCCCCTGGCGTCCTTTATGTTGTTGACCAGCATGATCAGTTTGTATGGCACTTTCAGATCCTGCTCGTCGACAATCTTGGCCAGCATATCGCCATATTTGACCGAGTAGTAGTAGCAGTACGGATCGCCTTGAACTACTTTCCGAGACAGGAGCGTTTTATCTGCAAGCTGAGCGCCGGCGCCTCGCGCTATTTCGGCGGCAAGTTCGTCGAGCGAGAATCCAGCTATCGCCTTTGAGATCAACTGTCGCGATTCGAGCGGCCTGGCCGTAATCAGTGCCAGCCCCTGACGAAGCAGATCGGCAGATGCAGCCTGGTCAGGCTTGACCGGTTGGATAGCCTCCACAGGCGGCGCGGGGTCAGTATTTGGCTGGTTGGTTTGTCCGACAGGTACGATAATGTTGACCGAGGGATTCTGCTCGGCGGCGGTTTCGGCCTGGGCAGGTATGTCCTGCGGATTTTTTTCCGGCTCGATCCAAAAATACCAGATAGCCAAACCCGCAGCGGCCAGCACAGTCAACACTCTTAGTCTTCGTTTCGTGGATCGCTTCAATTTGCGACCTCCTTGTCTTCGGGCAAATCGGGTTTGTCTGCTGCGGTTTGATTAAAACGGATCACTTCTTTGTCGGTAACCAATATGTCGACGGGGTGATCATGCTGTGCTGTGGGAAGCTCGTCGAAAGTCTGCTCGCAAAAGCCAAGTCCGCAAGTAGCCGCCTTTACCTTGAGCCCGGCGAGGAATCTATCATAGAAGCCCCCGCCTCGGCCCAGACGATGTCCTCGCCGATCGAACGCCAAAGCCGGTACTATCATCAGGTCGATCTGCTCCGAGGGCCAGGGTGCGGTCTCTCGGGGCTCGCGAATGCCGAGCCTGCTGACTTCCAATTCGCTGTCACTGCCGAGAGAGGTAATCTCAATGGCAACCATATGGCGATGAGTCCAGCTGACCCTGGGGACAACCACTGTCTTACCGGCCTGCCAGGCAGCCAGGGCTAGGTGCGTGCAGTCGATCTCACCGGGGATTGGCATATAAAGCATCACGCAAAGTGCCTCTGCAAATTCCGGCAGATCCTGGACAGCCTTGCATGCAGCCAGGGACTTTGCATGAGCAACCTCCTGATCCATCTCGGCCAGCAGTTTTCTCATTCGTTTTCTAAGGTGCGGCTTCATTTGGTGATTTTTCAAAAACTTGTTGGCGAACTATTCAATCGATTTCTTTATCGAAAACTCTCAGGCAGCTTCCTACTTGCTCCTATTGCAATCGCTGGGCCGTCTCTAGACAAGCAGAAATTACATTACCCTCACTCAAGAAGTGCTGAAGATGACACTTATTTGTCATCTTTATTGGGCCTTTGCATCTTTTTGACCCACTCGAGGTAGGTGTTAATGTGCTTTTCATATCCGCGGTCGCTCGGTTGATAGTAAGTTGCGTCCACGCCGAGGTAGTCCTGGTCGGGGCTTACTCCGCCTGGATACTTGTGGCTGTACTGGTATCCCTGGGCGTTTCCAAACTGCTCCGCCATGCCCGGATGCGGTGCATTCCGCAGATGTTTGGGAACTGGTACGGTCCGATTGTTTTTGACGTCTGCAATGGCGGCATCGACAGCCTTGTAGGATGCATTTGATTTCGGGGCACAGGCCATGTAAATAGCCGCCTGGGCAAGTGTGATCCGACACTCGGGCATGCCGATACGTTCGGTTATCTGATAGGCCGCAGCAGCAACCGAAATAGCCCTCGGGTCGGCATTGCCGATATCCTCACTGGCCAGGATTGCGATCCGCCGGGCGAGGAAGCGCGGGTCTTCCCCAGCGGTCAGCATTTTGGCAAGCCAGTAGACAGTTGCATCCGGGTCGCTGCCACGCATCGATTTAATAAACGCACTCGCAGCGTCGTAGTGCATATCGCCTGCCATGTCGTACTGGATAGCCTTGGTCTGGATCGATTCCTGGGCAACTTCCAGATCGAAGACGATGGGCTTATCGGCTCCGATCGCTTTTGCCTGGCTGATTACGCCAACTTCAAGGGCAGTCAACGCTCGACGGGCGTCGCCGTCGCTGATTTTTGCGATGTGGGCCAGGGCTTCATCGGTCTCCTGGACATCGTACTTGCCCAGCCCGCGATCAGTATCAGCCAGCGCCCTCCGCAGAAGCTCACCAATATCCTCAGACGTCAAGGCGTGGAACTCGAAAATCGTCGAACGCGACAGGAGGGGGGAGGTAATCGTAAAAAATGGGTTTTCTGTCGTAGCCCCGATCAAGATTATCAGACCCGTTTCGACGTCATTTAAAAGTACATCCTGCTGGGCGCGGTTGAATCGGTGAAGTTCATCGAGAAACAGGACCGTTCTTGTATTAGACCCGGCCAGTGCAGTTCGGGCACTGGCGATGATATTGCGTACATCTTTTACCGATGCCGACGCGCCGTTAAGTGTGTAAAATCCTGCTGAGCAATGATTTGCAATCACTGATGCCAGTGTAGTCTTGCCCGAACCGGGCGGGCCGTAGAATATGAGGCTGGACAGGTTGTCGGCTTCGAGAATCCTGCGGAGCATCTTGCCTGGGCCCAGAAAATGGTCCTGTCCGAGCACATCATCTATTACTCTGGGCCTCATGCGCACCGCAAGCGGGGCGTTGGCTGCAATCGCTTCATTTTCAGATTCTTGAAAAAGATCCATCCTATACCTGCTTGTTATGCGTATGCATTATAGCGATTCTTGTTTTCAGCTGAAACTAAGTACCATAAACAGATACAATTATCTCTTTGTGTGATATTATTTCCCGGTCAAGTCGCTGTTTATTTATAAGGTACGTCGATGAAACCAGATATCAATACGGTTTGTGTTATTCTTGCGGGCGGGCGGGGCTCACGAATGGCCTCTGCCTCAAGGCACAAAGTTTGTTTCCCAATCCTTGGCATCCCAGCTATCAACCGAGCCATCGATACCTATAAAGCCGCTGGCCTGCGTCGGTTCATGGTTGTAATCGGCCAGATGCCAGAGCAGGTAATCCAAACGGTATCCGACGCTCATCCTGACGTGACGTTCGTCTACCAGGCCAAGCCTCGCGGTACAGGCCATGCAGCCATGGTTGCAGCAGATGCACTGGCGGCCCAGAACTTCGACGGCAATATAATGGTCGTTATGGGTGACAAGGTCGCCCAGAGGGAAGTTGTCTGTAATGTGTTGAAACGGTTCGAAACGTCCGGGGCCCAGGTTGTGGTAACTACCTTGCCCAAGACGCCCGATTCTACCGCAGGTCGAGTAGTTACCGACAAGGACGGTTCAGTACTTGGCGTGGTGGAATTACCCGATATTAAACAAGCCAGAAGCAGGCGCACCAAGCTTTCGCTGGCGGGTAAGAAGCTTTCCCCGGCAGTTATCGAGCGAAACAGCGATGGCGTGAACGCTTCAATGTACATGTTCAATTTCGCCAAGCTGCAGTGGGCGTTAAGTAAACTCAAAAGCGACAATGTCCAGGGCGAGCTTTACCTTACCGACACGGTCGAGCACATTGCCAATAATGAGGGTAAGGTCGAAACGCTTCTGGTTAAGGACTCGACAGCCTTGATGGCCTTTAACACTCCCCAGGAGTTGATGGCAGTTGAGGAGATACTTCGTGAGCGGGAAACTCCGCCGCGCGTGTCGGTAATATCGAAACGCAAGCTTTCAAAGAAGATTTATAAGCCCGCAAAGGATTGGCTGGCGGTACTGAATAACAATCCTCCCAGGCTGAAAAAGCTGCTGCGCGATACATATGGCAGTGACCAGACGCTCATCGCCGAGAGGCGCCGAGCTATGATCGAACTGGTCGGAAAGTTCATCAAGCGGTTCGGCCCCGGCCGATCCATGCTGCTGTGCAGGGCGCCGGGTCGGATTAACCTGATGGGCAGGCATGTAGACCATCGAGGCGGGTTCGTCAATGTCATGGCCATCAGCCGCGACGTGCTGCTTGCAACGGCCCCGCGCGAAGATGATATGATTACCCTGGCCAATATGAACGCCAAGTTGTTTCCGCCCAGGCAGTTCAGCATTTCCGAACTGGTAAGGGGTTTCAGTTGGGCTGATTGGATGGAGTTCCTCGGTTCCAGGGCAGCTCAATCTGTAATCCAGTCGGCGCCGGGCGATTGGAGCCATTATGCCCGCGCTCCTTTGCTGCGAATGGAACATGAAATTCGAGGTGTGCACTTAAAGGGCATGGATTGTTTGGTAAGCGGCAATATTCCAATGGGTGCGGGGCTTTCGTCCAGTTCTGCCCTGGTGGTCGCTTTTGCCGAAGCAGCGGTAACGCTTAACGGCCTGAACGTCGGAATGCGAGATTTTATCGACCTGTGCGGTGAGGGCGAATGGTTCGTCGGCTCGCGCGGTGGCAGCGCCGACCACGCAGCTATCCGGACCTCCAAGGCCGGTACAATTTCTCGTGTGGGCTTTTTCCCGTTCAACTTAGCTGGGCAGGTTGCGTTCCCCGACGGTATGCGGGTAGTGATTGCCCACAGCGGCACCCAAGCGATAAAGAGTGCAGGGGCACGCGATATTTATAATCAGCGAGTGGCAAGTTACGAAATTGCCCAGATGCTGCTTAAGCGCACCTGGCCTGCAGCTGCAAGCATTGAACACCTCAGAGATTTAGCGCCTGCCCACCTTGGAGTCAGGCCTGGCGAGATATATCGCGCACTGAAGCGACTGCCATCGAGGGTATCGAGAGCCCAATTGCGTAAGTTGCTTGATGGGCCAGATACCGAGCGGCTGGAGCAGTTGTTCGCCACGCATGCGAATCTAGGCAGTTACGACCTTCGAGGCGTGGCCTTGTACGGCATATCCGAGTGCTTACGATCCGAGCAGTTTGCCGACGCGATAAGCGAGGGCGATTATGAACGGGTCGCAGCCTTCATGCAGGCCAGCCATGACGGCGACCGCCTGTTCCGTCAGGACTCTGACGGTAAGGAGCGTAAATTTGTCGTGCGAACAGACGATGGATCTCTGGAGCGTCTGGCTGTGACCAATGCCGACCTTGCCATCCAGCCCGGCAGATACGCATGCAGCACCTCGGCGATAGACCAGTTGGTTGATATTTCAAATTCAGTCGATGGTGTTGTTGGCTCGCAGCTGGCCGGTGCCGGTCTTGGCGGGTGCATGATGATCCTTGTTCGGGCCGATGCGATGGAGAATCTGATGCGTCAGCTCAAGAAGCGGTTCTATCGGCCCAGGAAGATGAAGTTCGATGCCCATGTCTGTCAGCCGGCAGCCGGGGCAGGGGTGCTGGAAATATAATGCGTCCAGTCAGCTAAAGTTGGCCAAAAGAAGTACCCTCTAATCGTCGATGTAACTGTTATGGTTGTTTACACGGAGTTTAATAATGTGTGGAATCGTTGGCTATATCGGTAAGAAGCAGGCGAGTGGGGTCCTGATCGAAGGACTCAAACGGTTGGAATACCGCGGGTATGACTCTGCAGGGTTGTGCGTTTGCCGTGACGGCAAGTTGGATATGGTCAAACGACCAGGCCGAATTTCGGTTCTGGAAGAAAGCCTCACCGCCAACGAGCAGATCCAACAGGGGACCGTCGGTATCGCTCACACTCGATGGGCAACCCACGGCGAGCCGAACCAAGTCAACGCCCACCCACATATGAGCAACGATGGACGGATAGCTTTAGTGCATAACGGCATTATCGAGAACTATTCCACGCTGAAGAAGTTCCTCCAGTCCGAGGGCTACACCTTCACCAGCGAGACCGATACCGAAGTGCTCGTTCACCTTATCAGTAAGTTCCACAGCGACGGTCGATCTCTGGAAGAGGCTGTAAATGCAGCACTGCATGAGGTAACGGGAACTTACGGTATTGTAGTTGTCTCTGCCGACGAACCTGACAAGATAGTCTGTGCCCGCAAGGGCTCTCCGCTGATCGTAGGAGTCGGCTCGGATGAATACGTTGTCGCTTCAGATGCCTCGGCCATCATCGAACATACCGCAAATGTGGTCTACCTCAATGACAATGAAATAGCTGTAATCACCCGCGATGGAATGCGGACGCTGACTATAGATAACGTGCCGGTTACCAAGGAAATCCAGCAGATCGAATGGTCGCTCGAGGAGATAGCCAAGGGCGGTTATGAGCATTTCATGCTCAAAGAGATTTTTGAGCAGCCGGAAGTTGTGCGTACTTCACTTTCAGGCAGGATTGATCTGCGAGATATGCGAATTCAACTTGGCGGGCTGGAAGATGTCGCACGTGACCTGGCCAAGGTCAAGAAGATCATACTCACCGGCTGCGGGACTGCCTGGCATGCAGGGCTGGTTGGCGAATATCTGTTTGAGGACCTTGCCCGAATTCCTACCGAGGTCGAATACGCCAGCGAGTTCCGCTACCGCAATCCGATCATCGAAGAAGGCACGGCTGTGATCGCTATAAGCCAGTCAGGCGAGACGGCCGACACGCTTGCAGCACTTCGCGAGGCAAAGGAAAAAGGCGCACTGTCGCTGGGTATCGTCAATGCGGTTGGTTCGACCATTGCGCGCGAAACCGATGCAGGTGTATATCTCCACGCCGGACCGGAAATCGGTGTTGCTTCGACCAAGGCATTTACCTGCCAGCTTGTCGTCCAGACGCTTATTGCACTTATGATAGGCCGGCGGCGGTTTATGTCCCAGGCTTCACTGAGACATTACCTAACTGAACTGAACGCACTTCCGGAAAAAGTTGCGACAGCCCTTGAGCAATCCGAACTGATTCGGCAGATCGTCTGCGAGCATGTCGACAAGGACAATTGGCTGTTCCTTGGCAGGGGGTATCAATATCCGGTCGCTTTGGAAGGTGCACTAAAGCTCAAGGAAATCAGCTACATCCACGCCGAGGGCCTTCCCGCAGCCGAGATGAAGCATGGCCCGATCGCACTGATCCACGAGGGCATGCCAGTTGTGTTCATAGCCCCTCGATGCGGGACTTATGAGAAGATTCTGGGCAATATCCAGGAAGTCAAGGCACGCAAGGGCAAGGTAATCACCATAGCCACCGAAGGCGATGAAGAGATTAAAAACCATTCTGATCACGTCATTTATGTGCCAGACGCACCGGCTGAATTGCAGCCTATCCTGACGGTGATCCCGCTTCAGTTGATGGCCTATCATGCAGCAGTTGCACGCGGCTGTAACGTTGATAAGCCTCGCAACCTGGCCAAGTCAGTAACTGTCGAATAGGTTTTTTCTTAAATCGCATTTCTGCGTTATTGCTGGCTGGATAATTAGTAAGCGCATCTGCCGATCACTGCCAGTGCCGGTTCACCCATCTCGGTCACACTTTTACAATAAGTAAAAAAACAACAGTTTTGACTTGCAGCTTAGTGCATACCGGAGTAATCTAATGTATCTGTCCAATAGTTAATTGTTCACATCGGATTTGCCATGGGGGCACTGTTGTGAGTGTTGCAGTGACATTTTATTTCGAGTCGGTATGTGTTGTTGGGTGTACTCAGTTTTTTGAGCCAGCAGTGCATTTGTCATATCTTCCCTATTTGCAGGGAGACACGTCTGATGATCAAGGGAAAAGTTAAGTGGTTCAATGATGCCAAGGGCTACGGTTTTATAGCCGTAGAAGGAAGAGACGATGATATCTTCGTCCACTACTCTTCGATTGGTGGCGAAGGTTTTCGTTCCTTGGAAACTGATGAAGAAGTCGAGTTCGAGTTGATTCAGGGCGATAAGGGGCTGAAGGCAGAAAACATTGTTCGCCTGCAGCACCAACAGCAACAGGAACAGCAACAGGAACAGGCGCAGGCCTGATCGTTCGTCATCTCGGCCAAGATTACGAATTCGACCAGATTGAATCTGTGGAAGTTAAAAAAAAAGTCTGTTGTAAGAGAGCCCGCGACGGGTTAACCCGATGCATGGGTCAACGAGTCGAGGGGCTGGGATTTACAGAGGCGTTAGACAGAGGGATCGGGGCCTTTCGGCCTAAATATCGTTTCCTCGCGCCCGCTTTGTTGCGTTCCCGCCCTTCTGCAGAGTACTAGGTTTTTCTCTACTATCTTCTGGCTATTCTGTTTAGCCCAGCCACTATCGCTCTGACCGCAGCCTGATCAATATTCGTATCAGCCCCGGCTCCGTAAACCACCGTTGAGTCAGAGAGCTTAAGAGGCACATAGGCCATCGCAATAGCGTCCGCTCCTTGTCCAACCGCCTGTTCGTGGTAACCCTGAACGGTAAATTCCGGCGCGCCCAGCAACCTCATCGCATTGACAAAAGCTGAGATAGGCCCGTTTCCGTCGGCGGAAACTTCTCTCTCCTCGCCGTCTACTTTTATCCTTACCAGGCCGTGGATTTGCGTCGGATCATCATCGTCGGGCCTGGGCCAGTAGCCAACAAGTTCGTAGGGCCCGGCCGGGTTAACAAATTCACTTTGGAACAGGTCGTAGACTTCCTTACTGGTTATCTCGCGGCCTACCTTCTCTGAAAGCTCCTGGACAGCGCGTCCGATTTCAGGGTGGATAGCCTTTGGTGGTTCCAGGCCGTAATCTTGTTCGAGAACCCATGCAGCTCCACCCTTGCCTGACTGGGAGTTGATACGGATGAGGCTTTCATACTCTCTGCCCAGATCGGATGGGTCTACATGCAGATAGGGCACCTTCCAGCTTGAATCGAATCTCTCAGCAGCCTGGTCGAGATTGCGCATGCCCTTGCGGATTGCATCCTGGTGCGAGCCGGAAAAGGCCGTGAATACATACTCGCCCGAATAGGGCTGGCGATAATAAATATCCATGCCGGTCAGTCTTTCGACCGTCGCTGCTATTTTCGGCATATTCGAAAAGTCCAGACCGGTATCGATACCTCGCGACTGGAGGTTGTTGGCCATCACTACAAGGTCTACATTTCCGGTCCGCTCACCATGGCCGAAGAGTGTACCTTCAACCCGGTCAGCCCCGGCCAGCAATGACAGCTCGGTACCGGCGACTGCCATTCCCTGATCGTTATGCGAATGAACGGAGATTAAGACCTTGTCGCGATTACTGAACCGCCGGCAGAAAAGCTCGATCATATCGGCGTACTGGTTCGGCGGACGGCGCTCGACCGTAGCCGGAAGATTCAGTATCAGCGGTTTTTCAGGCGTAGCCCTGGACCAGGCCTCGAAAACCGCCTCGCAGATATCCAGTGCGAACTCGATATCGGTATCGGTGAATTCCTCTGGTGAGAATTCCAGCCTCAGGTCACTACCGGTCTGTTGGGCTGTCAAATCACGAATTTGTTCGACGGCCGTTACTGCCATCTTGATAGTCTCGTCTCGTGATATCTCGAAGACCTGTTTCATATGAAGCTCGGAAGTTGCGATATAGGTGTGAACTATGCCTTGTTTGACTCCCGCCAGAGCTTCTACGGTTTTTTCAATCAGGTGGCTGCGGCACTGGGTCAGGCCCATGATGAATACATCATCGGGGATGTGGGAATCTTCGATGAGCCTGCGGGTCAGATCAAAGTCGTCCTGGCTGGCAGAGGGGAACGCGACCTCAATGTGCTTAAA
>SDBV01008919.1_pt1 | contig 13428 bp, 14 predicted proteins | sample 2277081 | NCBI WGS metagenome assembly SDBV01 (sample SAMN10402039, study PRJNA504765) | marine sediment metagenome | isolation source: marine sediment core GS10_PC15, 223 cmbsf | place: Arctic Ocean: Southern Knipovich Ridge | collected 2010 | reverse complement strand
GCGGGTCAGCGGCGGCGGTGGCGGGGAGACAGTGCGCAGGAGCGATCGGGAGCGACACCGGCGGTTCTATCCGGCTGCCTGCGGCGTGCTGCGGCGTGATCGGCATGAAGCCGACGTTCGGGCGTGTCAGCCGCCGGGGTGCCTATCCGCTTTCCAGCACGCTCGATTGCGTCGGTCCGTTCGCGCGCGATGTTTCAGCGTTGGCGGCGGCAATGCAGACGATTGCCGACGGCTTCGACTCCGTGTCCGCGCAGCGGCCGCTTGCTGACGCGCACGTACGGGTACTCGACGTTCCGTGCGACCCGGCGGTGCGTAAGGCATTGCTCGCGGCGCTGGTCGTCAGCGGCTGGCAGTCCACGCCTGCAAATTTGACGCTGCTGCCGGCCGCGTTTGATGCGGGTCTGACACTGATCAATGCAGAAACCTTTGCTGCGTTCGGCCATCTGGTCGGCAGCGGCAAGCTCGGTGCCGATATCGAACAGCGGCTAGGACGCGCCGGGCAGACGCCGGTTGCCCGGATCGCGGAAGCCGAGCAGGTTCGCACGGCGTTCTCCGCCGAAGTGGACAGGCTGCTCGACGGCGTCGATGCGCTGGTGCTGCCGACCTTGCCAAGCGCGCCGCCGACGCTGAACGCGATACGGCGAGGCGTGTCGGTCGTCGCGCTGAGCACCTTCGTGCGGCCATTCAACCTGAGCGGACACCCGGCATTGAGCTTGCCGTTGCCGGTGACTGACGATCCCGTGCCGGTCAGCCTGCAGCTCGTCGGACGCAAAGGCGACGACGAGCTGCTGTGCGCACTGGCGCAGCACCTGTGTCCGCTGCTTGAGGCGGTACACACCGATTTCCATCGCAATTGAGTACGACATGGACCATCGAATGACTGAACCCCTGCAATTTCAACCCCGGATGGGGGACACCGCTTATGCGGATCTCTACCGGAACGCGATGCTCGATCCGTCGTTGTATACCGATCCGGCGATCTTCGAGGAAGAGCTGACAAAGATTTTCTACAAGACGTGGATCTGGGTCGCACACGAAAGCGAGTTGCGCAAGCCAGGCGACTTCAAGACGGCGATGATTGGCCGCCAGTCGGTGATTGTGGTGCGCGACAGAAGCGGCGAGGTCCGCGTGCTCGAGAACCGTTGCCGTCATCGCGGCGCGACCGTGTGCGAGAAGCGCAAGGGTAACGCGAGCGGCTTCACGTGCCCGTATCACAGTTGGGCGTACGCGCTCGATGGGAAGCTACGCGGTCTGCCTTATCCTGACGGCTATGAAGGCATCGTCGAAAAGGCGGATCTGCCACTACGCTCGCTGCGCGTCGGGATCTATGCCGGCATGATCTTCGCGAGCTTCAACGACGAGATCGGGCCGCTCGACTCATTCCTTGGCCACGCACGGCCATGGATCGACCTTTTCATGAAGCAGGGCGCCGGCTATCCCATCAAGACCCAGGGCGAACACCGCTTTCGTTTTCGCGGCAACTGGAAGATCCAGCTCGAGAATACGACCGATGGCTACCATTTTCCGGTCGTGCACAAAAGCTTCCTGCAGTCGGTCGACAAGGAAACGTCGGACATGCTGTCGTTTATGACCGACGACGCGTCGATCACACGATCGCTCGGCAACGGTCACAGCGTGATGGTGATGGTGCCCGGGCACGTCGATCTCGATGTCGACGACGGCACCGAGGAACTACAGCCGCGCTTCAATCATATTGTCGAGGCGCTTTCGGCAGACATGCCACCGGAGCGGGTTCGCCGCATCGTCCGGTCGCTGCATGGCGCGGGATTCAACCTGAACCTGTTCCCCAATGTATCGATGTCAATGTCGTTCTTCCGTGTGCTGCACCCGGTATCGGTCAATGAAACGCAGATCCGGCACATCGCACTCGGAATGGACGGCGGACCGGAAATCTCAAACCTTGAGCGGATGCGCATTCACGAACACTTCCAGGGGCCGTTCGGCTTCGGCAGTCCGGACGACGCGGAAGCGTGGGAACGTGTGCAGGCTGGGGCGTACACCGGCCTTGGGACACCGTTGCTGGTCAATCGCGGCCTCAATCGTGAGCGGCGCGAACCGGACGGCGGCCGGGTTTCGCACTCGACCGACGAAACCGGCATGCGCGAAGCGTATGACATGTGGAAGCAGATGATGGAGCAGCAATGAACCTGCACGAACAACTGAAAGGGCATCTCGGCGACGCGATCATGTTTATCTGGCACGAGGCGCAACTGCTGGACCAGAAGCGTTATGGCGAATGGTCCGAGCTGTGGACCGCAGACGGACGCTACGTGGTGCCGACCGATCCCGACACGACCGATTTCGCGAGCACGCTGAATTACGCCTATGACGACGCGCGGATGCGCCGGATGCGGATCGAGCGAATGATCTCGGGCACCTCGATTTCAGCCGAGCATGCGGCGGCGACGGTACGGACGATCTCGCGATTCACGCTCGCGGAGGCCAACGATGAGTGCTTCGAGGTCGACTCGGCACAGATCCTGATCGGCTACAAGCGTGAGACCTATACGACGTTCACGGCGAATCTGTCGCACCGGCTGCGGCGCACTGCGCAAGGGCTGCGTATCGAGCGCAAGGTGGTCCGGCTCATCAATGCCGCCGACAGCCTCGACGCGCTCGGTTTTCTGCTGTGACGGGGTGATCTTGATGAAACTGATTGTCGAGCGGATCGAGCAAGCCACACCGCAGATTCGCGTATTACGGCTGACTGGCGTGGACGGTGCACCGTTGCCGCCGTACGAACCGGGTGCGCACGTCGACGTGCGCGGTCCGACCGGCGTCACCCGCCAGTACTCGCTGTGCGGGACGCCGCATGATCGTTGCGGGTACACGATCGCCGTCAAACGCGAACTGGCATCGCGCGGCGGTTCCGCGGCGCTGCACGACCAGGTGACGATCGGCAGCGAACTGGAGGTCAGTGCGCCGAGGAGTCTGTTCAGGCTCGCGGAGGCCGCGGCCGAATATGTGCTGATAGCCGCCGGGATCGGCATCACGCCGCTGCTTAGCTTTGCCTATCGACTCAAGCAGCGTGACGCGCACTTTACGCTGCACTACTTTGCCCGCTCGCGTGACGAGGCGGCATTTCTGCCGGTTCTCGAATCGCAAGAGTTCGCCGCGCATCTGCAACTGCATCTTGGACTGGAACCCGACGAAGTGGCGGCGGTCGTGAGGCAGCGCGTCGCGGCGGCGCTGCCTCACGCGCAGGTTTATACCTGTGGTCCGGCGCCATTCATGCGGACCGTCAAGGATCAGGCGGAAGCCGTCCGCGCAGGCATCGAAGTGCATCTCGAACACTTCGGCGCAGACCCCGCGGCGACCGGTGCAAGCGGCGATACAGCGTTTACTGTCGAAATCGCGAGCTCGGGGCAAACGTTGACCGTCGGCGCCGGCGAGCGTCTCGTCGATGTACTGCTGGGTGCGGGAATTGCGGTCGATACGTCGTGCCGTGAAGGTATTTGCGGCACCTGCGTGATTCAGGTGCTCGACGGCGAGCCTGAGCACCGCGACCAGTGCCTGTCGAAACGGGAGAAGGCAGCGAACGATCAGATTTGCGCGTGCGTGTCACGTGCAAGATCCGCAAAACTCGTGTTGGACCTGTAGCGAGAGAGGGCGGCGCCATGCGCGCCGCGTTCGCTGTTGCATCGCGGCGGGCGGCGCGGGCTTCCTGTGAGCGGGCAAACCAGATCGCGGCTTACCCGCTTTATCGGTTCGAGCGGCCAATGCCACGACCGAGCGAGGCTGCGGTGACACCGCCGATGCCGAAGTCGGTATTGGGGATGTCGTTGACGATCACGCGAATCGTTTCGCGCTCAATCCCCAGTACGCCCGTGGCCACGTCCGTCAGCGCGTCGATCAGATGCGCCTTTTGCACGTCGGTTCGCCCGGCGATCAGAAACGCGACGAACATCACCCCCGAGCGCTCGACAGGGCGCTGATTTCCGCGGCATGTGAGGCCACCGACGGCGAAGTTGCCGGCAGGAATCTCGCTGATCCAGATGCGCACGGAGTCGAGCGGCGCGCCGAGTGCCGCCACCGTCGCCTCGGTCGCGCGCGACAGCAGTTGGGTCTTGCCGGTCGCGTCGACCCCTTCGGAGAGAATCATTTCGATATTTGGCATGCGGGACTCCTTTGACGGTCGTTCGCGAGTCAGGGGTACGGCGTGGTCGGAGGCACGCCGGCAAACAGGGCGCCCGCGCCGTCGTAGGTCGACTCGTTCAGCGCGGCATGTTGCGTCACCACCATTGCGTCGCGCACAAGCCATTGCAGGCGGTTTTCCTGGAAAATCGCCGAAGTGCCACCAAGCTTGAATGCCTCGATGACGACATCGAGACAGGTGTGCGCGGCATGGGTCGCGCTGAGTCGCAGCAGGTTGGTCTGTGCGGGCGGAACCGGGTCCCCCGCCAGAATCGTGTCCCATGCTGCTTCCGCGGTTTCATAGAAGAAGCGGCGCGCGCTGTGATACAGCGCTTCCGCCTTCGCCAGACTGATCCGGTAGTAGGGACGATCACCGAGCTTCGGCGCTCCCATGAGTGTTCGCGTGCCGCCCGCCATGTCGCCGATGATGTCGAGCGCAGCGCGGGCGAGCCCAAGATTGACCGCTGCGTGGACCTCGGCCTGATAGGCGACGGTCGGGTAGCGGTACAGCGGTTCGTCGATGGTCGGCGCGGCGCCGCGCACGAATGTCCATTCGTGCGGCACGAAACGGTTTGCCACGCGCAGATCATGGCTGCCGGTACCCTGCATGCCGACCACGCGCCAGTTGTCGACGATTTCGACCGCGGACGCGGGCAACACGGCGGTGAGCGGCTTTCCAGACCCAGCGCCGTTTGCCGGCGTTCCGCCGATACCGACGTTGAGCCAGTTGGCGGCCTTGCAACCGCTCGCGAATCGCCAGTGTCCCGTGACCTGCCAGCCGCCTTCAACCTCGGTTGCCGGCTGCAACGGATACAGGCCGCCGCCGGACACCTGATCGGGGCCGCTTGCATAAATCAGCGCCTGCGTGTCCGGCGCAAGCGCTGCGAGATAGGTGTTCGCGGAGCCGAATGCGGCAACCCAGCCGGCCGAGCCGTCTGCCGTCGCGATCCGCTCGACGATGCGCAGGAAATCGGCGGGCGCCATGGGTTCACCGCCGAAGCGCTTCGGTGTGCTCGAGCGGAAGATGCCTGCGCGGATCATCTTGTCGACCATGTCGCGCGGCACGTGGGATAGCCTGTTGAATTCCTCACGGCGCTCGGCCACCTCCGCGACAACTGCGTCGATACTCAGGCGCTCGCTCATCTGAGGCGGGGAAGGGGGGAAAGGGACGTTGCTTTCACGTTTCACTGTTGACCTCCATGGTGTCGACTGCACCGCGAGTGTGGTGCGAATAGGCGACTAGCATGAAAGACGCTCGTGAACGGCGTCAAATTCACATTTCGAATGAGCGGAATTGGTCTTGAGAATGCGCGCAGAAACGTGCTGACAAGCACCCTGCCTGGGGAATCGGCATGACGAAAACTGATTCGTTGCACGAATGGTCGTGATTATTGATCAGAATTGGCTATGCCGATATCGGGTGACTACCATGCGTCGAATCCATGCATGAACCGAAAGGTACCCAAGATGATCCCTGTCTCCCGTCAAACGGATTTTCGCGAAGCGATGTCAAGACTGCTGGCCGCCGTCAACGTGATCACGACCGATGGTCCCGCGGGACGGCACGGCATGACAGCCAGCGCAATCTGCTCGGTGACCGACGCGCCGCCCACCGTACTCGTTTGCGTCAATCGCAAGAGCGGCGCGCATGAGGCGTTGCTGCGCAACGGTGTTGCCTGCGTGAACATCCTGCGCGGCGAGCACGAGCAGTTGGCGTGCCATTTCGCGGGATTTACCGAAGTGCCTCGCGAGGCGCGCTTTGCGAGCGGCGACTGGCAAGCCGGCGAGCTTGGCTTGCCGAGGCTTGCGTCCGCGCTCGCGAGCCTTGAAGGCCGCATTGCCGATATTCAGACAGTGGGTTCGCATTCGGTGCTGTTCATCGAGGTCGATGCGATCCATCTGAGCGAAGCGGGTGACGGCCTTGCGTATTTCGGGCGCGCGTTCAATCGCGTGCCGCTCGCTCCTGCGTTGGCCAGCGTCCGCGCTTAGCCTCCGCCTGCCTGCTACGACGTACAACGCCGGCTTATCTATCTACACCCACATCGGGGAGGCATTCCCATGCCGTTCTGTCTGTTTTTGAGCGCCTATGCGCCCGATGGATCGCGTCGCATCGACGGTGCCGGCCTGGCGGTGCACTGCGGGACCCTCTCGGGCGCGATACCTGGGTTGAACACAATCGTCGTACATGTACCGGTATTGCTCGATCCGGTAGATCCATTTCTCGCTCCCGACGATCCTCCAGGCTGCGTGCTGCAACTGTACTTCGAGGCGCTCGCCGATCTTGAGGCGGCCACAAGCGGTGCAAGTCCGCTGTTATCGCTGTTCGATCCCGCGTATTTGCCGATGCTGTCCGGTTGCGACTGGACCCAGCAGGTGATGGTCGTCCGCACATTTCCGGTCGCGGCCGGGCAGGCGCAATACGGCAAATGCGTCAGTGTGGCGCAGGAAACGTGCACCTACCTTGTCGGCTATGAAGGCCCGGCGGACGACCTTTCCGCGTGGCTCGCGCATTACCTGGACAGCCACGCGCCGATCCTGACACGCCTGCCCGGTGTTCGGGCAGTCGAGGTGTACACGCGTATCGATTCGCCGAGCGGTCTGCCGGTAAAACGGGTCAACGACATGCAGCGCAACAAGGTCGTGTTCGATTCGGTCGAGGCGCTGGCGAACTCGTTGACGTCATCGATCCGTCGCGAATTGCGCGCGGATTTTTCGCTGTTTCCGCAATTTCGCGGCGCTGCTCCGCACTATCCGATGCTGAGCCATACCGTGCATCTTCCCGATGCCTGTCAACCGGTCCAGGAGTGAATCCAATGTCCGAACCCGTGACAATCCTCGCGATCCAGTATCCGAAACCCGATCGGCGCGATGCATTGCTCGAGCGCATTCGCTCGCTCGCACTCGACGCGCGGCACGAAGCAGGGTGCCTCGAGTACCGCGTCGTGATCGCACCGGAGCGGCCCGAGGCGATTCATTTCATCGAGCAATGGGCCTCGCAGCAGGCGCTGGATGCACATTTCCGGTCCGACACGTTCCAGGCATTCTGGAGCGTTCGCATGGAGTACCTCGAACGCGAGGTCGACATTGTTGTCGGTACCGATTTCGTTTGATCAAACCAGGAGCGATAGATGGATCTCGATACGTTGACCCGTGAACTTGCCGAGCTGAAAGCACAGACGCGCGTGCTGCAGGCCGAGGCCGACATCCGCCGGATCATGGCGCGATACATGCTGTTGTGTGACGTTCCGCTACCGGAGCACGGACTGGACGAGAAGGGGCGGCTCGATGCAATCGTCGGCCTGTTTTCGACTGACGCGCGCTGGGAGGGCGTGGGATCGTACTATGACAACCAGTTCGGTGCCAGCGTCGGGCACGAGCAACTCCACCAGCATTTCACGCGCTTTTTCGAGCCGCAGTCGCCGCGGATGATCCTGAACTGCCATTACCTGACTTGCGAGCAGATCCATGTGAACGGCGCGACCGCTGAAGGCCAGTGGGTGCATTTCCAGCCGTGGATTTTCGACGATGGCTCGTCAGTGCTGCGTTCGAGTCGCCTGAACAACGCGTTTCGGTGCGTCGACGGCGTCTGGAAGATGAGCCGCTACCGCACCGAGAACGTGTTCATCGCGCCGCTGCCGAAGAACTGGGCAACCAATGTGCCGGAACGCTCGGTCCTGATGGCACCTGCGGTTGCCGAGCCCAATCCGGCATGATCGACCGGCGCGAGGCATAGGCCACCGTAGCCGTTTGCAGATAACAGGATGATCCGCACGACCTGTCCCGGTAGAGACGGATCATCACTATCCCACACGTAGCTGGAAGCTTTGGAGATCTCGTGAAAAATTCATTTAAAATATTGTTAGTATTACTATTTATATCGCAAGCTGTACACGCGCAAAGTAACGTGACGTTATACGGTATTATCGATGATGGCCTTACCTGGTCAAGCAATCAGGAGGGACACGACGCCTGGCAGATGCAGGGCAGCATTTCACAGGGCAACCGGTGGGGACTGCGGGGCGTCGAGGATCTGGGAGGGGGGCTCTCTACCGTGTTCCGGCTCGAGAACGGCTTCAACGGTAATACCGGCACGCTAAGCCAGGGCGGCCGCCTGTTCGGTCGGCTCGCATATGTCGGCTTGCAGAGCGACCGCTATGGTGCGCTGACGCTCGGGCGCCAGGGCGAAGCGATCGGCGACTATATCGGCGTGTTGTCCGCGAACGGGATGCTCCCTGGCGGCATCCTGTTTCCGCATCCGGGGGATCTCGACAATAACGGTGTCGACTTTCACCTGAACAACGCGGTCAAGTACGTGACGCCGACGTTCGACGGTCTGACCGGCGTGGCGATCTACAGCTTTGGCGGTGTCGCCGGCAATGTGGGGACCGACAGCGCGAAATCATTCGCCTTGCAATATGCGACTACTGGATTTCAGGTCGTCGGCGCTTACACGTCGATCGACCATCCGGCTAGCGCGGTACCGGAAGGGGTGTGGACAGCGTCGAACACGGTCGACGGCAACTATGGGCTGGCTGCCGGGGGGTATAAGGTGTTCGGGCTCGCGACGTCGTACGCGTTTGACAAGGCCAAAGTCTCAATCGACTGGACCCACACGCAATTTGGCGATCTCGATCCGTCGCTGGGCGCGAAGATCGGTGGTCATGTGACATTCAACGTTGGCGAGATTGTCGGGGCTTACATGCTGACGCCGACCTTGCAGCTTGGAGCCGCCTACAGCTATACCGAGGGCGACGTGTCGGCGACCGGCCAGCGTCCACGCTATCAGGAGGTCGATGGCAGCATCGATTATTTCCTGTCGAAAGGCACGGATGTTTACGCAAGCGCGACCTACATGCGTGCGGGCGGCGGCGCGGTTGCGGATCTTGCGCCCGTGCTGTCTGCGTCGAGTTCGGAGAACCAGCTCGCGCTGCGCATTGGTATGCGCAAACGATTTTAAAGGACTTGTGTGGTTTGCCGCTGCCGCTCACGTCCGTCGAGCAGCAACCTAGTATCCGAGCGCCTCGTCTACCGCGGCAGGCGCTTCTCCCGTCGTGCGATAGCGGCGGATATTCGCGGCAACAATCGCCGACGCGGTGCGCCGGTCGGTTGGCGCCGAGATATGCGGCAGGACCGTCACGCATGAATGCGACCACTGCCACGCGTCCTCGGGCAGCGGTTCCTGAGCAAATACGTCGAGCACGGCGTGTGCGAGGCGTCCGCCGTCAAGAGCGGCACGAAGCGCGGCGTCATCGACGATCGGTCCACGCGCGAAATTGATCAGGCTTGTGCGTTTGCGCAGCGCGCCGAACGCCCCGGCATTCATGATGCCGCGAGTCTGCGGCGTGAGTGGCAGCAGGCACACGACGATATCCGCGCGTGCCAGCATCATGGGCAATTCGTCGTCGCCCGCGTAACACGTGATGTCCGGCAACGCCTTGCGGGTGCGGCTCCAGCCGCAGACGTCGAAACCGGCCGCGACGAGCCGCCGCGCGGCGGCCTCGCCGAGTGCGCCGAGCCCGAGCAGCGCGACCGTTTTGTCCGCGGGCCGCACGTAGTCGTGCGCGATCCACTGGTGCGCTGCCTGTTGTGCCGCGTAGCGCGGCATGTCGCGATGTACGTACAGCGTCCATGCGAGCACGGCTTCGGCCATTGTGTCCGCAAGCTGCGGATCGATGAGCCGCACCACCTTCAAGCCAGTGTCCCGCAGGTCGGCGACGAGACGCTCGACGCCCGCCCAGACGCTATGCACCCACTTCAGGTTAGGCAGCGTGCGCAGATCGTCGGGCCGCGGATTCGCGACGATCGCTACATCGCAGGCGGCGCGGGCATCGGCATCCAGCGCGTCGAGCGGCACGACGCGTTCCTCGGGCAGCGCTTCCTGCAGTGCGGCGAGCCACGGTGCGGCGAACGGATACGAGGGCGCGCAGACGAACGGCAGTGTACGGCTCATTTGGCGTACACCTTGTCGAGATCCGCGAAGCCCTTCACTTCGATCGGGTTGCCGCTCGGATCGCGGAAGAACATCGTCGCCTGTTCGCCCGGTTCGCCTTCAAAACGCAGGCTCGGCGGGATCACGAAATCGACCTGCCGATCCGCCAGCCGCGCGGCGAGCGCCTTCCAGTCGGCCATCGCCATTACGAGTCCGAGGTGCGGCATGGGCACCATGTGGTCGCCGACGCGGCCGGTGTTGGTGACCGGGAACGGTTCGCCGAGATGCAGTGAGATCTGGTGGCCGAAGAAATCGAAATCGACCCACGTTGCTGTGCTGCGGCCTTCGCGGCAGCCGAGCAGCGCGCCGTAGAACGCGCGCGATTCGTCGAGGTCGCGGACGTGATACGCGAGATGGAAACTGGTGCGCATGAAAACTCCCGAGCGGTCGGATGGCAGGCCGGAGCTGGCCTGTTGAACCTCTTACCACCCTAGCAGCGGAAAATCGAAAGAGATAGCATGGAATTTTTTCGCCACCGAAAGGATTGCTTTTGGAGACCCGCTATCTGAAGAGCCTGCTGGCGGTCGTCGACAGCGGCTCGATTGCCGATGCAGCGCGCGTCGAGCATCTGACGGCTGCTGCGATCGGCCAGCGCGTCCAGGCGCTCGAGCGCGAGCTGGGCTTTGCGCTGCTGTTGCGCAGCGGCCATACCGCGCGGCCGACACAAGCTTGCATCGCGCTCTTGCCGCGTGTGCGACGGCTGGTGCGTGAGGCTGCGCTTCTGAAGAGCGACTCGCATGCGGACGGGTTGAGCGGTACGTTGCGCATTGGCGCGATTTCAACTGCGCTGACCGGCATGCTGCCGGCCGCATTGCGCATGCTGACGCGCGCGGCGCCCCAGGGGCGCCCCGTCATCGTGCCCGGCACATCGCGCGCGCTGTTCCAGCTGCTGCAGGCCGGCGACCTCGATGCGGCGATTGTCGTTGATCCGCCGTTTGTATTGCCGAAGACGCTGCGGGCGGTGACGCTGCGGCGCGAGCCTCTCGTGTTGCTGGCGCCGCCCACGGCGCGCGGCCGCCCGGCGACGCTGCTGCGTACGCTGCCCTACATCCGCTACGACCCGGACGCATGGGGCGGCCGCTACGCGTCGAACTGGCTCGCCGACGGGCAGATCGAGCCCGCGGTGCTTTGCGATCTGGACGCGCTGGAGGCGATCGCGATGCTGGTGGCGGACGGGATGGGCGTTGGACTGGTGCCGCGCTGGTCGGGCATCGAGCGCTTTGCGGGCGATTGCCGGATGCTGCCGATCGTGGGCGCTGCATACGAGCGCTCGATCGTGCTGCTGACGAACGCCGATCCGGATCCGCCGGTGATGCTCACGCTCCTCGAGCGGGCGCTTGCGCAGCCCACGGAGTGCACGCAGGCCTGACGGCCACGCGGTGCCCGGCGCACGCCCTGCGCCGCTTCTGGATTGTTCGCACGGGCTTCCGGCGTCGTGTACATCTTGGTATAAAAATACAAAAATTGCCTGTGGCTCGCGTGAGCCAATCTACGCAATGGAACGAATCTACCCAAGAAAGAATAAATTCCTAGTTGACGGAGAAATTTCGGGTTTGTATAAATTTGTACAACTCAAGCAAAACCCGTCATCCACGCCTGGAGCCGTCATGAAATCGTTGTTCGTGCTGCGCGCGCTGTTTGCGTCCGCGCTGGTGTCATGCGCATGCATCTCGTCCGCGCAAGCGGCCACACCGCTGCCCACCGTCGAGGCCGGCAAGCTGACCTATGGCGTCGCCGCGACGTTTGCGCCGTTTGAATTCACGAAGGACGGCCAGCTCACTGGCTTCGACATCGATCTGTTCGACGCGGTCGCGAAGCAGATGAGCCTCACGCCCGCCGCGCAGAACATGCAGTTCAGCGGGCTGATTCCCGCGTTGCAGGGTGGCCGCATCGACCTCATCAATTCGGCGATGTACATCACGCCCGCCCGCAGCGCGCAGGTCGATTTTGTGCCCTACCTGCGCATCGGCGACCGGGTGATCGTGCAGGCGTCCAATCCCGCGAAGATCACCGGCCGCGACGATTCGATCTGCGGCAAGACCCTCGCAGTGACGCTGGGCGGGATCGAGGAAACCTACGCGCGCGCGGATGCCGCGCGCTGCAAGGCGGGTGGCAAGCCAGAGCCAACCATCCTGACGCTGCCGACTGCGCAGGACTCTGCGCTGAGCCTGCGCCAGGGCCGCGCCGATGCGATCTACAACTCGACACCCGGCACGGTTCAACTGCTGGCCGAAGTGCCGAACGTCTACGTGGCGGTCGGCCCGGAGTTCGAGCAGACGACGACTATCGGCTTCGCGGTGCCCAAGGGCAACGCCACGATGGCAGGCGCCCTCAAGGACGCACTTGCGAAGGTGGTCGCACAGGGCACGTACAAACAGTTGATCGCGAAATGGAAGCTTCCGGCGTCGGTATCGATCTTCGACAACAAGGACGCAGCACGGTGACCAAAGCAGAACCCATGCTGTCATTCCAGATGCCCGTCGCACAGGATGTGCGCGATGCGGCCGAACGGCTCGCGGGCGTCGCGGTGCGCACGCCTGTTGTGCGTTCGGACCAGCTCGATGCGTTGACGGGGGCGCAGGTGTTCGTGAAGCTGGAGAGCCTCCAGCATACGGGTGCATTCAAGTTTCGCGGCGCGTACAACTGTCTGTCGCGGCTCGACCTGGCAGTCTGTCCTGACGGCGTCGTTGCGTATTCGACCGGCAATCACGGGCAGGCTATTGCGACGGTCGGGCGGATGCTCGACATTCCGACGACGGTCGTGATGCCGTCGAATGCGCCGGAAAACAAGGTGCACAAGGCGCGCCTCGCGGGTGCCACGATCGTCCGCTACGACCGCGAACGGCAGAGCCGCGAAGCGGTCGCCGCGGAACTCGCCGAGCGCGGCCGCTATACGATCGTACCGCCTGGAGACCATCATCACGTCATCGCCGGGCAGGGCACCGTGGCGTTCGAGGCGCTCGATCAACTGCACGGCGAAGTCGACGCGATTGTCGCGCCGTGCGGCGGCGGCGGGCTTTCGGCGGGAATCTGTCTCGCGGTCGACGCCGCGGGATCGCGCGCCCAGGTGTGGGCTGCGGAGCCGGCCGCGTTCGACGACACGCGCCGTTCGCTCGCGTCTGGACGGCGTGAGACGAACCCAGCGGGCCGCGTGTCGATCTGCGATGCGCTGCTCGCACCGATTCCCGCGGAGCTTCCATTCTCGATCAACGGCAGCCGCCTCGCCGGTGTGCTCGCTGCCGACGATGCTGCGGTCAAGCATGCGATGGCGTTCTGCTTCGAGA
>SDBV01008918.1_pt1 | contig 13428 bp, 11 predicted proteins | sample 2277081 | NCBI WGS metagenome assembly SDBV01 (sample SAMN10402039, study PRJNA504765) | marine sediment metagenome | isolation source: marine sediment core GS10_PC15, 223 cmbsf | place: Arctic Ocean: Southern Knipovich Ridge | collected 2010 | reverse complement strand
TTTGGTCTTTTTAATATCATCATAGATTCCAATTCCAAGGATAATAAGCTGTGCAATAAAAATCGACATCCATTTCGAAGTATAAAATTTCTCAAGATATTCGAAATTAAATAGAATTCCCAGGAAAATAGTTAAATTAAAAGCAATGAATATTGGAATTCCGCCGAGAAGAGGCATTGGTTTCTTATGAATTTTCCTCTTAGAAGGCAAGTCAAGAATATTTAGTTTTATAGCTACTAATCTAATTAAGGGAGTAATGAGAAGAGATATAGCAATGGAGGTAAGAAAGAAAAGAAGGTATTTAATCATTTATCAATTTTTATTGTTTTATATAATATGAAATGGGATCATTTTTATTATGCGACTTCGGGATAAAATCTAAGATTAAAGTGACTAAAGTTTTTTAATCAAAATATTAACTATACGCTTTGCAGCTTTTCCGTCCCAGTATTTAGGAATTTTTTTCCTCTGAATTCCATTTTCATATACGCTAAATGCTGTTTTGATTATTTTATCAGGATTATTTCCAACAATAATATTGGTTCCTTCTCTGACAGTAATGGGCCTTTCGGTATTATTACGAAGTGTCAAACAGGGAATTCCCAAAATTGTAGTTTCCTCTTGAATTCCCCCTGAATCTGTTAGCACCATTGTAGCATTGGACATTAAAAAGAGAAAATCAAGATAACCCAATGGCGGTATTGCCAATATATTTTTATCTGCTTTATCTAACTCATTTGACGATATGTGTTCCATATAATTCATCATTTTTTCTAGCTTAAAATTTTTAATTTTCTTGATACTTCTGGGGTGGACAGGAAAAATTATGGGGATTTTTTTGGAGAGATCGTTCAAAACATTTATAATTCCTTTCAATATAAAGGGGTTATCTACATTTGAAGGACGATGAAGAGTCAATAATGCGTATTTTTTTATTTTATTATTTTCTTTTAATCCCAGTTTTTCTATGATATCCGAATTTTTGGCTCTATCGATGTGACTCAATAAAGTATCTATCATTACATTTCCAACAAAGAATATTTTGCTTTCTGATATTCCTTCCTTTCTTAAATTCATATTTGCATCTTCACAGGTAGTGAATAAATAATCAGATATTTGATCAGTGAGTATACGATTTATCTCTTCAGGCATTGATCTATCAAAGCTCCTTAGACCTGCTTCAATGTGAGCTATAGGAATGTTAAGTTTAATGGCCACAAGAGCACACGCGATTGTAGAATTGATATCTCCAACCACAATGACTAAATCTGGTTTTTCGTGCAAACATACTTTTTCGAATTTAATCATTATTTTTCCAGTTTGTTCTGCATGTGTTCCTGAACCAACTCCGAGACATATATCAGCCTCGGGTATTCCTAAATCGTCAAAAAAAAATTTAGACATCTCGTTACTATAATGCTGGCCTGTGTGTACGACCAAATATTGGATGGTTAGTCGTCGTTTCTCCTTAGCCTTACTGTAATTGAAATTATTTATAGCATCCAAAAGGGGCGCAATCTTCATGAAGTTTGGCCTCGCACCTGCAACGAGTATTATTTTTTTTACTTTCTTCAACTATTTAAACTTTGGGCTAATATTTCTAAGTAATCATCGGCTAAATTATCCCGATTAAAGTATTTTTCCACGAATCTACGACCATTTCTCCCTAACTTTTGAGCACTCTCTGGATTGTTATAAAGTCTTAAAATAGCTTTTTTGAGTTCTATATGGTTTTCTGGTTCAACATAAAGGCCTGAATTGGATTTCTCAACTATCTCTCTTGCTTCTCCATCCACTCCCAGAATAATCGGCTTAGCCATAGCCATAATCTCAAATATCTTTGAAGGAATAACTGATTTAAAAAGGGGTGTGTTCTTTACTGTTACTAAGCATATATCTGAGGCAGCATAAAAAGATGGAATAAGATGTCTAAATTGTTTTTCAATAAATATAACATTATCAAGCTGTTTATTTTCTTTTTCTCGGATAAGAATATCTCGCTCGGCTCCCGATCCTACAAGAAGGAAAATAATATCTTTTCTATAATAAAGGCTCTTAGCCACATAGAGTACTTGACTTAATGCATGGGCCATACCTATTGTCCCGATATAAGAAACAATGAATTTTCCATGTAAATTAAACTTTTTTCTAACTTCGTTTTCTCTATCTTTTGGACAAAATAAGGTAAGATCAGCTCCATTCTTGACTATGAAGATTTTATCCCTTTGTATCCCTTTATGGGAGATTATTTTTTTAAATGATTCAGTGACCACCACTATTTTTTTGGAGTGGCGATAAAGAAATAGTTCAATATATTCAAGAATCTTTATCAGTCTCCTGGATTTTAAAGCTTCTGTGGCGATAATGGACTCTGGCCAAATATCTCGAACTTCCAGAATAAAAGGCAACTTTTTCAACTTACTGAAAATAAAACCTGCAACTCCACAAAAAAATTGTGGACTTGTAGCTATAACTAAATCTCCCTTCTTGATCAAAAAAACACCAAGTAAAGATGAGACCATAAAAGAAAAATAGTTTAGCGTTCTCTTAAAAAACCCTTTATTGGGGGCAATATAGGTCCATACCCTGAGTACCCTGATTCCATTCATTTCTTCCCATTGAAAAAACCTATTTTTATATCCTTCGTAAATAATACCATCCGGCACATTAGGCACTCCTGTCACTATAGTCACTTTATGGCCTTTTGCCACCCACCTTTTACAGTTATCAAAAGTACGGCTTGCTGGCGCATTTCCTTCTGGATAAAAATAATGTGTCAAAAAAATGATGTGCATAATCGAACTTTTAAATTTTGAAAAATTTTTTTATTTTTTTCTTAAACATGCTATTAAAACTGCTCTAAAATGGCATAAGACCTCAGTACTGTTCACTATTTTCTCATATATTATACCTAACAAATAAGTTGGCCAACTTATTCTCAGATATTCGGGACGGCCTTCAATTAGTTCTATACTTTCCGCCTTAAAACCTGTTGATTCTCCATAATAAATAATTTTCTTTTTGCTATTTGCTTTATATAATGTTGAGAAAGTATCTTTTTCTACTCGCCCTCGAATTCTATTATAGTAAAGGTGAAACCAGTGAGGAGTTAGGCTGGATAATATTTTAATATAATGATATTTATTAGGTGTTTTGATAATAAATATAGCATCTTTTTTTAAAACCCTATGGACTTCTTTAAATACATTTTCGGGATTTGATAAATGTTCTAAAACATTATTTGATATTACCATATCAAATGAGTTGTCCTTATATGGTATGCATTCAGCATGACTTATTTTAGCATCATCTAAATAAGGATTTTCTAATACGCGAGCATCAATATCTATGCCACAAACCAATAATGCAAATCCTTTAAAATTGAGTTGCTCTATAATTCCTGCTCCAGCTCCGAGATCAAGGATTTTACTATTTGGACGCATATATTTAATTATTCTATCTCTAAGGAAATTATTATCCCAACCCTGACAATTAGGATACAAATATTTATCAAATACTTTTACTAATTTACTCATATGCAGATGTTCCTATTGTAAATTAAGAATATAAATCTATAAAAAGATTCAAAAATAAAGCAACTTAAAAATCGCTTTATTAAAATAAGCACGGTTTCTATTGAATTTGAAATCTAAATACCTTTTCCATTTTTGGCTAAATTCTTTGAAAATCTCAATTTTACTTAATCTATAAAGGACTTCTAATTGAACTATATGAAGTTTGTGATAAAAAGGACTGGCTAAATTTTTAATCTTTGTTTGAGACAAATCATATAAAGACCAATATCCAATATCGAACTTTTCTAAATTTTTCTTCAGAGTTTCTAAGCAATTATCCCAAAGTTTAGTTGCATTTTTTTCCTTTAATAACAACGAATAATCATATACTCCCCACAGAGCCCAGATAAATCCATTTAAAATATGAGTTGGAGTATTCAATATATATTCTTCTATCCAAGGGGAACCTTTTTTATCCCAATATACAACACCACCTTCATTTATATTATTTTCAAAAACTAAATATGCTTTATCTGCGGTATCTAAATATTTCCCTTCTTTAGTAGTGTTATAAGCCCTAGCCAAAACAGATATCCCTATGCCTTGTGCTAAGCCTGAATACCAAGGATTTCTTAATATTTCTTTATATTTCCAATCAAAATTATGTAGCCAAACAGGGATTCCAAATTTATTTCTTTTAATATTTTCAACCAGCCAATCTGCCTGTTTTAAAAAAACATCCAAATGGCAATTTTTATTTGTATTAAAATAAAGATTGTAGTGTCCTAAAGCATATTGAGCAATTGCAATAGGATTATATTGTTTTCCAATTTTACCTTTATAATCTAACATTGGGATTCCCTTTTCATCAAAAGGACCTTGATATTCTGCTTTATAAAAAAAAGACATATAATATTCCCCGAGCTTATAAGGGGAGGCATTTTCATTAATTTCTGGGGTTCCATGCCAGAAAGTCAGATGGCTTTTTTTGTTAATTAAATAAGCAGAAAAGATCCTCCGATAATAATTTAACTTTGACGACACAGATTTCAACCAATAGCCATAAGACGCATTAGCATATTAATCATCACATTATCAACAAAGTGGATCTTCTCTCCGATCACAACCTCCCGTAGCAGATTTTCATCAGCATCCTAGGAAGAACGCGTTAAGGCGCGGCTTGGCTTACTTCCTTTGGAAGCTCAGCCCCATTCCTGAGGGCTTCACAGAAGCTCACAAACCGATCCCCCCAGAACTCGGCATCGAATAGTTGCGCACGCGCTTGTGCACCCCGACAAAACTGCTGATATCTTTCGGGCATTGCGACCAGATCACTCATTGCCTGGCTCAGTTGATTAGCGTCCCGTGGTGGCACAAGAAATCCACATGAATCATCAACCAACTCAGGAAGGAAGCGCCATCGTGAGCAGATGACAGGCAATCCGGCATGAAACGCCTCTAGGATAACACCCGGATATCCTTCGCTTGGCCAGTAGGTAGGCATGATCAGAGCATCGTACTGCTCCATGGTAGGCATTACCTGCTCCGCCGACAGAATGCCTTTGTATCGCACGTGGTGCCGGCCGTCAAAATCACTCTGTCCTAGACCTTCCATCATTGGCCCATAAACATCTACCGGGCAAGGCAGATTTGCTTTCTCAGTCGCCGCGAAAAGTTCAAATATCCCCTTACACGGCCGGACGTGCCCTATATATATAAACCGATCACAATGATCTGGAATTGGGCGATGACGCGAGTATGCGGGACGGCTATTGGGATACCATCGTTTCTGACATTGCATCCAAGTCCGAGACGCATTCAATTGGCCTAGTGTTTGCAATAGCACAAGATCACTCCGGCGGATAAGCCACTTAAGTAGTTGCTGCGTCAGAAGACTTGATGAGATATAGTCGTGTCCGCCAAATTGACGCAATATCAGCCGCTTATGCAGTAGGCGGGTAAGGCACCAGATTAGCGCACCTAGAAATGGCAATCCATTCGAGGCATGTATTGATACGACATCCGTGCTGGGCACATGTCGAATCGCACGAATAAACAGTATGATCAGCCGTAGCGCCCGAATCAAGGAGCTATCGCGACGACCAGGAAATGCCAGAATACGGGCGTCGATGTTCGGCTTGATAACGAGTTGTCTCGCCAGCATCTCGAACGAAACCGTTGTCCCTCCCACATCCTTGGTGGTCTTAGCAACTGGGCCAATTAGTAATATGCGGATTCTATTATCATGCGTCGCAAGTAATACTTTTTCTTTATTACCTTTCTTTTTCATGGCTAATCTAATAACCTTTTAAATCTTTTTTTTAATTTTAAGTTCTTTTATGTAATTCAAACAATTAAAATAAAGAGCAATACTAACCCAAAACTCAGTATTAAATAATTGATGACCATAGCTAAAGCTTCTGACAAAGTATCCCCATAAGAAAGCATTAGTCGCAATCAATAGTACAAACTCTTTTTTATCAATATTATTGGGCTTTAAATATCTTTTCAAACTCGGAAATTTTAATATCTTATAAAATAGTAATATTAGGATTAAAATACCTATTAAACCTAATTCTGCTAGAACAGTTATTAATAATGTATGGCTAACTGTTAAACTCTCTCGTTTATGTTCTGGTGGCATAACTTCTTTAAATTTTTCTCTAAAACCTTCTAAACCTACACCTAATATAGGATATTTTGCAAATAAGGATAAACCCCCTTTGATGAGAGTTAAACGACCTCCGAGAGCATACTCATGGGATTTGATTTGCTTGTATCTTTTAGCGAAATAAACATCGAAATTAATAGCCTTCGCTAAAATGAAAGTTGCTATTAATATAATAATACTCGACAAAATTAATTTAATGAATAAATGTCTATATTTAATTAAAATAATTCTAGTTGAAACAACGAAAATAATAGTAAATATAAGTACAAGACCAGAAATTGAACCAGATGAAAAAATACCCCCTATGATAATAATTATGGAGATAAATTTCAGCAAAGAAAATTTTCTAATAATAATATCTGAAAATAAAAAGGCAAAAATAAAACCTAAAAATAATGCAAATAAATTAGGATCAAAAAATAAACTTTGTGCTCTTCGAACTCCCCATGAATAAACATTAAGTTCTCTTAAAAAGACAATATTATCTGAAATAAATTCATAAATACCAATTATGCTTGTAATTATACCAAGAAGAATACAAATTTTTAAACTTTGGAAAATCTTATTCATGTCGATATTTCTTAAATATGCCATAAATGATAGACAAAAAATCATGTAAGTAAAAATTCTTATAAATGTAAATAATCCACGTTGAACTTCTGGCGACCACGATAAAGATATAATCATTAAAAACGCATATAAAAAAAATACGAGATGGATTTTTCTTTGGGAGCGCAAAATAAAGTACTTATATCCAAATAGCAAATTGAAAACTACATAAATAATTACGGCAAGTATTGCCAAATGATTTGGTGTAATTGGTATTTTTCCTATATGAGTGATTTTAGCTCTATCTCCTAAAGCCATACCAATAAATACAATAATAAGAATGAATGAATAATTTTTTTTAAATTTTCTGTAACTAAATTTATGAAACATTTTCTTATGGGGTTTTTATAAGAATATAATAAAAATTAAATAATCACAGATTTAAATAATATTTATTTAATATATTCAACTTTTCTCTATTCGCGATTTTATAACATTTAAAGTCCGCTCAGCCATTTCTTCAACGGTGAAATATTTTACTGTTCTCTCAAATGCAGACTTTTCCAATTTTTTTCTTTGCTTATCATTTTTGAGTAAAGCTATTATAGTATTTGCTACTGAATCTATATCCATTGGATCAATCAAAACCCCAGAAATCCCATCCTCGACAGCCGCGGCTACACCGCCTGTTCTACCCGCAACCACTGCTCGACCACAGGCATTAGCTTCCAAATAGACAAGACCAAAACTCTCGTGTTTAATTCTTGATATCAAGACAAACAAATCACAAGCGTGAAGATATTTGATCATCTCCTCAACAAGTAAGTGATTTACAAATTGTATTTGTCTTTGCAAAGCCCTCTTCTTAACTAAATTCTCCAGATAATCCTTGTCTGGTCCTATTCCAGCAATAATCAGTAATACATCCGTCAGGTTCTCAAGAATGCTAGGCATCGCCTTAATGAGAACATCTTGGCCCTTTTCTTGAATCAAGCGAGAGGCTGAAAAAAGGATATGTTGTTTTTGGGATAATCCGAGCAATCGTCTTGCCTGTGCTTTTTCCTCATCGCCCCCCCTAATGAAAAGAGCCATATCTATTCCATGATGAACCACGTGGATTTTTTCAGATAATTCAGGCAGTTCTTGCAATACATGGACACGCATATCATGACTTACTGCTATACAACCATTTACCTTCTTAAAAAATATCTTTAATTTTGTGCTACCCTGAAAAATTTTAAAAAACATTGATTTATTCATAAAATAATTTTTAATCTCCGAACCATGAAATACAGTCCAAGATGGAACTATATTTTTTTTTAAGGTATAAGCTGCAATCTTCTGAGCACCAGCGTCGGCAAGAAACAGAATATCGTAATTATTATTTTGCAGGAGTTTGTCGCAGTATTTGCCCATAGTCAATATATACAATTTTGGAATGAACGGTTTTCGAATAATTATTAAATTTTTATATCTTTTAAGACTTTCATCAATTATCTTTTCCTTGCCAGCGTATTCCTTTTTATGAATTGTTAATACATTCACACTATGGCTCATCTTAGATAGACCCACTGCAAGGTTTCTGGAGTAACTTCCAGCACCCCCTCCGTGCGGAGGAAATTCTATGCTTAATATGAGGATATTCATTATTTGTTGCCTACCTTTTGAACTATATATTTTGTTAGTTCCTTAATTTTCTTACGAATTCCTCCACATCTGCATTCTGACAGAAATGGTTAATTTTGATACTTTTGTATGGCCCTAAAGTCTTATGCTCGAGTTTGTAATAATGAAAAACGTATGGATTGATCTAAAAAATTTGTTATTGCTTCGGCTATTTTTTTGGGTGATAGTTCCCCTAATCAAGAATTTCTTTAATAAAGTGTTCCCAACTGAATCTCTTTTTAACATCTTTACGAGCAATTTGCCCCATTGCTCTTCTTTTTCTATTTGATAATGCAAAAAATCTAGTAATATAAGCTGCTAGAGATTCAGCAGTAGGTTCAGAGACTAAAAAACCAGTTTTCCCATCACAGATAATCTCATCATTGGCTACCATAACTTGTGGTGGATTATTTTTAAATCCGATAATTGGTAAAGCGCAAGATAGAGCCTCGAGCAATACAAAGCCAAAACCTTCTTTTACCGAAGGCAAAACAAATATATCTGCTATATTATAAAAATCTTCTGGTGATAAAGAAATTCCTGCAAAGAGCACCCGATTAGCTAGATTTTTATTTTCAATCATTTTTATCATTTTTTGTTTAACTATTCCATCTCCTACCAAGACAAGATGGATATCTTCGGCCAGAAAACACATAGATTTCATCAGCATCTGTAAATTTTTTTCTGGAGTCATCCTTCCTACATAAAGCACAATTTTGTCTTTGCTATTTATACATAGTTTCTGCTTTAACTCATCTCTATATTTTGTGCTCTTTTTATTAAATCTCTCAAAGTCAACACCTGGTTGGAGTACCCTAATGGACAATCCTTGTGAAGCTTTATAATTCATTTCAATCTCTTTAAGAACATTTTTGCTAAATGTAATTATCTGATTTGATTTCTCAAGACACTTTTTTTCAATCTCTCTTTCAATAGGGATTTTTACGAGTTTTAAAGCCAATTGAATACCTAATTCTCTAATGTTCTTATTAAGAAAATAGCGTCTTTTTAGAGTCTCTTTCCTAAAAGCAGAAATGGCTCGAGGGGGTATGTAAACATATCTAAAATTTGATTTTGCCATTAAAGCCGCCAGCATGAATATAGGATTCCGCCCCCAGACCTGATCAAATGATCGCTGCTGAAATAATGTATTAAAAAAATGTTTGCTTTTCCATAAAAATTTAAGAGAATCAAATAAAAAAGATATTCCCCCCAAGCAATAATAAGGCATTCTGATTATTTCAATCCCTTCATAATATTCTCTTAACTTAAGATTATCATTTGTCTGAGCAACACAAATAGTTGCCTCATGACCAAGTTTTATCAGCATTTCAGCCATATAATATAAAGAATTCTCAACACCACCATAAATCGGATAAAATGTTCTATTAAGAATTAATATTTTCAATTAAAATCTTTTTATATTTCTGCTTATCAAAGAAATAAGTTGTATTATCCATTATTGTATTGATATTTATTTTCTAAGAATAAAGAACCGATGGTAGGGCATCTCAAAGATTCGCCAAGTTTTTTTGATCTCAAATCCAACATTTCGCATTTCGTTCATCACCATTCGCAAGGAATATCCCGCCTTCCCAATCTCCCAGTAGTGTTCCCCATTAAACTCATGCATTCGCAGTTTCAACCGCGGTAATTGTATCAACCTCTTCAATTCTCCAATCTTCGGGATTTGGATATCAAATCGATAGGCCCTTGTCACATCTGGTAGAGATAAAATAGCATATTTTTTTGAGACGCGGTGAATTTCATTTAGAGTTTTAGGAAAATCCTCATAAGGCAAATGTTCGATTGTCTCGAAAGAAGTTATTAATTCAAAAGATTCATCAGAAAAGGGTATGCAATGCACTGAGGCGATCTTATCCGGATTTAGTCGCTCGTCAATATCCATCGTGGTAATATCAAATTCCCTCTTTTTTAGGTAGTTAGATACAAATCCATTCCCGATTCCAATTTCAAGAATTGAGCTTGGCTTAAGCATTATTATTTCATTTATCTGATGCCAATAGCTGATAAAACGCTCCTTCGAATCATAAGTTTTACTAAAATAATGGCTAGGTTCTACTTGTATCTTCATTTATTTGTTGTCGCCCAAGTAACTATAGGCATCTTTTTAATAACAGATAATTGCTCTTTTATGAGTAATTGGATTCCATAATTTGAAAATCTATCTAATAAGTAAGTTATACCAAGATAAATTGAAGCACCTACTGTTGTACACAATAGGAGTTCCCAGATTCCCGCTATGCTAATATTAATCTTCAAAATGCTTATTGATAAAATCATAGCTATTCCGCTTATTAAAGGAAAAACGATCATCTTACTAAATTCTTTAATTCGACATCCCGTGATTTTGATTATCATAAAACTAAATCCAATGGTCGAAATCAAAATACTTAAAACTACCGCTATTGAAACTCCTAATATCCCCCACTTTATGGCTAAAGGATAAATTAAAGTAACCAATATTAAGAGGCGAATAATTTGTAATTTAGTGTCTAATTGCGGTTTTCCAATTGCTAGGAACATACTACCAGTTGTGGCTGCTATTGATCTTATTAAGCCAGCTAAAACCAATGCCTGCATAGCCGGAACCATTGGCATCCATTTCTCTCCCAAGAATATTTTAGTGAAATCTGGGGCTAATATGAATATCAATCCAGCAATCGGAAATGATAAGAATACGGTAATTTGTAAAACTTTTAAATATGCCTCTCTTAATTTAGGCAAGTTATCCTGTAATTTTGAATAAGCCGGAAATGTTACTTGAGAAATAACATGCGTGATTTCTGTTGCAGGCATATTCGATATTCTATACGCCATTTGATAAAAACCAAGTGCAGTTACCCCAAGTAACTTTCCTATAAATGCGTGGTCTCCATGAAGAATCAAAAAAATCAAAATGCTTGAGCCTAAAACCCATTTTCCAAAACCAAAAAGTTCTTTTATTTTTTGAAAATCCCACTCTATACATGGCGTATATGGTTCGATTATATAAGATACTATACATCTCACAAAATTGCCTGCTAAAAGCCCAAAAACTAATGCCCAAACACTTCGTAAAATGATAGCAGCGCTAATAGCTACGCCAACATCTGCAATTGCCCCCGAAAATTGATAAACAAAGTATTTATGAAATTTAAGATCTTTTTCAAAATAAATTGCAACTGGATTAATTAACCCTTGAAGAATGATAGAAAATCCAATAATTCTTAAAATTGATTCTGCTTTCTGTACTTCAAAAAATGTCGCTACATAAGGAGCAATAAAAAATAGAATAAAAGCAATTAAAAAACCTCTGATTAGTTGAACTGTCCAAGCAGTGTTTAAATAAAGTTCTGTATCTCCTTTTTTCTGAATAAAAGCTTGCTTAAAACCCGTTTGAGAGAATGTTTCAAGACAAGATAAAGCTAAAAGAGCAATCCCAAAAAGGCCAAAATCATTGGGAGAAAGCAAACGCGCCAGGATAATTGTTCTCATTAATAAAAAAATTCTGGTAATAATCCGTAAAGAAAAAACCCATATACCTGCTTTAATAGTTTTTTCGCTAAGGCTATTTCCAGGTTTTACTAATCTATTTAATATTTTCTTTTTCCTTTCTTTTTAAAAGATTAATTCGTTCAAATATTATGGCCTACTTGCTCTTTACTTTTTGCTTTTCAAGAGATTCAAGAAAGAAGGCGAGCATTGTGAAGGCCATCAGTCCCAATATGCCGGCTATCAATACATTGAGCTTCTTTTTGGGATTGACTGGACGGAGGGAAGATGTTGGCTCTTTAATGAGCTGAGTATAATCTATCCTTCCTTTTCTCTCATTTAGAAATTCAATATTGTTTTTGACAATATCAATTTCATTATTAATTTTGTTAATTTCAGTTTTTACCCCTTCAATTTGGATGTCAAATTGTTTGATTTCTTCATTTTTTTCCTTTATGGACAAACTTAAATTTTCCTGGATGATTTTTTCGTTGCTTAATTTCTCGTCTAGCGTATTGTAATATCGCAGACTCTGTTGGACCTCGTTTGAATAGAGAAGAAGGCTTATGGCATTGATTCCCTCTTTTTTTTCAGCAAGAGTTTCTCTCTGCAGTCTCTCTAACTCATCAATTCTTTTTTTCACTGCTTTCAATTCATTCATAATGCTTCTTACTCTATCTTCAGAAATTTTCAGCTTATTTCCTCCTGAAAGCATTTCTTGTCGAGTTTTATTTTTCTCTATTTGGTTGAGTTTTATTTCGCCCAGTTTATTCTTTTTATCTAATTCTTTTTGTTTTATTAAGTTTTTATTATTTGCTATTTCGATATCGATTCCTTTGATTTCTACATCGATTTTCTTATCTAGCTCTTTGTTTAGACGATTGAAAAGGGAATGCAAAATCAACTTAGCTTTCTCCACGTCGTTTTCCCTTATTGAAATTTGCACCAGTTTTGTATCCCGAATGTTCTCTGCTTTTAATTTTGGAAACTCCATAATATCCAGATTTAATTCAGCTGCGATTAAATGATCGTAAGATTTTTTGTTGATTTGATTTGCTATTTGCTTAGGATCAACGACCATAATCTCCTTAAATCCGCCCTGTTGATCTTGGATTAGAAATTTGCCCGGTACAAGAATCGCATCAATTTCCCATTTCTTGGGTAAAAGAAAACTAACTATTCCCACTGCAATAACTAAGAATAATGTTGGAATTACGATGAGCCATTTTCTTTTCCAGATGACATTCAGGTAGTCCATTAATACAAATTCATCTTCATATTCGTTCATGCTGTTCTTCTCCTTTTATTTATAATTCCTCATTCGTTTTGTTATTTAAAGGGATACATATTGCCTTTTGATTTATTCGGATTCATTTTCCGCTCCTCCTTATGTTCTTCAATAGAATGGGTTGCAAACTCTAGCTCCATTCCTCTTTCATCACATTTACTGCAAACAAATTCTTGACAGCCATAGCAATAATCTTCATCAGTGCATGGCAAACCACAAAAATAACATTTTGCTTTTTTATTTTC
>SDBV01008917.1_pt1 | contig 13428 bp, 16 predicted proteins | sample 2277081 | NCBI WGS metagenome assembly SDBV01 (sample SAMN10402039, study PRJNA504765) | marine sediment metagenome | isolation source: marine sediment core GS10_PC15, 223 cmbsf | place: Arctic Ocean: Southern Knipovich Ridge | collected 2010 | reverse complement strand
AATTTATGTTAACGATGATGAACCAGTCAAAAAATGTTTGGCTGAAAATCAACGCTTTATGATTTTAGATTGTCCTGGTTTTGATTGAAGAAACTTTATTATTGATCAGATGCGACAGAACCTGCATTATTCACCATTATTTCTTTTTTTTGAGAATTGGCTTGATCCTCCATTATTATTGAATTTTACCGACGTTACAATAAATATACAACATATTATAAAGTGTGAAGTGAAGTAGCCTATGTAAACTGTTTCTAAATAATGCAACATTCGTCAAAAAGGTGGAATCTCTCAGGCTACCTTTTGTTCATTTTTCGATTAAAGAATGTAACTTCTCATTTCCTTTTCCCTTTCCAGGTATTTCAATATTCTCAACTCTCAGAATATTATCTTAAAATTTAATATCATGGTTGATCTGAATGACAAGTATTCCAGACATACCTATTCTTATTTAGCTTTACGAAAAGCGGTAGGATGGATAGGCTTATTGTTACCATTCACATTAATGTTTGGTGTTTTTATATTTTTTAAGGGAGACCTCTTTCAAGGCTCCATTAGCTACTATTATCACACCGGCATGGGTAATGTGTTTGTTGGTGCTCTCTGTGCTATAGCATTGTTTCTGTTTTTTTACAGTGGCCATAATAAATGGGATGACTGGGCAGGAAATATGGCTGGTATATTTGCTCTAGGCGTTGCCTGGTTCCCTACCACAGAGGTTGGATCTACTGATTTGATAGGTAAAATTCATTTGACTTTTGCAATTCTATTCTTTCTTACCCTTGCATTCTATTCATTATTCTTATTTACTAAGAAAGGATCAGATCCAACACCACAAAAGCTGAGAAGAAATATAATATACATAACATGTGGCCTAATCATGATTGCCTGTCTGATTGCTATGTTGATTTACTTTGCTTTTTTAAAAGACAACAACTCTGAATCTTCTTTTGTATTCTGGGGTGAAACCATTGCTCTAATTGCATTTGGTGTATCATGGCTTACCAAAGGAGGAACTTTATATCCTGATAAATAAACTGTTATGTATTATACAATTACCTTTCAATCATTCATAACACGCTCTATAACAATAAATTTAAACCCATAAACCAAATCAATTATGTCATTTTTAACTAAAATTTTCAGCAAAGGAGCTAAAGATCTCATCGAAACAGGTGGTAAAGTAATTGATAATATTTCCACTTCTGACGAGGAAAAAATGAAAGCGAAAAACGAGCTCACTGCTACCGTTTTTAAGGTTCTGTCGCATCTGTGAAAAAATAGCCAATTTATGTTAACGATGATGAACCAATCAAAAAATGTTTGGCTGAAAATCAACGCTTTATGATTTTAGATTGTCTTGGTTTTGATTGAAGAAACTTTATTATTGATCAGATGCGACAGAACCTTTTAAACTCCTCATTAACTTTTTCTTCAAGTTTGCTACCAATTTCTTGCTTTGCTGCAGATTCAATCAATTTTCGAATATTTTTACTTTCAAATTCCTGCTCGATGCCCAATCTAGCTTCTTTCAAGGCAATTTGTAGTGCTTCATTCTTGATCTCTTCTAGCTTTTTCGTTGTACTAGTTTCGGTTCGTTTAATGGTTTCTTCTGCATTTGATACAACGTCCATCATTTGCTGTCTCATTTCATTACGATCATGAAATGTGATATATAATGCAAAACCAGTCATTACTACAATTGCTATGGATACTAGCCAAACTAGGTTTTTGAAATAGGACAATAGATAATCATATTGATTTTTGCTATCGGAATTATTATCAGTACTTTTTTTCAATTGTTCATCGTTTTTCATGATTGTTGGTTTTGGGATTAAGATTCAATTATAATTAACGAGGACAGTAACTACAATTCATTGCAAACGAATTATAGTTAGCAGATTCGGCATATTCGGAAGCAGATTCGGCATAATCTGAGGCAGATTCAGCATAATCAGAAGCATCACTGGCATAATTAGCGGCTTCCTCAGAAAAATAGACAGCATCATCAACGTGTCTAAGCATTTTATTAACCTGATCTTTCATCTGTTGATTCATGAAGTAGTTATGAACTTGAAATCCGATTAAGAGTAAAATAATTAATGTTTTAAAAGACAAAATCAATCTTAGAAATTTTGATTTCATGATTTTAGGTTTAGGGTGTAATCCGAAGGTACAAAAAAACCCAACATTTCTGCCGGGTCTGCTGCTAACTCGATTAGGCTATTGGGCTATTGAAAAACGGTGAATTGTTGATCACCTTCATATTTAGAATTTATTCTGGAGTACCCATAAGTTGAATTTCTACTTTTAGAAAAAATATTTAAATACTGGCTTTTGGAATAGTTAGATGAACTGCTTGAGGTTTGAAAAGTTTGATTAAAATATTCATTAATACCAAAAACAGTATTTGTTGAATAAACATCAAAACCAGATTTGTCTAATAGCTCTACTGTTTCTTTGTCAGGTAATTTATCCTTAAGTTCATAACCAACAGAAAATAACACGGGACAATTATCTATTTTTTGCAAATTTTGCCAAAAATCAATATAAATATTTTTAAAGGATCCATGATGCGGAGCCTGTATTAATTCAATTTTCTTATCAATTCTTTTGTGCAAGTTTCTAAAATAGCCTCTAACAGCATCAGATGTAAGTAGAATACCACGTTCATTGCTTTGAATATATGTGATTGTCGCAAACTTATTAATATCTGAATGTAAAAATTCTTTCTTATCGATTTTCCTTTTTATTTGTTTTGCAATTGTAATTCCACTTCTTGGACTTGGTGCAAAAAATGATAAGGTCAACGTATCCGATAATTGAAGTGGAACAGTAGTGAAATTTACAGATACATCATGAAGAATATTCTTATCCGCAAGTATGAAAGAATCAATAAAATCAGTATATGTTCTTTCAATTCTTTTACTCGTAAAAAATTTATTATAAATTTGGAAAACTTGTACCGATAATGTATGAAGGAACTGTTTTATTTTAATCTTATTTTCAAAACAATATTTGAATAGCTCTGGCATACCAGAGAAATGATCCAAATGAAAGTGTGTAAGTATTACAAATTCTATCTCACTAATATTTTTTTGAGATAAATAATCAATAATGGGATTTTCCCCTTCATAAGAATTGCAGTCAATTACACCCAAGATGGTTTTTCCCTTGTCTTCCCATTCAACTATAATTGAATCACCTTGGCCAACATTTTTAAAGGTTACAATGGTCAATGTTCTTCTCCCTTAAAAAGTCTACTACTTTTATACTTTTCTACAAAATCTAGCTTAGGAAAATCATCTTTTAAAGTAAGCTCAGGATCATCATGAATCTCAATTCTGATTTCATTCGGTCTTTCAAAAATCCTTAAATAAAAAAGATTTCCAATGTCTAGATTATATCCAGTAAATAAGGAAGAACGAAATTCTCTTTCTTCATATATACCTTCCTCCCTGTCAATAAGACATTCAAGCACTACATTATCATCACAATGTTCGATTAATCTTGATGATATATTTTCAACATTTTTCCAACCTTGAATAACAACTACATCAGAATATTCTGACAATCTCTCTCTCGATGTTTCCTTCTCTTCGTCTAACTTGGCAAGGGGTAACTTATTGTCATATGCGTTGAGTAAATTTCTTTTAAATTCTATTTGCTCCATGAATTTTATCGATATTAATGAATCCTCTTCACTTTCAATATTTTTAATTTGAATCAGTGCTTTAGTTTCATTAATAGAATCAGAATCAATTAATTCTAATTCTTGCTCGGGATTATCTATCATATTAATCTAATTTATATGAAGAAATGGCCTTTTCTGCAGTTGATATTAATGATGTAAATTTACTAAAACTTGGAGTTTTGCAAACTTCTGTAATTTCTAAGCGGCATATTAAACCTACGTTGCCAATCAAATCCTTATTAAATTCGGTATCGAATTGTGTTAGGTTATGATTTTTGATATCTTTTTCAGAATAATTACCGAACTCAAATTTATATTTCTTGTCAGATTTTTCAAATTCGTAAATACAACTAAATTCATTAAGATTACCAAAAGGATTTATTTTGAAATATGGACTAGTTTGTAAAATGGTTTCAACCTCTGTTTTATCATGGATTTCGACTGCGTGAATAATGATACTATGTCTTGAGGTTTTTTTATAACCCTTTAATGCTTTAATCCTTTCATATAAGTCCCAGAATAGCTTTATAATACCATTTTGATTCATCAAATTGTCTATATCCCCTTCAAATAAAAACGTAAGTCCCTCTTTACGAGCAAATAAACCAAAATTATCAGCTTCAAAAATCAACCTGACACTCTCATTTATTGTGTTTTCATTATCGATACCATACCTTAAATTGTCAAATACAAAATATGGTGCTATTGCTTGCTTATATTCTTCCCTAAAAGTAATAATGTGAACATAATCAATATTATATTGAAGTCTTCTGATTTTCATTTGATATAATTAATTGGGTTTTCAAGTTAATAATATTTTTAATATGAAAGAAAAATGGCATTCTTGAACAATTGAAAGTATGCCGCCCAACGTAACGGATTTAAATACAAATTTAAGTTAAGCATTAAATCAATATCTGAATCGGAAAATGAATTTTTTTCAACGAATGATCGTGTAATAAAAAACCCGGGCGATGCCGGGTTCCTATTCTCCGATAATGCCTCAGTTGTCATTAGTCTTTGTAGTACCTGATATATTCTTTATAATACCCTTATCAGGGGGAGGTTCTTCTCCTCCCCCAAACGATACCTGCTTCAAGGTCTCTGAAATCGCATTCATCCTTTCCGTCATTTCTAGGTAATACTCGCTGGAAGTTAGTATGCTCATTTTTTTGCTTAAATCTATCAAAGGCTTGAATATTAGTAGGTGGTCCTGAGGTTTTGTAGTAACTTTTGTGTCAATGATTGCTACCTTCCTTGATTTTTGCTCTTCCTGTAGACGCTGAATCTCTTCTCCCAGTTCCTCGACTGTCTTCTTGAGTTTGTCTCTTTCTGTCGCAGTGTTATCCAGTAACTCCCTAAGGGATTTTAGATCGCCAAGAATTTTTGTCGGTGTTATTGACTCATAATAATCCTTCTGTCGTTTACTCCAAAATAGGTCTTTGAAGATATTTAATATCACAGCTACCAGAATAGCGATTTCCAGAACAAGTATTGCCTTTTCCATCGTTGGGTTAAATTTGAATGAGCTACACTAAGGTATAATCTGACCTATATTATTGATCATCATTTTTCCACTTATCAAACAACTTTGGCTGAATGTTATCAATTATCTCAGAAATCTCTTCTTGGGATAATACATTCATTTCGCTTAATGAGTCAAAACTTTCTTTTAGACATTGCAATCTTTCTTTGGGGCTATAATTTTCGCTCGTTGCATGCGTAATTCTGTTTACAATACCTTGTAATTTTTTGTTTTTCATGATTGTTGGTTTAGGGATTTGGTTAAATAAAGTTAGTCAGGTTATTATCAAATTACTAATCCTGCCAACTGGTTAATACTCCATTTTCAAAATATACGTACGTATCATACTTTCCATAAACCCATTGTTCATGTACTCCGTAGCTACCAACCGATCTATTTATATCGTCAGGGGAACCCCAACTATCACGAGCCATCTTATCAGTCATACCTAACCAGATTTCGCCGCCATAGATCTTAAGACCAGTTGTAGTCCCATATAGTTTGATAAGGTCTGATTTCCTTTTCGCTTGTATATCTGCTTTACGTTTATCTTTCTTTTGGGCAGCAATAGCTTCCTTTTGTGCAGCAATAGCCCTTTCCCTACTTATTTCTTTCCTCCAGTTATCCTCCAGGAGCAGTTTTTGTTCAGGTGTCATGGCTCCAATTAATGCGAAGGTAATTACATAGCCGGTCCTTCCATGAGATACCGCTAAATATTTGGTCTCGACTTGTTTAACTACAAGTATCGTATCGCCAATTTGAATATCTAATATCTTGCCTTCGTTATAATTGGTAGTCCTGTATAGAACGGTCTTTTGATCAGCTTGGACAATGATTCCATCACGGTATTTTTTTTGGTTCTCTTTTTGGACTGCCTTAGAGATAACATCCTGGATAGAATCAATCTTATGTTGATACATCGCTATAACACCCTCATAGTCTTTAATTTTTGCTTCATTTTCCTTAATTGATTGAGCCTGTAACAAGGCCGGAGTGAGTACCAGAATGAAGAAAATGTATTTCATAATTTAGGGGTTTGGGTACCCGAAGATACAAAAAGACCCGGAAGCTTTTCCACCCCGGGCGATTCACATATCTTCTCCTCACAATCATTAAATTACAAATTATACCCGAGACCGGAGCGTTTCATATGACACTTGTTATGGGCTGGGCAATACAAAAATAATTAATTATAAATTACTACCAATCCTACTCAATTCTTTCATAAGCGCCTAAATCTGGACCTTTATCATTAAATCTTGAATTCTGCAACAAATCCATAGGAACAATCTGTCCTAAAGTTGGTGATCCAATGTCCTTAGCAGGAGAAAGAGTATCAAGCATAAAACTATAATTATAAAACTCCGTTGATTTGAATTTGGGATCAATAGAGAAAATTACTTCTGAAAATTTTCCTGTAGTATCGGTTTCGGGAAATCCATCATCTTGACGGATTAAGCAGTTTTCAAATTTATATTCAAATATTGGGTCACTTTTGATCCCTATTCCAACCTCGTTAGATTGAGTACCGTATATTATACAATTTCCAGCGAATAATTCGAGGTCATTATCAAAGACCTCATCGAGGTAGGTAATATTATTTGAAAATACAAATCCAGCACTGTTTCGGCTTAGATGAGTAAAATAATTTGGGAAGGTACAATGTATAAAAGAGTAGTCCCCGCCAGCTACGAGTGCAGATGTATAGGTTCCCGCATTTGAAAACACGGAGTTTTCAGCATGAAGAACTGAATTTATCGCAAAGATTCCTGCATAAGAGTGATTGTCAATAATGGAATTCCTTATAATTAGATCTGGTTGTTCTGTCTCTCCAAGAACACCTATTTGAATACCGATTTTAGCATTCCGAATACTACAATAATTGAGAAGGTTTTTGTGACTCGATGCAAGAAACCAAACTCCTTCCCATTGATCTGGAATTTCATTATATGGAATTCCATTGAGCAAATAATCTAATCTATCACCTCTAAAGTTGATGGGATTCTCAATTGTACCAGTTGCAATGATTGTCCCTGATACATACATTCTCGATCCTTTATGAAAATATATTGTAACTCCTTCATCAATAGTTAAAGTTTCATTTGAATCGATTAAGATTGAATTGTATATCAGATAGGGTTTTTCTGCACTCCAAGTTTGAGTTGTTATTGATTCACCATCGAGAAAGTGTACATCTTGACCCCATGCCAACAAATCAACATCCTGAATCTTGGTGTTGAATTCGAAAACAATTGAATCTTGAATTAGGAGAATGGAATCAAGTTCATTTGAATTTAAAGTCGCCTCAATAAAAATATATAAGCTATCCTTTTCAAATATTACCACATTATTAATGTCTCTTGTCGGAATCCCATCAACATTCAGCCGAAATACGGAATTAGTCCCACCTGCAAGATGTATTCTTGAGATTTGGATATCTTGGTCGTGGTTATTGTAAACCTTCAGGATTTTTGTAACTGTACCAATATTAGTAAGAACAGTATCAAAAACAATGGTATCTGTGGAGAATGATAAACTTACAGAAGTTGAAGTAATGTATTCGCTTCTCTCACAATCCCAGAATACTAAGATCAGTAATGCTAATGTGCTGTACTTAATAAATTTTAGGTTCAGGGTGACATGTTTATGGTTAATAATAAAACTAAAACAAGAGGAGATTAGTATAAATTAATTTGTAATTTGATCGATCTTTTTTTTAAATCTAATCCCTATTGGGTATTATTCTATTCTACATTGAGGAATCTACTAATTGTCTATCAAATAAAGAACACAAAATGGTATTGTTATCTCTTAGCCTTGCTCATAACGGTCAGGTGTATGTGAAGCGTGGTATCGTTTAGGGCTGTATTTCATAAGCTGTTATGTTTTTCAGACTGTTGCCAGTGATTTTCTGAGTCAGGGCTTTATATCAAGTGTTTGAGATACTGCGTGAAATAAACAGGCTGAAAATCACATTTAAACTTAAAGGGCAGTAGGATTCCTGTTTATGTCCTTTAATACCTGAATATTAGTAATCTTTTTTCTGTATCGTATTCAATACCAGACTTTAAATCAATTATATCTGTTATGGATGGCTTTTTTGTTTTGACAAATAAAATCGGATTATCTGCAGGGTTCAATAACTGTTTTTCACCAGATTTTGATATAAGGAAAGATTCATTTTTGTTTACCTCCATTACAGCAAAAGATATACCTTCCTCATTAATTATTTTGTATAGACGATTGGGTATTTCTAATTGAACCGACCAGTTTACGTTGAATTTATTATCAAGCTGGTGAAACCTATCCTTATAGTCCACAACATATATATTTCCATCTTCGTCTACATTTATCTTACCACACCATTGGTACCGTAAAGATGTCAGAATGTTATCATCCCAATCATAAGATTTTTCAACTTCAATTTCATTTGTAGCAATATTGTAAATAATGAAATTATTATATTTTGTGTCGAATTCGTAAGGTCCTCCAACATATTGTGTTGCTGTGGTATCTCCAACTTTTATTTGACTGGCAATTAATCTGGAATTGTGATCCTTATCAATGGAATCTATTTTATTGTCTAACTTCTGGTTCTGAGTTGTATAGTATTGTTCACTCATTAATCTATTTTGCTGATATTTGAGATGAAGGTCTTTTTTCTCCTCGCTCAATTTCTTATATTCATTCTTAAATTTTTCTTTTGCATCAAAATTTGGATCATTACTTTTTATTACCCATCTGCTGGGATACAAAATCACTCTCTGCGCATCGCACCAAGTTGCATAGTAGTAATCCCCTAAATCAAAATCAACAGGTAGAATACTTCCGTCCACTAAATTGATAATCCTAAACTCATCTCTTATTTCATCATCCTCCCGGCTCATTTCTGTCATAATGTATTTACCATCCGGTGAAATGATATACTTTGCAGCTACTGCCCTTGCTTTCCAATTAATGCTTTTTGTATTAATATCCAAAGCCACTAACTCGTCTTTAAATACTAAAGGATATGAAGACTTTCTATTGATGAGGATGATTTGATTGTACCTATCGTTGGGAATAAAGTCAAAAAGTTTAGCTGAATCCGGTAGATGTTCAAAGAGTTTTTCTCCTGACCTACTGTATAATATTCCCATAGGTTTACGTAGCTTACCATTAAAGCCGCAAATTCCTACGTGTTTTTCAGTAGTATGCATCTGCCTTATTGTCTCGTCTTGACTGAAGAAGATGGTATCCTTATTTATTTGTCCATAGCCCCTTGATATTGATGAAATACACACTGAGGCGATAAGAACTATTTTAATGTAATTCATGATTTAATTATGGTGGTTTCTGTCAAGTGTATGTGAAGCGTGGTATCGTTTGGATCTGTATTTCATAAGCTGTGTTGCATTTCAGACTGTTGCCAGTGCTTTTCTGAGTCGTGAGCTTTGAATGTAGCGTTTCATATACACTCTGTTGAACTAAATCCCGCTGCCGCGGGCTGGTTTCAAATCAAATCTACATAAATTCCATAATTTGCTCTTCCTTATTCACCTTTAATTCTTTAGCTATGAAAAAAAAGAAGTGAGCCCACCATTGTAGACAAAGCGATTCTGATGGTGCCAGATTTTGATAACGTTTTCAAAACACTTCATCAGCAGGTTCACCTTCAGGGTCAGAGCCAAAGCACCCTGAACAATTACATTCGCCGGATTGCGAGTATCAGCCTTCACTTTCAGCTCTTACCAGAACATATCTCGGATGAAGAGTTAAAAGAGTACCTGACCTCACTGGCCATCGACAAGAACTCCCCCTCACGCAGCAGCTTCAAGCACATGGTTTATGGTCTTCGGTACTATTTTCGGCACATCGGAGATAATCAGCGAGCCATTAACCTGCCCTCGTTAAAAGGAGACACCAAGCTCCCGGTAATCCTAAACCGCAGTGAGCTCAGGGAACTGTTCCGTGCACCAACATTGTTGAAGCACCGGATCGTCCTCACTCTGATCTATTCTGCTGGTTTGCGCGGTCAGGAGGTGATCAACCTAAAGCAGTCAGATATTGATTTTGAGCGCAAGACGATCCATATCCGTCAGAGTAAATACAAGAAGGACCGTATTGTACCGCTGTCTGAGTACATGTCCCGAGGATTACTGAAATACCTATCATTAGAACATCCTCATATTTGGTTGTTCAATGGCAAAGAGGTTGATGGACGCTACAGTGTACATGGTCTGAGCTGGGTAATGCGTGTAGCCCTGAAGAAGACGGGGATAAAGAAGAAGGTCTGTCTCCATTCACTGCGACATAGCTATGCAACCCATCTGTTGGAAGAGGGGGTGAATATTGTTACTCTGAAAGAACTCCTGGGCCACTCAAATGTCAGCACCACGATGATCTATCTTCACGTGGCCCGTTGTGCAATTAGTCAGGCACACAGTCCGCTGGATACGCTCTATAAGGATGCCTTATGAACCGCCCGAAGCATGAGGTGGCTGAGGTCATTGAACGATTTGGCGAGAGGTTTGTCAGAAAATATCAGCCTAATGGATATCAGCTCCGTGTCCTTGGGGCATTATCCAAATGCCGGACTTCAGCCCTGGGCGGTCATAAGTACCGCTGTGACCATTGCGGCAAAGATCAGATCAGTTACAACAGCTGTCGCAACCGTCACTGTCCCAAATGCCAGGGATCCAAACAGGCGTTCTGGGTCGAGGATCGAATAAGTCATGCCTATCCGGTCAGTCATTATCATATAGTCTTTACCGTTCCAGAGGCACTCCATGCTATTTGTATGCTGGATAGCAAATGGTTTTACAATCGACTGTTTGCTGCTGTGTGGGATACATTGCGATCTTTCGGCTATAGCCATTACACAGCGGAGTCTGGAGCCATCTGTGTTCTTCATACCTGGGGACAAAACCTGAGTCTGCATCCGCATATCCATTGCCTTGTTCCCTCGTTGGGTTATTCCCTGAGAGGAGAAATGAAACATCTCGGCAAACAAGGTAAGTATCTATACCCGGTAACCCAGTTAAGCAAAAAGTTCCAGGGCAAGTTCATGACAGAGATAAAGGATCAGCTTGTTAAGGGTGGGGTACTCTCCCAATACCGATCTTCCGTCGAAAAGGCCTGGAGTACACCCTGGGTGGTTTTCTGTGAGCCATCTCTGGGTAAGCCTGAACATGTAGTGGGTTACCTGGGACAATACATCCATCGAGTGGCTATCAGCAACCACCGTATTGTTGAAGTGAATGACCATCATGTGCGCTTTATGCTCAAAGACAACCGGGATCAGGGTAAGGTAAAACCAACTACCCTTACCGGAGAAGAGTTCTTGAGACGGTTTTGTCTGCATATCCTGCCATCCGGATTTGTTAAGATACGGTATTACGGGATCTACAGCACTCGCTTTAGGACCACTATCCTGAATGAAAAGCAGAAGATGCTTATAAAACCTGTGGAAACCACCATTGAGCGTATCGCCCGTCTGACGGGCATTGATGTTCTACAATGCCCCTGTTGCAAAGTGGGGCACTTGGTTTCGGTAGCTACCATGCCGCGTATCCGTCCACCACCAGTTCAGGTTCAACTGGCAACATTTTAATGATCAAGTAACGGTCCCTGCATAGGCGGGCAGAGATCGGTTTGCCTAGAATACAGTAAAAGACCCTGAAAACGCTGAAGCATGGGGCCATAAGCAGAAATAGCACCTTGTAAAACTCAAATGCATTGATCATTGTCCATCACAATACCAGATCTTTGAAGAAATCGTTCGGAAAATACCCCAAATAAAAATCATGCAATCCCCATAGACAAATCACTCCGGGATCTAGCTCAACCGGGGCTTCATTACTGGGCGCTGCGCGCCGTATGAAGCCCTATATATTAGGTCCTGTAATAATTCATTAGAAATAGAACCTTAATTTTATACTATTTGCTGTTTTCCAACCTTTTGTATTGCGCGGAACAGTATTATTACTATTTGTAAAATGAGATTTTGTTGTTACTCGTAACACAAGAAGTTCACCTCCTACACTTAACTTATCTACGAATCTATATTCAAGGCCAACAAGAGGTCCAATACGAAATTCATCCTGAGTGTATTTGGAAGGGGGAGCAATAAGAAAGTATTCATTTCTAGTCTTAACATTATCAATATGAACACCCAAATACATTGCAGATTTATTGAAGTTTTTGAGCCAATATATTCCCAGGCTATATCGAAATTGTTTATTTTTTTCATCAAGGCTGTTTACTTCAAACTCTTCTCTGTAACTAAATCCAAATCCAGGTTCAATTCGTAAAATATTATAAATATCTATAGGGAGAATTAGATCTGTAGGGGGAAAAGGAGTTTGATCTAAATCTGGGAATTTTAGATCTATGCCAATTCCAATGTTGAAATTGCTCTGGTGATCAACTTCCTTTTGTGAATACACATTATTACTTTGCATCAAAAAGGAGAATGCCAAAGAAATGAAGACAAACTTTATTTTTTTCATATTCCGGATTATTGGACCACCGGGTAGCTTACGCCCCCTAAGAACCGTACGTGCGGCTTTCGTCGCATACGGCTCAAGCGCTTTTAAGGCAATCCCGGCGAAGGGATACCCGGCTGTTCGTATTGGTTTCCGTATCATTAAAAGTAGTAATTTGTTTACACTCTTTTGCTAAGATTTCTCTCCTTGCTTTCCGTTGGGAAAAGTACTTATCATATTCTGGGAGGTAGGGATTGGCGAGACTTCTAATTTTCACATGATACCGGATAGGGACATAAGCGATTCGGTGTAACCTGTGATAGGCCAGACCGTTTCTTGATTCCCCACTATCGGTAAAATGATTGTTGTAGAAGTAGCGCCTGTAAATCCAGCGTCGGTTTTTATTCCTGTGCTGGTATTTAGCCCACCGTCTTAATTGCCAGAAAATGAACGTCCTCATTTTGGAGAAAGTGCTTTTGGCACATATCCCTTTATGGTAATTCGACCACCCCCTGATTACAGGGTTAAGAAGCCGGATTAACGCATGAGCAGGGATTCCCCTGTGTTTCTTGAGCATGGCTTTCACCTTGTTCTTGAAAGACTGGATGGACTCACTGGAAGGACGTATCAACAGCTTACCCTTATACTTTCGGATATTTTGTGATAAAAAGTCAAAACCTTCGGTGATATGAGTGATTTTGGATTTATCTTTGGAGAGGGAAAGTCCTCTCACTTTAAGAAAA
>SDBV01008916.1_pt1 | contig 13429 bp, 13 predicted proteins | sample 2277081 | NCBI WGS metagenome assembly SDBV01 (sample SAMN10402039, study PRJNA504765) | marine sediment metagenome | isolation source: marine sediment core GS10_PC15, 223 cmbsf | place: Arctic Ocean: Southern Knipovich Ridge | collected 2010 | reverse complement strand
TCTGAATACCATGTGCTTTTTCTGTTGGAATTCTGGCATTGACAATGTATATAATCTTCATACTACTTTATCTTTCATAAATGTCTTATACCAAACTTGAAAAGCAAGTAAAGTCCAGATTATGTCTAAGTTGTATTTTTGACCTGAGATATGTTCATCTAAAATCTGTTTTATTTGAGGGAAATTAAAATACTCTTTAGTGTCAGGAACATAAGCTGGAGAAAGCACATCATATGCGAAATCTTTCATTCCTGCTCTTAACCATTTAGCAGCAGGCGAAAACCAGCCCCTTTTTTCTTTTCCTAAAACATGAGGAGGTAAGTATTCTTTCATTGCTTCTTGAAAAATCCATTTATTGTTTGTCTTTCCCCGAACCTTATATTTTGTAGGAATGCTAAAAGCAAATTCTATCAAGCGATGATCTAAAATCGGCACTCTCTCCTCTAATCCAAAAGCCATTGTCATTTTATCTGTTCGAAGCAAAGATTCATCAGAGAGCCAAGTTAAAAGATCTAAATACATAAAATACTTTGCTTTGTCTTTAAACTTATGTTCTGGATATTGTTGTTTTAAAAAATTCTCAGTAAAATCTTGTGTCATTTCTCTTTTTAAAACCCGAGACAAAATCTCTGATTTCTGACCCATAAATAATAAATAACGGGCTGCTCCGTGAGGAGTATTGAGCTTTTCTTTTAAATTTGTTTTTTTAAATATTAATTCTAAAAATTCTGGCAAGATGTTTTTTCTCAAAAAAGAAGGAAGCAATTGATATGTATCTATTAACTTACTGTAATAATATCTTGGATATCCTCCAAAAATCTCATCTCCCCCATCCCCGCCTAAAACCACTGCTACTTGCTTTTTTGCCTGTTTTGCCAAAAGAAAAGTAGCGATTTGGATTGGATTAGGCACTGGTTCTTCCATGTGCCAGATTACTTTTTCAAAACTATCTCTTGCATCAATGTCGCTTATTAAAAGCTCATGGTGGTCAGTATTGTAATGCTGGCTTGTCTTGCGAGCAAAATAAAAATCTCTATTATATTTATCTTTTTCAACATCAATATCAAAACCAACTGAATAGGTTTTAATCTTTCCTGGAACAAACTCTGAAGCTATTCCTAAAATTGAAGTTGAATCAATCCCTCCACTTAAAAAAATGCCAAGAGGTCTGTCAGAAATAAGCTGCTGCCTTACAGAATCTTTTAATAAAAATTGAATCTGTTCTATTGCTTCTTGTTTTGATTTTATTTCCTCAAGGTCTTCAATATCCCAATATTTTTCAATATTTATTTTTCCATCCCGCAAAACTAAATAATGAGCTGGAGCAAGTTTTTTAATTCCTTTAAAAAGTGTGAATGGGCTTGGTACAAAAAAAATACGGAAATAATGTGATAAAGCATCTTCATCAACTTGTCTTGAAATGGGGTGAGATAAAATTGCTTTTATTTCAGAAGAAAAAATAAGTCTGTTGTTTTGAAAATAATAATAAAGAGGCTTTATTCCAACTCTATCTCTGGCCAGAAACAATTTGTTTCTATTTTTATCATAAATAGCAAAAGAAAAAATTCCATTTAAATCTTTAACGCAACCTTCTCCTTTTTCCTCATAAAGATGAAGAATTACTTCTGTGTCTGAATTAGAAAAAAACTTATGGCCTTTTACCTCTAATTCTTTTCTTATTTCTTTAAAATTATATATCTCGCCATTACAAATTATACAAATTGATCTATTTTCATTCCAAATTGGCTGTCTGCCTTTTTCTGATAAATCAATAATAGAAAGACGAGCATGACCCAAGGAAACATTTTCATCGCAGTAAAAATCTCTTTGATCTGGACCCCGATGATTGGTTATTTCAACCATTTTTTTAATCAAACGCTCCTCTCTAAAGTTAAATCCGTTAATGCTACACATGAAATTCTTGGATTATTTTTCCAACTAAACTATTTAAGCTATGATTTTTTACAACTATCTTTCTTAAATTGTCATCTCTCAAAACATGCTTCAAGTTAAAAATTTTATCAGCCAACTCTTTAGCATTTCCTTTTTGAAATCTATATTTATTTTCAAGCATTTCATTATAGGCCCCATTACATGTTAAAACCAAACAACCTGAAGCCATAGACTCTAAAACAACTTTATCCATACTTCCTGTAGAGCTAGTGTTCGCAACTAAATTAGAATTCTGATAATGCTTAGGTAATTCCTTGTATGGCAATCCGCCTAAAAAGTTTATATATTCATTCATTTTCTTTTCTGCAATAAGGTTTCTTAATTCTTGAAAATACTTTTTTTCATCAACATCTATCGGGCTGCCAATTATATTTACTTCAACATTTTTAATATTTTTTTGATTAATCAAAATATCTAAAGCCTTTACTAAAGTTATTTGATCTTTAATTCGTGAAATTCTTCCAACAGAAAGAATTTTTAATTTAGATTCTTTATTTGATAGAAAGTCTGGCTTAAATTCATCAACATCTATTCCCTGGCCTATAACTTTTACCTTCTTGCTGTTAATTCTAAAACCAGCCAAGGATGATGTTACTAATCCATCTGCAAATATATTTATTAATTTTAAACGAAAAGTTACTGCACCATGGGCATACCATTGAATTAATCTTTTTTTAAAAATCTTTGTCAAAGGAAAACAAAGAATTCCATAAATAGGACACATATGAGCAAAAACACCATCAACCTCTTTAAGATGTTTAAAAAGGATTTTTTGCAAAAGAAAAAACTGCTTCAATTTTGAATACCCTTTTTCTTTGCCTAAAGAATAAACCACAACATTATCGGGCAGATTATGTTCTCCTATAGCAAGACCTATGGCATAAACTTTTTCAAGTTTGCCTGCGAATTTTTCCAACCAATAATGAAAAAATCCAAGATTATCGTCATTGATATCCACTTTTTGACTTATAATTATAAGCTTCATACTTCTTAGATTTTAGGAAATAATAAAAATATGCCAAAAATGATTAGAGAGATTCCTAAAATTTGCCACTGAGAAACCTGCTCTTGAAAGAAAACCCAAGAGCCAATAGCAACTAATATAATTCCAGCACTAACCATGACTGGATAAGCAAAGTTTAACTGAAGCTTAGAAAGAACAAAAAGATAAAAAATGAAGCTGAAAATGAATAATGAAGATCCTAAAAAAAGCCATTTATTCTGAAAAATAGAAACGAACAGCTTCAAAAGACTAGAAAAAGACAGGTCTAAATCAGTCAAATTCAAAACCCCTTTTTTTAAAAAAATCTGGGCTGTGCTGGCAGTTATAACAGACACTAGAAGAGCTAAAATAGTTGAAAAAGACATAATATTATGAGTTTATATAGGTTTACTTTACTTGTTTTTTCTCTTTAAATCAAGCTTAGTTTTTAAAAAAATCCTCAACTTTTTTAAGCATTTATCATTGAAACATAATTTTCAATATATTTTTCATTTGAAAATTTTTCAATAACAAATCTGTTTCCCACAGCTCCCGTTTTTTCAACCAAATTCTTATTTTTTAATAGGATTTTCATTTTTTCAACTAAATCTTTTTTATTCCCTTTTTCAAATAAAAATCCGTTTTCGCCATTTTTCACTATTTCTGGAATCCCGCCAACATTACTTGCTATAACTGGTTTTTTTAAAGCCATGGCTTCCATTAAAACTCTTGGCAAACCCTCTGATAAAGAAGGTAGAACTAAAAAATAACAGTTTTTCATTACATTCTTTGTTTCTTCTAAAGATAATTTTCCTCGAAATTCTACTTTTTCTTTAATCCTCAATTTTGAACTTAAGTTTTTTAAATTCTGTCTTTCTTTTCCATCACCAATAATTATAAGTTTAAAATCAAAGAATTCTTTCTCAATTTCACTAAAGGCTTTAACTAAAACACCTATTCCTTTTACTTTTTCCAGCTGCCCAACAGAAAGAATAAATCTATCATATCTAGTATCTTGTTCTTTTAAAAACAATTCTAAGTCAGTAAAAGTTGGAAAGGAAAAATATCTCTTATCAGGAGAGATTTTTTTTGCTTCTTCAATTAAATAATTTGCAACCCCTCTTATTTTATCAGCGTTTTTGAAACTGATTTTAGCTAAAGCAGGAATGAATTTTTTTTGGAAAAATTCAAATCTTCTTTTTTTTGAAAGAAATGGTCCCTTTTCCCAGTCACCATGGATCTCAACAATTAATTGTTTTTTAAAAATCTTTTTTAAGATTGAACCCGTTAATCCCTCTATTAAAGGCGATTGGGCTATAATCACATCAATCTTTTTACTTAGACAAATGTAAAAAGCAATAAAAAAAGCAAATAACCAGAAAATACTATATGGTAAAAGATAAAATTCACTGTTCCAGATTTTTTTATGAAAAGGCCTGCCTTTTGCCAAAACATAAGGCTTAATGTTTTTACTTAATCCCAAAAACTTTTCTTTAAGGTGTAAAGAAGAAGCTCCTTTGAAATCATAATTCGTTACTCCAAGGAATAAGACCTTTTTCATAATTATTTGTTAGTTAGAATTTTTATTGTTTTGTTAATTAAATTCTTCCAGCTAAATTCTTTCAATTTTTCTTTTGAATTTTCAACAAATCTTTTTTGAAGATTTTTATCTTGCCATAACTTTAACAGCGTGTTCTTTATCTGTTCCTTGTTATTGTATCCTATTAAAAATCCATTAAAACTGTCTTTAATCAATTCTGGATTTCCTCCTTTGCTTGAAATGACAACCGGCACTCCAAATTGCATTGCCTCCAAAACCACGTGGGGCAAACCCTCATATCCAGAATTTAATATAAAAATATCTGCTGCTTTAAAGTATAGTGGAATATCTTGATGACTAACTTTCCCCACTAATTTCACATTATCTTTTAATCTCAATTTTTCAACTCGCAACTCTAGCTTCTTTTTCTCTTCTCCTTCACCAACAATAATCAATTTGAAATCAGGGTTTTCTTTTAATAACTCAGGGAAAATATCAATTAAAGCTGAAAATCCTTTCCAGGGAGCTAGTCTGCCGATTGACAAAATAATATCTCCCTTTATTCTAATTTTCTTTTTAATTTCTTCTTTAGAAATATGAGGTTCAGATAATTGTTCCAAAGCATTATATACTATTTTTATACTTTGCTCTGGCACTCCCCAACCTTTAACTATGTTTTTTAAATATTGACTTGGGACAATAATAATATCAGCATTTTTTGCAACAAAACTTCTTGTTTTTCTGAATAATTCTGTTAAAAAATCATATTTTTTTTCTTGGAAAATTTCAATACTATTAAATTCAGTAACTCTATTCGCATAATTCTCCCAGGCCGCATCTCCTACGATTTTCAAAATCAATCTTTTTTTAAGAATTTTAGAAACTAATACGCTTGGCAGTCCTGCGCTTGTTTGGTTTTGGCTATAAATTACGTCCTTGTTTTTAGCTAGTTTTAATAATTTTAAAAAATAAATAAAATATCTTATTGCCTTGGGATATTTCCTTGAAATGCCTATAACAGGAAAATCATATTTCTCTTTTATTTTATTGTCAGAAAAAGTAATGACACTTATTTCAAATCTTCTCTGAACCAATTCATTAGCCAACTTCTCAACATAAGTTGCTGGCCCGCCAATATCAGGAGGAAAAATCCCAGTAGCAAATATTATTTTCATAAGATTATTTTATAAATTTCATAGACTTTAGCTTCTTACTTATGACTATTTTTTTCAAATTATTTCCCGTCATAGCTTTTTTATTAGCTCTCTTTTTTTTGACAAATAGAAAGACAAGACATACCTATTGGAAGAAATACCTTATTTATCTTTCTTAAAATTGATATTCTGTAAAATGCAGGAGAATACTGCTTTATCACTTTAAAACCAGCTCTTTCTATCATGAGCTTTGAAGTCTTGGGTGTAAAGAAATGAAGATGTCCTTTTGCAAGCCAGCTACGATAACCGACAGCTAACTCCCATAAATTTTGGAAGAATAAGGGAGGGACAACAGGGCAACTTATGGCTAAAACGCCATGGGGCTTCAATAAAGGACGTAGCCGAGTAAGAAAAAGGTGAGGGGATTGTAAGTGTTCGATTAGGGCAGTACAATAAATTGCATCATAATTTTCTTGTTTTAAGCTTGGAAATCCACTCTCGACATCTAGTCGATAAGTAGTTTTACCTAAAGATTTCAAGAATTCTACCATCTGCTTTTGAATTTCCACTCCTTCGGAATCTTCTCTCCAATAAAGAAAACTATTTCCATAGGCACAACCAATATCAAGCACTTTCTTTTTGTCAAATTGATAATCCTGAATAACTATCTTAACCAATGTTGGGATAGAACTAAACGAATCATTTAAAATCCGGTTTGTTTCCTTCTTATCAAGGGAAGAATGTTCCTTGATTAGTTTTCTTATTTCAAAATGTTTTTTTGATAATCCCATCATATAGATTTAGTTATTTTTTTGAATATTTTTGTGATAGAAAATAATAAATTTATCAAAGCTGACCTTAAGTCATCTTTATTAAAATAGTCATAATGCAAATTCAAAATATATGCTGCTTACTTTTTTAACAATATTGTTCCAATTATACTTTTCCAAATCATTACCAGCATTTTTTGCTAAATTCTTGGCAAATTCAGGATTAGAATATAGCTCGTAAACAGCTTTGGCAATCTGGTTTGAATTTTTACTTTGAACTAAAATACCTGTTTTTTCATTTTCAATTATGTCTAATATTCCTCCAACTCTTGTTGCTACTATTGGTACATTAGCAGCCATAGCCTCCAAAATCACTATTCCAAAACCTTCGCTTATTGAGGGCAAAACAAAACAATCAGCTGCTGATAAATAATTTGGAATATCTTGATTTGAAATTTGCCCTAAGAATTTTATAGAATTTTCTAGTTTAAGTTTTTTTGTTAAGTTTTTAAGATTATCTCTTTCTGTGCCTTCGCCTATTATTAGCAATTTGTAATTTTCACCTGATCTCTTTTTTAAAATATCTAATGCTTTGATTAAATATTCTAATCCTTTCACTTTTTCCAAACGAGCCACTGTTATTATTACAAACTCATTATCAAAACCCATTTTCTTTCTGCTTTCTTCCCTATTTAAATTCTGAAATCTTTTTAGCTCAATTCCATTGGGGATTACTTTTATATTTTTACATCTAATTTGCTCAAAATATTCCTTAATTTTATTGCTTGCAGCAATACAAATTTTAGCATTATTATAAACTAATTTTTTAAAATAGTTTTTACTCCTTTCTAATCTCTGAACTGTAATAATGTAAGGAATGTTTGTTAATTTAAACAGCAAATATCCTAAAAACCCGCTTAAAAAACCTTGGCAGTGAATTATATTAATCTTTTCTTTTTTAATAATACTTAGTGATTTGAAGAAAATAAAAGGCAGGGCTGTAATAATATATAGGAAAGAAGAATATGAAAGATTATTCAAAGAGAACAAAGAAGTTCTAAAGATATTCACTCGATTAAGATTTTCTTTTTCTAGCTGGCTCTTTACCCTGCCGGTAACAACAAAAACCTCTGCTTTATTAGAAGTTCTTTCAGCAATATTTTGAGTCCAGGTCTCCAGGCCTCCAATCACAGGGTAGTAATGTAAAACTGGCATTAAAATTTTCATAATTTCTTTAATGTTTTTTCTATTATCTCTGACATGATTTCAATATCTTCTTCTGTATAGTGATTTTGTAAAGGAAAATTAATTATTCTTTTTGATGCTTCAGCGGTATTTGGAAAATCATTTAAATCAATATTGTATTCTTCCTGAGCTTTTGGATTCATAATAATTGGAGTGTGCCAAATTCTGGTGCAAAAAATTCTTTGTTTTTTTAACTTATCAACAAATACATCTCTTTTCTCTTCTAATCTTTTGGGTATTAAAGCTGAAACATAACAAAACACATTGTTTTCCGATGCTTGGATTCTAAAACCTAATCTTTCTAATTCTCTTTGAAACAATAGGGCTAATTTCTTTCTTTTTTCAAGTTCTTTTTCAAAACCCTCTAAAAACTGGGAAAAAATATTCAAAGAAACATTATTAATACCAGCTGACATTGTTGTTTTTTCTTCTCTTATAAAATTTTCAGCGAGGCGCGGAGTTCTTGACCCAAACGATTTAAACATAGAAGCGAAAAGGGGAAATGAATTCAATAATGAAATAAAATCTCTGAGACTAAAATTAGTTTTAGGAAGTTTAATTTCCCAATCTTTTGGACAAACTAACATTCCTCCTCTTAAGCTTGGAAATTGCTTGTAAAGACTAAAAAAAGAAACAGCGCCTAATTTTCCAGCCTGCTTTAAACCAAACGAATGAGCGCAGTCTTCAATAATTGTTAAATTTCTAATCTTATCAATGTTATTAATCAATCCATATGTATGTGAAATTAAAACAGCTTTTGTTTCAGGAGTAACGGCGCTTAGAATTTTATCTTGACTTGCGTTAAAAGTTTGAATATCAATATCTACAAAAATCGGCTTGATATTGTATGTTCTCAAAATTGGATAAAAAATATCGCAGATATATGCTGGAAAAATTATTTTTGAATTTCTTAAATTAAGTTTTTCAATAATAATCTTAAAAGCTGTTCTGCCCATATCAGTGAAAACAATTTGCTTGTCAGGAAAATATGAGTAAAGCTTTTTTTTCAAGTAGGTTAAATCTGGCTTTTTTAAAAAACTTGAAAAAATTCTTTTATCTAATTTAATTTGAGGATGTACAAAAAACATTTTTAAGATTTAACTTTTTTAAAACTAACTAGTCTTACTCTTCCTAAGAAGGTTTTGAATATTTTTCCTATGCTATCCTCAAAAGCTAAAAAAATCTTTGGCTTTAAATTAAAATCTATTGGAGGATAAGTATTAAAAAACTGCTGATTTATAAAAACAAGGCCTTCTCTTTCAAATTTTCGACGGATCCCGTTAAGCGAAACGTAATAAGGAATGTCTTTTCTTTTTACAATTCTTTTAAAAGTGTTAAAAAGTTTATAAAAAGATAAACAATTTATAAAATCACAGATTAAAATGCCCCCTGGTTTTAAGATTCGGGCAACTTCTTTTTGTACTCCGGGATAGGTGGGGGCTGAAACATAACCAAAACCAAAAACTATATCAAAAGACTCATCTGGATATTTAAGATTATAGATATCTCCTTTTTCTATTTTAATTCGACTAGACAAACCCGCTCTTTTAATATTGTTTTGAGCAGCTTTTAGTGCAATATCTGAAATGTCACAACCAATAATATTAAAGCTTGTGTTTTGGGCTAAAAGTATGTCAATTTCTCCAAAACCACATCCCATATCTAATACTTTACCTTCTCTCCTGTTTTTTAAAAGGTTGAGTGTATTTTTAACGGTTAAAATAAAAGTTGCTTCCCGAGAGGGAGTCAGTCTATATCCTCTGCTCTTTTCTTCCCATTTTTGCTTTCTTTTACCGTAGATCTTAGAATTCATATTTATAATTTATACTTTAAAAAATATGGGCTGATTTTCTCTAACAAAAAAGAAGGTAAAAATCCAAAAACATTTCTTAATTTTGTTCTTTTAATTTTCCTTTCTTCAAAATTCTTTAATTCAAAAATTGTGTATTTTTGTGTTCCCCAGCCTCTTTTAAAAACCTCTAACTGGGAATCTCTGCCTGTTCCTCCTAAGTCAAAAACTTTATGCTCTTTTTGAAGACAGCTTTTAATTTGATTCCATAAAATTAAATAGGTTGGTTTTTTGTCCCTATAATTATAATCTGAAGCGTTTAAAAAATAATGAACGAATTTGTTATAAAAAAGAAAAATGCTGCCAGCTATAATTCTATCTTCATATTTTGCCAAAACTATTTCAACGTTTGAAGAATTAAAAAAATACTTAAAAAAAGAAAAAGGATAAGCTATGGTCTTATGTCTTTTAATGGTTTTAAGATAAAGATTGTAAAACAATCTTAAATCATTCTGGTTTTCACATTTTTCAAGTTTAATTTTTTCATTTTCAGCTTTTTTTATTGAGTGCCTAAGAGTTTTTCTAAAACAAGAATAAATCTCTTGTTCACTTTTTCTATCTATATCTTCAATAAAATAAGTATCTTTTGTGCTTTCTGGTTCTTTGAGTCCGAATTCCTTAAAATGTTTTGGAATTTCAGGATGGAATTTAATTTTTAATTCATGTTTAAACTCTTCAAAAAGCTTAATTTTTAACTCTCTGCCACTAATACCAGTTCTTAAAGGCAAAACCCCTCCGTATTCACAAAAAGGATGAGAAATCAGTTTTTCCTTTCCTAAAAAACGATACCTGGCTAAACTTAAAATGGCTTTATCTTTGTATAAATAATGCTCAAACTTTAACCATTTAAATTGCTTTTCCAAAAACTCTTCCCATTCCAAAGAATGAAAAAAAGTTTTAAACAAAACCTTATTCAACAACTCAAGCCATTTTTCCTTGTTCTCAATTCTTTGAAAATTGTTCATAGATTTGTTCTCCATTTAAAAAAGCATATCCTTTGCTTTTCAATAATTCTATCAACTTTTCTGATTTAATAATAACCTTATCATTCAAACTATCCCAGGAATGAAAACTTAAACTTAAAAAATCAGGACTTTTAATCCCAAGCAATATCTCATAAACAAAAAATGGCAGTTTTAAAATCCAGGTGCCTGCTAAAGGAAAGCTTAAAATTCCTGACGCAGGGATTTCTAATATTCTCATTCCCCCTTTTTTCCTATAATCTTGAGAGTTTGGAAAATATGGAATCAAAGGCGCTCTGCCTTTGTATCCTCTGTAGTTTTTAAAAAAAGGATAGTGCGGCACAACGCTAGAATCGTATGAAAAACCTTTTTCTTTTAAAAGCTTGAGTCCAGAATTATCAATAATATGAGAGGGTGCACGAAATCCTTTTGGATTTTTATTAAAAACTTGATTGAAAAGAGAAATGAATTTATTGATTTCTTTTTCTCTTTGTTGGTTGTCTAAAGTATTCCAGAATTTATGTGAAAAGCTATGCGAGGCAATTTCATGAATTATTGCCCAGTTTTTTACTTTATTCCTATATCTTTCCAAAACTGTCCCAGTAATAAAAAGGGTTGCAGGAATATTGTGTTTTTTAAAAATATTAAAAATCCTATTTAGATTTTCCACTCCTTCAAAGCTTTGTGGTTTAGCCAAGTCAGATTCAACATCAATTGAAACAAAACAAATGTTCATAAAGTTAATAAAACACCTTTAAAAGATTATTAAGCTTGCTGCTGGTATTTTATTATTTTTTTAATAGTTTCTTCCAGACTAAATTTTGGCTCATAGCCAATCATTCTTTTAATATTTGAAATGTCTGGCACTCTTCGCCTAAGATCTTCAAATCCGTCAGGATAAGCTTGATTGTATGGAATATGAGTGATTTTTGAAGAACTATTTGTTAATTCTATGATTTTTCTAGCTAAATCATTTATACTAATTTCCTGGTCTGCCCCAATATTAATAACATGACCTTCTGCTTGTTTTGTTGCCATTAACTTAATTAAAGCCTCAACAATATCCTCAACATAAGCAAAACTTCTGGTTTGTTCTCCATCTCCATAAACAGTAATTGGTTCATTATTAAGGGCTTGTTTAATCAAAGTAGGAACTACCATACCATATCTTCCCACCTGCCTTGGACCAATAACATTAAAAAAGCGAGTAATAATAACAGGCAAGTTCTTTTCTTTGAAATAAGCTAAACCTAAAAACTCATCTACCCCCTTTGAAAAAGCATAAATCCAGCGATTATTGTAGACAGAACCATAGATTCTATCATCTTCTTCTTTAAACGGAACTTTATCGCCTTTTCCATAAACTTCAGAACTGGAAGCAATTAGAACCTTTGCGCCTCTTTTTTCTGCTTGTTTTAATACTATTTCTGTTCCATTAACATTAGTCAAAAGACAATCTAAAGGTTCTTTAAGTATCTTTTTTACCCCAACTGCAGCAGCTAAATGATAAACCTGCTCTACTTTTCCTATCAACTCTTCCATTAAATCTTCATCAAGCACTGAACCTTCAATAAAATGAAAATTTTCATTGCTTTTTAAGTGTTCTATATTCTCCATTCTTCCTGTTGAAAGATTATCAACAACAAAAACTTCTTTATTATCCTGAAGAAGTTTTTCAGCCAAATGAGAACCAATAAATCCAGCCCCTCCGCTGATTAATACGGTTTGATATTCAGAACTCATAGTTTTAAGAACCACTTTTTGGTTTTTTTAATTCCTTCTTCAAAGCTGATTTTTGGATGCCAGTCAAGGATATTTTGAGCTAAAGTGATATCTGCTTTAGTATGACGAACATCACCAGACCTAGGAGGCAAATATTCAACTTCACCTCCAATTAATTTACTCAAATAATTGACTGAATAGGCTTTTTCGCTTCCAATATTAATCACTTCTCCTCCTTTTATTTTTCTTGATGTCATGGCAGAAAGAGTAGCCCTTACCACATCCTCAATATAACAGTAGGCTCTTGTTTGTTCTCCATCATCAAAAATTGTTAATGGCTTTTTTTCTTTTTTCAGTCTTAAGAACTTTCCAAGCACTAAACTATAATCAGAATCAAGGTCTGTTCTTGGGCCATAAACATTAAAATATCTAAGAGAAACAACGGGTATTCCATAGAGGGCAGTAAATAATACTGCAAATTGCTCACCAACCAGTTTTTGAAGCCCGTATGGGCTCACAGGCTGAGAAGTCATGCTTTCTTTTAGTGGTAGTTTTTCCTGGTCTCCATAAACAGAAGAGGAAGAGCTAAAAATAATTCTTTTTACTTTAGCGTCTATGGCTGCTTTAAAAACATTAATTGTGCCTAATATATTCACATTAGAAGTGGCAATAGGGTCTTTCACTGAAATTGGAACTCTGGGAATAGCAGCTAAATGAAAAACAAAATCAATATCTTTGAATAATGGTTTAATTTTTTCAAAATTACAAATATCAAACTTATAGAATTCAGCTTTGGGGTTTAGGTTCTCTTTCTTCCCAGCAGATAAATTGTCAATCACTAAAACCTCATGACCTTGTTCAATTAATTTATCAACCAGATGAGAACCAATAAATCCAGCCCCTCCGCTAACTAGCATCTTCATAATTTTTATAATTAGGTGTTAATTTATTATATTTAGAATGGACTAAGCCTATCCCATTATCTTAATAATTAAAAAGGGTCTCTTTTGCTGTATTTTTCTGGATCAGTAATACCTTGTTCTTTTAAAAGATTTTCGTTAATTTCATCCACTGTTTTGTGCAGTTTTAAATCAACTCCATTTTTCTCAGCAAATTTAATAAAAGCCTTTATGTCTTTCGGCAAACAAATCCCAGCATAACCTCTTTTCCCTTTATGAAAAATTGTTAAATGAGTTCTGTCAATCCTTTTATCAGCAGCTGAAGATTCCATAATCTTATTATAATCAACTCC
>SDBV01008915.1_pt1 | contig 13430 bp, 10 predicted proteins | sample 2277081 | NCBI WGS metagenome assembly SDBV01 (sample SAMN10402039, study PRJNA504765) | marine sediment metagenome | isolation source: marine sediment core GS10_PC15, 223 cmbsf | place: Arctic Ocean: Southern Knipovich Ridge | collected 2010 | reverse complement strand
GCCGCCACCTCAACGCGTGCTCATATCCATTGGGAACGACGGCAATCTTATCGGCAGTACTGATGCCATGGCTGACGAGCTGATCCGCCGAGAAGCGCGACACAGTCGTGATCGTGTTGGCCGTGCGGCCGAGCACAGGCAAGAGCAAGCGATAAAGCGTGCGGAACTGGAGCGAATAGCTCGCTGGGTAGAGACGCGTGTTGAGGTCGTGAACGCACACGATTTGCTTCGAGAGAGCGACCGGTCCGCTATTACAGAAGCTGAGGACACCTCCACCGACGTGCCGCGGCAGAATCATCTGTTCCCACAAATGTCCGCCCGGACCGGTGAGTAAGCGGGTCTTGATGCGACTTAGCGGAAGCTCGCGCGCTTTGGCGTGAGGAATTAGGAGTTCAACGTTAAGCGAATTCGCTAATGGATGGTTGGAAGCAATGAGGCTGTCTAGCGCCAGCACAATCTCGCTAGCATAACGCTGTACACCCGTAATGGGTTGAGTGAGAAATCGACCATTAATGCACCAGCGCCTCTTCACTATTGTTCACCACGGATTGGAGGAGAGCATTATCCCAAAGGTTGGTACATAATGACCAATCTAATCCTACTATTTTCTTCAGCCCAAGCTAGATACGAACGGGGTCCGATCCTGCTTTATAAAAACCAATGATAACGCGCGGATTTCATTCGATAGATTTGCTAAGACGTCAAGCGACATCGGCTCAATTTGACCATGAAACACTCCCACTTAATAGAAGATAAAAACGTGCTCAAACAACTCTGTGCCAGATCGACTCACAACTCAGCGAACGTGACTACTTCGCGTCGTTAAAACGGTGACGCTATTTCGGCTTAGTGAGCAACCATCTGAAGTACAACTGGAACTCCTTCAAAAGAGGTATCCGCACCCAATCGCAATCGTCCGTCAGTAGACCGTGCGGTGGTTTTGCGGCCCCAATCTTGCAAAAGCTGAAAAACTACTTGAAATGGGGATCCGCCAAGTCGCCAATGTGGATGGAAGCGGTGGTCAGCAGCCGATCAAATACTTGTGGAATTCGAAAAAACCATGTGGCGTTCACTAGTCCGGATTGTCTGTACATTTCTTAGCTATTTTTTCGTGTTGGCGTTCACAGTCTGCACTCCGCCGGCATCAGCTGCTGAGGCGGAGCAGAGTGCAACTGCGGGCACCGCTGATCAGACGGACTTGTTCCCCATTTCAATTTCGCCAACAAAGCGCTACTTGCAGGACGCTTTGGGGCGACCCTTCCTCATTCACGGCGATACGGCTTGGTCTCTAATCGCAGAGCTGACGCGAGACGAGGTTGAACTCTACCTTTCCGACAGAAAAAGTCGCGGTTTCAATACGCTTGTCGTTTCCTTAATTGAGCATCGATTCTCAACAAATGCTCCTGCGAATGCCTACGGTCAGCTTCCTTTTAATACTGAAGGCCATTTCTCAGATCCAAATGATCGCTACTTCAATCACGCTGACTGGGTGCTGCGGCGAGCCCGCGAGCTCGGTTTCCTATTGTTATTAGCGCCCGCTTATATGGGGTACGGGGGCGGCGACGAGGGGTGGTATGAAAAGATGTTGGCCTCGGGAGCCGGTAAGTTGCGGGCCTATGGCCGATATATTGGCAAACGCTACGCAAGTTATGACAACATCATCTGGCTGCACGCCGGCGACCATAATCCCTCTGACAAAAACCTCGTAAGGGCGATCGTCGACGGCATCGTCGATACAGCGCCCAGTACTTTACACACCGCCCACTGCGCGCCAGAGACCGCGGCACTCGATTATTGGGACGGTGAGTCTTGGTTAGCTTTGAACAATATCTACACTTACGGTCGCGTGCTACCTGCTGCCTGGAGGCAAAACCGACGCTCTCCACGGATGCCCTTCATTCTGATCGAGAGCGCCTACGAGAACGAACACGGCGTTACCGAACAGCGGCTTCGCATGCAGGCCTTTGATGCCATTCTTGGAGGCGCAGCGGGTCATGTATTCGGAAATAATCCGATCTGGCATTTTGATGGCCCAGGCATTTATCCGTCACCTCTAGATTGGAAAGATGCTCTGGATAGTGCCGGTGCCAAAAGCATGCAGCACTTTCAAAAGCTGATGAATGGCTTGGCGTGGTGGACTCTTCAGCCGGCGCAACGGCTGATCGTTAATAACCGAAATCAATCTTATTGGTCTAAATTTCAGCGATGGCTCTCATCAAACGCGGACAAACGTGCTGTCGGCGCAGTCGCGGAAGATGGCTCACTTGCCGTCATATATCTGCCGAGCGCCCGTAGCATCGAGATCAATCTCGCGCTGCTTTCGAGTACAAACGTGACGGCTGATTGGTACGATCCAACTGACGGCAGCTATTTAAGTACCGAGACTGAGCTGCACCCAAATGGCACGCAGGTATTCACGTCCCCAGAACGAAATTCTGCCGGTTTCAGCGACTGGGTGCTGCTGCTGAGGTCTCAACGATGAGTAGCATTTCTCTCTTTCGGAAATTATTTGGTCAAAACACATCCATCACCTCTATTGAGCGGGAACGACCCACGCCTCAGCAAATCGGCTTGTTTGGATACTTTGGAATCGGCAATTTTGGGAACGATGGATCGCTCGAGGCCATGTTGAGATTTTTGAGAGAAGCGCGGCCTGAAGCGGATCTCCTCTGTATTTGCGGATCTCCGAGTGAAGTTGAGCCGAGGCTAAACGTGCACTCGGTCCGCATTAACTGGCGGCCTGGGAACAAACTGTTCCAAAAAGTGGATCGCTTTCTTTTGAACATACCTCGAGAAATAGCATCTCTTATTAAAACGGCACACCAAGTTCGCCGATTGGACGTCATTGTTATGCCCGGAACCGGCATCCTAGACGACTTCGGCACCGGGCCGAAGGGGATGCCTTATTGGATATTCAGGTGGAGTTTGCTGGCGCGGATCCTCGGTACAAAAGTTGTTCTTGTCAGCATCGGTGCAGGCCCAATTTATCACCCACTGAGCCGCTGGCTAATGAAGAAAGCGGCAGAAATAGCGGCATACCGTTCTTATCGCGACGACATCTCAAGAGATTTCATGCAGAAACTTGGCTTGGACGTGAGCACCGATCTGGTCTGCCCGGATATAGCGTTCGAACTGCCTAAACCCGCCTTGATGAGGGAACCTAGCGCAGATGGTAAACCGGTCACGGTCGGCATCGGCGTGATGTCGTACAATGGCTGGCGAAGCGACAAGGCACACGACGAAGCACTCTATGATGCCTATCTCGGCAAGCTTCAGAGCTTCGCGCGTTGGCTCCTTTCCGAAGGTCACCGCGTGCGCATCCTCATGGGTGACGCGGTCGATCTGCACACACTTGAGCGACTCTACAGTATGATCGACTCCGCCCACCCTGGCCCATTCCGTCCTGCTGTTGTGGCTGAGCCGGCGCATTCGTTGCACGACGTTATGGCTCAGATCGCCGAGACTGATCTCGTCGTAGCAACGCGCTACCATAATGTTGTTTGCGCTCTCAAACTTGGGCGACCGGTTCTGTCTATAGGATATGCCGCCAAGAATAACGTTCTGCTAGAAGAAATGGGACTTGGCGATTTTTGCCAGCATATTGAGCAATTAGATGTCGACCTTCTAATCCAGCAGTTCCGTAAGCTCCTCGCCGGTCGAAAGGGTTATGAGAAAATTATCCGTAGAACCAATGCAGCATTCGCGGAGCGCCTACGAAATCAGAACGACTTATTACTCAGTAAACACATCTGACATTGACTCAAGCAAACCGGAAAATGCCATAACGGCTCTAATGCAGGGATGAACCTCTCTTGAATTGGCTCAGTTTGTTTTCTCCACAGGGAGTTTTTCAAAAATGGATACGCCTAAGTGCCGGGCCTCAGAGCGTTCCGCGACGACATTTAATATCCTCTGGTACTGCTGCGTTTCTTCGTTTATCCGATCACAGAAAATTGGCACCATTCAGTCCGGCCTTGAAATTGCCAATAGAGTCAAGACGTACATCCTTCGAACAAGAAACTTAGACAGTTGGGGTCAGATCAGCATTGCCTCATATGCTCTATCCTGCTCGGCAGTCAATTGGAGATGGTCTATTATCCAAAAACTTTGCACGAGCGATCGAGATGCGAGCGACCCGCTAGAACTATCTGGGCATCGGCTTGGCACTGGCTGTGGAACTACTAGCTCGGAATCGAAAATAAAATGAAGGGAATTCGACGTGCCCTAGTACTCACGACCTCAGAGCGTTATCTTATCCTAGTCGCCAATTTTTTGACGCTAGCCATTATCTCGCGCCTACTGACGCCTGCGGAGATCGGTATCTCCGTCCTCGGCATGGCAATATCGATGCTGGCTCTTTCCGTTCGCGAATTTGCGTCGACAAATTTCTTGATCCAGCGGAAGGAACTGAAGCTTGAGGATGTGCGGGCCACATTCACAATTTTAGTACTTGTGACCGCTGCAATCTCGTTTCTGATCATGATATCAGCTGGCGGAATAGGGGCCCTATACGATGAGCCCAAGCTTACGCCATATCTCCAAGTTATCGCGCTCTGGATTCTGGTTCAAACAATCGCCGCTCCTGTCTCAGCGCTTCTGCGTCGCGAAATGGCATTCGGCAAGCTTGCCATAATAAATATCACAGGCGCTATTTTGTGCTCAGGATTCACGATCACGTTCGCTGCAGTTGGATTGGGCTACATGAGTATTGCCTGGGCCTTGCTCGCGTCAGAAACTGCGGTTGCGTGCCTATGCATTTTGATTTGGCCCGACAGGTCTATCTTCAAGCCCTGTCTGGGCGCATGGCGTAGCATGTTAGCATTCGGTGGTTACAATGGCGCCAATGTGCTTCTTTACAAGATTTATGAGTCCCTGCCGTACGTTGCGCTTGGACGTTTTCTGTCTGCTGAATCTCTGGCCCTTTACAACCGTGGCGTCACAATATGCCAACTCCCCGATAGATTGATCTTGGGGGGGGTAGTCTCCGTTCTTTTGTCTGCATTTTCAGCCGAAGTACGCAACGGTAGAGGGCTGCGCGACCACTATCTGCGCGCAATTGAACTCATAACGGCAGTACAATGGCCGGCCCTGATTCTCCTCGCTATCCTCGCCGATCCCGTCGTCCGTGTCGTACTCGGGGATCAGTGGCTTGATGCGGTACCACTCGTGCGCATCATGGCAATCGGCTCTCTGTTCTCGTTTTCGGCGGAGCTGAACTATCCCGTTCTTGTCGCCGTCGGAGCAATGCGCGACCTTCTCATGCGCAGTCTTATCGCTTGGCCAATATCGGCGCTTGTGATCTCATGCGCAGCTTACTTCGGCCTTAAGGCAGCAGCGCTCTCTTGGTTCATAACGTTGCCGTTCCAGGCTTTCATATCCATTTACTTCGTTCGGAAGCACATTGACTTATCCTGGCGTGATATTGCATCTGCCTTGTTCAGCTCAGCCCTTCTAGCGCTTTGCACTGCCGCAGGGCCGTTGTTGGTCGTGGTGCTGTTGGACGGGCAGCTTGATTTCTCTATCAGCGTCACCTTTGGTATCATTTTACTTGGTCTAATAGGTTGGGGCCTAGGCCTTTGGCTCTTAGGGCATCCCTTATTACAAGAAATTGAGCACGCTGCGATGCAATTCATCGGGTCATTGCGTCGTTTCAAGCATCTGTCTCTGGCTACCCGCTGGCAGAATTCGAATCGCTGAATCTCAACGTGGCTGTCGGCCGGCGATGGCCCCAGCTACCAGTCGTACGACCACGCCATTGTGTTAGCTAATCGATTTGCAATATTCGGCTAGGATGCAGCCGGCCACTCAGTAAGTCGACAAACGCGAGAATATTGCCCCGGCAACGACCTTTCCGGTCGATATAAGGTTCGGGTTTAAAGAGCCTAACAAAATTCGCTATGATGTTTCGGCTCATGGTCCGTGCTCCAAACCGAAAGGACATTGTGCCTTTGCGGATAAGGTACACAGGGTTGGCAATCTGAGAGTAACCAAATCGAACGCCGGATGTTCGACCCTTCTTGGTGCCTAGATGTACGCCGCAGAGCAAATCTGAACACACAATTTCACCAAAGGGGGCAAGCTGACGGCTGAAGTCTATGTCCTCCTGCCAGGCATAGAGCGGCAAACTCTCGTCGAAGACCACTTCGCGTTCTCGTACTGGCTCCAGCCTAACGACCATGTTGCAGCCATAAGCACCGTAGTATTTTTGTAGTGACGCTGCATTCGTTCTTTGAATGTACTTGGAAAGTTTGGTTCGCGCGCAGTCCGGATTGATCCCCGGCCCCTGGGCTCCGTCAGCAATAAGTTTGCCAGTAGCGACAACAACTTCAGGGTGCCTAGATAGCAGAATCTCCACATTAGCTATGTAATTCTGCAAAGGAAAAAAATCATCATCAAAGAATACCGCTACATCGTATCCAGTTAGGAATCGAATGATTGCATTTCGCTGCGATGACGACCCTTTCTTCCCAGAAACTATTTTGATATTGAACGGCAATTGAGAAATTTCGCTATAACGAACATCGTCATTGTCAGCGGGACACACAACCACCAAGTCCGGCAATCGGGTTTGCTTTGCCAGCTCCTTTAGCGTTTCAGACAGAATTTCTGACCGGCCTGCAGTCGCAATACCGATAGCAATCTTCATCGCACTTCCTTATTCTGACGTTCATTGCGCTCAAGATAGCTAGAGTTTGTTGCACGTTGGTCCGCTCTCCGTCGGCCACCCAATAGGAATTGCTTAATAGAGGTTGTCCGAAGCCAGCCTTCCAGGCGCCCAAAAGCCACCTCGCGATAGTAGACCGCAACCGGAGGTCTTCCCGATAGCCCCCAGTAGATGGCAGCAATCACCGGACGTCCAACCCAGGAAATCAGGCTCATGAGCCCATAACCATGACGCCGCAAGATGAAGCCCATACCTCGAGCGTAGCCCCTTGTCTTGCGGCGCATGACCTCATTACGAATCTCGCACCTAATTTTTGGATGATGACCATAAAGAGAGGGATCAAAGTAGCCTCTGTATCCTGCATTCAGTGCCCGCAGCACGATATCTTGCCCCTCCGCCGCCTGCCATGGTGAGCTAGCTCCGACACCTATTGCCTCGTCGAAGCCTCCGATACGCTCTATCACCTCACGTCGAAAAAATATCATCCACTCGATTGACGTCATCCAAACATTGCTGCGCTCTATATTCTGAGACGCTGTTTTGAAGCGTCCATTTATGCTCCTGCCGGATTTGTCCGCAGCGCGCCCGGATATGATGTCCGCCTCGCCGCTTCGGAAAAGTTGTTCAACGCGCTCAAAAAGCAAAGGCGGGTACCAGCAATCATCGTCTGCAAAAACAACATACCTACCCGACGCCTTCCGCCAGCCCGCGTTTCTTCCGCGATTTGCACCTCTTTGTTCAGGCGCCCGCAAATGAATGAGTGGGAAGTTCCATGAACGCTGACATACTGCCACTTCAACACATTCATCGAGGTTCTGATCCACTACAATTACCTCGATATTTTTGACGCTTTGCTTCTCAAGGCTATCAAAAAGCCTTGTTAGTTCCTGGCTTCTCCCGAGCGTCGATACTACTACCGAGATCTCCATTCAAGATTTTCTCCCGACCGGGCGCATTTGCAATGCGATTTCGCCGAACAGATTACTGTTACTCCAGAACTTCAGCGAGCTGTTCGCTGCACTATTTTTCGCTGGCAAAACGTTTGTGACTGTTTTTTGCGCACAGTTTTCTCTTGCTAAACTTTATTCCTAGGGGGATAGCACCGAATGCCTTGATCGTTGATCGGAGTCGGTAATTCGTTACCCCAGATAAAACCGCTCCAATGCGTGCCAACGGTTTATCCATTCGGAAGAGGTAATTTACTGGGGGAACCAATGCAATTATAGGACGCAAGTTGATGGCCAGCGTCATCAATTCAACCGTGGCTTCAATATGGCCACGAATAATGTGAGAGAGAGATGACCAATATGCCCATTCGGCGACACTGCGCCTAGCCACGTTGCGAAGTCGGTCGGCATTGGGCAGCTTAGCTCCCTCGCGCAAGAAGAAGCTTTCGAACGCGTCCAGTCGATGCTGCGCATCCGTACGACCGTTCGCGCGGTAGTCCCTGCTCCGATTCGTGTTGTGTTCTCTACGAATACCCTGGATCGCTTCGGTTTCTGCCACCGCTCCCTGGAGAGAAAGTCGTAAGAGCATTTCAAGGTCATCGGAATGTGGCAGTCGAGGCCGATAATGTCCCGCACACTTCTGAGCTCGCGTCCGCACGAGCAAGAAACCAGCGTGATAATCACTTGGTAGTCGGCATCTTTCTTCAATGAAAGAGCGGCCAGGCCGAAGTTTCCACTCGTTAATTGCACAACGACTATAGTTTTCTTTGGAAGGTTCGCCCTCCCACATTTGTTCCTCTCTTCCAACCGCAAAACTGGCCTCTGGATTCCCATCGAGTATTGATACTGCGCGCGAAAGCGCTCCGGGAGTTAGGAAATCGTCGGCGGCTAAGATCATAAAGTAGTCTGCGCAAACCCAGTCTATGCCCTCATTAAAGGAAGCGTGTATTCCGAGGTTAGCCTCATGCATTGAGACCTCCACACGCGAATCCTCTGCTGCTAATTGACGAGCAACCTCAACGCTGCCGTCCTTCGACGCATTATCGATTATCAGAACGCGTAATTCCTGTACATCTTGCGATAGAACGCTTGTCACGCATTCGCGCAAGTAGCGCCCATACTGATAGCAGGGAATCGCAACATCGACGCTTCCCATTCGTAACTCCCGCTTATTTAAGCCGATCATGGCAACCATCCCAAAAACTCCGAGCAAGACACCAGATACATACAGCGGAAGGGATTTAATCTCTGCCGCAACCGGTTACGGAGATTTACAATGTTGCCTCAGTCATTTGAATGACCACTCAGTCTAATTAGGTACCTGGGCACATTGGCAACTCGGCGCGTTTGAACACAAACGGCATCTTAAAGATGCTATCTATAGCGAGCGTGATTGCCGCACATTGTAAGATATTTCGGTATCATCGGACGTTCAGATTTGTTTATGGTTTACAAAAACGACTTTGTTTGCCGGTCGGCATCTCTTCAGATGAAGGGGCAAACCTGAAGTAATATTTCAACGAAATTCGATAGAGAACTTTTTCACAGTTGTATTGAGGTAACTCTTCAGGCGGCTTCAACTCAATGAACTTGTCCCTGATTGGATTAGCGATGGTTGCCGCACTGCTCATGCTGGGCAGGATGCTCGGCCACCCGACCATCGTGGGCCTTTTCGCTTCCTTGCCGTTCAACTCGACGTCAATAGGAAGTCTAGGGCCTTTGGGAGGAGCTACTCCCCCGATAAGCACTGTGTTCGTGTTTCTGTTGCTGGCCGGATTGGTGTTTCGCAAGGCCTTTTTCGAAGATATTGGTCGTGTCTTCAAAAGCCAATGGATCTCCTGGCTCCTGCTCGCCCTCAATATTTACGTCGTGGCGGGTGCTTTTATTCTCCCGCGCATCTTCGCCGGACAAACTACGGCTCTGGTTCCCGGCCAATACGGTGTGATTGATGTCCTACTGACACCCGTGCCGGGCAACATAACACAGGCTGCCTACTTCACTTTGGGCACACTAACCTTCTTCGCCTTCAGCATCATACTCCGCGACAGAGGCGCGATCTATGCAATAAGAAATGGCTTTCTGACTTTTGCCACCTTGCAGGTCCTTTTAGGACTAACTGACCTAGTGGGAAAGCTCTTGGGGAAAGGAGATGTGTTGGCCCCTATTCGGACAGCTTACTATACTATGCACACCGAGACAGCGGTAGGGAGCTTCTGGCGCATTACAGGCGGTTACCCTGAGGCTTCGGCTTTTGCCGCAGCCAGTTTGGCCTGCCTTGCATTCGTTTTCACCTATTGGCGAGCAACAGGCTCAACTTTCTCACTCATTCTTACGCTTTGCCTATCAGCTTTGCTACTGTTGTCGACTTCGACGACAGCCTATGTGGCGCTCGCAATTCTTTCGATACCACTGCTTTTTTCGCTTCTGTATAAACTTGCTGCGTCCCGAATAACACGGCGCGACATCACAATTGTCGGCGTCGCAATATTATCTGTGACCATAGTGCTTGCAGCTATTTTGAGCAATCATCGGCTGTTCGACCCATTCGTCGATCTACTGAATTGGATGGTTTTCGATAAACTTTCTTCATCATCAGGCATTGAGCGTGCCTATTGGAATGCGATCAGTCTACAATCACTGGTTGACACTATGGGACTGGGCGTCGGAATTGGAAGTTCGCGATCTTCGAGTCTCGTAATTGCGATGCTCTCCCAGCTTGGCATTCCAGGTACGATGATGATTTTTATATTGGTCTGCGTCCTCGTGCGGGGAGTGAGCGGCGTTGCTTCCTCCACCTTGGATTTTCACGGTATGCAAACGCTTGTGCTTGCTAGAGGCGCGCAAGCAGCTGCTCTTGGAATGCTGGTCGCCGACAGTTTGTCAGGAGGCTCCGCCTATCCATCCAGCTTGTTCTTTATAGCACTGGCCATTCTAATGTATGGCCGCAATACGTTGCAAAGCGAACGGTTTCAACGAGGCCCTGAACTAGCGTCATTTACAGATCCTCGCGGCACCGGCCTCATCCGTCAATAATGCTCATTTCTCTGTTTTATGATGTTTACCGACTGAGCACGTACTTTGATATTACCGTTCGCTCAAAGTGGCTGCGAATTGCCAGGTCACGCAAGTGCGACGATTGTCGGGTAGTTCCGATCGTAGGGCCGAACTATAAGCAAGATCTTAGTCGGCAAGTTAAAACCGCAAGTTCTTTTCTCCGATTACTTTACAACCGTTCGGAATGATCAATTTGTTTGTAGCGAGAGCAGTTCCTGAGAAAATTCCACATGCTTGCGAACAAATGCTACCGAACTTAATCCGTTAGGTCCCATAGCGGACTGTGCATTGCGAGCCATACGAACACGTTTCTGACTATCAGCCGCCAAGTCTAAGATTGCTTGCCGCAATGCCGCAGGTTCACCTGGGGGAACATACTCTGCTTGCCGCTCTGAGAAATACGCAGTTATTCCTCCAACATTGTTAGAAATAACTGGAAGACCGCGGAGTGTTGCCTCTTGCATCACCGTATTGCCAGAAGCATGCAGATTTTGTTTCAGAGGCACAACAATAATATCAGCCCAATCGTAGAGCTCGCATAACTGATTATTATGAGATATGCGCATAAGCCTTACGTTAGGCAGCCCAACAACACGTTGCCGTTTTATGGTTTGAGACACGATCCTAACTTCACAACACTTTAGCGAACGGACAGCTTCAATGAGTGTCTCCCAATCTCTATGTCGGTCATTGCCTAGTGCAGCAATCCGGATGGGTCGATCCTTAATCTCTTTCTCCTTTGGCTCACGCATATCATCCGCTCTGATGCCGAAACGCACCAGCTCTGATCTCTTGTGGGGCATAAGAGACCGTGCCACACGAAGATTCTCCGGCGAATGTACCGTTAATATGTCCGCTCTATTCATCAATCGTTTAAACAACCAGCGATGAAACACCGTTAAATTCGCCCATCGGTCAAAAAGCCAAATACTTGACGCGATAAGCTTGGGTTTATTATCTTTATTGGCCATTAGAAAACACGCCGCGGCACCCAAGTGCTGTGACTCGGTGTAGGTCCAAATCACATCCGCCTGGCGCATTCTGCTACGATTTCGCCAAGCATGCACCATGTCGAATCCAAACGCCGCTCGAAAAACAAGCCGTGTTAATTTTTGCCAAGGATTTTCTGCTACATCGACAGAATATGTTACTTGACATGCCTCCTTATCGGCGCGGTGGAAACCATACGGGCGGCGTTCATTGATCCCAATTAGCTCCCCATTATCGTAACTCTTGGCCCAAGATTCACTGTCGTACCCATGAGCAAGATGGACAAAGACGCGCAATGGCTTTCGCGCAATAGTGCCTTCCTCGGCTCCTGTTTGAGAAATGTTCTTGACCTTGTTTAGCATCTATAAAACGGCCTCCGTTGCATGTCTGATAACCGAACCAGTTTATCGGCGCTCAAAAGTCTTTACGTATGAGATAATCATGCGAGATGGATTTGGTGTTTTGTCGATCGGCCAACCCGGGCCTAGCGCCAGATTCAACAAGATACCCTTCGGCTGCTGAAATTCGGGGCGGCTCCGCTCACGCCTAACCTCAACTCTATCCAAATAGAAAATAATCCAATCTTTATCCACGCTGACACCGTACGTATGGAAACCTTCGACAAGTGAACGCGCTGGAACAGAAATGGGTTTAGTTAAGTGAAATTCTATATCGTCATCCTTTCGGCTGGGCCAAATGTGTAGCGATGTTTCATAACTACTTTGAGCGTGGCCGTAGTATTCAAGCACGTCTATCTCGGCGCCGCGGCCCAGATAATCCCCACCAACAAGCCAGAAACCGGGCCATACTCCAGGTCCGTCAGGTAGTTTTACACGCATCTCAAAATATCCGAGCGCTTGCATAAACCCCCTTTTTTTGGAATCAAAGCTCGATATGAGACCGGACTCCCATATGCCTTCACGATTCTTGCGAGCCTCGATGATAAGACCATCGTCACTGGTCCGGAAAGGGAAGTTGGGCCTAGGATCTACAAACCTCGCGTCACCAAAATCTCCATTCCAAGGTGTGTGCGCTATCCAACGTGATGGCCCCCAGGGAGTAACGTCGAGACCTTTCTGAAAATCCTCGGAGAAGGTTTCTTTCCAATCCTGGATGTTTATTTTCACTGGCGCATGTTGCTGTTCTCCAGACGCGGTGAACACCAAAAAGGAGCCAGGCAATGCATAAAGAATTCCACAGAGGACACCTGCCATGAGGAGGGGCTTTGCTAATCGTCTCATCTTTACCGGCGCGGTTAGTAGTTTCCGACTTGAAAGTGAACCACTGTCTTCATGTGCAAAATACTGATAATCGTAGTGGGCTCAGCGGCAGCACGTTGCGATAACTTTGTCTCGAAACTGATTTCTTGCTGCGAAAGAACTCGACTGTTTTGTCACTCTTTAGCAAAAGACTACCCGTCTTTCAGATTAGAAGTGAAGTTGATCTCGACTTATCCTTAAGTGGTACTCCTTCATCATTCGATGGCTGGCCGAGAGTAAAAACGGGTTCATCTCGAGCTCCCTGACTCCGCTTCGGCATGAGGTGCGCGCGGCTCCTTGGGGATCGTTTAAGCAAGGTCGGCGAGGTCTAAGTTCGACACGGCCTGGTATCGAATTGTAGCGGGGATTCACACGCGTCAACTCGCAGCGCATATGGTCGTGGTACCATTTTTTGCAATTCATTCACCAAGGCTGCTTGCGGAGGTTGCTATCGGGTGTGCTTCGATACTGTATGACGAAACTCACCAGCCGAGGCAGAGCTGAGAACCGGGACAT
>SDBV01008914.1_pt1 | contig 13430 bp, 12 predicted proteins | sample 2277081 | NCBI WGS metagenome assembly SDBV01 (sample SAMN10402039, study PRJNA504765) | marine sediment metagenome | isolation source: marine sediment core GS10_PC15, 223 cmbsf | place: Arctic Ocean: Southern Knipovich Ridge | collected 2010 | reverse complement strand
AAAGCAAAAACGGGGAGCCTCTCGGGAGTTACGTCTTTGTCAGGCTATATTACCCCAAAGACTGGGCTCCCCCTCATTTTTGTTATCATGGTCAACCGCCAACATAAGTCGGCAGTTGTTTTCAAAAGAAAGCTCGAAGACCAGCTGTGTAAACTCTTAGCAGCACATGCGTTTAGCTCACGCTAGACACGCTAGTGCACCTTGGTATACTTCTTGATAGGCTTCACCTTCTTATAAAACGCTTCATGTTTCTCACATGACTCAATACACTCATCAACGGCAATCAGTGCTTGTTCACATGCATGTCGCGCATCTTGACACGCGTTTCTACAACCCTCTAGTAAAGAACACGTATCTATGTTTGCTCTTAATGAACGAATACATTCACCAAGAGTCTTTACGGCTTTGTCTAATGCCTCCATATGCTCTTCATGCCCTTCACTCTTAAACTGTATGATCATCTCATCACACACTTTAATACACTCTTGGCAGGCGCCTATGGTATCAGTGGCCTTAGTAACAAACTCCTGTGCACCAGCAGGACAACGGTCCGGCTGTTTACACTTATCTTCACACGAGTCGGCTGCTGCGATGCAACCTTCAAGTGCTAGAATACCCTTATTACAGGTATCCATAAGATTAGTAAACGCTTGAGGTATCATGATCCAACCCTTTTTTTAGATCCTAGTTTAGGTATCCCCCTAAAACTAACTCCAGGATAGTTATCATTTTCTCACAACGCACATGACTCAATTCTCGCCTCACTTAATTTCAGTGTAACACAGATGAAAATAACTATTCAATAATTTCTTTAAGAAAATATAAAGTTTTTTTGATAAGATGATGAGAAGAGGCAATTGAGAAATAGGCCAAAAATGCCCCCTAAGAAGGATGAAAATGCCAATAGGGCCACCCTACAGACCGCAAACAAACCTCCAGGGCTTATCTACCCCTTTTGAAAGACCTATTCTCTTTGTCACGATAATGTCAGTCTCAGCCAGAGGCTCTTCCTCATATATCACCAGCTCAGAAGACCCTCTGGTTACATCTATACCAATATGCTCGGTGGTGATACGCAGTGCCTTAGCCGTCCTTCCTGGGCCATCTATTCTTCGTAGTTCAACTTGGCCCTCAGAGACTGCTATACCCCGAATAAGAACACCCCCTGCCGGGAGCTTATCAGTGTTTCTGGCGACAATATTCATACAGAAGTGTATTCCATAGCATAGATAGACATAGGTATGCCCTACCGGGCCAAAAAGAGCCTGATTGCGGCTGTTTTTGCCCTTGTAGGCATGACAGGCCTCATCGTCTGACGGCAATTCTTGAGCTCAATCAGTTTTTTTAACTTCAGCCTTAATTTTGCACACATTTTTAAGAATCTCAGGTAGTTCCTGGTAATGCACAAGCATCTGAGGCCACTCAACAAAATTAAATCCTTCAGTTTCAGCTATTGTTTCTTGCTGTTCTTCGCCAACCGTGAAATGCTCTTTTTGCATTTGCTGCAAAATAACTGCCTGGGAAATTGATAACTTTCTTCGTAAATAGAAGCACGCATCGAAGAATTCGCTCAAATCTGAAATCTTTATCCCTTTCTTTTCATCTATAGTTACGCACTTACGATTATCTGGGCTCATTACCACTCTGTGAATAGGTGCATCCCTTACTTTCATAGTTAACAGTAAGCCCCCTGTTACCACATCCCAAACCTTAAGCTCGTTATCATTGATTTGCTTTCCACTAACCTTATCTCTAAAAGTCTTGCGCTCCTTATCCTTAACAGTAAGCAACACCTTCTCTGAAATCCTTGGTTGTACCCAGTCCCAAAATTGACCATATCTTGAATCACAATTTATCAGCAATTGACCATCCTCTATGTTCCAAATGCAAGTTGCTGCTGCAGTCTCTTCCTTTGTCAAACCATCGGAACATGCAGAATGGGCAACAACTACTCTGGTTGCCCCTTCATCAAATCTACCACAAATAACTGGGCCTACCTTTTTCACGTTCTCAAATGTATGAGAACAATAACCTGTTGCAACATCCCAAATGTTAACCGTTCCATCCCAAGATCCTGTTAAAAGCATTGTTCCAGCTTTATTAAACTGTACCTCAGTAATGCCTTTATGAGTGATGCTTTGTAAACAGATTCCCTCTTTTACATCCCATATTTGAGCTCTTCCGTGCATCATATTTGTCCTTGTTACTACTTTGTCACCCTTAGCATTAAATTTAGCTTGCTTGGCACCAACTCCCAACTTTCCTGGAAGCGTGCAAGGATCACTTACTAGCAATGTTTGTATACACTCACCGGTCTCTACATCCCATATCTTTGCCGTACCATCCTCAGAAGTTGTAACGACCAAGTCTCCCTTCCAACTAAATTCTGCTGAGCAAATTGAGAATCTTTTGCCTAACCCCGGAACACTTTCAATATGGCCTTTCAAAGAGGTGCACACTCCGCTTTTTATATCCCAAATTGTTACTTCAGAATCTCTATAAATAATAACCTTAGTTCCTAAAAAATTTAATCGTATGAGTTTAAAATCCCAGGAATTATGCTCGTCTTTAAGAATAGAGATACATTTGCCACTCGCCATATCATAAATTTTAACAGAACCCTCAAAAGACACCGCTAAAAAACGACCATCTCCACTAAAACCTACATCCTGAATAATTTCATCACCCTCATGGATAACCTGCTGCTTACTAGCTGTAGCCATCTTCTGAAGTATTGCGGGCTTTTGATCAGCAATAATATATTGAGCAAGATAGTTACTTACCTCTCTAGGCAACACAGACCAATGCATACGTTCTTCTTCGGCTATAGATTGAGCATCAGTTAACGAATCCATTGAGTATGAATAATTAATAAAACTTAACGATAGAAATGATATAAATAAGAGGCATAACCTTTTCATGATTTCCTTATAGGTATTAGTATCTAAATTAACACGCTTTAACAATACACAATATTCATATTATTGTCAATCGCCCACCACAAATAGAAACCATTCACTTCTTTGGAAAACTCTGTTACTTAGAAAGAGCTATTAAGAGATAAACCTAAAGCAACAACCCAGTTGATAGAAACTCCTACAGAGTGCAAAGGAACCGCCAGGGCTTATTTGCCCCTTTTGATAGACCTATTCTCTTTGTCACGATAATATCAGTCTCAGCCAGAGGTTCTTCCTCATATACCACCAACTCAGAGGACCCTCTGGTTACGTCAATACCAATATGATCGATGGTAATACTCAGCGCCTTAGCGGTTCTTCCTGGGCCGTCTATTCTTCGTAGTTCAACTTGGCCCTCAGAGACTGCTATACCCCGAATAAGAACACCACCTGCCGGGAGTTTATCAGTGTTTCGTGCGACAATATTCATACAAAAGTGTATTCCATAGCACAGATAGACATAGGTATGCCCTACCGGACCAAATAAAGCCTGATTGCGGGCGCTTTTGCCCTTGTGGGCATGGCAGGCCTCATCGTCAGATTGATAGGCCTCAGTCTCTACTATACGGCCATAAATGGGCTTGTCTGCTAGGCGGCAGACGAAGGTCTTGCCAAGGAGCTCCTTGGCTACGATGGCAGTGTCTCTATTGTAAAAGCTTCTTGGTAGTGGTTTCATGAGGATTACTGATTGGTTGTTGGTTATTAGGTGTCTTATTGAGTATGACAGAATCTCAGAAAGGAGTAAAATTAAACTTCGAAATCCAATTGCCAATGGAAAAAAAATGAACACTAAACGATGATCAGTGGCCCTATACCCCGCCAAGGGCCTATAGTAAGGCCAGGAATATGAGCTACAATAATACCTATGCGTACTAACATCACTCTTCATCCCTTCCATATAGTAGTACTATTCACCATTGGTAGGCTAAAAATAACGAATAGTGCCACTGGAAGACAATATAGTGTTCAACGCTGCAAGGTTTGTTCTAGGAGGATAAATTGTTACAATTTGACATAAATTTATAATTTGATAGAATAATAATGAATATTGAAAATCATTACTAACTAATGGAATAATTAATGGAAAAGGCACTTTTAGTGCCACTTTATAATCACTACGATGATATGCTTCAGGAGATACTATGAAACGAATACTTTTAGCCCTAATGCTAGTTCCTATTGCAAACTATGCCATGGACAGCGTTTTGGTAGATGAAAACTTAGCAAAAGAGCTTTTTAACAATAAAGAGTCTATCTGGAAATCGGCTCCGACAGAACTCAGTTGCAGGCTTGGAGGACATCTTTTACATAAACACCCAGTTGTATCTTATCTGTTAAAGCAGATTACCGTACCCTCAAAAACCTTACAAGGAATTACCTATTGCACGCTTAATAAAGCTGGAGACCAGATAGTAACAGCTTCTGAGGATCGAACCGTGAAAATCAGTGATGTTGCAAGTGGCGAATGCGTAGCAACTCTTACCGGTCACAATGCCCCTGTTACTTCAGCCAAATTTAATAGGGCAGAAGATAAGATGGTAACTGCTTCTGAGAATGGAATCGTGAAAATCTGGGATGCCAAGACTGGCGAATACCTAAAAACTTTTACCTATCACGATGGCCCTGTTTTTTCAATCGAAATTAATGGAGCTGGGGATAAAATAGTAACTGCTTCTGACCATGGAACCGTGGAAATCTGGAATATTGCAAGTGGTGAATGTGTAACAAGCCTTGCGGCCAATACTCCTTGGGCTAGCTCAACCAGACTTAATGGTGCTGGAGATAAGATAGTAATTACCTCTCTTGATAATACAGCGGAGATTTATGATGTTACAAGTGGTGAATGCATAACAACTCTTACTGGGCATACGGGTTTGGTTATTTCAGCCCAATTTAATGATGCTGTGGGTAAGATAGTAACTGTTTCTCTTGATAAAACAGCGAAGATCTGGGATGTTACAAGTGGTAAATGCATAACAACTCTTACTGGTGTTGCTTGCCATGGTAATTCAGCTAACTTTAATTCTGCTGGAGATAAGATCGCAACTGTTTCTGATGATGGAACAGTGAGGATAGGGGACGTTGCAAGTGGTGAGTGCGTAACAACCCTTGCAGCCAAAGTTCCTTGGGTTAGTCCAACCAGATTTAATGGCGCTGGAGACAAGATAGTAACTGCTTCTGAGGATGGAACCATGAAGATCTGGGATGTTGCAAGTGGTAAATGCATAACAACTCTTACCGGTCACGATGGTTCTGTTTTTTCAATCGAATTTAATAGGACTGGAGATAAGATAGTAACTGCTTCTGAGGATGGAACCGTGAAAATCTGGGATATAAAACTTGAGAATTTTCTGGCAAAGAAAATTACGCTTGAGCAGGCCTTCATTCTCAATGCTATTTACGAAGTGGTCCTTGCAAGGGCACGTGTTAAAATTCGCGGTGAAAAGGCCTTTCGAGTGACTAGTGATAGCGTAGCTATAGAAGAGATAACGCTTGATTTTAATAAGTACCCTCATTTACAGAAGGACTTCAATGACTTACCTCAGGTAATACGAGATATACTTGATCCCTATGTTACTAAGGCGACTGATCAAGCACAATAACGATAGGAGATACTATGAAACGAATGCTTTTAGCCCTAGCACTGGTGCCTATGGCAAACTATGCCATGGACAGCGTTTTGGTAGATAGAAACCTAACAGAAGTGCTTTTTAACAACAAAGAGTCTATCTGGAACTCGCTCCCGGGGGAACTCAGTAACGTGCTTGCAAGACGTCTTTTGTATAATCACCCAGTCAAACATTATTTGTTAGGGCAGATTTCCCTCCCCTCAAAAACCTTACTGCTTCATGTTAATACTTATTCAGCAGAATTTAATAATGCGGGAACTAAGGTAGTAACAGCATCTGCTCATGGCATGGCGAAGATATGGGATGCTGAAACTGGTGAGTTTCTGCACGCTCTTGTCGGACATCTCGGACTTGACAGCGCGGTTAAATCAGTCAAATTTAATGGTACAGGAGATAAAATAGTAACTGCTTCTTCGGATGGTACAGCGAAGGTATGGGATGCCGAAAGTGGTGAGTGTCTGGTAACGCTTGTCGGGCATGAAGGGACTGTTTATTTAGCCCAATTTAATGATGCTGGGGACAAAATAGTAACCTATTCAGATGGTCCAGTAGTTAAGATATGGGATGCCGAAAGTGGTGAGTGTCTGGCAACTCTCTTAGCATATGACGACGTCAACGACGAAAGGGACGTTAGAACAGTCCAATTTAATGGTGCAGGAGCTAAAATAGTAACCAATGCAGATGGTGCAGCAGCGAAGATCTGGGATGTTTCTCGTGGGAAGTGCCTGGCAACTCTTGTGGGTCATGATGGTGGTCATGTTCAGTCAGCCCAATTTAATGGTACAGGTGATAAGCTAGTCACTGCTTGCTGTCGGGGGGATAATACAGCGAAAGTATGGAATACTGCAAGTGCTCAGTGCCTGGTAACTCTAATGGGGCACCGCTGGCGGGTTTATGCTAAATTCAATGCTGATGGCACTTTGGTAGTAACTCGTTCTCTGGATAAAACAGCGAAGATATGGGATGCTTCGAGTGGTGAATGCCTGGCAACTCTTGCCGGTCATACTGGTTTTAATAATGTAGCCCAATTTAATAGTGCTGGAGATAAGATAGTAATTGTTTCTTTTAATGGGCCAGCAATGATATGGGATATAAGCCCATTGCTTGAATTTGAAAGTTTTCTAAGACGCGTTACGCTTGAGCAGGCATTCATTCTCAATGCTATTTACGAAGTGGTCCTTGCAAGAGCACGTGTTAAAATCCGCGATAAAGGGGCTTTTCTAAAGGCTAGTAATAGTGTAACTACAAAAGAGATAACGCTTGATTTTAATAAGTACCCTCATTTACAGAAGGACTATGATGTCTTACCTCAAGGGATACTAGATATACTTGATCCCTATGTTACTAAACAACCAGAACAGGAGCTATTGTGAAACGAATATTTTGTCATAGTTGATGTTCTCACCCATTCAGCCATGAATATTCTTTAAATAAATCAAGAAAATCAAAGATCTCGCGTGCTTCAGCCTCCCTCAAGCCCGCGAGATCTACTCCTTGATAGAAACACCCCAAACCCCCTACTAATCAGACCTAGAAGGAAAATAAGACAAAGATACCGCTTTTCAGCAAACCCCTTCAACATAGGATACATAAAACAATAGCTATTTCCCCCCAGTCTACGCTATACTGTATACACCTAACCTAGGAGCAGCAATGCAGTACCGCTTAGTACGAAAGAAATACAAATCCCTGGTTATCTCATGTATTATCCATGGGCTCATTCTACTTGTCCTTATGTACTATACTCTCCGACAGATACAACAAGACGCTTCTGAGCCTCTAAAACAACTCATGCCTGCTCCTGTATCAATACAATCACGACAAAAAAGAATACTGCCGTTCCAATCAGCTGAAACGGAGGTTCAGGATGATACCAGCCTGCCCTATGGGGAACAATTAGAACAATACAATACCCTTGAATCGCCCTACCAAGAGATACTTCCCCCCAATGAAGAGCAGCAGGAAACAGCCCAAGAGGACATTGAGAACCTTCCCTTAGTTACCCAAACAACCCCACAAGGAGATCTTCCTACCAATGAGGTCACTATAACTGATGTTATGAGAGCCTTCAGGTCTGCTATAAAGCAGGATAGACCTCCTGCGGCAAGTAATGATCCCCAAACGTTTGTCCAGCAGCGTCTAGGACGCCAATGGGGCCAGGCGAGCTATGCAGGACGTGTAGCCCAAGCTCTGAATAGGGCATTTAGGATACATGCACGGACCATTAGACATGATGAATATATCAATCGACGCATTAGGCTCAGCCTTATTGTCCTCAAAGACGGATCTCCAGGGGACTTAGGAGATCAGGAACTCTCGGGAATCCCTGAAGTGGACCGCCATATCAGGCATGTGGTGAAACAGGCCCATTTTCCGCCGATTCCTGAACGGTTCAATCAGGAGTCGTATCATCTTCCTATAGCCCTTCAGATAGTCCTTAAGGATGGGGCTATTATGTTTGGCAAGAACTATGAGGTCACCGAGAAATAGGATATGAAACTAGTATATACCACTAGTAACAGCTGATTGACATTCTCTGTAGTTAGTGTACACTGGAAAGTGGATATAATGAATGGGACACAAGGAGAATCCATGATATTTACGAGAAATGAACTACGAATAGAGCTTCCGCGACCGAGAGTCCAGGATGCCCCTAAGAAGAAAACAAACAAACCAAGAGTAATTACGATTTCACTGATAAACCCACCACGTAGCTACCGAACCTCGGGAACACGTAAACGTATTATCAGGATCTATTGCTAATAACCTTAAGGACGTGTTCATCACGTCCTTATTTCTTGATCCTAATTTCTTGATCTTGGAAAGTAATCTCTTCAGGATTCTTATCAAACCTTAGTTTCATAAATACCGGTGAGCGTAATATTCCCTGCTTAGTAAACTCAAGATACTTAACTTCAGCAACCAGCTTGGGCCTGACCCAGGTTATGGTATCTGCTTTTGAAATAGATAAGTAAGACTTGGCATACGGCGTCTTTCTGATAAGCGGCTTGAGCTTCTTAAGCAACATATCTATGGTAGCCTGATCAAACCCGGTGCCAACCCTGCCAACATACTTAAGGGTATCATCATAAATCCCCAGCACCAAGGAAGAGAGTGCTCTTTTTTTGCTGGTGTAGCCTATGATAACCGCTTCTAAGGATTTAAAGAGCTTAATCTTTAACCAGACCTTACTTCGCTTGCCCGGATAATAGAGGCTCTCTTTTTCTTTGGCCATCACCCCTTCAAACTCTCGTTTAACCATCTCTTTCCAAAGAGCAGGACCATCAGTAGTATAAAAGCACTTCTCAAGATGGGTGCCATCGGTAACCACGCTATCTAACAATTCTTTACGCTCTATTAGGGGGACCTTAGTCAGATTCTTGCCATTGTACCTAAGTATATCAAACACTACATACAGAGCTTCATAGCCCTGCTGCCAGAGCTCAAACCGTGGTACCATATTCTCATCAAAGACGACTATTTCTCCATCGAGTAAAGCAGTATCTGCTGCTATATCATCCCTGAACTGAAACTCAGGGTACTTCTTCGTGATATCAATACCATTACGCGATATAAACTTAAGAGAACTGGTTACTTTACACAGTGCTCTTATACCATCTAACTTAGGCTCAAACAGCATGTCCTTACGCTCTAGATCTTTTTCTGACCCTATCTTAGCATTCATAGGGGCATGCATAGGAGTAAGTAATTTCATTTTCTGGAGCCTGTTTGCTCAACTGAGGCTCTGAGGGTATCCATGAGTGAAGCGGTGGGCTTCCCAGGCTTTTTTAGCTTTTTGACCTTGATGACTTTGCCCTCTTTTTTACGTTTGATGGCTCGCTGTAAGCGAGCTGCAAACGTATCTTTAAAGTCAGCTATGTCAAAGGTCTTGTTATAGAGCTTTTTCATGAGCATATGGGCTAGCTCAAGCTCTTTAGAGGTAACCTTAGGAACCTTATCAAGCTCCTTCATCGGAAGGATCTCATAGGCATAGTTCAACGTAGAAAGAAGTAGGCCATCGCCATAGGGCTGGATTAAGCAGACCGCATCTTTGTCCCTCATAACAAACTGCCCTACCGCTGCTTGTTTATACTTAGCAAGGGCTGCCATGAGCAAAAAGAAGGCCTTATCTGATTCCTTCTGGGGAGCAACGTAGTAATGCTTATCATAGTAGATAGGTGCAACGGCATTAGTATCCACAAACTGCACTATGGTAATAGCATCGGTCTTTTCTGGCTTGAGCTCCTTAAGTGATTCCTGTTCTAAGATAAAGTAAGAGCCATCCTCAAGCTTAAGACCTTTAACGACATCCTCCCAAGCAACTTCAGTATCACACTGTGTACACCAGCGTTTATTACTCAGGGCGGTATTGCAGACATCATGCAAGATCTTGAAGCTGATAGCATGGGATTCTACTGCTTTATGCAGCTCTACAGGTATGGTCACCAGACCAAATGAGATGGTTCCTTTCCAAACAGGGCGTGCCATGATTCCTCCTTATCCTCCTTAGGTATTAGTATGCCTTAGTATGGGATAACAATGCAATAGTTTACTGGTGGTATGCTAAAATACTGCTTGCACAATTATCATACGTGTGTATCCTGATAGATGTATGTTAACTTCTCACCAAATAGTAGTATCTTGACTACGCTTGTTTATATTTGATAGGCTAAGTTAGAGATGCTCTTAGGTGAGACCTATGAGTTATCAGATTAGATATTATGAGACGGATAATGGCAGAGTTCCTTTTCATAAATGGCTAAAATCTATAAGAGACAAAAAAACTAGACATAAGATTCGTGCCGCAATTGACCGTGCTATGGAAGGAAACCTAAGTTGTTATAAAAGGCTAAGTAATGGCATCTTTGAATTAAAGCTCTATTTTGGACCTGGCTATAGGATATATTTTGCATTTACGTCAGACAATATTATTTTAATTCTATGGGCTGGAACTAAACAAACACAAAAACAAGATATTATTAAGGCAGAAATATTTTACGAAAATCATAAAAAGAATCAAGGAGTACCTTATGCCTAATGGAAGCGTAGATCACCTAGTACTACTTATTGAGGATCTCAAAGACCCTGAAGAAGCTTTAGGATATTTAAATGTTCTCCTAGAAGAATATAGTGACGATGATGAAATATCTAAAAAGATTCTACTTGGTGGACTTGGTTATATATTACAAGCACAAATAAGCTTACAAACAAAAAAACAGGCGAATTATAGCCGTTATAAGTTTACTTTTGAAGGCAAAGAGTTGCGCTTAAGCAACTTTATGAACATTCTCAACGTACCAAAATTTGAGGTGCTTCTCGAAAATCTAGATCAGAACTCACAATCAATTCTAGAAGAACCTATCGAATCAACATTGCATCCTGTTATTAGACAAGCAGAACATCAGGAAATGCGTTTGTCATCGCAGGCTATTTGAACAGCGTTGAAGGAATAAACGATGCCTAATAGAAGTATAGATTTAGAGTTCTACTCATAGAGAATCTTAAAGATCCAGAAGAAGCCTTAGGTTATCTGAATGCACTATTGGAAGAATTTCAGCATGAGGATGTAATATCAAAAAAGAAACTAATAGATAGTATTCCCTACATTATGCAGGCATATGAGTTACCTTCCTCAAGACTAGCACATTACAAACAGGCACGCGTAAACACCTTCTCCCATATTCTATCATTCATTATGAATGGAGTTCTAAAAATTATTTGACAGCAGGCCACATTGTCTATACTCTTGCCAGTAATATCACTTAGGGAGAACCCATGACTAAAACTAAGAAAAAAGTACCAGATAAACTAACCCCCCTTAAAAACATAAAAGTAGCGCGTGCGTACCTCAACGCCATTCTGTATTACAACCCAAACGACACAGAACAGTTCATGATAGGCCTCAGACATATTATCACTGCCCAAGGTGGCCGCGCTAAGCTCGCTAAAAAAATGAAAGTATCTCTGTATAAGCTCAACAAGATGCTTGCAGAAACTGATCCCTTTATCTTTGATCTACTGCATATCCTAAAAACATTACACCTTAATCTACAGGTTAAACCTGCAGAGACCTGCACTGATGAAAAACCTGCTAAAAAGAAGGCCCAGAAGAAAAATAACAAAAAAACTAAGAAGGCTAAGAAAACAGCGACAAAGCCTAAAACAGCCAAGAAGAAAAAAGTTAGTTAAGAGCTTCTACTCTTCTTCCTCTTTCTGAGGGAAAAAGGTATCAACATCAGCAAGAGCAACGGTACCACGACGGAGTTTACCAGCACGATTAAACAGAACCACCTTATTGTCTTGCCACCACATATCAGCAATCGGTTCAGTCTCTTCGAAGGTAGTTAAGGTATAACAATGACCCGTTTTAGTATCTACAAGTAAGACCGTACCTTGGGTTCCCCCTAGGAGCACCTTATGCTCATCGGGAGTACGTCTCAATACGCAGATTGATTCGCGAGTTTCGTCAACTACATCCTCTGAGGGAATCATCGGAATAGCAAGCTGAAGCTGCAATTTGTTATCTTTTATCATATAGGAATAAAGGCTATTTGAAGAGAGAACCCAGAGGAAGCTTCCATCAGCACTTACCTCAATATCATCGACCTTGCCATCTAACGAAACCGGGAACGTCGCCGCAGTCCATTCAACTCTGTTTCGATTACTTACGTTGGTATACCAAGAATAGCAGTGCAGTTTACCTGACTCAGTTCCCCCATAGAAATAGCCTGTTTGCTCGTCCATGGTTAATGCCGTGGGCTGATCATCTTCATAGTCTTCCCAGTTTTCTTTGCCACACCAGCCACTGCTACAGAGAACAGCGCCTTGGTCCCCCTTGATACAGTTGAGATAACGCTTTTTAAGATTAGTTGAATTAGCTGATTTGAACGTACAAATATTTACTCGATTATCATGACCTATTGCACCATAAAGCCCTTGCTTAGTAGGGCCTACAATTAAAAACCTTCCTTGGAAAAATGTATGAGATTGCAATTGCTTATCTGATACCTGATCTTTTAAGTAATGCGGTTGCCAAAGCTGCTTTTCTTCCTGATACACATACCCAAATTGTTGATCGACTTCTTCTAAAAAAGGATTCTGAGAATAACGAGTTGGCCGATAATGCCCTTCTTCATCCCCCTCGCCAAAAAACATCGTCTCTTCTTCAGATAACACACTCTTTATATAAGTAGAACTTTCAGGATCAGATATACAGGGAACTTTAAGATATCCTTGCTCTGCTAGATATTGTTGTACCACTATCATCCTTACGTCAGCTCCGAGAGTATGAGCGAACTCAAGTACTTCTTCTTTTGTTTTACCTTCCTTCGTTTCAGGGTTCTTTAGAGAAGAGCTTGCTGTAAGCTCCTTCAAGCTCAATGGCTTATAGGTTACTTCAGAAGAAGCACTACACAGTATGGGAATCAGGGTAAGAACGATGAGCTTTTTCATAATAGTAGACCTCTACAAATGTTATGCTGTTCAGCATAACCTCCATCTACGTTTCAGTATAGACTAACCCAGATAAATGTCCAGATGTATTAATTATTTTTCGTTCTTCTTACCGCTTCTGCAATTGCTTGTTTAATATTTGTCACGGTCTTTTCATCACGCATAATATGCTCTGTAAGGCCGGTTAAAGCATCAAACTGATTTGGCTCATAATTAAAGTTTGTGGTGCTAGTAAAGCCAGCTACTTTCATATCTGGGTCAAACCCAGGGATAAAGGTATTATGCTCAGCAAACTCTTCATGCTTCTTACCTTTCATATAGACAACAATCGGCTTCTTGTCTTCCATAATCAAGGTAGATACTTCTTCAGGTATTCTCTCAAGCGTTTCTT
>SDBV01008913.1_pt1 | contig 13430 bp, 21 predicted proteins | sample 2277081 | NCBI WGS metagenome assembly SDBV01 (sample SAMN10402039, study PRJNA504765) | marine sediment metagenome | isolation source: marine sediment core GS10_PC15, 223 cmbsf | place: Arctic Ocean: Southern Knipovich Ridge | collected 2010 | reverse complement strand
CATCTCCATGAGCCTGACCGGAGCACGTGGATTAAGTCGCGGGACTTCCAGAACATCAGTCGTTGGTCAGGCGTAAGGCCACAAGTGGCAGCCCAACTGACTGCGAGGCGAGCCAAGTCCGCCCTCCGCATCCTCCGCTCTCATCAGAACCTCGACAGGATACTCAGTCAGCTAGAAGGAGAAGATGATGACGGCTGACGGCATGGACAAGGCTTGGACTCTTGCATGGAGGCTACGCTACGACAAAACGCCTGTCACAGACATAGAGATAGGCGAGGCAGCTCGCGCTATCTTCGACTTGTTGCAGTTGGTAGAGAACTTAGGAGAGGAGCCAGACGATGACTGATACTGAAGGTGCAGGTACATGGGAAGGTAAAGATGGCTAAACCACTGACACTACTGGAGTCCGTGCTCGTACAGATTCTAGTGGCTCTCTTGGGAGAGGAACCTGCTAATGACCATCATGTGATGGTGCTCATGCGGACAGGTTTAACTAAGCAGCAAGCAAACAAAGCATTAGGGAGATAGCGTGGGGCTGAATGCTATTACAGTCAATCAGTTGCCGGAGGGTTTTATCAATAAGCCCTACTGCCGGGCAGCGCACACATTTGAGTGTGACCTCTGCAACTGGAGCCAATCGCTTGCTTTCAGTGAGGAGTTTTGGTTGTGCGATGAACACGCAAGAGAGTTAGGACGTTTATGGTAAGGAGATAACATGGCAAAGCGACAGACAGATGAAGTAATCTCTATAGCGACCTTCGACATAGAGACTTCAAACCTCAGTGCCGACTTCGGTCGGGTTCTATGTGCGGTGGTGAAGCAAGTAGGTAAGAAGCCCGTCATCTTCAGGGGCGACACCTATGCCGCGTGGAAGAAGGGCAATAAGTACGACGATTCAGGACTGGTGAAAGACATCATCGAGGAGTTGAACAAGCATGATGTGCTCATAGCTCACAACGGTATGAAGTTCGACCGGCCATTCCTTAACACTCGTGCCTACAGTGGGCTGTCGGGTGGGACAGGCGGAGTGATAGTCAATCCGCGCTCGAAGATGATTGACCCCGTGCTCATAGCGCGCAAGCACCTGCGCTTCTCGTGGAATAGCCTGGCCCGCATCCTCCAGCACTTCGGCCTCGGCTCCAAGTCCAGCGTCGAAGGTCATATGTGGTTGCGTGCTCTGCTCGCCACGGGCAAGGAGCAGCGCCAAGCGATGGACGAGGTGGTGGAGCACTGCATCGTGGACGTAGTGAAGCTCGAACAACTGGTCGGCAAACTACGCAAGTTCATCCCACGCATCGACGAGTACGGAAGCAAGTAAGGAGACAGACATGGCATTGAAGAGATGGTTAGAGTTGGCGTGTGACATCTGTACGGCCAAGAAGCAGGTAGAGCTGACTGGTCAAGAGCAGGAAGTCAAGGAGCAGATGGTAGGCTGGTACAACATCGTCACTGATACGGAGCAAGGGCCGGAGACCTACCTGGTGTGCTCTGGCAAGTGCCTGACAGAGGTTGGTGAGTTGGCTATGAAGGCCACCATCGAGAGGAAAGGCTAGTGTGGCGTAAGAAGAGCGATAGAGTCAACCTTGACAATCTGCATCCGCAGCTAGCCCTAGCACTAGAGAAGGCTGGTGTGCTGCATGACCTGCTGTTCGGCAAGCCTCTCATCGTCACGAGCGGCAATGACGGCAGGCATAGCCGCACTAGCCGTCACTACCGGGGCATGGCTATTGACATACGCTCGTGGGACAAGTCCGAGCTAGGCCAGTTGACGTTCCATGTGATGCTAGCCCATCTAGCGAAGGAGTATGACCTTGCGATTTTCGACGAGAGGAACCGTGACCACGCCCCACATTGGCACATCGAAATTGCCGATTGACTATGAGGTGAAGCCTTTATTCCTCGTAGACAGTGGCCCTATGTGTGATAGTTGTTCTTGGGATAAGTCTTTCTACGGTTTGCGAGAGTCATGGTTATGTGAGGAGCATGCTAGGGAACTTGGACTATTGTGGTAAGGAGAGACTAACATGGCAGTAGCGTGGCATGACCGCATCAAGGAGTGGGAAGCTCTAGGCGACAAGGCATGTCAAGAGCAGGGCCGTATCCTGTTGGTGAATAATCAGATGACTGGTGAGCGCATAATCTCCGATGAGCAGACTGGCGACTTTGTCAAGGATATGAAGCTCCTAATACTGGCGGTGGGAGCTAGTCCGGAGACTGTTGATGCGATGATGTATCCAATGAACTGTCTCTACAATACACCACATCATGCGCTGTGGGATGCCCGAAAGGTAGAGCATGTGAGGCTGTGCGTTGACCATGCACGCAAGGATGGCTGGCTATGGTAAAACTAAAAGCGTCTACGTATAGACGAATACTCAAACAGGCCCAAAGATGGGGCCATGCCATTTCTACTAAGACCACTCTCGATTGGGATAAAGGTGAGTGTGACATTTGTTTGCGTGGAACACGAGCCCAACTTCAAGGACAAGAGAGCGATAAGGAAAGCAGTATCGTGGCCCTCGACCCCGGATGGCTGCTTTGTGAGGAGCACGCTAGGCTATTAGGACTGCTATGGTAAAGTCAATCACTCTTAAGCTAGCTAGGCACCTACATGACCAGCACCACCGAGCCGAGCTGTGGGACTCATGCGCTCAAGGCTGTCGGGACTTCTACTCCCTGATGGCTGACTCTGCCATCCTATACTTGAAGGAGCATGACCACATGAAGCAGACATTGGGTGACCAGTTGAAGCAGCGTCAACTAGACGATAGGTTAGCGGCGCAGATGGAAGGAGGAGAGTAGATGATTGTCTATCTAGCAGGTCTAATTAGCACCGACCGTCCTCAGTCACTGGAGTGGCGTGATGATGCGGCTTTCAAACTCAAAGCGGGCTGGGGAATCGACAGCCTCTCTCCTCTGCGTGGTAAGGACATGACTACGAGTAAGGATGGGGGCCTCAGTGCAGCCGACCATAACAGCAAGTCTATCATCCTGAGAGACTACAATGACATTAGACAAGCCGACGTGATGCTGGCCAACTTCAACATGTGGGGCAGCACGCGCCCTATGGTTGGCACCCTTATGGAGTTGGCCTGGGCTTGGGAGCAGAAGATGCCGGTCGTGGCTGTGTGTGACAAGAGCGATAGGCTGATGCGTGACCATCCCTTCATCAATGAGTGTGTGTCGCACTACTGTGAGACTATAGAAGAAGCAATCGAGTTCATAGGAAGGTATCATGCGTAGACTAACATGGATGCGTTACAATCATAAACTATTAGGGAACGGATATAGTCCGTGGATAAGTAATCCGGCTAAACTCTACCCCGCCATTACCTATCTTCGGCAGCCAATGCAGCGCACGGAATACTACATGCCGTGGGGCGTAGTGACCGTTGACGAGCTAAGCAAGATGGAGTACTCAGAACGTGCGGACTGGTGGAATGCCGATGATGCGGGGTTCTAGTGGAGGGTAGGAAGGACGATACAGGCAAGGCGCGCTTTGACCTGTTCCCTGTCAAGCCGCTGTTCAAGGTGGCCGAGGTCTACACGATAGGGGCCAAGAAGTATGACGACAGGAATTGGGAGAGGGGCATTAAGTGGGGCCGCATCTTCGCTGCCATGCTACGCCATGCGTGGAACTGGTGGCGTGGCGAGAAGCTAGACCCCGAAGATGGGCAGCACCACCTAGCCAGTGTAGCTTGGTGTGCCCTCACACTGATGGAATTCGAGGAGACTCATCCAGAGCTGGATGACAGACCAAAAGGAGATAAGAATGCCGAGATACAAACGCCGTAGCAGCCGAGCGACTAGACCTTCAATGCCGATTCATGAGATGATAGACCGCTCGGCCATTGACCGCCGCGAAGTCTATATCACCGGGATTATCAACTCTGAAGTCCAGTATTACTTGACGCGCATCTTGACCTATCTGTCTGAGCAGTCGAGGAAGCCCGTCCATATCACCCTCAACACCCCCGGTGGCTTAGTGGCTGACGGCCTAGCCATCTATGACTTGCTCAAAACGATTGGTCAGAAGACCCCCATCAACATTGTCGCCACTGGCCAGTGTATGAGCATGGGAGCCATCATCCTCCAAGCAGCCAACAAACGCTGGGCCACCCGCCACTGTGCCATCGGCCTCCACGAGCTATCAGCTTCTAACGTAGGCTCGTACTCCGACACGGAGGACACGCAGAAGGAGATTAGGAAAACTCAAGTCACGCTGAACGGCATTATCACAACGCGTACCGGCATGACTAAGAAGAAGCTGAAAGGGCTTATTGCTCGACGAGACCGGATATTTACCCCGGACGAAGCCCTTGAGTTGAATCTCATCGACGGGGTGCTAGCGTAATGGCCAGCAATGGTAGTAACAATGCAGGGTTAGGGAGTCTCACTGCCGGAGGTCTTGGCCAATTCTTTCCGGGCCAACTTGTCCCTACTACCATCAGCAACCCACAATGGCCAGACCCCAAGGCGGAATTTCGTAAGTCCTCCAATGAGATAGAGGGCAAGGAATGGTTCGAGCTAGACGTGTCTCAAGCGGACACCATCGTCATCATCCATGAAGGCAAGAGGGTGGAGATGGACAAGAAGGACTTTCTCCAAAGGATAGGTCTCGAATGGTAAGCTCCGAGCACGACGCACGGATTCGTCAGTATGTGGAGGACTTCGCTCCCCGTTACCTCCTGAAGCAATACAAACGGTCTTGTGATAGGTGTCGTCCAGACATGACTGCTCTCTATCTAGCAGACATCAAGAGTTGGATGCTTGGAGACCCAAAGCGTGGAGCCCCACCCTACCTCTGTATTGACTGTGCTCGGCACTATGGGTTGGTATGGTAAATGGCGACGGTCTTCAAGTCGTTTATCACCCAGGTCATCAAGCCCGGCTACTTCTATATCAAGCCCCTCTTGCCGCGCAAAGGCAAGCTGCTGCTGGCTGCTGACCCCAAAGCCTTCAAGTCCATGCTCGCCCTCAACATTGCGTACTCTCTCTGTGAGGGCTCCATAGTACTGGACATTTTCCCCGTAAGTGGCCCAAAGCGGGTACTCCTCATCGAGCAAGAGATTGGCCCAGAGCGCCTTATCAAACGCCTCAAAGATATTCACACAGCGCGAAAAGGAACTAGGGTGTCCGACACCTTCTGGTTTGTCAGTAAAGAACTCAACTGCCGACTGGATACTAAAGAGGGGCGCGGCATCATCGCCAGTCACATCGAGGAGGCCAAGCCGCACGTCGTCATCTTCGACCCACTCGCCAACTTCCACCACATCGACGAGAACTCCAATAGCGAGATGAAGGTGCTCCTCTCCGAGCTAACCCAAATGCAAGAGACCTATGACTTCGCTTCCATCATCATCCACCACATGGGCAAGACCAGCGAGCATCGTACACTCTCGTCACCGGAACGCCTGCGTGGTGCTGGTGTGCTGTTCGCTGACGTAGATACTTTCGCAGTGATATGGAAGTCGGACTTCAGCCAGCGCAACAACATCTCCATACGCTTAGCCACCCGCTCGCCCATTGACCAGGACTTTCTAAAGCTGGAGTTCCAAGAGAAGGAAGGCACATTCAAGAGGGCCTAATGTTAATGTCGTTCACAGAAGCCTGTCTACAGTTGCACGAGTTGAGAGACTACTGGTGCGGCATCTGTCAGGATTTCGCCGAGAGGGGTTGTCGCAACTATGAAGGATGTAAGGACTATCACCACTTCAACATCTGCGAGGAGTGTGCTCGCAATGAAGGCTATCTATGGTAAGTGAATGGCTAGAGATTCGTCTCCACTTTGGAATATGCCAAGATTGTAAGAATGTAGAACAACCAATTGAGTTGATATTCTGGCAGATAGATTATGGAGCAATCTGTGCCGATTGTGCGCGTAAGCGAGGACTACTATGGTAGCTCTGGTCATGCCGCTAGCCACCAAGGCAGGTGGCACAGGCCAGCCAGCCACGTGCAAGGGCTGTCCGCTGTACGGTGTCGGCAAGGGCTTTGTACTGGAGACTGCTCCGGTCTGGTCGAAGATAAAGATGGCCATCATAGGCGAGGCTCCTGGCATCAACGAGGTGCTACAAGGCAAGCCATTCGTTGGCAAGGCGGGCTGGTGGCTCTTGCGAAACATTCTAAATCCTGCTGGACTCAGTAGAAAGGAGGTCTATCTTGACAATACTCTGCGATGCTTGCCCCCTAAGAATAAGCAAGGTGAAGCGTACCCGGTGGGAGTTGATAAAGCTCAGGCTGAAATGCATTGCCGGCAGTACGATAAAGTTATACCCGCCTCCGTGCCTATCATGCTGGTTGGAGGCAAGGCGCTTGGACAGAGATTAGGACTGAAGGGAATATCGGATTGGCATGGGCACGTCACTCTCCAGGCCGGACAGCTAGTGAGCTGCACATTTCACCCATCGGCGGTGATGCGTCAGCCTAACCTACTGCCCGTCGCCATACGTGAGCACTACAACCTGCTCACGGCCCATGCCAATCCATCCATCTTGAAGCATCCCACGGTGGTCAAGGGCATGTTACCTGACCAGCCTAGGCCGATGGTGTTCGATTTGGAGTGGGATAGAAAGACTAAAGAGATAACTTGTATAGGAGTAGCATATGAAGCAGGCAAAGCATACTCGACCTACGATGTGGCAGACGGTAAAGCGTTACTGGTCAAGCGCCTTGTCAGTGATGGCCGCTTACTTATTGGTCATAACATTATTTCCGCAGACTTTCCCGTTCTCGGTAGGTGGCCTAGTAACTGCCATCATACTACTCTATTTGACACGAAAGTGGTGGGCCATCTAATCCATGCCCACCTCGCCAACCTCAGCCTCCTTGGCCTCCGTTCACTTGTGTCGTACTATCGACCGACGACAGGTTGGAAAGAAGAGAAGGACGATTTGCTTGAATATAACGGGCGGGACTGCGCATATAACTACTACTTGTACGAGCAGCTCAAAGCCGACCTCGACACCACCAACCAGTGGCACTTAGTCGAGAAGCAGCAGAGACTAGCTAGGTTGGCTGTGCTGATGAGGGAGCGGGGAGTTGACATCGACCTGAGAGCAGTCAGGCGGTATCACCGTGAGTGGCAGGGCAATAAGCAGTTGTTGAAGGATGACTTTCCGTTCAATCCCAACAGCCCTAAGCAGGTCATAGAGTTCTTCAAGGATGAGGGGATTACGCTGCGGGACACTAAGGAAGTGACCATCAAGAAGCAGGCTGATAGGCATCCGCTGATGGAGCAGCTGGCCGACTACAAGGAGTTGGGCGTCAAGCCCATTACGACGTGGTTTCCGCTAGGGCAGAGCAAGGTACATCCGACGTTCAACGTGACGGGTACGGACGTGGCGCGCTTCTCGTCTAGTGAGCCTAACTTCCAGAACATCCCGCCATCACTGAGGCGGATGATAGTGGCTCCCGAAGGTATGGTCATAGTGGGATTGGACTTCTCGCAGATTGAGAACAGGTGTGTGGCGTGGCTGGCGGGCGACAAGCAGATGCTGGCTGACTTCGCTAGTGGTATGGACTTTCACCGGCTCTCTGCGAGTCGAATCTACAACAAGAGGTATAATGATGTCACAGAGAAAGAGAGATATGAAGGAAAGAAAACCATCCACGCTAGTAACTATGGAGAGATGGCAGCGAGCCTTGCTGAACGCCTGTTTGGAAACCGTAAACGTCAGTCCCTTGAGCGGGCCGTATATTTACAGAGTGCGTATTTCAGTGCGTATCCAGCCGTTCAGGCGTGGCAAAGCCAGGTCTCCGAAAGTCTTGAGCGAGGAGATATTAGTCTAGTTAATCCGTTTGGGCGAGTGAGGTACATCTATGGACAGGATGCACATACGAGGAAGAAGAAGGGGTGTCACTACTACGGGTGCTCTACTGCTGCTGACATTGTCAATCAGCGGGCTTTGGATATATGGGAGGCGGAGGGGTTGGTTCCCATCCTCATCGTCCATGATGAGCTCGTGTATTGCCTACCTGTTGGTACGGCAACAGCTACAATCGAGCGTCTCAAAGATATTATGATGCAGCCAGTCAAGGAGATGGGGGGGTTGGTGGTGCCTGTCAAGGCAAAGGTAGGTGCAGACTATGGTAACTTACGAATTCCTGAGTAGCGGAGGGCCCTGTGAGTCTTGTATATTCTGCGAGTGGTGTAGGCCATCATATCCAGACCAGTGTCACAAGCCAGGAACCTGTTACCATCTTCGTCAGAGCACTAAGGCTGGATTCTCTGATATAGTGGTCTGTGCAGACTGTCTTAGGGAGAAGGGCCTGCTTTGGTGATGTGGTTGATGATGAGGTCACGCAGGTCGCTTATCTCTGAGTAGATGTGGGGGATGTGGTTCTTGATGACGTGATTGCACAGGACTTCTACTTTGGTGAAGCGAGCGGAGAGCTTCATAGCCACGCCTACCACTGTGAGGAGGTTGACACCGAGCCCGACGGCGATGACTATGGCTTCGGTGCTCATTATATCTCTCCGACTGCGGTCAGGGTACGAGCGAACGTGGCCTCCGTCTTGCCCTTTGCGCTGCTGCTGGCCATGCCGAGGTAGTAGTCCAGTCTCTCCTCAAGGAGTTCGGGGCTGAGGGCGCGGAAGAAGGGGTCGTTGTCGAGTCCTGCAACCATCAGGGCGAAGTACTCGCCGCGCTTGCGGATGTAGAATCGCTTGACTCTATCGTCCAAGAGGTCATTGTCCACCACGACACCATCACCACCGCGAGTTCGGAGTTCGATGCTCTCTGGGAATTGGGTAAGGCGGGGTGCCCGGTCTGTGCGGCGGCGCACAAATTCGAGGAAGCGTTCCGTGGCGTTGAGGTCTTTGACGGTTACTATGCTGCCGAAGGAGCGGGGCACGTCGAGGTCGGTGAACATGAGCTTCTTGAGAGAGGACTCCTCGCCGCCTGGGCGCAACCTGGCTCGCCCGGTGATGCCAGGGAATAGGGTCAAGCCAGGTATGAAGGTGCCTTCTTCGGTGAAGGGCTCCTCTCTGTGGTCAGTCATCAAGTCATTGATAATGGCAAACATAGCTTTGCCTGGAAAGAGATTTTGAAAGACTCGTTCGCTCTCACGCGTGAGGCGTTGGCCGGTAATTCGAGTCGGCTGGAATAGGGCGAGGGGCAGGGGGCCGAGCAGCCCTCCGCCTAAGAAGGTCAGGCCACTTACTTCGAGCGCGGCGGAGGCTTTCTCAAAATCCCCTTTGACTAGGGCAGTCAGGAGAATGGCATCTGTGAGAGGAGAGGGGAGGATTGTCTGACGTCCACTGGAAGGGTCAACGTATTTGATGCCGAAGCCGGTGAAGTCGAGATTGTCATAGAGGAGTCTATCAACGGCGAGAACAGTACCGGCCCCAGCCAACTGCCGGGTAACGGCTTGGGTCAGCACATCGAGTTGAGACAGGCCAAGCGCCGCCCCACGCCGGGCCGTCTGAATCGTTCCGAAAATAGGAACGAACTCGGCAAGGAACTCAGCCCAGGCCGCTCCAAATCGCACGAAGGGAGAGGCGAAGAGTTGGATAGCTGGGTGGTCGGCGACTTGGGTGAACGTCGCGCTGCGAGGGACGATGAAGGCAGCTCGGTTGCCGAACTCTATGGCTTTCGATTGGGTGGTTGCGGGGAGGTCGGCCAGGAAATTGCGAACAAACAATTCGCGCTCGACCCCACCTACTCCCGCCTTTCGTGAAGCCTTGAACGCTTCATCAAACAGGAACGTACGTACTGCCTGACGCCGGAAGATAGTGTCCGCTACCCCCTTACCCTTCAGCCCGCCGAACAGCACATTCTCTAGCACGCGGCCCCCTAGTGAGAGTCCAGGGTCGCGGCCAATCACTTCGCCTGATACGAATATACCCTTGGTGTTGGCCTTGGCAAAAGCGTCTACTAACTTTTTGTTCCGCACAGAGTTGTAGACTGACGCAAGTCGTGTAGCATTCGCGGCCCTACCAAGAAGGACATCAGTGGCATCGGCTACCCCGCGAGATGCGATGTCGAGGGTGAGGTTGGCCGAGTTCCCTATACTGTCCTGGAAGAAGGAGAGATAGCCGAAGAGGTTGTTTCGTAGACTGAGTATGATGGGACGAGCATTCTTCTTGAAAGTAAAGGGGCGCGAGAAAGCCGTTTGTAGGGTACGGAGAGGGCTGGGAGAGGTGAGACTAGACAGGGCTTGGATGGACTCTAAGGCAAAAGCATTAAGTTCATTCGCTACGCCTCGGATGTGGTTGAGGGAGTCGAAGCGGAGCTGGCCGTCCTTTAGCGCGCCACGGAGCCGGTTATTATTGGCCACTAGACGGCGGAAGGTCTCGATGTTGAAGCCTTCAAAGCCCAACTTGATTTGAGAGATTGGCTTTTTAAGTTGGCGCGATAGCTCCTGTCGCTTGAGCTGTCTTGCCTTGCCCTTCAATGGGCCAGCCAGCAGTTGAATGAAACGCCGGTCTACTGCCGCCACATACTCTAGCTCTTCCAGTAGAACCTGCTTGAGTTCCGGCCCAACCAATTTCATCTCTTGTTCAACCGTTCGACGAGTAAAAGCGGCCAGTGCTGCACCACGTAATCTTGGGCCACCCGATGGCTGACGAACGCGGGGAGTCTTAGCTCCCAATCGGATTAGTGGGGTATCTAGGCCCTTCAGGCGACTGACTACTCCGGCTCGACCGGCTCCTACATCGAGCTTACCACCCACTTTTTCTAGTCCTTTCTTCGCTAGTGCGTTGCTGACGCGTCCTTCCGCAGTGAAGAAGGTCACTTGAAAGGTTGTCTCTCCAGTTGGAGTAGCGAAGGTACTAAGCTTCCCGACCTCCACGTTTTTTTTTCCAAAAATCTTCTCCACGTCAGTAACTGACATCGGCTTCCGAGGGCCAAATTTCAAGCGGAGGATACCGCCAGACTCTTGAGCTTGGACGAGTTCAGGTATTGGCTTCTGTAATGTGAGGCGACCAATAGCCGTAGGAGCTCCTTCTTGAGCAAGCCGTTCGAGGAGAGCCTGTCTCTCAACAATCTTTGCATCTACGCGCACCATGATGTCGTCGGCAGCGGCGTTGAAAGTGTCGGCAGTCTTGACCAGACGGCGGCGGGCTTGCGGGACGATGTTGCGGAGGAACTGGCCCCGGTCGAGCTTATTAAGTCCGACGGTTATCGTCTTGCGGAACTTGGAGGCGTCAGGCGTGAAGGCTTTGGTGAGCCCGGCTACGGCGGGGCGAGTGACAGCACCAAACACGCCGAACTCTGCGGCTGTAGCCAGTCGGCTAGAAATGGAGACTGGGTCGTTGCGGTCTACGAAGAAGGGCGAGAGCCCAGCAGTCACTCCCTCGACTGCTCCCTCCGCTGCTTGGATAGCGGCGGTGCCTGCACGGCTAGTTGCTTTGGGTAGACCTTTGAGGATGACGGACTTGCCGAAGCGTCCGAGCCCGAACCCCCCTAGCTGAAAGACGGCGTCAAAAGCAGAGGCAGTCAGTCGGCTCTCAGCCTCTTCAGGGGACATAGTAGGTTGGAAGCCAGCGCCCTCCGGTATGAGGCCCAGCTTTTCCCTCCCTAGTCCCACACCGACCGCTATACCTTCGCCGAGAGCCTGCATGCCACGGAAGGAGCGGGCTGGGAAGTCAAGGATGTCTTTGCCAACCTCTACTGCACCCTCACCTAAAGCGAGGATGAATTTCTCGACGGGGCCGGGGTCATCTTCGTCAAAGCCTGCAATGAGGTCTTGGATGGTGACGAGGTCTCGTCGTTTGGGGAACGGCCCTCCCGCGCCTCGGATGATGGCGATTCGTTGCTCAAAATCCGCGACAGGTGGGGTGTCCTTAAATTCTTCTAGGAGTTCAGCCAGTGTAGGCACGCGTTGCTCCAGTCAGACTATTGCTCTTTCTTCCGCTTGCGGATACCAAGTTTGTCAAGTAACTCTAGGAGTTTTTCTAAGTTCGCGGCGGCCTCTCGACTACGGGTAGCTTCGGCATCTTCTTTAGGAGCGGCGGTCTCTGCGTCTGGGGCAAGTGCTTCAGGAGCAGGCGGCAGGCCCTCATTAGCGACGGGGGAGCGCAGTTGCAGTCCGCGCTTGGCGAGGAACAGCAGGGCATCTTCAACATCTCCCGGTGTTGCTAGTGGGGCATCGAGGTCGAGCGTGAAGTTGCCTTGGTTGTCCGAGCGTAGCGTCCCTTTGAATTTGGGGTCGTTTAGTTGCTCTTCTGTCGGCTTCTCGATAGGGAGGGCGGTCGCACCGAGAAGGTCTGAGGGTGTAGTGCCTTCTCCGAGTCGAACCCCAGATTTTTTAGTTGCTTCTTTGTTGCTGATGCTAAGGGATAGGAAGGATTGGAGCTGTTTCGCCTGGGTGAACGGTATGCTTCCATCACGTTGCCCTGCCTCCAGTAACTGTCGGAAGCGGGTGGGGTCGCCGTCGCTCAGCTCGTCAAGTTCCTGGAACTTTAGTTGGAGGGCCTCCCTCCGTAGTTCGGCGTCGCTTTGTATTGTCGCTAGAAAGCGGGCGTGAGCCTTTGCAATCTCGAAAGCAAGGAGCCTGTCCTGGACTTTCGCGGGGCCGCTTGCGACTTTGAGCGAAGGGAATCCCTTTACAGAAATGGTATAAGCAGGGAGTACCTTATCGGGGTCGTCGATTGTGAAGAATCGAATTTTACTATCTAAAATCTGTGTTATTGCGGGAAGGCCCTTTCGCTCTGCTTCATCAAATTCCTCTACGCTTGACTCGGTGTAGCCACGAGACTTTAATGTGGCAGCAACGTCTCTGGTAATACCAGCCTCAAGAGCTCTGATTTTAAGAGGGAAGGTCTGTGCATCCCGCTCGCGCTGAATCACCTTTGCGACAGCGTCCACTTTGGCCATTTCCAATATGTCCTCTTGTCGGACTTCGCTAGCCGCACGCGCTGCGGTCTGCCCACGAAGATTCTCTAAACGAGCTGCCCTCGCTTCTTCTTCTTGTTCACGCTGACGCTGCTGTAGCTTGAACTGGAAGGGGGCTAGGCCACCAGCAGCTAAGGCCCCCCCTGCGCTACGGGCTTGAGACCCTGCTCCTAGACCTAGCAGGCCCGCCAGTAGGACATTAGCGAGCAGGCCACGTTCGGGCAGTAGCTTGCCACCGAAGCCGGACTGTTGGGTAGCAGGCTCAGCTCCAGCGGAGATTGTCAAGCCAGGCGGTTGGGTCGGTGGTGTCTGAGCACCTGCTAGGATGTGTTCGGGATTATGAACCATATTAGGACTCCATGAAGAAACTTAGGGTGCTAGTCTCTGCGGTTTCGTCGTCGGGCAGGGCTTGTCGGAGGAACTTCACTAGGAAGCCTGCCATTGTGGGAGGGAACTGGTAAGCATGCATAAGGTCAAGTAGTGTGCTGTCACCAGAGAGATGATAGCGAGACTTACCCAGAGCCTTGATTTTGAGGTCAAACAGAAGCGCCTGATAACCGTCAATGTGACTATCGAACACACGAACCC
>SDBV01008912.1_pt1 | contig 13431 bp, 10 predicted proteins | sample 2277081 | NCBI WGS metagenome assembly SDBV01 (sample SAMN10402039, study PRJNA504765) | marine sediment metagenome | isolation source: marine sediment core GS10_PC15, 223 cmbsf | place: Arctic Ocean: Southern Knipovich Ridge | collected 2010 | reverse complement strand
AAATAACGATTATTACGTTCACGAACAATCAATTTGTAATATTCATCTTTTTTTGCCATTTTTGACCTGTTTTTGAGTTTACTGTAAACTCAAAAAACGGTCAACTTATTTCAGGCAAGGACAAGGATGAACAATTAACATATAACATTTAACGTATAACATTTTATTACTTTACCTATTCAGGTAAAATTAATAACTAAAAAAGGAGGAACATAAAATGAGATATATAAAATTTATTTATTTATTTATTCTTGTATTGATATTTTCAAATACAAGAGCACAAAGCTACAGCACTTTAGCTGAAGTGCTTTCATCCGGTGGTGGAGAATCTACCGGGGGTAATTATTCTAATTTTGGTGTTACAGGTGAAACATTTGTTGATTATTCTGTAACAGGTGGAAATTATAATACATCCATTGGTTTTATTTATATTGCTTGTGATGGTCCAAATAATGTTCAAGAAATTTTTAATAATCACTTTATTAGAGTATTCCCCAATCCATCAGATGGAATTATAAATATTGAAAATAAAAATTTAAAAGCGGATAAAATAGAAATTTTCAATATTCTCGGGGAAAAAGTATATGAAAGAATAGTAGAGACAAGCCGAGGCATGTCTTTACTTGATATTTCAGAATTATCGGAAGGTTTGTATTTTTTGAAAATTCTGGATAAAGATGGAGAAATATTGAAGATTGAAAAAATAATAAAGGAATAAAAACGGCATTAATTCCAACCCGCCCTGTACTTGTAAATAAGTGCGGGGTGAAGCTGGAATTACAGCTCTGTGCTTTTATTTAATTCTTTAACTTATCTTTAGAGCTGGGGTTCACCCTGTTAAATAAAAAATTACAGTAATATGAAAAATGTAAAGTTATTTTTAGTTGCATTTGCAATGTTATGTTTTATAGTATTTTATGCATGTAAACCAGGTGGTGAAGAAGCCATTGAAGAAGAAACTACAGAAGAAGTAGTTGAAGAAGAATTAGTTGAAGAAGTCGTTGAAGAAGAATTAATTGTTGTTGAGGAAGAAGCTACAGAAGAAGAATTAGAAGAAGATACTGAAAAAGTTATAACGTCATTAAAGAATACAGACCGAATACTTGAAAGAATGGGATTTGGTAACATTGCATTTAATGCTCCTCGTTCTATGAATTTATATGATACAGAATTGATCCAACTTTTTCTCAGCTTAGATAAGTCAATTGATGAGCTTAAGCAAATGATTAAAGCTGAAGGTGAAAAGGAAGGAGCCAATATACAAATATCAAACCGTATGGTGGCACATTTATCAGGTCCGAACTTTCAAATTACTGCCATAACTCCAAAAGAACAAGCTATAATATCTAGCGATGTGACCGAATGGAAATGGGATATAAAACCAAAGGAAATTGGCCTTCAAAGTCTTCATTTGACTTTGACTGCTCTTTTTACTATAGATAATGACATATCAACCAAAAGAGCAATACGCACCTTCGATAAAACTATTGAAGTACAAGTCACATGTGGACAGAGAATTAAAAAATTTTTTAGTGAGTATTTGGAGTTTTTATTAGGTTCAATTATTATTCCTATTGTTTTCATTCTGAGGAAAAGACTAAAAAATCTTGTTTTACGAATATATAACTTTGTCAAAAAATTATAGTTTAGATTATTTGATTATTATGAATAAAGAAATAAAAAAAAGCATTAATAATAAACTTAAATACTTGGTTTTAGATTACAGCCCTGTGCTTTTTTAATTGTTTAACCGCCTTTGGGACTGGGGCAAACTCTGTTAAATATCCGCCTAAGGCGGATTTCACAGGGTAAATAAAACTTTATTAATCATGAAAAAATTAATTATTTATTTTTTAAGTTTTGTGCTATTAGGCACATTAGTGTTCTTTAATGGCTGTAAAAAAGATGAGCCGAAACCAGAAGAAGAAGACACAACAGAACTTATCATTCAAAAATTTGAGGAATTTGCAAAAGAGAGGTATATTAAAAAATACGGAGAAAAAAAAGGGCTAGAAAAATTTAAGCAACTCCAAAACAGGAAATCATATAGAAACAACAAGGCGAATCAACTAAATCCAAACAATGATGCCTTTTGGAAAAGCAGAGGATACAAAAAACGACCTGACAATTGGGAAGAAATAATTAAAAGTGGTGAAACTAATTATTCTAAAGCAGAACTTGACAATCGGTCTAATCAATTAAATCCAAACAATGATGCTTATTTGCAAAATAGGGGGTATGATAAAAGACCTGACGATAGTAAAGAAATAATTAAAAGTGGTGAAACTAATTATTCTAATGCAGAACTTGATAATCAGTCTAATCAATTAAATCCAAAAAATGATGCATATTGGCAAAGTAGTGTATATGATAAAAGACCTGACAATAGTAAAGAAATAATTAAAAGTGGTGAAAATAATTATTCTAAAACAGAACTTGATAATCGTTCTAATCAATTAAATCCAAACAATGATGCATATTGGAAAAGTAGGGGGTATGATAAAAGACCTGACAATTGGAAAAAAATAATTAAAAAATGAATTCTTAACAAGATTAAAATTTATTGGTTTTATTAATAATGATGAATATGTTTAATTAATAAATAAAAAAGCATTAATTTCGTCTGACCCGATACTATCTGGTACAAACTGAATTACAGTTCTGTGCTTTTTTTAACCCCAGTGAAATAGTTGCTTCGCTTCGCTCAGCAAATTTCACGGGGTAAACCATCTAACCATATAACCATTCAACAATTTAACAATGAAAAAATTATCCAATATCAAACATCAAATATCTTTTTATTAATTCGTATCATTAATATTTTAGTATTGGTCTCGTTATAGTATATGAACTTGTATAAACCGTTAAATAATAAACCCCATTTGCAAAGCTGCTCAAATCAAATTTAATTTCTAAGTTGTCAGTAGCATTTGCTACGGACACTATGTATTTTTTTACTGCAATTACCTTTCCTAATACATTTGTTATAATTATTTCAATCTCATCGGTGATTTCAGATGTAAAATGCAGGGTAAATTCTCCATTTGAAGGATTGGGGAATATTACAAAGCTACGCGAAATACTTACTTCGTTTATAGAAGAGAAGTCAGGAACACAAAAATTGAAATCTTTAGAAAAACCGGAGAAATCATTGCCTGTGAAAGATAGTATTGTGCTGTCACTATATGATATTTCAACTTTTCCTACAACTGTCATGCCATCTCCATAGGTATCAAAAATAGTAAAGGTGTAACATTTACCTTCTTCAACACATACAAGATGTGTATAAAGGTGTTCACCATCTGAATAATTACCTCCAAGTCCATAAGTATATGTAACATCTGTAATTTCCCAGCTTGTTTGAAATGGGTCTATATCTGTGGTAATTTTTACTTCAATTTGCTCACCGTCTAAAATTATAATAAAATCTGAATTTGCAGCATCATTAGAAGTGTCATCATCAGCAAAGCCATTTGGATTAGCAGTTTCAAATGTAAAAGTATGGGCTCCGTTACTTATTGATGAAATTGTTGGTAAATTAACCTGTTCAGTCATATACCGGGCTAATGAGCCGGTCCAGTTAAAAGTATTGTAAGGAGTGCCGTCAATTTTTGAAATAATGTCTGCAGATGTTAATGTATTTTGTCCGTAATTCTGAATTGTTACAATTGGTGTAATAGAATCAGAGCAGAATGAGCCAAGCGGGGCATCAAAATCTAATGCTTTTACATCGTTTAATGTTGTACTTACCTGTGTACAGGATGAAATAGCTGTGTTCAGATTGCCTTCAATAGTGGCAGAATCTCCAAATACCTGGGAATATGTTCTATCAGGGCATACAACTAAATATGTTGGTAAGCCAGGAATTTGATATTCTACTGGAACTAAACCTGTATTGTTTATTTGAGGATATGTACAGCTATATGTACTGGCATAATTAGACACTTCAGCATTTGTTGAAGTGGGGTCAGTTTCTAATCCTAGGACCATTACAGTACTATCTCCTGAAGGTCCATGAGCTAACCACACATTTTCTATTGCAGAAGCATTATTCTGAGCCGGGACACACCAAACTGCATAGAATTCAAGAATTACTGCTTTATTAATATCAAGATAATCGTAAAGCGTATGTGGAGTGCCTCCAATATCTGTTAACGTAAAATTTGGAGCAATTCCACTTTTTGGTGTTAATTCGTGCAATTCGTGTCTAATATCTGTTAATGTAAAGTCAGGAGCAATTCCACCGTCTCCTGCCCTGTGGAATCCGTCAGCTGACGGATATTCCATAGGGTTAGGCTGTGCATTGCTATTACTATAAAAAAAAGTAACAGCAATTAATAATGATAAAAATGGTATTATTTTCATAATCTTATAATTTTTACAAATATAATGAATTTTTATATTTAATTTTTAATTTTGATTGATTTTTCAGATATATTTATTTAATTCTCAAATTATTGCACAATGAACAAATATAGCATTGCAGTTGCCTGCGACCATGCGGGCTATCAAACAAAGGAAAAATTAATCGTATTTTTAAGACAAAAAGGATACGAGGTAAAAGATTTTGGAACATATTCTGAAGAAAGTGTAGATTATCCTGATTTTGCTCATCCTATGGCTCTATCTATAGAAAATAATGAACATGATATTGGAATTTCGCTATGCGGAAGCGGGAACGGTATAAATATGGCAGCAAATAAGCATCAGGGAATTCGTTCTGCTTTATGCTGGAATGTTGAAATAGCTGAATTTGCCCGTAAGCATAATGATGCAAATGTTTGTGCTTTACCGGCAAGATTTATTTCATACCAGCAGGCAAAAGATATTGTAACAGCATTTTTAAAAACCGAATTTGAAGGCGGAAGGCATGAAGGAAGAGTAAAAAAGATACCTTACGAATAGGCTCTTAAAATTTCATTATTGATAACCCCGACCTATCGGTACGGGACAGGCATGTTATGGATAATTTTGTTGGTATTAATATATAATGACAGCACGATAGCACGATAGCAAGAAAGCACGATATTATGGTATATATAAATGTGCAATACAATCATCAAATCGTGCAATCTTGTAATCTCGCAATCGTGCAGTCGTATAATTGTGCAGTCTAGCAACCTCGCAGTCAAGCTATCGTGCAATCGTGCCTTCATGCTTTCGTGCAGTCGTACATATGGGATTTACCATTAATTATTGAGACGATACAAAATTACCTCTTACCATTTACCTCTTACCTTTTACCTCTTAATATCCGTGTTAATCAGTGGCGAAAAAATAAACTTGCTAAATTTAGGTATTATGGTATTCTTTCATACTCAGGATTATTTTATTTAATTCCTTTTTTGAAAAATCTTTAGAATAATATCTTTTGAAAACAGCAATTTTTAGCTCAATTTCTGAAATACCGGGATTTTCAAGCTTTATGCTATTTTCAACAATCGTTTTAACAGAATTAATAATTTCTACTCCCAGCATAAAACGTTCTTTGGGAGATTTTGAAAAAATAATTTCCAATTGTTTTTTTCGCATTTCTATGGTTGTATCGTTCATACCTAATTATTTATTTTTTTCGTATTAATTCGTGTCTATATTAGATTAAAAGTTTTTAAGTTTAATTTTTTGCACCAGGTTTGAATATAAGCTTTATCGCATTTAGGATGTTCAAGAAGATTTTTGATGTCATCAATTTGTTTATCGCTTTGAAATTGTTGTATCCAGTCAAGCTTGGAGATTATTAAATCTTCTACAGAAACAATCCAGGTATCAAAACCTAATACACTTGTCCTTTTTTTTCGGTTAAATTCCAATTTTCTATATTCACTGTCTTTTCTTATAATAAAATCAACTTTATATCCAGAGTTATTATCAATCAAATTAAACATTCCCTTACGGTCAATTTCCTGTATAATTACTTGTTTATTAAAATAGAACTTATCTTTAAAAATAGAAAGGAAACGCTCAACATCATTTTTTTTAAGATGAATTACAATATCAATATCTCTTGTCATCCTTGGTATCGTATATGTATTCAATGCTAAACTGCCAGATAACATATATGGGATATTTTTTTCATCCAATTGCTTTGATATATATTCCAATAATTTTAAAATCATTCTAATAAAATGTTAAAATTACCAAATTATTTAATAATTTAGCGTAAAATTGTATTTTTTTTATAAGTTATCACTATGCCTTTATGAACGGACTATAATTAACACTGATAAAATTAATTTAAAATATATATTAATATCCGTGTTTAATCCGTGTTAATCTGTGGCGAAAAAATAAATTTGCTAAATTTAGGATATAATGAAAAAAAGCATCACAGCCAAACAAATGCTCAATAAGTTAAAGCAGGAAAAAATAAATACCTGGTTTGACCTGGGTATATTTATTGATGAATTTAAAGAAAACAAACCCATACCTTCTGCTGAATTTGATGGTTCTTATAATGAGTATAAAGAACACATAAAACAGGGGGGGCTTGCTTTTGTAACGTTTTATTTTTCTGTTGATGGTGTTACTCTGGAAGTTGAAAAGTATGCAGAAATTTTTCGTAATAATTTAAAAGGTATTCCTATTCATTATATTTCAGGTGATTTTTATCCCGAATCAGAAAAGCTTATACACCCGGCAACTTATAAACATCAAATTTCTGAAATAAAAGGTTTTGATGACTGGACGCTTTACAGGGATTTTTTCTTTACCAGGCTTAAAAGAGGCAGCAAAGAGTATAATGCACTTATAACAAAGTTTTGGGCTCAGGTGCTTACAATAGTTGAAAAGCTTGGTAAATACATTGAAGAGAATAACATTCGTTTGCTTTATCTGATTAATGTATGTTCTAACCCAGGTAATGTTTCATTAACGCTGGCTACAGTTTTAGTTTCCGAATATTTGGGAATACCTGTAATAAATAACAATCACGATTTTTACTGGGAAGGTGGAAATAAAAAGGTTGATATTAAAGAAAAAGGATTAAAAAAGGGTCCCCGCGATTTTTTCTTTACCAATTCTCATGTTGGTGAATTCTTTTCACAAATTGAAGTCTTGTTTACCTGGGAATCCCGTTCCTGGATTTCTGTTAATATTAACAAAAGTCAATCAGAGCATTTAATTGATATTAATGGTCATAACCCTGCTAATGTTACTGAAATAGGAACCGCTGTTGCTCTTAACAAATATCAGAATATTACAAAGAAAAGAAAATTAAATACTTTACTTCAAATTGAAAAAGCTTTAAGCTCTTACCAGGATACTCTCATTGGTTATTCAATACAGGATGTAATTAATAATAATTTAGTTACCGAAGACAATCCAAAACCTGTATTAATTGGTTCGAAAACCGGTATTTTACCTGATTTTTTTACTAGAAATATAATTTTTTTCCAGCCAACACGGGTTATTTCAAGAAAACGGATAGAAGTGGGTTTCAAATTGCTCGGAAAATTATTTAATAATAAAAAATTTATTGAAAAATTTAAGGAAACCTCAAAATTAAAGCTAACAATTATTGTATCAGGTCCAATTGCTTTAGGACAATACGAATATTTTGAAAAATTGATTGAAAATTTTTCTCAATTATTAGATAGCATAAGTCATGAATTTTGTGAAAGGATTTATCTGTGTTTTTTGTTCAGTGAAATTGATAAAGAGCAGTTTAAAAAAGAATTTAAACACTCTATAGGTGTTCCTGAACTATACAATATTGCCTCTTTGGTTTTATTACCAAGTAAAACCGAAGGCAGGGGTTTACCAATTATTGAAGCAGCAGCTTCCGGTGTTCCTATTTTTTGCAGCAGATATGAACCTCAAAATGTTTACTCTGAAGTTATTGGTGAAAATTTACCCGAAAAAGATCGGCTTAAAGTAATTGAATACGACAAAAAACTTATATCACATAAAAATATTGATGATATCGTAGAACGTGTATTTTTCATTCATAAATTTTACGACGAAATAAAACATAATAAAAAAGTTGTACAAAAACGATACAGTCTTGAAGCTTTGAATAAAAATATTGAACAGGTTTTTTATAAGCTCTATCTACAATTAAAATCCAATAAGCAATCTCTGGCAAAAACTATTCAGGCAATTGAACGCTATAATAAAATAGTGAATTTTACAAACGACGATCTCAAAAATATTTTAAACACTGAAAACAGACATTACCTGCCGGGATACGGAAGGCTTGCTTTTATGCTTTATCTGAAATCTTTGATTGACCCAAGCTATTTTAGAGTTGAGCATCAGGAAATTCGCGGAATGTGCTTTAATTTTGCTAAAAGTTTAATTATTAACAATCCTGATTATGCTCAATTACCTGATGAAAAACTTTCTGAATTTTATAATGCTATTGATAATATATTTGATTATAAAAATGGTGAATTTAAAATAAGGCACGACCATTCGTTTTCTTATCGTCATCGGAATAAAAATTATTATCCTTATCAGGATTATACCATTCAGGAGCTTACAGGTTTAATTAATTTATTGTACATTGAAATTATACAGCCACCTGTTTATAAAGAAGTAGAGCAAAGCTCTCAATTTTTTACTGACTGGAATCTTGCCTTATCACAGCTTACTTCCAGCTCGCATTTAGCAATTGACGATTGCGAAAAGCTTTTGGAAAAACTTAAAGATAATTTGCCAATAGCTTACTTCCCGGGTAAATATGTAAAGTTTGAATTAGAATTATTTGCATTGCAATCCATTAGAGAACGTTTAAAATTATCTGTTGATGAAGAAATAAGTGAAGAAATTTTAAAGCAACATTATAATTCTATAGCTACTTTTTATGTTTTTGCCCAGGAAAAACCTTTAGGAAAATGGTCCTCCGCTGATGACATGAAAAAGTTTATTATTCACGGCGATGACGAAGAATTAAAGCTATTGTATAAATATAAGATTTTAAAAGTAATTAAAACCAACCAGCTTTGTGTGGGTATTCATTTTTCACAGTTAGGCGAAGAAGCGCTTAAAGTTTTAAGAGAAATTAAAGAAAAAAAGGGCTTCATTATTTCCAATCGCAGAAATGCTGCTGCTATGACAGATATTGTTGCTCTTGACAGATTTCACATAGGTCGTGTTACAAATCGTGTTGCTGCTAATATTATGGGAATTTCTCTTAATGATGGATACATTCAGTTTGTCCCGGCAGGTATAAGAACCACATTGGCTTATCCTACACCAATTCAAACGGCTAAAGATTTTTCTGAAACTTTGAAAAGCGATTTATATAAAAAATTATGTAAAGAATACGGCGAACAGGAAATATTGAAAATTATTAAACAAGATGCACAGGAAAGAGGTTCACCAATAAAGTTAGTCCTTGAAAATATAAAGAATAAACATAAAGCCAAACAAGATGTAGAATATTCTTATGTAAGTGGCGTTTATCGTGATGGTCTTCCATATAGTGGTGTAATTGCAAAAGTTATCCGTCAGACGGGTATACCGAAAAAATGGAAATTTGCTATTGTTTCAAGCAAAGATAAAACTAAAAGGGTTACCACTTTTATTGAAGAATTTAAGAGTGAAAACAAAAAAGAAACCAAAATTGCATGGAACGGTGGATATATTCTTAATCCAGAATTAGTTGGTAAGTTAGGTTTACCCGAATCATACATTGGCTCTCCATTAGGTTTAATTATTTCTGATAACAAATTGCTCAGTCCTCCTTTATTTAATAAACCTGCTTTTATAGTCTATCCTGATGGAACTCTTGATATTAAAAGAGTAAGCTCAAGAAATGGAATTACTGTTTCTGATAATAATACCACAATTAAATTTACTGCAAGCAATTATAACTTAAAAAATCCGGGCAACAAACCCTGTTATTATGATTTAATGTATCCGGAAGAATATATTGAGGGCAATGGCAGGGTAATTGTCCGCCTGGCAGGAAATGTAATAAAAGAAGTTATTCACACAAAAGATAATGAAAAGGTTAAAATTATTCCGGTTGGATTAACACTTTCTTTTACAAAAGATAATTTTCCGGAATCCTGGGATGAGATTGGTAAAGAGTTGATTATTAAAGTAAATGGAATTGATAATGTTTATCCGTCAGCTGACGGAGCGCGAAATAAAGAAGCCCTCCCCTTTGGGGAGGGTTTGGGAGGGGCTGTTCTGCACGCTGTAGAAGCCGGACCTATGCTAATTGCTCATGGTAAGAATTGTCTTGATATGAAAGAGGAGGGCTGGAAAACACAAAATTCAATAAGAACACAGGCAGCACGGCTTGATTTTACCGATATGCGCGGCCCTAAAATTGCAATCGGCCTTGATAAGGAAAGAAACTTATATGTTTTAACTATCAATGGCAGAATACGTGAATCTGTTGGTGCTACACATATTGATATGGCTGATATTATGTTAAAGTTCGGTATGCAAAAAGCAATGGGTTTTGACCCAGGCGGCAGCAGCACTCTTGTTGTAAATGGGAAAATATTAAATATATCGCCTTATAACAGCAATTATGAAAAAAATGTTTATTCTCTGCCCCCCGAACCACGTGCAGTAGCTAATGCTGTGATTGGGTATGTTGGATAAGGAATTGTATCACGACTTTCCAAGTCGTGAGCGACTCGGAGAGTCGCTATACAAACAATACTTTTTCGGGTGCCCTCAATATTTAAAACAAAAAATAAAATGAAAAAAATATTATTAATCTAAAATCTTAAATCGTAAATTGAGTTATCACTATGACTTTATGAATAAACTCTATATAATCTGTGTCTAATAAAGCTTAAAATTTATCGGCACCTGAAATGATACTTTCACAGGTTTTCCTCTTTGTTTTCCGGGGGCCCAGTTAGGAAGAGATTTTACAACTCGCAAGGCTTCCGCATCAAGATAAGGATCAACTCCTCTTATTACCTCTACATTTACCACCTCTCCTTTTTTATTTATTACAAACTGAACAAATACTCTGCCGGTAATGCCGTTTTCCTTAGCTATTTCGGGATACCTGGTATTTTTAGCAATATATTTTAAAAGTGCTGCTTCGCCACCGGGAAACACCGGCTTGTCTTCAAGCACATAAAAATTAAAAATTTCGTCAGTTTCTTCATCATCTTCTATATCAGTAATTTCTATTTCAGTATTCTCATCAGCTTCAGTATCTTCCATCTCCAGTTCATCTTCAAGTTCAACATCATCCTCTACAATATTCAATACTTCTGTTACCTGTGGTGGTGGTGGAGGTGGCTTAATTTCTTCCTGCCTTGTTATTGGAATCATTTCATCTTCTATTGGCATATCTCCTAATTCTCCCAGGGTGCTTGAATCACTATTAGAGCTGGTCCATTCAAAAGCAATTAAAACTATTGCAAGAATAATTACCAGACCAATCTGGAAAAACATTCCCTTTTTTTTCTCTAAATCTGCTTTAGATAATTTTTTTGGTTCCATTTTTTTAAAGTTTTTATTTATTTAATAAAATAACAAAAATCTTGCCGTTTTTATCGTATTAATAATTCAAAACTATAAAATTTGAAAAAATAATAAAAAAAGCTTACTTTTGGCTTTGCAAATATAAAGGTTTAAATTATAAATTAAAAAATATTAATATAAGAAAGTTACCAAACATATTAAAAACAAAAGTCATGAAAACAAATATACTATTTTTAATTTTTGCTCTTTTAACATTAGTTATAAGTGCTCAAAACTATAGAACAGTAAATTCTGATAGTATTTATTTTTACAAACCTGCTTCACAGACTTGGCTAATATCTTGTAATACGGAATCAAGTCATAATTTTATTCGCAGTATTAGAATAGATTCAATAGAATATGGAACAGATAGTGTTTTATATAGCATACCAGAAGTACATACTTATGATTATTCCGATGATATTTATGGTTGTTTTAATATAAATAGTAATCCGTGGTGTGGCAAAAAAATAATTATAAAAAACGGTGGTTATAATTTATACATTACCAGAGATAACGATACGGTAAAAGTAAATACATTGGCAAACCTCAACGAAAATTGGAAATTGTATAATTTTAGTAATGGAGACTACGTAAATGCAGAAGTTATTTTACATGATACAATAACTTTTCTTGGTATTACAGACTCAGCAAAAACAATAGAGTTGCAGGTATTCGATTTTTTAAATAATCCAATTACACATGAGCTAAATGATAAGATTTTGAAAATCAGCAAGAACTATGGTTTTGTTGAAATGTTCAATTTCAGAGATTTTCCAATCAGCACCGGCGCGTTACCAATTACTAAATATACATTAATAGGTGTATCGGATAGTATAAATGATTTGCTTTTGGTAAAAGATGTATATAATTATGAAATAGGAGATGAGTTTCATATACGAATAGAATTTAGCTTTCCATCATTTTATCAGTATAAAGCAAGAACTGTTATAGATAAATATTATTCTGCAGGCTCAGATACCTTATTTTATGTTTATAATTACAATCATTGGGGAAATTCAGCACCTGAGGCAGGTAGTTATTTTCACAATCACGATACATTAACAGAATATTATACAAATCTTGACAGTATAATTTTTTATGGTCAGAATATAAGTGAAAAACTACCGTTAGAATCTATTATTACATTTTCTGGTGATACTTATGTTAATAATTACACTATGTATAGCGATACCGATCTTTATAATGGAAGATTAGTATATTGTGATTTTGGTCAAGAATTTCATAATATGCCAGTAGATACATGCTTTTATAATCCTTATTTTGATTCAGGAGAATGGCAATACAGACGATATATAAAAGGATGCGGCGATATTTATAAACATTATGCTACTGAGATGTCATATACCTGTTTTTATTGTTCCGAATTAATCTATTTTAAGAAAGGTACAGAAGAATGTGGATATCCTTTAACAATACCAACTTCAATTTACAGTATAAATAATACAAATAACGCAATTTTGATATTCCCAAACCCAACTACAGGTAAAATAAACATACAGGTAGAGAATATAAAGGCTATTGAAGTTTTAAATGAATTGGGAGTAACTATTTTGAAGTTGAAAGAAACTAATGAATTAGATTTAAGTAAACAACCAAAAGGCGTTTACTTTATAAGAATAACCACGAATAATGAAACAATAAATAAAAAAATAACAAAACAATAAAATACGTTGACCGTTAAAAAATGTATGTAATTTAATTTCCGGGGAATTAGCTCAGTTGGCTAGAGCGTTTGACTGGCAGTCAAGAGGTCACGGGTTCGAATCCCGTATTCTCCACTAGAGAGTCTGTCTTTAATTTATCTCGCAAAGACGCAAAGAACGCAAAGGAAATTATTATGTCAGAAAATGAAATAGCAAAAAATATTTTTTAATTTCAATGTTAATTGCTTAATAATAACTAATTTCATTATACTTTGCCTATTTCATTAGTCTTCAGTCAGCAGTCGGCAAAAATTGCGCACTG
>SDBV01008911.1_pt1 | contig 13431 bp, 8 predicted proteins | sample 2277081 | NCBI WGS metagenome assembly SDBV01 (sample SAMN10402039, study PRJNA504765) | marine sediment metagenome | isolation source: marine sediment core GS10_PC15, 223 cmbsf | place: Arctic Ocean: Southern Knipovich Ridge | collected 2010 | reverse complement strand
ATCATTGCGTTCTCCCCCATGGGGGAGAACGCAAAAAACAAGCCCCAAACAACATACTTATGGTAACATCAGCAAACGGCATTTCTAATTGTCGTCAACGGCAGGAATAGTTGTCGCTGGTCATGGGAAACTACGGGGAAATCAATCTGTGTTACACGTACCCCTCTGAAGGCGGCATATGGGCTGATCGAACATGGCGTAAGCGACTCATCGTAGTGGACGCCCAAACGGATCTGGTAACCGAAACCATCTCATGCTGGGTTGTCGCAGGCGACCCACGGTAGCGACAGCCTTCTCCAGTGCACTTGTTTTTTGCTTGACAAATATAGTATAAAATGTCATATTAGATGCAGTTTTAATGCAAAATATATAAAGTTTTCTCGAATATACTACTAAAACGACAGGTATGATGTCATGTTAATTGAATTCTCTGTTGCAAATTTCAAATCGATCCGCGACTTGCAGACGCTGAGTCTTGTTGCAGACTCGGACAAGAGTCTGCCGGAAAACGTTATTGAGCCAGACATTCCGGGGATGAAAGATGTCCGGCTACTCAAGAGCGCGGTTATTTATGGAGCAAACGCCGCTGGCAAAACCAATCTTCACGACGCGATAGCCTTCATGCGCAATTATGTCGCTAACTCCTCTGACAAAAAGATGAACGATAGAACGGGCGTTGTGCCCTTCCTTCTTGATGAGAAGTTTCATGACAAGCCTAGCATTTTCGAGGTTATCTTCGCTCATAAGGGTGTGCGTTACCAATACGGGTTTTCGCTTGACTTCGAAGTCATCCATGAGGAATGGTTGATGGCCTATCCCAGCGGGAAAACTCAAGAATGGTTTCGAAGAAAACTGACAAACAAGAAAACGCTTTCGTACGAGTGGGACTTCAAGAGCAGAAATTTCAAAGGAGCAAAGCAGAGCATAGCCAATGAAACTCGCGAAAACCAATTGCTGCTCAGTAAGGGTATGTCGCAGAACAATGAGCAATTATCAGAAGTGTATCAGTGGTTTGCAAAGGGATTGATGTGTTTGGTGAGAGATATGGATATCCTCGAAAATCTAACTGCTCGAAGGATCATGAATGATATTGAAATGAAAAGTCGGCTTTTGAAACAGCTTCATCAAGCGGATACGGGAATAATGGAATTAAAGGTTGAAAAGAAGGACTTCGATGCGAAATCTTTGCCTGACAATATGCCTGAAGAGCTCAAAGATTCTATTACGCAATTAGTTCAAGGAAGCGAACACCTCGAAGTATTTACAGAACACAAAATGAAAGGTTCTGATAAAGGAATCTCCTTCCCCTTTGGTTTTGAGTCCAATGGTACAAGGAAGCTCTTTGCACTACTCGGCCCTTTGCTCGATTCTTTCGATAACAATGTTGTTCTTTTTATCGATGAAATCGCTGCCAATATGCACCCGCATTTAGCGCGTGGCCTTGTCAAGATGTTTTCGAAGAGCAACTCGACGGCCCAGACAATCCTGACTACGCACGAAACGAGACTGCTGGATAAAGAACTGTTGCGGCGTGACCAAATCTGGTTTGCCGAGAAGGACGCGGAAGGCGCCACCCACCTGTATCCACTGAGCGATTATCATCCTCGCAAGGACGAGTCACTAGATAAAGGTTATCTCGCCGGTCGTTACGGAGGAATCCCGTTCTTGTCTGGAGATTTCGAGTTCTGATGGCAAGAGGCTCACGAAAACTAGGCAAGAAAACGGATGCCCGCAGCCTTGGCCGCAGGGCGGCCAGCAAGGACGGGAAGCTAATACTCGTTGTGTGTGAAGGCGGCAAGACCGAACCTAAGTATTTCAAGGGTCTCAGAACGAAGTGGAAGCTAAGCAAATTTAGCGTAGAAATTCTTGGCAGAGAATGTGGCAGCGCTCCAATAAGCGTGGTCAACGAAGCCGTGCGTCTCGATAAGGATAATAATGAAATCCGCTATGATGAAATCTGGTGTGTATTTGACCGCGAGGGCGTTAGGAATAAGCCCGCCAGTTATGATGAAGCCGTTGACAAAGCAAAAGCGAACAAACTCAAACTAGCCATATCTGCTCCGTGTTTCGAATTATGGTATCTGCTCCATTACAAGTATACGACAAGATCATTCGACACTTGCCGAGATATTGTGAAGGAGTTGAAGAAGCATATTCCAAAATATAGCAAATCGGAAGATTATACTGACGAACTTGAAAACAGACTGGCTGAAGCATTAAGAAACGCCAAACATCTCCGAAAAGATAATGAACGCACCGACAGGGATCGTCCCTCAACGGATGTAGATAAGCTGGTAAATTCAATCCGCAAATTGAAACGTTCGTAAAAACTCTCTTACGCATTGATGATAAGTGTGAGTTTCTTGCGGAGGCACTCTGGTGGGTTTTGGCGGAATCGTGCTCTTGGTAAGGAAAAAGGAGAATGTCTCTTTGACGCGATAAAAGGATCTTCGGGGTGATTATTCATGTCCTGGCAATCGAAGGCACGGGAGCGCATCGGCCTCACCGCCACGCGCGACAAGTATTGGGGACGTATTTGTTTGAAAACTATGGGAAGAGAAGTTTAGCGGTTGACAAAGTGCCTCCTGATGGATGGTCCCACATTGTATCAGCGTGGCGGTTGTAGTGCTGTACGCAACAGCGGCCGTGATTTATCGCGCATTCACTAATAGGTCTTCGTAGGTTTTCAATGCTCTTCGATATTCAGCGAGAGCTTCCTGTGGAAGTGCCTTTGCGCTCCGGTCGATTTGGTCTTGAACGCGCTGCATCAAATACTCGATTTCCACTTTCCGCGCACGCAATGGCTTGCCGCGCACCTCAAAATGAAACGGGGCCGAGTGGGCGAACCGGACACGGCCGTCCGGCGTCTCAGCAAAGCATCGCACAGCCACCCATGAAGTTTCATCGATGGCAAGTTTTACATGTATTTCGCTTTTGTAAGCGCCCTTGATCGAGTTTTCACTCCCAGGTGAAATGCGGCGCCTGATTTCGCCATTGACTATGATCTCGATCGCTTTAACGTGGTAAGGGCTTATTACCTCCGCTTCCAAGTCATATTCTTTCTCGTTCCCGGCGATGAAATGGTGGCCCGCGGGTTTACCGTCGATTTTTGAAAACAGCATGGGACCCGTCGTCACAAAGCTTCGTCCTTTTTTCAGGCCGTCCAGCCACTGTGCGTAGTCGAATCCGCCGGACAATTCCACGTATACCCGCCCAAATCCCAACGGCACGGGATGCACGCCCGAGGCCGTGCCCGCGGTCGGTGTCATCGCAAATCCGCAGTTCAAAAGCGTGTAATAGTTCTGGAACCCATACTCGATCCATCCGCGTTCAGTGAATCCTTTTGCGTCCGTCTCGACGTTCATATACGCGCCCGGCCCTACTCCGAATTCTGAAAACAGAAACTTCGTGCGCCAGACGTGATTGTTCGAGAGCTCGAACAGGTCCACATCGAGGATTGGGACAAGCATCATTGACCACGGCCAATTGTGTTTGTCCAGTTCGAGCAATGCGCCCTCGTCCCGGACTGGCCGAAGAATGGGTCCGACAGGCGGCACGGTCTCGGTCAAGGGTTTGTTGTGGTTCAGAACAAAAACCGCGCCGAGGGTGTGGCGCGCGCCGCCTACCTTGAATATCTCATACTCCGTGTTCATCGGATAGTAGACGTGGGTGTCGTCGATCTTCACCAGTACCGGGTCCGGCACGGTGGATGTCGTCTCGCGGTGCAGCACGGGCGGAGCAAACGCTTCCCGCACCCAATAGCTGAGTGGAAATGCCACGTTAAGATCTTCGGCGGGCAGCACATTGGCCAGTTCCGCAAGAGGCCGGTGTACATGTGTGTCGCCTGAATACCAGCCGCGTTCGGCCATGTCGATCCAGCGCGTGAGAGGAATTATGACATCTTGGCCGGCGTTCTCGATGGATACCTCGATGCTGCCCGTGTGATATTCTTTCCCACGTTCCGCTGTGATTGTGTATCTGCCGGCGGGAAGTGCCGAGACAAACGGATGGGCGGACAAGGTCGTGTGCATCTCGACGCTTCCGCCGCGATCTTTCTCGTACCGCACCGCGCTTCCGATCTTGACAGCGCTTTTTGCAAAGTGCCAGGAGCCAGTATCGCGATTCTGGATGTAGATGCGCGAAGGAATCACCACCTCAGCGTCCGCATCAATGACTCTACCGGTGATTTTGAACATCTCGCCAGGTGCGGCTCCTGCTCCAACCGCGTTTCTCATAACGATAGACAAAATGCCGATTGTCAGCGCAACGGCGATGCCGGGGGAAGGCAGACTACGCCACCCGGGTCTATCTCTCTTGCAGTGGGTTCGCACAATGATTCCCTCGTCTACTTGATCTACGATCCGCTCGGGACGGCAACGTCCGCTCAACGATACTCGAGCGGTTTCTTTGGCACGACCTCCGGTTCCGGAATAGGGCCTACCGGATATTTCAAATTAAAGTCCAGCTTCTCGGGGATAATGCTCAGGTCCGAGTTCATGGCCTCTTCCCAGGTAAGCCGTTTGCCGGTGTACGCTGACATGCGGCCCATGATGGCCGTGAGCGTAGACTCGGCAACGCGCACACCCTCATGAAACCTGGGGCCCGATCCCCGGATGCTGTTTACCAGGTCCTGGTGCTGCTGCATGGTGGCGTCGCCGTCCCATTCAGCCATGTCTTGGCCATTGCTCCGACCCTTTGTTCCGATTGCGTCCAGCCCGCCCGCCATGGCGCAGCCAGTCCAATGCCGGCCGAAAAAGGCCAACGGCGTGCCGTCGGGATACTCGTAATCGCATGAGAAATTGTCCCATGTGTCGCCGTACATCTCGGTGCGCGGCTTCCATGCGCGTCCACCAGATGCGAACACGCTTTCGGGCGGGCCGCCCTTGATCCAGTTGCAGCGATCAATGGTGTGAATGGCCTGTTCGACGATGCTGTCGCCGCAGCACCAACAATAGTTGTACCAGTTTCGCAATCGGTACTCCAGGTCGCTCCATTTCGGGTCTCGTTCGACGCACCACGGAAGCCCGCGGCAGTTATACGAGCGCATCGCGACCACGTCCCCGATAGCGCCGTCGTGAATCTTTGCCATCGTCTCGATGTATGATTTGTCGTGACGGCTTTGCGTGCCCGCGACCAATGATAATCCCAGAGACTTATGCTTTTTTACCGCTTTGATGAATCGGCGCACGCCAACCGGATCCACTGCAATGGGTTTTTCCACGAAGAGATGTTTTTTCGCCTCGACGGCGGCTTCCACATGTTTGGGCCGCACATAGGGCGTACACGTCTCGAACAGGACATCGATATCCGTCTCGAGGATCTTCTTGTATGCGTCCCATCCTACGAAACAATGGTCGTCTTGAATGTCTACCTTGGATCGAAGGCTTGCATCCTTGTGGTTTTCGAAAGTCTTGCGATACCAGTCCAGGTGGTCTTGAAAAACGTCGGCCAGTGCGATGAGCTTCACGTTGTCATTGCCTGCCAGCATTTGCGTCAAGTTGCGTGAACTTCGTTTCCCACAGCCCAATATGCCGATCCTTACGGTATCGACATTGGCAGGCATTGCCTTAGTCTGGTGAACGGCCGCCACTGCGAAGCTCGCGAACGCCGACTTCTTCCCAAAATCCCGGCGACTGATGGATTTACTAGACCTTTTGTCCATGATTTCTTCCTCCATTAAAAAGCCCTACGTTGTTCTGTGTCAAATCGCGCCCGAACGCCAATTCGACAAAACTTCACCCCGGACCCCATTAAGTTATTATGAACGCAGCAGCGGGCCCTGTCAAAGCAAGATTTGACGCGTGGGCCAAGTTCAATTTGGCCGTCGAATAACTTGTGATTCGTTCCAAGTATTATTACGGATATCAGTAGCCGGTTTGAAAGTTCGCTTGGTGTAGAAGGGGCCGGCCTTCTTGGTAGCGCACGAGGTTCTCGAAGAACAGGCTGAATGAACGTTCCATTTCGTCTTGGCCGCCTCTTCCTCCGTAGTGGGGTGTGATTATTACGTTTTCCATTGGCCACAGTGGGCTTTCGGGAGGTAGGGGCTCTTCTTCGAAGACGTCCAGGCAGGCGCCGGCGATTTGCCCGCTTTGTAATGCTTGTATGAGCGCATTTTCGCCGACGGTCTTGCCGCGTCCCACGTTTGTGAAGATTGATGTATGTTTCATGCTGCGAAATTCAGTTTCGCCGATCATGTGAAATGTTTCATTGGTTAGCGGAAGTGAATTCACGATGATGTCGGATTCGGCCAGCATCTGGTGAAGGTCGTCTTTTGTATACACCGTCTCGAAGGGGGCTTCGGCGCGGCCTGTGCGGTTATAGCCGATGTTTCGGCATTGGAAGGCTTCGAAGAGGCGGGCGATGTGCTTTGCTACGTTTCCCGTGCCCAGGTGTCCGACGGTTCTTCCGCGGAGGAGATCCGGGGGAGATGTAACCCGATGCCATTTTGCATTGCGTTGACAATCCAATACAAGTGGTAACTGCCGGTAGAAGGCGAGAATCGTCATCAGCACGTTCTCCGCGCAGGCCTGGCTGAAGTTGTCGCCTCCGTTGGTGACGATAACGTCGCTTTCGATTACCTCTTTGTAAAGTATGCCTTCAACACCCTGGCTGACCACGTGAATCCATTTGAGTTGGTCCGAACAGATAAATGCATCTTGAGGAACGTTGCCGTAGGCGATTTCGATGCCGCGTATGTGGGCGGCCACATCGGTTGGCTTCTTTATAGCGTCGACAACGTCCAGATCAGGGAAGGCGTCCTTGATCTGCTTCATCTGCTCCGCTGTCAATTGAGCACGGGAGAGGAGTTTTGTTGCCGGTTTCACTGTAGCTGGTCCTTTTTTGTTGCTCATCAGTTTCTTGAGGATTCTCCCAAGAGGTCTTTTTCTTTTTGGCATGATAACACGATTTTCGATCTCCTGGCGGAGGCCCGGGGAGCTTGGTCTCCTATCGGAGCCCCTGGCAGTTGTAAGAACAACTGCTAGCTGCTGCTCCTTTCGGTCACGCCTGCTGCTAAGGACATGGGGCTTTATATTTGCAGACAGTTTCAGCTTAACCTGTTGAGCATCAGTGGGTAAGGACAGTAGATTGCTTCGTCGTTCCTCCTCGCAAAGACGAGTTTTTGGGGGTTCCGGTTGCGCCAGATTCTGGTGGTGAGTAGCACGTAAGCATTGAAAAATCAACGGCTAACTATGATTTTTCAATGCTTATAGGGGGCGGTTCTCCTGTGATTTCCCAGTCCCTGTTTCTGAATGAAATGACGCTCTGGCGCTGTTATAATGTCTTGTCCTTGTCGAAAACGACGTTTTGCTGAGTTGAGGGGCGGGGGCGGCGCTTCATTTCAATCGGGTAATGGGAACAACCGGAGGTGGTGTTGAATGAATATTAGAGTTTGGTCCTTAGTGGTCTTATCTTTAGTCTTTCTAGTTTCTTTTGTAAGCCACGCGGATACGGCGCAGGATATCATTAACGCTACTGGCGTTAAGGGGGGATTGATCGTACACGTTGGTTGCGGCGATGGTAGGCTGACTGCGGCTTTGCATTTAAATGATTCGTATGTGATCCATGGTTTGGACTCCAGTGCGGACAATGTTGCGAAGGCACGTGAACATATTCGGTCGCTTGGTTTGTACGGTGATGTGTCAGTTGCCAGTTGGCGGGGAAAATGGCTACCGTATGCGGACAATCTTGTCAATCTGCTCGTGGCGGAAGACGCAAGCGACGTGTCCATGCAGGAAGTCATGCGCGTGCTTGCGCCTCTTAGTGTTGCGTATATCAAAAAGGCGGGCAAATGGGGAAAAACCGTCAAGCCCTGGCCTGAGGGGATGGACGAGTGGACGCATTGGCTGCATTCGCCAGATGGAAATCCCGTGGCACGAGACAGTCTTGTTGGACCTCCGCGCAGATTACAGTGGGTGGCTAAACCGTTGTGGTCGCGTCATCATAATACGGTGGCGAGTACGAGCATCATGGTTTCGGCTCGCGGCCGGGTCTTCTACATAAACGACGAAGGCCCTCCGGGTGTTGATGGCCGTATTTCCGACAAATGGTATTTGACGGCGCGAGATGGGTTCAACGGCGCGCTTTTGTGGAAACTGCCTATACCGGAATGGGGTTGGAAACAGTGGCGGGACGAGTGGCATTCGCGTAACAATCAGCCTGTGCAACTTCCCAAGCGTTTGGTGGCGATTGGCGACACGGTATACGTGACCTTGGGTTTCAACGCTCCGGTGACGGCGCTGGACGCGGCAACCGGAAAGGTGCTCAAGACGTATAAGGGCACGGACAATACCGATGAGATACTCTTTGTGGATGGGCTGTTGGTCCTTGCCATGAACAAGGAGGTCCGCAAACCGGACAGAAACAATCTTGAACCCATCGACAAGAGTCTTGCCGTTCTCGATGCCGATTCCGGCGAGATTCTGTGGAAGAAGGACGGATTTATCGGTTTGCATGCCAAGGTCGACTCTATCCGACCGTGGGGACGCCTTGAACTTGTTGTTGGCGAGGGGCGGATATTCCTGACTGACCGCAACGCGATTGTCGCGCTGGATATTAAAACGGGAGACAACTTGTGGCGCGTTGAGCGTCCTGAAGTGGGCGAGTATATGGCCAACTTCAATTCGATGATGAGCGAACTTACGGCGCTCGCTTACAACGACGGCGTTGTCTTGTTCGCGCAGCCGGAGTTTGGTATCAGCCAGCATTCCGTGCCGGGAACCATGTACGCGTACAGCGCGAAAGACGGGAGCCCGCTTTGGAAACGCCGGTACGGGGGTTGGGTGCATAACACGCAGCCGAATATTTTTGTGATTAACGGGTTGGCATGGATTCATGAGCATCAGGACACCGAGATGAAGGGCAAAGTCCCGAAGGACACTAGCGTGCTCGATTACGCGGTGCTCGGTGTGGACCTGCACACCGGCGAGGAGAAGCGGCGGTTCTCGACAAAGGAAACCTTCGATGTTGGACACCATCATAGGTGTTACCGTAACAAGGCGACCGAGCGTTTCTTGCTGACATCGCGGCGTGGCGTGGAGTTCATGGACATCGAGTCCGGGGGCAACGACCTGAACCATTGGGTGCGCGGGGCATGCCAACTGGGCGTTATGCCTTGTAACGGCCTGCTCTACACGACGCCTCACCCGTGCGACTGTCACATAGACACTAAGCTCAACGGCTATTTTGCGTTGGCCCCGAAATCCAGCGCGGCGGGTTTGGTTAGTGGCGGCGCTTCTCTTGAAAAAGGGCCAGCCTATGAGCCGGCAAGATCGGTCGGATCCGACCGATCCAATGATTGGCCTACTTTTCGTGGCGATTCCAGACGTAGCGGTTCAACGTCTGCGTCTGTTTCCGCGAATCTTAAGCCTGCATGGGAAGTGGATCTGGGGGGCGAACTTAGCCCGCCAGTTGTAGCGCACGGCAAGGTGTTTGTCGCGTCTATTGAGCAGCACCTGGTATTGGCGCTTGACGAAAACAGCGGCAAGACAATCTGGAGTTTTACGGCCGGCGGGCGCGTGGACACGCCTCCGACCGTCTACAATGGCCTAGTGTTATTTGGCGCGGCGGACGGCTGGGTGTACTGTCTGCGCGAGTCGGACGGCCAGCTTGCCTGGCGGCGCCGGGTTGCTCCATCCGATAGGTTAATTGGCGCCTTCGGGCAGGTCGAGTCCCCGTGGCCGGTTCACGGCAGCGTTCTTGTTAAGGACGATGTTGCCTACGTGGCCGCAGGAAGGTCTTCGTACTTGGACGGCGGCATTTTTCTTTGTGGACTAAATCCCGTCACCGGCGAGGTCGTAGAACAGCGAACATTTTACAGTCCCGATCCTGAGACTGGCAAGATGCCGCCTGGGGACGCGTTCAAGCTTCCGGGTGGGCTGGCGGACATTCTCGTTAGCGACGGTGCATCGGTTTGGATGAGGCAGAACAAGGTCTTTGGCGAAAAGTTTGCAAAGCAAGGCCCGGTTTTTGCGACCGGCGGTCTTCGAGATGAGACGTGGTTCAACCGTACGACGTGGTCTGTGGGAGGTGTAGACCGTGCCCAGCTTCTTGTGTTCGACGAGGAATTCGCTTATGGTATCGCTGCATACGCCACTAAAGGCAGAAACCAGTATTTCAAAGTCGGCGAGCAAGGTTACAGGCTTTTTGCCAAACCACTGGCGGCTAAACAGGGCCAGCAGGGCCACGCCACTCAGAACCGCGGAAAATCCAAGGCCGGCAGCCCCGATTTGTGGTCAAAACTGGTGCCGATTCGGGCGACTGCAATGGCCGTTTCCGATAAGGCCCTCTTCATCGCGGGCGCACCAGATGTCTTGGAAGCTAAGGACAGTCTTGCACCTTTTGAAGGCAGAAAAGGGGCGCTTCTCAGGGCTGTTTCCACGGCTGACGGCGAACAACTTTCTGAATGCAAGCTTGAGGCGCTGCCTGTTTGGGACGGGATGGCACTCGCGTCGGGTAAGCTGTACATGTCGCTGAAGAACGGCAGCATTGTGTGCATGGACGGCGCGGCGGAGTAAATTCTTCGTTTGCAGCAATATGCATGAGCAGGAAAAGACTGAGCAAAAAAGGGACTGATGCAAGCGAAGCGAGTCCTCGAGCGAATCTAGCAGTTCTTCCGAGAACTGCCATGGGCTCCGTTAGGAGACCGCGTGTCTGTCCCTTTTCTTGCGGCCCTGGCCAAAAGTGCTACGGGTTTAACGAATACTCACATTTGATACGCAAGATTTACGGCTGATATGAAGTAGAGAAAGGAACTACTGATGATTAAAAGAAGAGATTTTTTGAGAATGGCAACGGGGACTTTGGCGGCTGCGACCTTGTCGGCGAGTGCCGGTGCTTCAGCATCAAAAGGCGAAGGCCCAAACATCCTCTGGATAACGAGCGAGGACAACAGTCCGTATCTTGGCTGTTACGGAGATAAGCAGGCGCTTACTCCTTATATGGATGCGATGGCTGAGGAGGGCGTGCGCTACGCCAATGCCTTCGCCAATGCGCCGGTTTGTTCGGCGGCCCGCTCCACGCTTATCACCGGAATGCACGCTTCTACGCTAGGCATTCACAATCATCGAAGCAAGGTTAAGGTGCCGGAAAAATTCCGTCTCTATCCGGAATATCTGGCCGATGCGGGGTACTTTTGCACGAACAATTCCAAGACGGACTACAATATAGTTCGCAAAGGCGGCGCGACCTGGGCTGAAAATGGCAATAAGGCGCACTATAAAAACCGCAAACCCGGGCAGCCGTTCTTCGCCATATTCAATACCACGATAAGCCACGAGGGGCAGCTTACTGAACAAGCCGTGGCGGGCAGACGCGCAAAAGGTCTACTACCGCCCAAGACGCGAATCGCTCCTGAGGACATCATAATTCCGCCGTATCACGCCGACACGCCAACCGTGCGCAGGGACTGGTCGATTTATTACGACAACATGACCTTGATGGACAAAGAGGTTGGGCGCTTGCTGAAGGAACTCGATGATGAGGGTCTTGCCGGGGACACAATCGTGTTTTATTATGCGGACCACGGCGGCGCTCTGCCGCGTGGGAAGCGAAACATCCACGACTCGGGGACGCGCGTTCCTATGATCATTAGGTTCCCGAAAAAGTGGGCGCATCTCGCACCCGCCAAGCCTGGTGAGTGGGTGAACCAACCAGTAGGCTTTGTCGATTTCCCGGCTACGGTGTTCAGCTTGGTCGGTGTGCCGATTCCCGAGAACTACGAGGGACGCGCCTTCCTCGGCAAACAGGCCGCCAAACCGCGCGACCACGTCTTCCTTTTCCGAAACCGAATGGACGAGCGTTACGACACGATACGCGCCATTCGCGATGAGCGATATCGCTACATCCGCAACTACAGCCCCCACCGTCCCTGGGGCCAGCAATACTCCTACCCCTTCCGCGTAATGCCCAGCATGGGCTCCTGGTATGAGGCATACAAAAACGGCGAGTGCAACGCCGTGCAGGCACGTTATTGGGAGCCTAAGCCATCCGAAGAATTGTACGACATCAAGAACGACCCGCACGAGATCAACAATCTTGTGGATGACCCCAAGTACGCGCGGCGTCTTAGGAGTATGGCCAGGAAACTGCGCGCTGACATGGTTGAAATGCACGACACAGGGCTCATTCCCGAGGCCATGTTCGAGAGGCTTATCGGCGACGGGACTTTGTACGACTATGCGCGTAGTGATGCCTACCCCACCAAGCGCGTTGTGCGAATAGCCGACCTTGCCTCTTCGCGGGACGCTTCGGCTATTAAACAGTTGCTTGAAGCCTGCAACGATCCGCATCCGGTCATCCGCTACTGGGGCGCGACGGGTTGCCTCATTTTGCAGGACAAGGCGGAACCGGCCAAGGCGAAGTTGAAAGCGTTGTTGAAGGACGACTGGAACGATATTCGCGTAGTCGCGTCAGAAGCGCTTGGTTACCTGGGAGAAACAGAGCTTGCATTGAAGACGCTCATGCCCATAGCCAAGAGCGAGAAGGAATACGATGCCCTTGCCGCGCTCAACACATTCGACTTCATGTATCAGGCCGGCCACGTTTCTTTAGAGCAAATCAAGAAACTCGCCAAGGATGCCTCATCTAAAGGCCTGTGTGGCCGTATGGTCGATTACTTTGAGTCATTGACATAGACCCTTATCGGTATCTTAAGCCATTGCCCAGAGCAGGCCTAGGGAACCTATGCTCAGCCGAAGAATTATCTTGAATACAAAAGCGACGATCCACGATGTGACGATGAAAGCAATGATTTCTTTTGCGCCTGTCTCGAATACCGTCCAAAGTATTACCAAAGCCAGGACTGAACTAATGAGGCCGCCGAACGCTGTCCATTCTACGCAATAAAGGAAGGCGGATATTGTTGCGAGTACGAGTATGTTCTGCCAGGTTTTGTCGTTTGGCAGATTGTCGGCCCATTTGAGCACGATATAGAAGGAAAGAGTCTTTGCCGATACGGACGCGGCCATATACAGCAGCGCGATCATGCACATTGCGACTATTTCGACCGCCAGATTTCCCTCAATTGAGAATTCGGATCCGTCGCGGAATATGGCTGTGAATATTGCTGCGGTAAATATGAAAGGAATGGCGATATTGATTCTCTTGTTTCGGCGTTTTGCCTGAACGGCAATCTTTTCATCGTCGTACAGGTTCTCTTTCGCGAAAGATTTTTTGTAGTCCGTGGTGAATACTATGTTGTCAGGTTCGACGACACCGACGGGCTCATTCGGCGGCGGATGTTTTTCAGACTGGTTAAAGCAGATGTGGCAGCACGTACCGTTTTGGGTTTCATGCCGGTCCCAGTCTCCACGAAAGATTTTGCCGCAAGCGTCGCACAGATCCTCCGGCGAAATGGACGGCGCCTCTTTTGGCACCTGCACTCGCATGCCGCAGTTTGTGCAGGTTCCTTTTTTTCCCAGAGCCGTTATAGGC
>SDBV01008910.1_pt1 | contig 13432 bp, 11 predicted proteins | sample 2277081 | NCBI WGS metagenome assembly SDBV01 (sample SAMN10402039, study PRJNA504765) | marine sediment metagenome | isolation source: marine sediment core GS10_PC15, 223 cmbsf | place: Arctic Ocean: Southern Knipovich Ridge | collected 2010 | reverse complement strand
GAAATTGCAGATCGCTTACCATTGTTGAACTCAATGGCAGTTAGCACCGCGATCATGGTCCAGAAAAGCGTCGATACGGCCGGCTCGAAAATCGCGAAATCGATAAGGTTGGCGATCAAAACGGCAATGAGCCCTGCGATGATCGCCGGCTTTAGAGCATACGAAAAACCATCCTCGACCGGATAGTTCTTGACCGATAGCGATGTAACGCAAAACGAAATTACGAATATGCCGGCGGGCATGACATAGAGAATGAGAATAACAGAGATGATGACAGGCATGGTATCTCCCAACTGATCCGATCGCGCCAGCGGTCTTACTAGAAGCAGCGTCGCTAACATGGCACCTGCAATAAAAGCTTTGAGCACGGGCAATGTTTCGTCGAAAGGCAAAATATCTTTTTCGGTATCCTGCTTTCCGAACAGTGCACCATAAACAGGAATTGTCACGGCGAGCAGAAAACCGGCAAGACCAAACGGTCCGTACTGTGTCAAAATGCTAAGGACAAAGTTATGCGGATCGTTAACCGTTTCCAGGGCATTGTCCGGCTTAAAATGCGTGTAGTATGTTTTGAAGTTCGCGCCGCCAAGACCGGTCAGCGGTTTTTGAAGGTACATCCTGATCGATGTAGACCAATACTGCCATCTTACGAGCATTGAGTTTCCGCCGGGCAGCGTGCCGTGCGCTTGGCCGTGACCTGCAACAGCGATAGTTCCAAGAACTATGCAGATAAGTAAAAGGAAAACGATCGGCTTGCGATGGCGGTATATCCATGACCTGCAATTGATTATCACAATGAATATTACCATCGCAATAATACCTGCCGAGAGTGCTCCTTTGCTCTTAGTAAAAACGAGCCCTGTAACAACGACGGCTGTCATAAAACCAAAGCATATTACCGAAGCTGTGGCAGATCTGTAAGAATGCCTGACCTTTTCAATGAACATGCCGATCGCAACAAAACCTGCAAGCAGCAAGAACGAACCGGTCGAGTTGCTGGTCGTCAGGAAACCGCGGATGTCCTTTGAAAAAAGGCGGTGTTCATAAAGGAACTGCTCGAACGAATCGGCTTCGATACCACGCGCGTTCAACTGCGCTTCGGGATTGTTCATGTAATCCCTTATCATTTCATCATTACTGGAGTAGAACTGATCGAAGCATTGATGGGCTGAGACGGCTCCGAGTGAGATCACGATCAGCAGCAGCAGTTTTATTTTGGCTGTCGAGTCCAATATCTGCACAAGCACAGCCGCCATTAATATCGGTGCGGCGATGGTGACAAAGTCTGTTATGGCTGCACGTTTGTTGGAGGCTGCAAAAACCGCGATGATGCCGGCGACGATAAAGAAAGCCAGGCCTATCTCGATGCCGCTAAAGCGATATCGTGCGGGCTTACGAAGAAAGATGCACGCAAACCACAGCAACGCCGCAACAACAAGCACCATAGAAATAAGCAGGCTTATTGCGTCGTTGCTCAACGGCTGAAGCGGATTCGTCACCGGTGTATTGGGAGCCTCGGTAAATGTCGCACGCAAAACAAGAACGCAAAGAGCGGCTGTTAGTATCAGGCCTTCAAGGCACTTTTGTAGCAATGGTTTGCTGGTATCGCCTGCGATATTGAATTTATTTTCCAATAACTTATCCGTTTTTTCTTTCATCGGTTCCATCATTAAAACTTAAAACCCGTGCGTCAATGCGTGGTCCAGCCAGAATGTTCGAAACAACAATTACACATCCGATTTTTCACTGTTTTGCTCATGTAGCCACAGAACCACGATCTTCTCTGCCTAAAGGCAGTTTTTGTACATAAACTTACGGTTTATCACGCGAACAAAAGAAACACCATTGGTGTTAGATTAAAAGAATCTGTGTTAAACGTCAACGATTATTATTGCATGCCGAACCTTTTACGAAGCACATCGGGCAGTTCCGCTATAATATCGAACACCGCTTCTGCATCGCCAGGCTCCATAGAGCCGGTTCCGCATGACGGCGTGACGACGGAATGGTCGATGATGACCTGCTTGTCGATGCCTTTGGCGGCAAGATTGTCGATCATTTTTTCAAGACGCTCTGCAAGCGACTCCGGGGTCTGATCTTGGATCGCAACCGACGTCGGAACCACGCCCCATGCAAGGTAACCATCCCGGGCAAAGAGAGTTTTAACCGCGTCGGGATAGAGCGCTATGGTATGTCCATATTCGAAGGCATCGAAGCTGATCATATCGGCACCTGCGTCGATAAGAATGCTCCATTCGGTATTTCCGCAGCAGTGAATGCCTGCAAGTGCGTTGTCCTGATGAATCGCATCTACAACTTCGCTTAGCATCGCAACGACATCGGGCCGCGACAGGAATATGTATGTCGATGTTCCATACGCAGTAAGCGCCGGTTCGTCCAGAAAGCATATCACTTTCTTTGCGAACGGCTGAAACTTTTGTATCTGCCACCGGCATTTCATCGCGATCGCTTTTACGATCATATCGCGGAACGCCTCGTTGTGATATATAAGCCGCTTGTCCTGATCGTTCATCGTTAGTGCAAAGCTGCACGGTCCGGTCGCGTGAACCTTTACAAAATCCAGATCGACGTTCTTTTCTTTCAATAGTTTTTCGAATGCATAAAGCCCCTTTGCGTAATCTTCGCTTATCGCAAGCGCCGAGCAGTCGCCGGTACCGTCATCGGGATCCATCGCCAACAGGTACGCTTCGTAAAACTCTGCAAGCTCGACGGAAAAGTCACCTTCGGTATCGAAGTATGTTCTGTTTTCCTGGGCGTCGATGACCATTCGCGGCATACCTTCGGAATACTGCGGACACATCTGCTCGACAAGACCAAGGCGCGGCAACTGGGGCCAAAGAGGTGCTGCCGATAACTTTTCAAAGGAAAGCTGTGCCGCTTTATCGGGATCGGTAAAGGGCATCGAGCCGATAGCAGTTGCCAAAAACGCGGGTATAGAAGACATAAAAAACCTTTCGTAAAATGGATCGTGATCTCTTAATTAGACGGTGACCCGGAAGTCATCTCAAGGATAGCTATCATCAGCAGTATCATAACCGTTTGCGCAAAGATGAGGCACGCACCGAAAAGATCGACCTGGTAAAGAAATACGGCACCGACACATGTGCAAATAGTAGCAAGATAAAGCGTAAGCGTAGTCTGAGTATCGGTAAGTCCCCTTCTCTTTATCCTGTGCGAGAAGTGCTGGGTGTCACCTACGAACGGGCTCTTTCCCTGTGAAAGCCTTAAAATAGTTACAGAAATAAAATCGTAAAGCGGAACAGCCATCACCACCAGCGGCATAAAGACAGCATAGATTCCGCTTTCATGGGCCTGGTTGTAATATGTCGTCTTAAGCGTCAGCAATGCAACAAAAAAACCTACCACCAGCGACCCGCTATCGCCCATGAATATTTTGGCAGGCGGAAAATTGAAAACCAAAAAGCCAAGCAGGGCACCTATGAAGATAAGTGCCACGCTGCCGATAAATATCTGCCCCGAAAGAGCAGCGGCAACAAAAAGGACGCTGGAGGTTATAACAGCGATCCCTGCCGACAAACCGTCCATGTTGTCCAGGAAATTAAACGCATTGATTATAAGAACGATCCAGAAAACCGAAAGTGCTGTGGTCACTATCTGGTTGTCTATAAAAAACTCGACACGTATTCCTGCAAAGCGGGCTGCGACGAAAGCTACGGCAAACTGAACGATGAGCTTAAAGAAAGGGCCAAGATGTTTCTTGTCATCGATCAAGCCTACTACATGTAAAACCGCTGCGCAGACCAAAACTATTATTAGCGATCCAAGCTTGGCAGCAAACCCTTCGACATGAATGAGGACGGACGAATCCAGCCATGAGAAAAGCGATGTGTCCAACAAATACTTGATCGTTACTATCGCAGCGACGAGCATAGAAGCGATAGTGACAAAGATCGCCACGCCGCCGCCTAAGGGAACTATCGTTTCATGAAAACGATCCCGCTTTGGACGCGCCACGAAATTCGTCTTGATACTATAGGTCCTTACTATAGCGGTCAAGACAAGCGAAAGAACAAATGCTCCTGACAGCAACACAATTGCAACGATAACAAGAACGGGCATATCTAATCCTTTTTCCTAATCTCTCTTAACTGTTCGACAAGTCTATCGCGAACGCTGTTTAAAAACTTGTGATAGCGGTCTTCCTTAAAATCCGGGAACGTATAGCTAAAGCTGTTCCATACGCCCTTGCAGTAGCTCAGCGTAAGCTCGGCATACATATTATCGCCGATATAGATACGATGGGAAAAATTTTTCGTAGACGCCAGGATAAGTTTTGACGGCTCGATTATTCCCGGATCGAGGTTTATCGGCCTTGGAAGGTCTAAACCTGCTATTTTGGCAAGTTTTTCTTCGAGCTTGTTTGACTTTATTTTTATCGGCCCCAGCCTGCCCGGATCGATAAGTTTTTCAAAGCTTAGAAACTGCCTTAAGATATTTTCGCCCGCTTCGTCCTTATAATAGCTGGTCTGCGTAAACGGATACACCTCGCTTATCATGTCGGTCGCACCAAACTCATCGATAACCGCTTCGCAGGCAAGCTGCAAACACTCCTGATCAGCAGCCAAAATGCCCATGATAAGCTTAACAGGATCGGGTTTTTTGATTTCCCACATAATTTAGTTTTCAGTTCGGAGTTCGGAGTTCGGAGTCATCAGGCATTCAACTTCTCTTTTAATGACTTAACGATTCTTTCAACTTCGGCGGCGGCGGCATCTACAGTGAACTTGCTTGCCTCCTTTTCAGTACGGAGTTTTATCTCGACATTTCCGTCTGCAATGGATTTTTTGCCGATAGTTACTCTAACCGGAATACCCAGAAGATCGGCATCTTTGAACTTAACGCCCGGGCGAATATCCGTACGGTCGTCGATAAGAACCTCAACGCCCTTTTCAAGAAGATCGGCATAAACTTTTTCGCCGGCGGCTTTGACATCGTCGTCGTGACCTGCAAGTGTAATAATAACTTCCCAGGGAGCTATGCTTATCGGCCAGATGATGCCGTTGTTATCGTTGCCAAGCTCGATGGCAGAAGCCATGATCCTGTTGATGCCAATACCGTAACAGCCCATAAGGCACGGGGCCTCTTTACCGTCTGCGCCGAGGAAATTAGCGCCGAGCTTTTTGCTGTACTTTGTTCCAAGCTTAAAGACCTGACCAACTTCGATACCGCGTTTAAAGAGCAGCTTCTTGCCTTGATACGTATCACCCTTGCACGCATTGCGAATATCCATAACTTTAACTTTATCGCCATCGAGCGGAAAATCCCTGCCCGGCACAACACGAGTAATATGGTAGTCGGTTTTGTTAGCACCGGTTACGCCTGCGATCATCGCAGCGACAGAATGATCGACGAACATCATATCGACCTTATCGAGCAAGCCGACCGGTCCTGCAAAACCCGGAGCAGATTCGGTTATTTCAACGATCTTTGCTTCTTCAACCAATTCGCAACGTACACCGCCAAGTGCCTGGGTAAGTTTTTCGTCGTTGACATCGTGGTCGCCACGAACCAGAGCAACAATAGTTTTATCGCCACACGAATAGATAAGTGTCTTTATAAGGTCCTTCGGTTTTTTCTTGAGGAACTTGCACACATCTTCAATAGTACCAACGCCCGGCGTATGAACTTCTTCTACTTCGCCAACATTCGGCCTGTTCTCCGGTAAAGGCACAGCATCGACAGCCGCCTTTTCAATGTTAGCTGCGTAAACGCTGTCCTCTGCATAAACGATAACATCTTCGCCGTTTTCGCAAGGAACAGTGAACTGATGCGAAACCGATCCGCCCATCTCACCGGACTCTGCTTCTACGATGACATACTCGACGCCGCACTTTTCAAAGACCTTACAATACGTGTCATACATCACGCGATAAGTTTTTTCCAGGCACTCCGGATCGGCATGGAAACTGTACGAATCCTTCATAATAAATTCTCGCGAGCGAAGCACACCGAAACGCGGACGAAACTCATCGCGATACTTAAAGCTTATCTGATAGATATTCATCGGCAACTGCTTATACGAGTTTATCAGCCCCGCTGCTAAGTCGGTAACCACCTCCTCAGCGGTCGGAGCAAGAACATTGGTTCGCCCATGTCGGTCAACGAATGTCCCCAGCGTTTCACCATAATCGACATCGCGTCCGGTTTTTTTCCAAAGCTCGATCGGCTGAACCGCAGGAGCGAGTATTTCCTGCGCACCGGAAGCATTCATCTGGCAACGAACGATGTTAATTATCTTGAGCAAAACGCGCCAACCAGCCGGCAGATAAGTATATGTCCCGCTTGCAAGCTTACGCATGAGCCCTGCCCGGAGCATAAGCTGGTGGCTGATGACCTCGGCATCTGCAGGAATTTCCTTGATCGTCGGTATTAAACTTTGTGAATATCTCATAAAAAGCCCTGTAAAAAAGTAAAAAGTTAGAGTCGTTTATAGCCAAAAACATCACTTTTTGCAAGATAATAGTCCCATAATAAGCTTTTATCCGGCATCTTAGCCTAACTGGAGCGATTTTTCTTGACTTTGAGGGCGATTTTCGGTATAATACAATTATCTAAATGGGGCGAGGTAGAATCTACAAAAATGTCAATTGCGTGGGCGATTCGTTCGTATTTTATGCGCTTTGATAAAACGTATTAAACAGCACCGCGAAACTATGTATGCGTAAAAGCTGTTGTGCAATAAGATTTCTATTATTTAGTGAGAGATATTATGAAGAGCTGCTTTTTTCCCGGAGGAAGAAACTACAAGCTGTTACTAATATTTTCTTTAGTCACCATTGTCTCTGTACAGGCTTCGGCATTGACAATTACAGAGGACTTTGATAGTACAACAACCGCCAGCACAACATTCACAACAGATGGTATATTGCAGCATACAATCTACAATGGAAGTGGCCAACCGGCAACAAATGACCTGTGGGACATAAATTTGTTCTCTACAACGGGAGACAGTTTTGCTGCGAATGCCCTGGTTTTTACGGACGCTCAAGGTGTGGTAGGAGTTCAAGATTATATTACTTTTATATTAGGCCCTGGTGAACACGTTGAATCGTTTTCTGTTGAGTATATTAATAACACCATGCCTTCAGCTATCATAGTCGAAGACGAAAACGGTCCCGATCAGCAAGACTTTTATAATCTAAGATCTAAAACAACGTTCGACACTACAGGGATGGGGTACGGAGATATTCAGAGTATAACCTTGTTTGGTTATGATGCCGCATTTGATAATTTAATCGTAAATGTCGTCCCCGAACCGATAACGCTGTCATTGCTTGGTTTGGGCGGGGTCATGCTGCGGAGACGAAAGAGAAAATAGTTCGGCAGTTTACCTTCATATTATGCAAATAAAAAAGCCCGGCAAAACCGGGCTTTTTTTTATATCTGAATATTTTCGCTGCTAATCATGCAGGTCAGCGATCTCGTTATAGAACTCTGCATACTTATCTTTCTGCTTGGTCTGCCGCATAGCGATCGCCGAACGCGGATGCTGGTTAAGGATACCTGTAATAGCGTAAGGTATCATATAACCCCATTCGATATCGTCAAGCATCGGGATCATGTAATCCTGAATGACCTTAAGAACCGGCTCGATATTGAATTTAGGGTTCTTTAGAAAACCGATAAGCAGCTCCAGGGGACAGTTACCGGCACCTCTGCCGATACCATACAGCGAACCGTCGACCAGGTTACTGTCAAATCTTATTCCCTCGATCGTATTTGCAAATGCCAACTGCTGATTGTTGTGACAGTGCATACCGATACGCTTGCCAGGCAGGTGCTTCTTGAACATTTCCATGAAGTACTGTATCTGCTCGCAGAAGAAATAACCAAAGCTGTCAACAACATAAACCGTCCCGGCCGGCGTTTTTGCGACCTGATCGAGTGCCTCGATAAGATCGTGGTCGTTCTCTCTCGATATCGCCATGATGTTAATGCATGTCTCATATCCGAGATCGTGAACCTTATTCGTCAAAGAGATCGCCTTGTCAATATCTTTTACATAAGTGGCAACGCGGATCATATCGACCGGGCTTTCGTCGACAGGCGCAAACTCCTGCTCGACAACACGGTGAGCATCGACCATGATCGATATCTTTATGTCAGACTCGATACCGTCGATGATCTCGCTGATCTTATCGTCATCGCAATACTTCCACGCTCCATAATCACCCGGAGGTGCGTACTTTCTGCTCGAACGATAGCCAAGCTCTATATAATCGATGCCCGCTTCGGAAAGCGACTTATACACCGAACGAACGAATTCGTCGGTGAAGTGATGATTATTGATCAACCCGCCATCGCGGATCGTACAATCTAAAACTTTAATTTCCTCTCTGTACATTACCATCTCCTGTTTAGAGCTTTGGAGAACCCTGTTCCATCATTTGGTCCAACGTTTTAACAATTATTTCTTGATCAACCTGATGTGCCCATTGCCCGTCCTTGCAAAGAGCTTTTCCAATATCTTCGATCAAAACAAACCTGGGCCACGAGCCCACGGCCTTTTTATCTCGCTTCATTGTATCAATTAAAATGGATTTGTCAAGTCCATTAGGTATCGAAACCGGCAAAGACAGCGATTTAAGCAGGTTTTTAATACGTTTTAGCCGCTTTTCGTCGCCACATCCAACCTCTTGGGCGATTATCTCGGCTGCTACCATCCCGATAGATACCGCCTGGCCGTGCAGAATCTCGAAATTACTGGCAGATTCGACCGCATGTCCGATCGTATGCCCAAAGTTGAGCACCCGCCGCATATTCTGCTCTGTCGGGTCCTGGGCAACGACATTTGCCTTGATCGAGCAATTCTTAAACGCGATCTCTTCGAGGACTTTCAGGTCCCGCTCGCACAGTTTATCGACATTCTTTTCAAGGTACTCGAAGAACCCCGCATCTGCGATAAGAGCATGCTTAACCGTTTCTGCAAGCCCCGCCAGATATTCGGTTTGGTCCATCGTCTTTAACGTCGCGGCATCAATATAAACAGCCGCCGGCATATAGAACGCCCCGAAGGCATTTTTGCTTATCGTAGAATCGACGCCGGTTTTTCCACCGACGCTGGAGTCCGCCTGTGCGACCGTCGTCGTCGGTATCTGAATAACCCTAACGCCCCGCTTAAATATCGCCGCTGCGAATCCTGCCATATCACCTACCGTCCCGCCGCCAAGAGCAACGATAAGTGTGTCCCTCCCGAAGAACGCTTTTTCCATCGCCTCGACGATCTCAACAACGGTTGCGATAGTCTTTGAAACCTCCCCGGCTGGGTCGATCACATAACATGGTACATCATTGCCGCCGAGAAGCGTTTTAAGATGGCCCGCCTTTTCCAGGTTGGCATCTGTAACGATGAACTTACGCAAATCCGGATAGTCGCTTTCGATCTGCGCAAACACCGTACCGAGAGTATCCGATCCGATATAGATCGGATATTCGCCTTGTGCTATTGCCGGAATTTTTACTTTAAGTTCGCTCATAATGGCATCCAGGTATAAGTTAGTTAAAACTAATACGAAATGATAGTATGAATTGGATAAGATTGCAGTTTATCTCGGCCGTTGAGGAACGTAAGCTCGATCAGGAAGGTGAGGCCCGCGATGTCGGCACCGAGTTTCTCCACAAGATGACACGCCGCCGCCATTGTACCGCCGGTCGCAAGCAGGTCGTCAACCATCAAGACCTTATCCCCTGCCTTTACCGCATCGCTGTGTATCTCAAGCGTATCGGTTCCGTATTCCAGGTCGTAGGTCGCCTTTTCTGTTTTCGACGGCAGTTTGCCCGGCTTTCTAATCGGGATAAATCCTGCGCCCAGAGCTTTTGCAACTGCAGAACCGAAGATGAATCCTCTGGCTTCGACAGCCGCTACATAATCGATATTTTGGCCCTTAAAAGCATCCGCCAATGCATCAACCGCAGCGGCAAGAGCGCCGGGATCGGCCAGCAAAGGCGATATATCCTTAAACAGGATGCCCGGTTTGGGGAAATCAGGGATGTCCCTTATGTAGTCAACCAGATTGATCTTTTCGTCTGCCATGGGGGTATATTGACAGAAAACCGACGCAATTGCAAATTAAAAAAGGCTCGTAATTGGGTTTGTTTTTTTTGGCGTTTTTTGGTTATCTCCTTAATTCATTATCATTGCTTGGCTTACGGCGATTTTGTAATTGTTAAATTGGGTTTGTTTTGCATACTTTTGCATTTTGGCTTTGAGCCTTAACACCTATGATTTAATCAATTTCTTACCCCAGCACTTACCCTGTAAGTGCTGGACTGTCGCTTCGCTCCAGCGCGGAGAAGGCGATATTTAGATTTTAAAGAACTGCCTGCTGGCGAGATATGATCCTCCTTCGCACGAGGCTACGGCGGACATGTGTCTCCTTGGTCTGCTGACCTGTCTTGACCGTGCTTGGTCGGACTACATTATACCATGAAATTTCTGGGATTCAAGGAAAAAGTTAGATATTTATCTAACTTTTTTAAAAAAACTTATTTAACCGCCCTCCAGAGGCGGGTCTTACTCCAACCTACGGTTGGATTACGCGGATTTTCGCGGATTTTTTAAAAGATAAAAGCTGATGGTCGAGTTCTTAAATTGCCTATAATACCAATAAGACCCGCGGGGTCTTTTAGTTGCCCGCGGGGTCTTTTAGTTGCCCCCATGCAACCAAAACCACGACAATCATCAATCGAAAGGGGGATGGGGGGAGTTTATAAAATGATTTTGCATGTACAAGTAACCTTGTTCAGTAATGAGTTTGCCATTAACATTGTACATGAAAAAGACGATTGTCTGGTTCAGGCAATTTGTCCAAATCATGAGGGACAATCCTCTCTTCTAAGGGAACCATTAATGACATGTCTAGAAGTTTTGCATGGAATACTTCTGCTCCCTGAATATCAATTGTTTCTAACTTGACCCCCTCAACCCATTCCTGCAAAGTAAAGCCATTTTGAAACTTTTTAAATAATGATTTATGGTCGCAGCAAAGCAAGAACCACCAACTCGAACCACGTATAGGCTTGCGAGTGAATATACGAGCTGCGTCAAATTTTGAACTCATTACATCATCATATGAATCATTTGCGACTACCGCCAAACCCATCTTCAATAAAAGCCGACAAACAGCTAAAGATTCAGTAGGTTCTGCCAATATTCGCAATTGAGTTATTTGACCATCTGTAATCTTTCCATCGATTTCTTCGGTGACGGGGTCTAAACCAAATATCCCAGGAAGTGGACTTCCTTTAAATGTTCCCAGTCTGGTTTCCATTCGAGCAGTTTTTCTCTTTTTAGTAGGGATGCCTAGAAAGAGCCTAAACGGAAGAAAGGGAAAACTGTTTAACGCCGGTCTTTCAACTTTTAACCCGAAATATTGATTACATTTATCGCACTCTATGTTTGGTGGCAGGCAAGCCCATTCCTTGCCCCCTAGTGAGTCAGGTAAAATATGAGCTTTTGCTAAAAAAGTATTAGTTTCTTTCTTACAAAAAATACATTTTGGCATAATTTCACACAAGACTTTAGATTAACAGCTTCTTTCGCCCGATTATCTGAGGCATATTGTTAGGGATTTTCAATTCGTTTGTTAAACATAGATAATTCTGGTAGAGCATGGGCTGCAAGGCAATCTTTATATTCTTCAGATGATATATGTAAGATTTCCACAATGACCGTGAGCATGAAATCTAGCAAATTATCAGAATATGCTAAGCACTGTTTAAACATATGTGATTGATAGACACGATCTGAACCATATGCTATGGGGCAAACTTCTTTTAACCATTTGCCATAAGGGTGTGCTCTTTCACATAAAGTACGCCAAAATTTATTTAAACTCTTCTTTTCATCAGAATCTAGAAACTCTATTGAATCTAAACGATCTGCCATCCCACCAGTAACTTCGGTTGAGATTCCAATTAATAACTCAAAGAGAGATCGCATAAGTATGATTGAGCCTAAGTAATCTGTTGCTCCCAGTAAGTACAATGAACTTTTATAGATTTTGCCAAAGTAACCTGTAAATAAGATTATTTCTTTCATATTCTTAGGCATCTGTGATTTCTTGGATTGATCTCTTAGTGACTTATTGATGAGCGTCTCTGTATACATTGTCAGATAAATAGCATTTGTCAATTTTATAGATGTCATTACATCAGTGCACATCGATTTGATAAATGGATCTACGATTTCGCTATTGATAGTTTTTCTCATTAGCTTCATCGCGAGTCTTTTTCTTATCATATTCTTCATATGCTGTCATTATAGCCGGAAGATGCAGGCTTACAACAGGTTTGTCGTTGGAAAGGGTGCGATCATGCACTGTGTGCAGATAACAAACTAACGGATCAGCGGGTTATGTGCCTTAAGGCACTCCGGAACGAAGAGGCCCGGCAGGCAGGGGGGGGGGTTGAAATTATTTTAAATTGTTACGGTCAACAGCAACCCCGGCCAAAGACTCCGCCAGAGGCGGATAAACTCTGGTTAAACGGTATTGAATGTCACCTGCGGTGATGCCGATTTACGTGGCAATTATTTATTCTTCTTTGCCTGCTTCAACTTTCGTTTTTCCTTTGGACTAAGAGCTGCTTTTTTCTGGGATTCTTTTTTACCTTTATTCTTTTTGCCGCCATCGCCCATGTTGTTCTCCTTTTCTGATTAATAACAATGTTTATATTCTGTATTTACTCGGAATAATTAAAGGGGTCATCCGTGCTTAGAGTTTGCTCTTATGACAGCATCAGTTCGTTAAGCTTAGTCAGGGCGCTTCTCTGTATCTGGCGTATCCTCTCACGTGTCAGCTCCAGCTTGACCCCGATCTGCTTTAGTGTCAGCGGCTCGATGCCGTTTAGGCCGAATCGCAATGTAAGCACCTCAGCCTCGCGCGGCTCGATATCGCTTAACAGCTTAATAGCTTTTTTCAACTCCTCGGCTGTGCCGAGTGCATCTTCCGGCATCGAAATATGATCGTCCTTTATCATATCGCTAAGTCCATGGCCGTCCTCCGTCGAATCGCCCTGGAAGCCGGCGTTTACCGTTGCGACTATCTTCTGAACGGCCCTGGCCTTTTTAAGGGAAAGCTTCAGTTCCTCTGCAACCTCCTCGATCTCAGGATGCCTGCCGAGATTCGACTCGAGCTTTGACGAAGCATACCGCCATTGATTGATAAGTTCGACCATATACGTCGGTATGTGCAACGGCTGAGCATTCATAAGCAGCGAACGTTTGATACTCTGCTTGATCCACCATGATGCGTAAGTGCTAAACCGAACACCGTGTTCCGGATCGAATGAATCAACCGCACGCATTAGCCCAAGGTTGCCCTCTTCGATAACATCGCCAAGCGTCATCGAGCGGGTTGAATATCGTTTGGCAATACTGACAACAAGCCGA
>SDBV01008909.1_pt1 | contig 13433 bp, 26 predicted proteins | sample 2277081 | NCBI WGS metagenome assembly SDBV01 (sample SAMN10402039, study PRJNA504765) | marine sediment metagenome | isolation source: marine sediment core GS10_PC15, 223 cmbsf | place: Arctic Ocean: Southern Knipovich Ridge | collected 2010 | reverse complement strand
AATATCCAGAACCTCAAGTCAATCGTGACTGAGTTGAAGTCCAAAGCCGTAGCCCGTAAGTTTGACGACACCTTCATTTATGGCGATATTACCACCGACCCCAAGTCGTTTAACGGAATCCATGGGTTGGTAGGAGCTACTCAGAGGATTCTTGCCACTACAGGTTCCAGCTACGCTCCGGGTTCAATCCGAAAGCTGAAGCAGCTTACCCGTCTGGTGTTACCCGGTGAAGCGGACTTCCTCATCATGCGCCGAGCTACTCTGGATAACCTGAGCGACTATGCCGAACGGAATAACTCACCAATCAAGTTTGTCAAGGGTGACTTTGGCAAGACTGTCCCGATGTTCAAAGGTATCCCGATACTCACTACTGACTGGATTACTCAGACCGAGAAAATAGCCAGCGGTGTGTATTCGGCCAAGACCGGTGGTGAAACAACCTCAATCTTCGCCGCTAAGTTCGGTGAGGGCGCATTAGTCGGTTGCCAGAACGGTGGAATCAACACGAAAGACCTGGGCGACCTGGAAACTAAGGATGCCACCAGGACACGAATAAAGTGGTATTGCTCCAGCGCATTATTCAGCGAATTAGCTTTGGCTCGTTACAATGGTATCAGTGACGAACCATGGGGGGCATAATGACAGTAAACAATGAACTCGTAAGAATTGGTGACTCCATTATCCACAACGGTCCGGCACGGCTCTGGTTACCAGAGTATATCATGCCAGAGTATGTCAACTCGGAGATTCCATCCGAGAGAGAACTATTCAAGCAGTCCTCTATCCAGAAATATCCTATCGGCGCACAGCTAGCCAAGAACGCTAACCTATGGCGATACTGCCTAGCGGGTGCTGCAATGGGTGCCGAAGGCTTCTTGAAGGGTAATTATACCCAGTGTCCAGGAAAGGCTGGTAACTCTGCTAGTGCTGGCTTTGAAGGTGCATTATATACTGGCGGCGTATCTGAAGGCGATACCAGCTTTAAGATAGCCGACACAGCAGCTGCCAAGAACTTATATGCCGGTGCCATGCTCGTCATTTATGACACTACTAATGGCTTCCAGCAATACCGGGTGCTTGGTAATGATGTTAGCACCGGCGTCTACACTGTCCTCTATATCGCCGCACCGGGATTCAAGAATGATACGACCACTTCCCCCGGTATTACTGTCTATCTTAACCCATATAGGAACATCAGAGCGATGACTGGTGGATATATGTCTGCGTTGGGTTATGGTCGCTTTGACATAACAAGCGCCTATTTCTTCTGGCTGGTAACAGCTGGACCAGTCTCCTGTGTTACTGGTGCATCAACCTGGCCCGGTCAGACTCAATACTATCGTGATGTGTATTCCAACACCGATGGCTCTCTGATTGGCTATACTGCTGGTTATCAGAGGATTGGTTACTTACTTGGCAGAACCGCCACTGACTATGGCGATAATCACATCATGCTAGAGCTGGATAAGGAAGGTGCGATATAATGGGAGATAGACCATTAAGAGACCCAAGATTTCCCGTTGACCACCAGCGAAATGACCCGTCTCTACCAAGGATAAAGGATGTGTCTGAGGATGGTTATAGAGCCACGCCGAAACCTGAACCCAAACTAGACGACTAACCTCAGAGGCAGAAAGTGAACGAATGGGGGAGTGGGCTTAACAACCTGCTCCCCCATAAGAGGGTAAGATGGAAATAACTTTAACGAAAGCTCAATTTGACGAACTGCAAAATCTTATACTGGCAAGTCAAGCTGTCCAAAGTCAAGCCAGCACCACTTCTTTTGATATGCAGCTTAATGGCACCAAAATAGAATACGCTTCTGATGAAGTGAAATTTACTCTTACTGGTTAGGAGTAGCCAAATAGTATCGCTGCTCCAGAAGAAATAAAGGAGAGTGGCAAGATGTTACCTTATGTATTCACAGAGGAAGTCTGGAATCTCAAAGCCGTAACTGATACCAAAAAACTCAAGGGTGAGTTTGAACGCTGTAAAATTGTAGTGGTAGAGATTACCACAGTAGATTTCACCGGTACCATTGACCTTCAAGGAAAAGTCCACGAACTAAATGCTTTCTCCAATGTTCCCTATATTCGCCAAGACCAAGCTACAGTTCAGACTCCATCAGTTTCTCAAATCACTCCATCTACTGACACCGCAGTTTACCGCTATGTAATCCTTGGTTATTGGCGCAGACTCCAAATTGTTATGACTCGCTCTAACGGGTCAATTACCTGCGGTGTAGCCGGTTCATCCCATGGTCAATTATTCCCACGGATTATTGTTAATACGGCATAAGGAGCATAGCGTGGGTTTACCATATGTAATTTCGGAAGAAGTTTGGAATGCTCAAGTAGTAACTAACACCAAAGAGCTACTAGGTGAATTTGAGCGTTGCCAAGTAGTTATAATAGAGATTACTACTACTGGCTTCTCTGGCACTATTGATATCCAAGGTAAGGTGCAGGAGCTATCAGCTTACTCTAACATTCCATATATTAGGCAAGACCAAGCCGCACTTCAAGTTCCAGCAGTAGACCAGTTAAGCTATGATACCGATACTGGAGTATACCGTTATGCTGTTCTTGGATATTGGCGTAGAATTAAGATTGTTATGACTCGTAGTGCCGGTTCAATTACTTGTGGTGCAGCTGGCTCATCTAATGCAATAAACTTTATTGTTACTGACCCGCAGATTGCCACAATAGAGGAAGCCACTTTTATAGTCCAGAATCATAATCATAATCACGAAAAATGGATGGGTGTGGCAGCTTCGCCTAGTGGAGAAACTCATAAAGCTGATAGACTTGGACCAGGTATAGCTGCATTCGCTTTACTATCCGATAATGATGCTTATGGTAGCTGGGTACAAATTCTGGGCAGTTCAGATACGCCTATCCAAGCTGGTAAGACGCAAATGGATGCCCACAGAGTTTTAGTGACTACTACAAATAGCACAGAAGCATTCGTGGTTCAGTTTGCTTTTGGAGAATCAGCAGGTTTGGCAGCTCTTATTGCAGCGGAAGATATGACTGAATTTGCATATATATCAGCCACAAATAATGCTGATTCTGGTATTTCAGAAATTAGGACAAAGCGCATAGCATCGGGGACAAAAATTTGGGCGAGAGCTATTTGTATTGGGCAAACTGCCAAGACAATAAACTTATATATCGGTGTCCATGAATATGAGAGGTAATAATGGCTGATGGCATAAAACATGAAAAAGTAAGTACAATAGCAGATGGTGATGATGAAACTTTAATCCGCCCATCTGATTGGAATAAAGTCCATGAAGTAGATACTAGATTACCAGTTCCAGAACTTAGACTTATTCCAAAGGCATCTTCATCTGGTCCAGAAGGAACTATGTTTTATGATTCAGTGGATAAATGCGTCTATGTAGGAGTGGAAGTATGAAAGCGTTTACAATTTGGTTGAAACAGCCTGGCGTTACTCTATTTATTGGGGGGAGTCCAGAGAAGGGAGAAGCTCCAGTAATAACAGCAACGCTGGAGAATCCACAGGTTATTGTTGACCCAGAGAAGAATACCATTACTATTGTTGAGAACAAGTAAGGAGTGGTTATGAAGAAAAAAACAGAAGAAGTGGAGCAAGACTCATTTGGAAAGGAGTTGCGGCACTACTATTGTCACTTGTGCGATATGCACCACGATAAAGGCTCTGCTATGTGGATTGAGCACCATCCTAAATTACGAAAACAGCGTGGTATAGAAAAACCAGTAGAGGAAGAAAGTGGAACAGAAAAAACCGACAATACGGGAAGTTACTGAACTACCAGAAGTTGCCATCTTAGATGAGCTTATCCTTAATAAGACTGATGGCTGCTTCTATCTTGGGGTAGAAGATGGTAAAAAGACTAAAAAGGGGGTAAGGAAACATGGTAGTAATTTGGAAAAAACTGGCGTTTGAAGATGATGTTATGCTCAACTCTGTGGCAGATGCCAACGCTATGTTGTATTCTGTCTCAGACAACACTCCAGCAGCATTGGCTATGGCTGCTTCTAGGATACCAGCTAGATTAGCTGCTGGTAATATCGTAGCCGCTACAAAAGCGGAGATACTAACCCTGCTCAATGTAGCTGATGGAGCAGATGTAACTGGTAGTAATGCTCCACAAGCTCATAAAGATTTACATGACCCAGAAGATGGTAGTGATCCACTAGATACTGCTGCCCCTGAAGCACTATTGGAAGTACAAGCTGCTGCTGTGGGTGTTTCCCACTCTTTTGCTAGGGCAGACCATGACCATGCAATAGTCCATGACATAACCGATAACTCTCTGGTGACTGTTGATGGTACTCCAGCTGACACTGAGATTGCTGTCTGGAATGCTGGTGGTGTAGATGGCGAGACACCTGCCGAAGTAGCTGCACGAATGGCACTTGATGATATTGGTGTACCAGATGCCGGTGTAGACTTTGACCTACAAGAAGCCATTGACCTTGTGGTATTTACTGTTGCAAATGAAGCTGCCAGGGATGCTCTTAGTGCGGCAGCTACAGCAGTTGGTATGTTATGCTTTGCTACTGGTGAGCTGTCAATATCCATTTGCACAGAATCTTCTATATAAAGGAAAGAAATTATGGCAATGACCAAACAGGAACAGGCGTTACTGGAACAGCTTGATGGTGCTTACACAGCCAAACGCCGTGCTGAAATGATTACACTCCAGAATAAGCTAGTCAAGGAGATAGCCAAGTGTAGATTGCCTAGCCAAGATGTGCTTATGGTTCTTATCATCTTATCACGGCAGATAGAGACAGCCTATATGGGTAGATTAGCTCCTAAGAAACCAGAGAAGGAACCGGAGAAGGAAAAATAGTGGCAGTAGTCTGGAAAAGATTAGCTTTTGTGGACGATGTAATCCTCAAAACACTTCTTACTACCAGAGGGGATATAATTAGGCGTAATGCCACTATTCCTGAGAGACTTGCCAAAGGCAGTAGCGGTGATGTACTTACTATGGGAGCTAATGACCCAGGATGGTCTGCTCCTGCTGGAGGCGGTGCTTCCTTAACTGTGATTGCTGGAGTAGGAACTGAGGTATATAATAGCACTTCTCCTACAAGTTGGACAGATTTGGTTTTGTCAGGAACTATAGGGGCACAGGCTACTTTGGTGATGTTAAAAATCTTTTCTGGTGCTGCTGCCTACAGGGTTTGTGTAAAACAGAATGGAGATACTGATGAAATGTATCAACAAGGGGATGGCTATACAAATGCCCAGCGTAGTGATGTGGGAGGCCATGGTTATTTTTGGGTTCATACAGACGCAAATGGTATTATTGAGTGGAGAACTCAATCTGCAACAAATATGACTGTAGATGTAGTAGCCTATATTAAGTGAGGATAGAATGGCTGAGAAACAGGTAATAGCACCATTTATAACAGCCCATAAAGAATTGGAAAGGCAGTATTATAAGTACAGGCTTATCTCCAAAGAGGAGTTTGACTTACTTCACGGTCAGAACTGGGATACTCTAGGTGCTGAACTGATAGCCAAAGGGTACAGAACTATACCTGAACCAGAAATAGATTTAGTTGCCAAAATAGCTGGATTAGAACGGCGTCTACTTGATTTGGAGAATAAATGATAACTACAGCTTTCCAATACAATGCTTTCCAGCAAACAGCCTTTCAAATAGTGGGTCAGCTTGATAGACCAGATATGGTAAGGTTGCCAAGTCAATTTATTGGGAGAGTCCCAGTTGGCTCACTAAGAGTGATAAATGTCAAACCAGTAAAGAATAGGAGAGTAGAATAATGGCTACTTTAATGTCGGTGATGCTAACGCTTCTTGGGTCAGATTTAGATGATGGCTGGATTGGAACTACCACAGCTCAGGGTGCCGCTGATAAACTAGACCTTATTGATGATGCGCTTTATGAGAAGGTAGCAGATTGGGTTAGTGATGGAATGCTTGTTTATCTTCCTGATGGACCCAGTGGTGCAGGCTCTGCTGAAACTAGAGTAGTGGACTCTTTAGCTACCAATACCTTAGATGTAAAAACGGCATTTAGTGTGCGAGTTGCTAGTGGTGTATCTTATGAAGTCCATAGACTATTTACACGCTCTCAGAAATTAGTAGCTCTCAGAAATGCGGCGACTTTAATCTGTCCGGGAGTTCATGCCGTAGTTCGAGATATGGATACTGTATTAACCACTGTCAATAAATATGAGTTTAATATAAGCTCATTATCAATATACCAGAATCGCCCTCATCAAATCCTGCTTGCCCAGCAGATTATTCAGGATATATGGGTAAAGAGTACGGCTTATGTAGTGGGTGATTATGTCCGTCCAACAAGTTTGTCCACCTTTACCGGTCTAACCTATAAATGCACAACGGCAGGCACATCTGATACTACCGAGCCAACCTGGCCTACCGATGCAGACGATACAGTTGCGGATGGTGGAGCAACTTGGACTGCTCAGGAAGCTTTAGATTACTCTAACTATCCAATGCTACCTCTGCACGATTGGGATGTAACTCCTGATGGTAAGCTATTCTTTAATTATAGCTATGATGCTGGCTATAAGATAATGATAGTGGGCATCAAACCGTTAGCCTTTACTGGCTCCGGAGCAACAGAGACAATAGCTCTGGATAGCCCATTCATTTTGATTCTATCAGCACAAGCCGCACAGTATTTATGGAAACAGAGAGCTGGTAGTGCTGGAACCCAGAATATAGAGCGGGCTACACAACAGGCTCAGGCTTGGATGCAAGAACTGACTATCCGACAAGCTAAGTATTGGATGAAACCACCTGACGGCACAATAATAACTGGACCAGGATTAACAGTTTAATGAGTGTTATAATAGTAGTTCCAAAGCGTAAGATGCTTCCACTTCAGGAAGATACGGTTCAGCCAATACCGATGAGTATGCCATCCTCAGTGGTGCTTCCACCCCATAACCTTTCTAATCTACTAATTGATACTAATAAGGAATGGGCAGGTTTCTCCATCGAGGGTCTTGGAGCACCCAGTGATAATGAAGGTGCAGCCCGTAAGATTGATTTGGATACTGCTATTGAATTCACTATAAATGGTGGTGGAGCAGAGATTACTACTGGTATACACGGTGATGTGCGACTCCCATTTGCAGGTACTATTATCAGTGCAGCTTTATCAGCCTCAAAAGAATCTGGAAGTATTGTAATTGATATATGGAAGGATACTACTGCGAACTATCCACCCACTGTAGCTAACACCATTACAGCTAGTGCTAAACCAACTCTTAGTTCTGCACGAATCTCACTCGATGCTGTTCTTACTGGTTGGACTAAAACCTTTGCTATTGGAGACTACTTGATGTTTAATGTGGATAGTGTTACTACTCTTACCATAGTAACTTTGACTCTCATAGTGAGGCGAACTTAATGCCAACTCAGATATTAAGACCCAATGCACCAGGCTACGAGACAAATATACCCATACAATTTCCAAACTCTGGTGCGCATTGGGATAAAGTGGATGATGTGTCTCCAGATGAGGATACCACTTATGTTGACAGTTATTCTACTGGCGGCTTTTCTACTGACAATGACTTATACAATTTGGAGAATTTCGTAGGTAGTGGAAACATAACCAATGTCCGAGTTTATGTTAGGTGGCGGTCATTTGGCGGCGATGCGTTCTTATCTGCTGGTATTTTACTTAGGAATGCCGGCGTTACAAATCTATGGAATTTCTTTGGTATAAGCTCTAGTTATGAGGATGATTATAGAGACTGGGCTACAAATCCTCAGACTGGTAATCCTTGGTCAGTAGCAGATATAAATGCACTCCAAGCAGGAATAAGACTCCGAAATTTAGGAGTGTTCAAGTGGAGCAGATGCACTCAGGTTTATATTGAGGTTACTTATACTTTGGGTCATAGCCAAGCCCATATAATTTAATAAAGGAGCGATATGTTTGAATTTTTACAGTGGGTTGGAGCAGTAGGTGGAATAGGTGCCGTCTTTGCTATACTTATGTTTCTCGTCTATCGCCAGACCATTAAACAGATGCGTGATGATAGGAAGTACTGGGAAGAACGCTTATCCAAGATAGTTGACAAGTATGACGATACTGCTTCCAAAAGCACTACGGTTCTAACCGAATTGATAGTTTACCTTAGAGCAAAGAATGGAGGTAGAAAGAGATAATGTCAGATATATCTTTATTGATTGGCTCAACTACTAAGTTGTTTGACCTAGCCACAGAGGAAGGGCAAAAACTATTCTCCACAAGAGAAGAACCAATAATTCCACCCCGTGCTTTATTTGATGTACCATCTTATGGTGATTTGCCTCCAGAGAAAATCCTCGCTTTTGTGCAGAATAACTGGCGAGGCGGTATGGGTCAGAAAGACCGTTTTAATATTATGGATATGTTCGCTGAAGGGCGGAGCATTGATACTAGAGAGCCAAATCAAGTAATACTGGGACCAAAAATCAATACGAGTGGAGCTATAGCTGCCACTATCGTCTTTACCGATTTCTTCGAAGGTAGAGAGTATGCTGCCAGTACCAGATATGTCTATAAATTAGATGCTGATAAGGCAGGTTGGACAGAGGTATTAGATGTTGGTGCTGGCGATACTGTAGAATGTATTGGTCATTATGATGGCTATATCTATGTTGGTCTAACTACTGGCAAGTATTATTATAGTGATACTGGAGAGAACGCTGCTTGGACTCAATCTAATCTTGACGATGCCGTCATGCACGAAATTGTAGTGGCTCCGTCATTTACCGCTACCAAAGATGTTCTAGTCCTAGCTAAAAGACCAAATGAAATTCGTACTGCAATCGCTCCGAAGAATGGTGAGGCTGGTTGGACTGACCCACCTTACTATGTTGGCGATGAAAATTCTGATATTACCAGTGTATTCGTTCTGAATGGCACTCTATTCATTGGCAAACAAGATGGGCTTTATGCGCTGCCAACTGATGGTCGCCCAGTAGTAGTCATAGATTACAGGCAACAAAAGAAAAGCACCAACTTTAAGTATCAAACTAATTGGCAAGGTATATCTTATAGCTCTGCTGCTGGAGATATTCTCGAAATTATAGGCGGCTCCGGTTCAATGTTCTCCATTGACTATATGGGACCGCTATCACGCTCTCCAGAACTAGCTACAATCGGTACAATACAAGGCATTACCAGTGATGATAAGAATATCTATGCCGTATTCTTAATTGGCTCTAACTATGTTATCTATGCTGGACGAGAGCGGCGTGATGATAAACAAGGATTGCGTTGGGAGTGGACTCCATATATTCATCTGGGCACAAATGTCTGTGGAGCTATCAAGGTTATGCAACGGAGCGGAGAGAGTCCTTTACTGTGGTTTGCTTATGGTACTAACATAGCATATGCTATCTTGGCTAAAGCTCCGAACTATCCTCTTGGAGATACTGCTTACCGCTTCTGCGCCGAAGGGTATCTAATTACCACTTTCTTTGATGCTGGCTATGATACATGGCAAAAGATATTCTATCAGCTTTGGAGTATAGCTGAAAATCTAACTGCTGGCATTACGATTGATGTTCATTACTGGAAAGATACTGATAGTAGCTGGACTGTATTGACTACTATTACTGCTAATGGAGTACAATCAGTTGACCTTACCAGTCTAAGCTGTAAGAAAGTCCGGCTAAAGTTTACGCTCAAATCTGGTACCAATACAGTTACTCCAATACTCCGAGAATTTATCTATCGTGGAGTTCTACAGCCAGAGATAACAAAGACATTGGACTTCACTGTCATACTTGGGCAGTCAAGTTCACGGAAGCCATCCAGCGATTTAGCGTTTCTTGAGGGTGGGCGAGTTGCAACTGCTCCAATCACTTTGAAAGATTTGAGGTTTGGTACTACCAAGCAGATTACATTCCTACCAAACTCACCTATAGAAATCGAAGCCATTGATGAAGCCTCAAAGCAGCCATCTTATCGAGCTAGGATTCTGGCTCAACAGTTGAACTGGACTTCTCCGTAATCAACTGCACTTCCGTAATTAACTCTAAGTCCCGCAATGATTTGATAGTCTGTTCTTCCAAATACTGTGCTGACTGAGACATGGTAAATTTATATTGTTCCAATCCTGCTTTATGGTAACTAATTAGCTTTGCTAACTTGGCGAGCCGTTCCTGTTTTTCTTTATCATCCATATCTCCATTCTCCTATTCTGACCCAGCTCCATTTCCTACCATCCGCACTGGGATTAAGATGAGGCATTTTTGCCCTCTGCCTATACTAGAGGCTAATTCGTGCCTGTAAACGCTCAGAATCGCATCCTAGTGCGTGCTTTTCTCAGCCTCTTGACCTGTCCGTCCGACTTTAATGCTCCGCTTCTGTACTTCTCTATCAAAGCATCTGGAGCATCGTGGTGTTATGTAGTCCAATTCTCCTTTATAGCTTCGCTGGTATAATGGAAAAGCTATAGTAACATTGGGTTTATCAGGGTCAACATTTTCCCATTCATAGAACCCTGTACCAGTCTTGCATTTGGGACATATTGTTGCTTTCATCCATTGATAATCTCAGTTATACCAGCCATTTTTATTACTTGTGAGCATTTGATACAAGATGGAATACCTGTATTGCTCCACAGATATAGTATAGCTCCGTCTAGTGGTACACCGAATCTAGCCGCTTGCACTACGGCATTAGTTTCTGCATGGATAGTTCTCTCACAATGATTGTTTACCATTAAACAGCCAATATCAATGCAATGTAGTTCACCAGGTAAAGAACCATTATATCCAGTAGATAATATCCGATTATCCCTGACTATAACTGCTCCTACTGATGCTCTTGGACAGGTAGCCCTGGATGCCACTTCCTTAGCGATACTTAGAAAATACTGATTCCAGCCTGGTCGTTCCATTTTATCCCTCCGTCATTTTACTTCTTGCAAGTCTCCCCAGCTTAGTCCCACACTTAGTTTCATCGGGGTAGCAAACGGAGCCAATCCTTCAAATAAACTAGCTGGAGGACTAGCGCCATCATAAACTATTTCATCATGCACTTGGATTCGTAAGTCGTATTTGGATGCTTTAGCCATCATCTTTTTAATTATCTCAACGGCAGTTCCTTGTACTGGCATATTAAATAGCTCCCGTATAACTGCTTCTCTTGAGCGTGGACTTTGCATCCTTACTGGGTCTGCTCTACGAACTCTACCATATAAAGTAGTTACATAACCATGTCTGGTAATCTGCTCTCTTTGGGACTGAATATAATCTCTAATGCCAGTGTAAGTTTGGAAATACCTAGTGCGGAAGTCAGTAGCTTCTGGTAGAGTAATTACAATTCCTTCTTTCTTGGCGTTCTCGACAATGGTTTCTTCCTCACCAAGATATGTTATGGCAAAGTTGAGAGTTTTAGCCAATTTTCGAGCAATTACTGGGTCAGCTACATTGCCTGTAATACCCATTCTGTCCATAGTAGCTCGATGAATGTCCTCTCCATCTGTAAATGCTTGCATCATTACTTTGTCTTGAGCCATATATGCTATCGCTCGTAGTTCTATTTGGCGTGCATCCCATGCCCAGAATAAATCATCCGCTAAGAACACACCCCTGAATAAATGTGGTATGTTCTGCATATTGATAGGGTCAGAACTGGATAACCTTCCAGTAACTACCCTTGTATTATTATATGTGGTATAAGCTCTATCTAATCCTAGTAATGGCTTGGCATAGGTACTGAGCATTTTGGCTTTCTCTCGGTAAATCAATATGCTTTGGGCAAGTGGGTCGTCAATACCTTGTAAAGCTTTTTCATTTACCTTTAGCTGTTTACGACCTTTGGTATATGGTAGTCTCCAACCTCTTTGAGCCAAAGCTACACCAACCTGCTGATTAGAATTTGGGTCGCAACCTTTAGTTTGGATTAACTGCCGTAAATAGGTAACTTGCTCGTCCAGTTCACCATAAAATTCATTGACGCTTGTTTTATTCAGAGGCACTCCCATGTGCTCCATATGTCTAAGACAATGGACTATATTACGGTCAATATTGTACGATTCAACTACCTTTGGAACTAGAGTAAACCAGCACCATAAAGTTAGACTTGCATCCACACAACACTTCTGTAATACAAAGTTTGGGTCTAAGTCGAGTGTGGTTGAGTTCTTTGGGAATACAAAATCAAAGAATTTATCCGCTACTTTGTTACCCAAAAAAGCTCCGAGATTGTATAGTTTCTGTGGCATATTGAGTGTGTATGCCAGAATCATTGAATCTTCAAAGTTGGTTTCATCAATACCAAACGGCTCTAGCACATCGAAGTCGAATTTGGAGTTATGGAATACTTTAATTATCGCTGGATTGCGCAGGATACTGAGAGCTATATGTAAGTATGGACTATTCTCTGCGAACCATACAGCATAATATGGACTAGGTGCAATTGCGAGTCCAACTATACGCTTATCTTCCAGCGATATAGTCTCAGTATCTACGGCGACTATTCGAGCAGTTGTTAGTTCTTGGAGTACCTGCTCTCTAGTTAGAGTGCCAACATTACCATAAACTATTACACTATCAGCCACTACATTTCTCTAAGTCTTTTATATCTTGTGGTTCATATCTCATTCCACACATAGAACACACATAATAGTCATAGATACCAGGTAGACACAGACTAAACTTTAATTTTTGCTCCCATTGCCGTTTAACTACTTTGTTTCCACAGTATGTGCAAGCTTTATCCTCCATTTTTCTTCCTCAAGATGTTAGCTATGACACTGTTTGGGTCAAATGGTTTTGGTGCTGTCTCTACTTCTAACGCTTTATCCGCTAGTTCATCTTCCAACTGTTGTATTTCTTCATCTTCGTTAATCTCTGGCGGATTAGGTTCAGCGCCATTATTCACATTCTCTGTCTCATCTCCAGGTTGACTTGCTGGTACCTTCTTTGCTTTGTTGGTTAGTTCATTATCGGCTTGTATTGCCTGCTTCCGTGTTTTAGCCAACCTTTTCTTTTGTGCCTTCTTCTTTCCTGCCATTTTTATCTATACCTCCAAAATATTTTTCTTCACAATCAGGACAAATACCGTCAGTTACCAGCGTATCATATTTGCCTCCATAGGGTGGCTTCTCACCTGTTTTTCCACCGTACCAAGCACATCTAATAATCATTTTGTAAGTTCCTTCTTGAGTTGGTCGGCATATTCAAAGCACTCTGACCTAAGAGAATGGGTAATATCCCCCAGTTGTATGGTTGTGTCGTTCTTCTTCCATTGAAGATACGCTTCTGCCACCTTCTCCCTATCCCATTCCACCTTAAAAGTTATCTTGCCTGTGCCTTTACAGATGGGGCAATCAGCGCTTGGTAGTGAGTCTGAGAAGGGGGTATCCACAGGTATAGTACCATCACCATCACACTTAGGGCATTTAGTCCAGACCCGCTCATAACCC
>SDBV01008908.1_pt1 | contig 13433 bp, 16 predicted proteins | sample 2277081 | NCBI WGS metagenome assembly SDBV01 (sample SAMN10402039, study PRJNA504765) | marine sediment metagenome | isolation source: marine sediment core GS10_PC15, 223 cmbsf | place: Arctic Ocean: Southern Knipovich Ridge | collected 2010 | reverse complement strand
CGCGCCTTACCGGCGTTGCCCCGCTTTTTAGTTTCATAGCCTAGAGCCTTAGAGCCGCTTGCAGCGGCTTTTGTTGTTTAAGGAGTATGACATGGCAGGAAATGAAGCAAGAACCTTTTTTGAAGGCGCGTTGCGTTGGGCACAGGGCAGTGGCACAGGTGGCGGGCCGGGTGGCTGGGCCACGGCCAGCGCGGCCCAAACTGCGCTGATTGGCTTCGTGCAGGTAGGTGTCAATCTGACCAGCGCCCGAAATGTGATTGTCATTAAAGACCGTGGCATTCCCAATCATCAAAAAATCATCGGGCGTGAGGCCATCGACTTCGAGGTGGAATACCTTCAGGTCGTCAGCGCCAATATGGCGAACCCGGCCACAGCATCGGGAGCATCAGTGCCCGCCGTTCACTTTGAACTGCGCTACGATGTGGCCGAGCTACCCGACCCGACGGCCCAGTACATCAACCTCACCCACGCGGTGATGATTGACAGGCGCTTTACGGATGCCGAGGAAGGCAACACCTTCCGCGAGACGTGGCGCGCCATGTTTATGACCGGGCCAACCGCGTCAGGTTACATCGCCTAGATGTCCGAGGTCTTCGTATGGCCTGAAGGCAGCGCCTATATCTACACCGGCGCTGGCGCGCAGTCGGCGTTAGCCAGTTACGCACAGGACGTGCAATTGACCCTATCGCGCACCTGGCACAAGTACCGCCCGCCGCGCGCGACCACGTATACCAAATATGTCATTGCTCAGGAGGCGCGCCTGACGATTGGGCAATTGTACTCGCAAAAGGAACTCCTTTTCATGTTTGAAAGCGCCACCGGCGGGATGCACGTCCACCTGAAGCACTTGATAGGCAGTGTCGGGACTACGGCTGGCTTCAGGTTATACAGTGGAGAGTTTAACGTCTTGAGCTTTAATGGACGTTCTGATAGCCCGTTTTCGGTGTCGGTAGAAGGCACGTTCAATCATTGGAGTGTGTACTAAGTGTTTAAGCTAGTCAGGGTCGTCTTAACCGCCTCGACACGCCGTTTCTCCTCCGGCATGCGTAGGGCAAGCCGTTCGTTCGGGAGCTTTCATAACGTCGTAACAACAGGCGTGGCCGCTGCGGCCACAGCAATAACCGGTCTGTCTTCTGCCTTCTTTTTCCTGACCCAATCTATCGGTACGGCGCTCAACATTGCGAAGGGTTTCTTCGATACCCTGCTAGGTGGTGCAATCAGGGCCGAAAGCATGGGTGTGGCCTTAGAGGTCATCACCGAAGATGCTGGGCAAGCCGCCGAAATGATTGCTTTTATGCGTGAGGAGGCCAGCCGCACGGGTAACGATTTCGATGGTTTGGCCCAATCCGGCCAGCAGTTGGCCGTGGCCTTACGCGGTGCGAACGGCGAGGTGGATACCGACCTCTGGAAGGAATTGGTCAAGCAGGTCGAGGCATTCCAGGCGTTGCGACCTGACGTGCCGGTCTCATTATGGGGCCAGGCTATCTCGGCTTTTATGGCTGGCGACCCCTCTACCCTGACCCGTTTGTTAGATGTAAATGTACGCCAGCTAGGCCAGTTGAGCGACGAGGCGCGTGGTTTCCTCGACGCGGCCAGTGGAGCCAGCGAACAACAACTTGGGCAAGTTACCCGTCTGGGCGGCAGTGTTCAAGCCCAGGCCGGGGATGCCATGCAAGCCCTGTCAGAAGTCGCGGAAGCCGTAGGTGCTACCGATGAACTGGTGGACCGCATCGCGGAGACCACCGGTGGCAAGCTGGCGCAATCACAAGAAGAACTCAAAGACACCTTGCGCGATATTGGCGCGCAACTGTTGCCGGACGTAAACAAAGTTTTAGGCCAATTCCTCGAATTGATACGTAGTGACGAGTTCGAGGAATTTGCAGATGTGTTTGGGCAAACGCTGGCAAAGGGCCTGGGTGAATTTGTAGATCTCATCAGCCAGTTAGACCCGGAGAAGGTAGAGGCGTTTTTCTCTGCAATCGCAGAGGCATTGGAGAGTATAGATTTCAATGCAATTGCCAATGCTTTCGGCCAAATTGGGCGCACGCTGGAGCAGGTGAATCGCTTTCTGCCAGACCCGCAGACGGGCAAGACTCCGGTTGTCGAAGAAGCAATGGAGAATCTTAATAGCACTGAATTGCCCGAAGGGCTGGCAAGCACCGGCGTACAAGGTTTCTTAAATAAGGCCGGGGCGAACCTGTTTCCGAATTTCGGCGCTGGCACGGCCACGGAAGGCGTTGGCGGCGCTCTAAATCAAGCGGGGGGCGCTTTGTTTCCTAATCAACAGGTCGAAGTCACCGTCACCGTTGATGAGGAAGGGCAGTTGAACGTGAAGAAGGTGGCCCAGCGTGAAGGGAAACGAGCCGCCGAGGGCGAGTTGAATACCTTTGTAGGAGGCTTGATAAAAGACTGATGGGTAATTTTGAGTTACAGGGGTCGTTTACGGCTACACCTGACCCGGACTTCCAGAGCTTCGGGACGCCGGTACGTGGTTTCTTTGGCAATGGCAAGCCCGTTCGGCAGGGGTGGGAAAGTGGCGTCCTAAAATTTCCACCGTTGGCGAGCGGGGCCTTTAATGAGTTGAGCCAGAGCTATCACGCCAACAAGAACGCAGCACAGGCGGGCAAGATTCCGCGTGTATCGGGCTATGGCTACCGGACGGTGACAGCTTATTGGCACGAACCTTTACCGACGGGCTGGGATGGGGAGTGGGCACACGGCGTACAGATGTTACTTACTAAGATAATCGGGACCTGATATGGGTTTGACGGCAGGACAGCTAACGAATCTAAAGAACGCAGACCAACGCTTTACGGCGCATGTGGCGCTCTTTCCTGTCTACATACCCACGGTAGCCATGTCGGTGCTAGGCGACGGCGCTTTGAACCTGGCCCCCAATCCGATTCCGAGAGTGACGCCCCGCCATGTCGTGATAGACCACAGCGAGACAGTTGTGCTTGACGCCACAGCCAGCTATAGCAGGGGTGGCAGCCTGCCTGCTTTCTCCTGGGCAAATACGGACGGCAACGGCACTCTGGTTAACAACGGGGACGGTACGGCGGACTACACCGCCCCGGCATCAGGTACAACCGACAATCTGATAACCTTGACCGTCAATGACGATAACGGCAGCAAGGCCACCCAGATATACGTTCAATACCCAAAAGGTGCATATGATGAAATTGTAGCGGAGATCGCCAGTATTAACGCCAGCGTCGGGCAACACGGCTGGAAAATGACCTTGCGGGCGCGTGGTGAAACCTCGGAGTTCGCAATTGGCAAGAGTGTGTTGCTACACGTTGAAGATACCTGGGCGGGCACGACGGCCACCTTCGGGGGCGATGCCAAGTATTCAGAAGGGCAATTCTTTGGCTACATCAGTGAGATGGAATACTTTGAGGACGGCACGGGCGAGTATTGGTTGGGTGTAGAGGTATCAAGCCCGTGGTGGATTCTTGAGAATACTTCGATGGGTGAGACGTATTGGGGCCGGGTGACGGCTCCCGGTAGGCGTTACATTTCCGACTTTGCGCCTGTCGATGCTATCTGGCACATGGTCAACGACATAACCGACTTTACCAGCAGGCACGATTGCGAACTGTGGTTCGATAATAATTCCATCGATGATTTTATTATAGACGAAAGCGATATGGCAACTATTATTGCCGACGTCATGGGCCGCACGCTGGCAGTGGCCTTCTGTGATAGATACGGGACGCTCAAGTGCGTGCCTGACCCCGACGTGCGGGCGGGTGAACATTGGGGTGCACCCGCCCCGATATTCGATGCTGCCGGGGCCGGGGCGCTCAACGATGATTTGGTAGGTGATTACAGCATCAAGCTCCAACTCAGCCAGCGCACGCGCAAGCTGACGCTGGAAGGGGTGGACAATTCCAAGTTGGGCATATGGGCAAGCAATGACGCTTTCACAGGTTTTGGCGACAAGAAAACTATTCGCGGACTTATATGCGACTCGCCTCTCACTCTGGCACATTGGGCCGGTGCGAAGCGGGCGCAGATGAACCGCCTATGGCAAGTACAGGTTGACACATTCCTGAATCATACCGTCGATTTGTTGTCATTTGTGGACGTGAATTTTACGGCGGTCTCTCAAGGGTCCCCGGCGGCCACGGCCAGCGGCCTGACGTGGGTGGAGAGTATTACCTACCGACCCAATATATTTGACGGCGGCTGGTTTGGGACGTGGGCATTGAACAAACAAACGATAGGCGACGTTAATGGCGTGACCGCTTTCGGTGGTTCAGGTCTCTTTCAACCCCCAACGGTGCCCACGGTTCCAGCTTCCAATCCAGGCTACGATGGCGACACGGGCGGCTGGACGGCTAACTCCGGTGGACGTACCTTAGTCGGCACATTCACAGTATGGGGTACAGCCGAGACCGGCGTTACGGCCCCGTTTGCGTTGGTAGATGGCACCTTCTATGAAATGGAGGCTGACGGGATTATTCCATTTTCCTTAGTCAGTCATGACCCGTGGACCGCCGACCCGATGCACCTTTGGAGGGATGATGGCCGGGGGGTGGTAGCCAGACGCAACATTTTATCGAATCAGCCCATCGTCTCGGCAGCGTGGCGAAGCGGTAATGCATACGGATTTAAGTTTGTAGCAGGCGGAACAGCGGTAGCAGGGCTTTTTTTCGATGAGCCTGGCGGTTATTTTAACAATGGAGGAACATTTGTCGTTACGCTGTATTCACTCTCTTAGAGAATATTATGACACTTGAAGACTCAAAAACAAGCGAGGCGCTGGCAGAAATTGTAAGGGCGCATATTGACAAGCGGGCGGGAGAGTTCATGCCCGCCCCGGTGGAGCTGGTGGTTAAGGAGGGCAGCCAGCAGTTCGAGACGGGCTATGTATGGTGTACGCGCGGGGGCACGACGACGGTTCGTTGTATGGTTCCCGGCAACTTCAATCTAACGGGTGCAACGGGCGGCGTAGAGCATATTATTCTAGCCTTGCCGCGCAACGCGGACGAGCCTGCTGGTGATTACATCGCAATCGGTGTGGTTTGGAACGGGGTGAGCGCCAGCCGCATACCGCCTATCGTGGCCGATTCGATAGAAGACTCAAGCGGCAATGATTTGACAGACCACGGCAGCTTGAGTGGACTGTCCGATGACGACCACTCCCAATACCATACTGATGCACGGGGGGATGCGCGCTACTTCACAGAATCAGAACATCTGAATTCGTCGGCGGGCGCTGGCGATTCTGGCAAGCCAGTCAAGCTGGACGCGGGCGGCCATATTGACGCGACTATGATAAATGACGCCGACGTTGACCACGGCACGACGGGTGGGCTGGGCGACGATGACCATACTCAGTACCCCCTATTGGCTGGTCGGTCAGGGGGACAGACGCTTATCGGCAGCACGGATAGCGGTGAGGATCTGACGCTCCAATCCACCGCCCACGCCACCAAAGGGGCTATCGTCTTAGACGATGCTATTAAACTGAAAGCATCGACCATCCTGACACTTTCTACGGGAGCCGTCACGGCTGTTGGGCCCTATCATATCATGGCGGCGGAATCGGGCACAACTGACGACCTGGATACCATCACACCGTCAGATGATAGGACGTTGCTCGTGATTCAGGCCGATGTTGGCGATACGATTACTGTCAAAGATGGGACCGGGAATATCCAACTGAACGGCGGCGCGGATTTCTCCCTGACGGGTGATGCTACCTTGCTGCTGTTCTACGATGGCACCAACTGGGCGGATTTGGGAGCGGGCGGTGGCGGCGCAGGCGCAATATCAACCACACAACAGACTATATACACGCGGGTCGAATTGCACGATGAGACGCTGGGCGCGGCTGGCTCATTTGATGTCAGCAGTATCTCGCAGGACTACGAACATCTTGAACTAGCGTTAACGAACGCTAAATCTGATGCTTCCCTCAGGGATTCTCTATATATATTTTTCAACAACGATAAAACGGTAGGCAATTATCGTTTTGTTCGACACAGAGCAGGGTCAGCGCACAGCGCGGCATCAGGCGACAATCCGCAGATTGCGACTGTGCCGGGGTCAGCCGCTGGTGCTGGTCGAATCGGCCACGCCCATATACATATCTTCGCTTACACTGGCTCGAATAACAAGCAAGCCGTTTCGTTTAATTCCCTCCGTTTTACGACAAGCGAAGAAGAAATATGGGAACACGCGGTGGAGTGGGAAAACGCCTCTGCCATCAATCGTATCGCAATCGTCACCAACAACGACCCGACAGATGAGTTTATCGCCGGTACGCGGTTACAGATATGGGGCTGGAAAGCAGTGTCCGTTGTCACCAGTGTTTCTGGTGGTGGGGCTACAGAACTAACCGACTTGAGCGACGTCAACACGGCGGGAGTCACTAAGGGCAATCTCTTAGTAGCCGATGGCACGGATTATGAAGCCGTCGCGGTAGGCAGCAATGACCAGGTATTAACAGCCGATTCGGCTCAGTCGGAAGGCGTCAAGTGGGCCGATGCCGCCGGTGGTGATGGATTACTTAGTTGGCTAGGCATGTTTTTGTGAGGCATAAATGGCAAACACACCAGGATTATTAACAGCATTCACTCTTAGCGCGGGTGTCAACACAGCATTTACCGCGCCTTCGGGTACGGCTATTGTGATTAACCACATGGTTATCAATGCCAATATTTCCGCCACGGCGGAGCCGGTGACGGCCCACGTTCTGGCCGGTCCGACAGCAGTGGCCCGCCAATGGCTGCCTCAAACTGCCATCGGAGAGGCGGGTGGCATGCAATTCAATGGCGCTATGATGCTAGAGGCGGCCAGTCATGGTGTGATAGTCTCAGCCAGCACAGGTAGCGCGTTGGATTGCATCATCGTTGGGCTGGAGGTGACCTGATGAGTAATGGATGGTCTCCCATTGGCCCCGGACAAGGTGGCGCTGGCGCAAATATCAACCTGAGCAACCTGTCCAGCGTAGCCGTCAATACTGATGTAGTGAGTGACGCGGATAGCACGGACAGTCTGGGTAGCAGTGTCCTCAAGTGGCTATCTGGCTTCTTAGACAAGCTCATTCTTGGCGAAGCCGCCGCCCCCAGCACGCCCGCAACTGGCGATGTGTCCTTATACGCTAAGACGGATGGGCTGCTCTACAGCAAGGATGACGCGGGGGCGGAGACATTGGTGTCGGGTGGCGCGGGCGGTGGGGCTACACAACTCACCGACTTAAGCGACGTCAACACGGCCACGACCACGGATGGCAACGTATTGCAGGCCGATGGTGTAGATTTCGAGAGCGTGGCACCCCTTAACAGCAGCGCAGGCGCGGGTGATGCTGGCAAGCTGGTCAAACTGGACGCTGGCGGCCAGATTGACGCCACCATGATAAATGATGCCGATATTGACCACGGAACGACTGGCGGCCTGACTGACGATGACCATTCTCAATACCCGTTGTTGGTTGGGCGGGCTACAGGCCAGACGTTGGTGGGTGGCACAGCCAGCGGTGAGGACTTGACGCTACAAAGCACAGCAGACGCCACCAAAGGGGCTATCGTTTTAGACGATGCTATCAAACTGAAAGCATCGACCATCCTGACACTTTCTACCGACGCGGTAACGGTAACTGGACCTTACCATATCATCGCCGCCCAATCCGGCACAGCCGACGATTTAGCAACCATCACCGCTTCAGATGATAGGACACTGCTGGTCATTCAAGCCGACACGGGCGACACCATTACCGTCAAAGATGGGACCGGAAATATCCAACTGAACGGCGGCGCGGATTTCTCCCTGACGGGCGATGCTACGTTACTGTTGTTCTTCGATGGCACCAACTGGGCGGATTTGGGCGCGGGTGGCGGGGCTGGTAGTGGCGCGACTACTGAGCTTGACAACCTCGGCACCGTAGCCATCAATACCTCACTCATTAGCGACACCGACAACACCGACGACCTGGGTACGAGCGCCGCCAAATGGAAGGATTTTTTCCACCTGCTATCGGTGCTCGAAGAACGCACCGCGCCCGGCACGCCCGCAACCGGCGACGTGGCCCTGTATGCCAAGACGGACGGACTGCTTTACAGCAAGGATGACGCTGGTGCTGAGACGCTGGTGTCTGGTGGGGCTGGTGGCGGTTCGTCAGATTACATCCTTATCCGTGAAGAACAGACGGCCAACACACATGGCGGTACGTTTACTCTGGGAGCATGGCGAACACGGGTGCTGAACACCGAATCATCCGACGACGGCGGCCACGCTTCTCTGTCGTCCAACCAAATCACGCTAGCGGCAGGGGACTATGTTATTCATGCTACTGCACCTGCCTATAGTGTGAATGGACACAAGTTAAGATTATACAATGTCACGGATAGCTCGGACATTATCATAGGCACTTCGGAATTTGCTGAGGGCGGAACCGATACGATTCGCGCTGTTGTCTCAGGCAAATTCACCATTGCTGCCAGCAAAGCTCTTGAGTTGCAACATTGGGGCGCAGTTACAGTAGCTACGTTTGGACTTGGTGTTGCTGTTAATATGGACAGCAAGGTTGAAGTCTATAGTGAAGTTCAATTATGGAAGGTGGGTTAATGGCTACTTCAATTGACATTCCTTTGATTATTTCCGAATTGTTCTTGCTGGCCGATAGAAAACCTGAATACGGCTGGCTTGGCGATCGGTCTGGTGGTGGCGAGTCAGACTATGGCAACCTCGACTGGCGCGACAAGGTTATCCCTAAGCCGACCTTGCAGACAATCACCGACGCCTGGCCTGCCGTCGAACAGAAATACTTTACGGATGCGAACCAGGCCAAAACAGACAGGTCTGCACTGATAGCGGCGCTGCGGGCGGGTGCGGTTAGCGCGGAAGTCTTGCAGAACACCGTAGCAGATATCTTGGAGGGCAAATAAAGGGAGCTTATGGACTTCATTGACCTATTCGGTGGCTTGGGTCCTCTTGGGACGCTTTTATTGGGAACTGTAGCGGTCCTGGCCTGGCTATACAAGACATTCTCAGAACGCGACTCGCTAGAGGCTAAAGCAGACCATGCGGCCACTGAGACCTTTGAAAATGTTGTTGAGGAGCTTCGCACGCAGCTTGAAGAATTGAAGAATGACGTCTCTGGATTGACAACCGAACTCAACAAAGAGCGACGCCAAAATGAACAGAATCAAGAACGCATTAAGGCGCTTGAGGAGTCGGAAGCCAAATCACAGGTAGAGGTTGTGCGCTTGACGGCCACCAATGAGGCGCTGCTCAGTATGTTAACTCAACTGGCCGCTGAGAAGGCACGTGACAACCTGAGTGAAGCGGTCATGAACGCGATTGTGAAGACTAAAGAAGAGAAGGCGGAAAGCTAAATGGTGACTGAATTCGGATTCAACCTTTTACATGCATACGACCCCAACGATTTGAATGCGGCTAGGGCCGGTGGATTGTCGATAGTGTACTTGCAGGAACACGCCGACCAGATACCGCACGGCATCGACAAGTCGCCGTTGACGGTTGCCAGGTCGTTTCACAAAGACGCTAACGGCGGCCCCTTCCAGCTTGGGCAGAAATCGTCCGGGTGGCTGACCCATGCTGACAAACATCTGGACATGACCGCCAACGCTGAGCGAGCGAACGCCCAAGGCAAGATATTTTATCTAGCCGGTCCGAACGAAACCCACAATAACATGATGGAGTTTGGCCGCTTTGAGGCCGAGCGGGCGGTAGGGTGTCACAAAGCGGGAGCAAGGGCGGTGATTGGCAACTTTGGTATGGGAGTGCCGACGCCCGAAAATATGACCGTATTTTTTACGGCATTCTATGGACGTCTCAAAGAGCTAAACGCTCTCGCCACGCCATTCGCCATAGGCTTTCACGAGTACGGTGGTATCTGGCCGTGGATGTGGTTAGGTGACTTCCAGGGGTTGAACATCGACCCAAGCAAGGCCGACTACGAGGCCGACAAGCTGCCCGCCATCCCCAAGCCTGGGGAATTGGGCTGGCTGATTGGCCGATTCCAGATTTACTACCAGGTGGTGCCGGATGTCTTGGCATCGTTGGGGCTTGACGCCAGCCTGATTGACGTTCCGGAACTGATTATCATGGAGACTGGTCTCGATATAGTCGAGAGTGAAAAGTGGGAGTTGCCCCGGCGCAAAAACGGCGATGCGTTCGGCGGCTGGCGAACCTGTACTCATTACTGGAAATCATTCTACGACACGCCCTGGGCCAAGATGTACGGACGCATAGTGCAATGGATTCATGCGTACTATTCCCAGTTTGACCAGGTGATATACGTGTCCGTTTTTGGCGACGGGCCGCATCATTCAGACGACAAATATCCCGAAGGGCGGTTTGTCAATTACGACATCGGCGGAAATGACAAAGTTATTCCCGCAATGATTGCATCAAAACCGCCCACGCCAACCCCGGAGGATCCACCCGAACCACCAACTCCTGAGCCGACCCCCGAACCCCCCACCCCGGAACCTGTACCAGAACCACCCATACCTACACCACCTCCTCTACCTGACATTACCTTTTGGATGGAAAAGCCTATCGTGTGGGATGCATTCTTCAATCTCATTCAAGTCATTGTAAAAGCGGCGGGTCGGAATCCCGATTCGGTTATGGCGGCAATTCGTGCCGCACTACTTTAGCTCTAAGGAGAGCAAAATGAAGAAGAAAGGTTTGTTGATTTTGTTGTTGGTGGCGCTGTTTGTTGTTTCGACAGTGGCCGCTCAGGATGCTACCCCTACCCCGGTAGCCCCTGAAGAAGTTGCGGAGCCGGCTGAAGAACTGGCTGAAGACGCTGTACTGGATAACGAATCCGGCGCGGTGATTGAAGAAGAGCCTACTTCTGTTTTTTCTGACTTCGTGGATAATTTGCTGGCTAGCATTATTGCAGTTCCCGCTTTCGCTGCCACCATTTCCATAGTCGTCGAAGAGGCTAAGAAGAAAGGCTGGATAAAACTAGGCCAGGCTGGTCGAGTCGCTGGATTCCTCAATATCGGAGCGTGGCTGGTGGTACTTGTGCTGCGTAGTCTGGGCATTGAAGATGAAATTCAGCCCTTGATTGCGCTCGCCAACGAAGCTATGCCGATTGTGTTCTTATTACTCGCAGGCATGGGCGGCACGGCGTTGACTCACAACCTATTCAACAGGACTGGCTTCTTTCCCAAAAGTCCCGCCCCGCGACCTGTGGCCTGACGACCCCATATTTAGATAACTTCTCCTCCTTTACACTAGCCCGCCCACCGGCGGGCTTTTGTGTTGGCCGTTTCAGGGAATCGCGGGGAGCGGGGATTGTAGGCACGGGTTGACATAGTGATTGTACGGGTATACAATCTGTATACCGCTCGTGACTATCGTGTATTTTTAACGGTATACAGTCGGTATACCGCCCTAAGCGGACACACACTGAGGAGGGTGTTTCTATGACCAAAATCATCGCCGTTGCCATGCAAAAAGGTGGTGTTGGCAAGACCACAACTGCCTTGCACCTATCGCACGCGCTGGCAATGTCAGGCAGGAAAGTGCTGTTAATCGACACTGACCCACAAGCGTCGGCCACTGACAGATTCTTTAGTGTCGCCTTCAAAGGTACATTGGCCGATGTCCTGGGTGTTCAGGGGGAGGGGACTATGCAATTTAAGGACGTTATTACCCCGACTCATCAGCAGAACTTGTGGCTGATTCCTGCCGATGACCGCCTTGAAGATTCCGCAAAACGGGTTGACGACCAGAATTCAAGCATAGGCGGGATTTACGCTTTTGATTTGATGCTGCGCGGCGAGCGTTTACCGTTTGATTATGTCATCCTCGACACACCGCCTGGCCGCAGCTCGTTATTGATGGCCTCATTGGTGGCCGCCGACGAAGTGATAATGCCGGTCCAATTGCAACCAATGGGCTTTGAAGGATTCGACAAGCTGATAAGTGGCACCATCCAACAGGCACGCAGACACCAGAGTATTCGAGGCGAGATAAGGCTTAGGTTGCGCGCCGTTGTGCCCACGTTCTATAACCAGAATCAGTTGGCAAGTAAGGCGTTCCTAAGAGCACTTGAGAACGCCGAGCACCCGGATTATGAGGATATGCCTTTGCCACTTGCTCCCCAGCCGGTGGTCGAGTCCACAGGCTTTGTAAACGCCAGCGCCCCGATTCCATTTGATGTGAAAGGTCAGGAACTATATCGCGCACGCACCATATGGGAAATGACGCCTGGCAATCAGCAATCCACTATTGTTCGCGGCCAACAAGCGTATGAAGAATTAGCGAGGTATGTAGATTCTTATGCCTAAAGAAAAGGACCTGATGGCGCAGGCGGCAGCGCGCAAAACACCAAAGGCTATACAGAAGAAAAGGCAAGCGCCAGCGCCGCAAGACCTGACAAAAGAGGACAAGGCAAAACGTGACAATCGGTGGGGTGTGCCGATGGTGGTGAGGGTACAACAGGAGACGCGAGACGCGCTGTCTGAGGCCGCTTCCCAGTATAATGTCCATAAGGGTTCGCTTACAGACTTTCTCATCAGGGCGGGCCTGTTTCAGCTTGCTACGGGCAGAATTGAGTTGCCTGTGGTGGAAAGCAAAGGGCCGCGCAAAGTCCAGATGGCAGAGTTACCGGAGCGGTTCCGCTAACCCCTACTTTGCTATGAATTATCCGGGTCAGATGCATGCTGCACTATGTCTAATCCTAAAGCCCTGCGCCCGCGAACTATCAAACAGTCATCGTCATGCACAACGCCTGTTAACCGACTAAACCCCTTTGGGTCTCTGTATTCTTCGTCAGCCTTATCGGTCTCATCTATTCTCACGCCACAATGGTCGCAGTCCCAGCGCCCCCAGGTATCCACGAAGCCCATACCCGCGTTCGGACCATCCACGAGTATTTCCACGATGGCCGCGAGTTCTTCTACATCCAGTTTTTTATCTGTCATTCCAAACTCCTTTAACCCCATACCTTGCTATGAATCATGCTAGTGCTCTACAGCCAGCCGCTCGGCATCAGGCCACGGGCAGTCATCCGCGTGCTTGATGGCAACACATCCACCGTAATCTTTGATTTGGCGCGGGCTGTTGTCGTTCGGCGTTTCAACTTTACAAAAAATACAGGTAGGGTCCCATCCGTATTCTGTAGCCAGATAGTCTAATGGGTCACCATCTAAAGCAACAACCATTCGAGTCAGCAAATCGAGTGCGTTATCAGTCATCATGATGTTATCCCCAGGTGTCCTACATAATCGGCGGGCGTAGCGTATTTCTTTTTCAGCGCCGCTAGCTGCTGCTTCATTGGCAAACTGTAGATACTAACCTGATAGTCTTCTGGCAATTCCGCTTCACCAGCAATAGCGCGTTTCAGTACGTTCACTAACCAGCCCAGCCCATTCACAGTTCTACTATCGCGCTTGTCTTCGTAGAGGGCTATCCATTGCCGGACCTCTTGTGGAATCAGG
>SDBV01008907.1_pt1 | contig 13433 bp, 5 predicted proteins | sample 2277081 | NCBI WGS metagenome assembly SDBV01 (sample SAMN10402039, study PRJNA504765) | marine sediment metagenome | isolation source: marine sediment core GS10_PC15, 223 cmbsf | place: Arctic Ocean: Southern Knipovich Ridge | collected 2010 | reverse complement strand
TGATGCCTCACCAGAGTTTGACGAGCTTCCAAAACAAGCTTGCTGGGCTAAAGAGCTGTTTTCAGTTGACCGGTTCAGATCTCGCCTCAAACCCAGTATGTCGTGACTGCGGTTTCAAACCCATTCAAGAAGATCAGACTACGGCGGGAAGCGAAATGTTGAAACAGCTGGACGATGAGTTGGATCGGCTCCATCAGTCATGGGTGAAATCGCTTCTTTCCAATCTTGAGGATCCGACAGTGCAAGAAAAGATGGAGCTGTTACAGAGAAGTAATCGAGAGAAAGTGGCGGGATTCTTGAAGAGCAAAACACTGCCGGATGATCTTTCCGATGAGTTCCTTAAAGCCATTCAGGAAGCCCTGTCTGGACTGAGCAAGATTGTCATTAACTTGACTGATCTTAGAAAAGCTCTGTACCCAGAAGGGTCACCTGCGACACCAAAAGAATTTAAGGAGCGTTTCTCCAGTTATTTGAATCATCTTATGGTTGGCAAAGATCAGGAGAAGGTTCGGATTGTGATAGAGTAGTGCGATGACAAAAGCCGAGCTCATTGAGCGCCTCAAGGGCTACAAGTGGGACGATATCGAGTTTAAGCGGGCACAACGTGGAGTGCCTGTAGATGCCTACAGATCCGTATCTGCCTTTGCCAATACCGCAGGGGGCTGGCTCGTATTCGGCGTTAAACAGGAGAAAGGGCAGTTTACTGTTTCCGGCGTTGAGGATGTCGACAAGGTTCAGAATGATTTCCTAAGCTGTTTACGAGCTGGTGACAAACTTAATCGTGCGATCGATGTTCGCGGAGAGCATTTCGAGATCGACGGAAAGAGCGTGTTGGCTTTCTTTGTTCCAGAACTTCCACGATCGGAAAAGCCGGTCTATCTCAAAGGGGATCCTCGTCAATCCTATATTCGTAGGGGTGGAGGCGATGAGTGGTGTACGCCCAGAGAACTGGAAAGATTCTTAAGAGACAGTGCAACTCTACCATTTGATAGTGAGACAATCGAGGGGTTGGATCCAATAAAATTCTTGGATGAGAAGGTCCTGGCCTGGTATCGCCGGATGTACAATGAGCGAGAGCCGGGCCGACATGAAATGCTCGACGATCAGGAGTTCCTTCGCGAGTGGGGTTTCGTGGTCGAGGCAGGCAGCAAACTCGCTGTAACCCGCAACGCCTTGTTATTATTCGGTAAAGCTCGTCACGTTCGGCGTTGGTTGCCCCGTCCAGTCGTAGATTTTCAAATAATTCGAGAACGATTTGAGGAGTGGATGCCGGATCGGCGGTGGGCAGACAGGATTGTGGTGGAGGATAACCTCGTCCATGCTTGGCTTGCTGTTGTTGAGCGCTATATGCGACATGCCGATCGGCCTTTTGAGATTGATGCTGCGACGCTTCGCCGCCATGACCAGCCGCCGGACTACATAAGCTTCCGGGAGGCTGCAATCAATCTCCTGATTCATCAGGATTATGGTGATACGGGGCGTCATGCGCAGATCCAAATTTTCCTGGACAGAACCCGATTCTGGAATCCTGGAGACGCGTTTGGCACTCTCGACCAGCTCCTGGACCCTGGGGCTAAAGAGCTACGCAATCCAAATCTTGTCAGTGCTTTCCGCAGAATTGGCTTGAGCGACCAAGCCGGAACTGGAATTAGAGCGATCTATAGCAGCTGGCGTCAGCTCGGCCACGTGCCGCCTCAAATGAATAATCAAAAGGCGGAGAAAGCCTTTGAATTGACGTTACTAGAAGAACCTATAGTGACGGAGAATCAAAAGCGATTTCAGAGCCAACTCGGTGTACGACTTGGTGATTTGGAAGCAAACGTATTCTCCTTCGCCTGCCAGAAGGACCAGATTACTGTAACAGACGTGCGGGCGATTGGCGGAAAGAGCACCACAGATGCTCGTGCTATCTTGGATCACCTTGTTGTTCAAAAACTGTTGGAACCTTTGGACCAGGGAAAATTTACACAATGTCATCCAATTTGAGCCAGAGATATTCAGTGACTCTGCCTTCTGACAAGGCAGAGTCAAGGCAGAGTCACTTTCGGAAAAGATCCTTCAGAATCTGGTTTCCGGAGGTTTCAGCAAAAGTGAAATTGCAGATTCCGTTGGTAAGGAAAAGGTGGATGGTCAATTGAACAACGCGGTGCGTACTCTACTAGATCAAGGCCTGATCGAATACACCAGACCGGATAAGCCGCAGAGCCGTCTGCAGAAATATCGCCTTACAGAGAGCGGCAGATATATGGTATCAAAGAAGAAGGAGTAAAGACAAGAAAATGGGAAAACAGAAATCATCGGGAAGACCCTCGGAAAGTCTGTTTGCTGATGATCAAAAGGATCTTTTTGAAAAATCCTATGAAGAGAAGCAACAGGCTGAAAAAAATAAGCCAGTAGAATGCCTGGGAATGACATTCCCGAACGACGAAGAACGTCGCAAATACTTCCTGGAGAAGTTGCGGGAGAAACTCAAAGACCCGGAGTTCCGCAAGATCGAGGGCTTTCCAATTGGATCGGATGAGGATATTCTGGCCTTATCCGACCCACCGTACTACACGGCTTGTCCCAATCCGTTTATCGGGGATTTTATTAAGCACTATGGCAAGCTATATGATCCGAACACACCGTTCAACCGGGAGCCCTTTGCTGCGGATGTGAGTGAAGGGAAAAACGATACAATATACAAGTTACACAGTTATCACACAAAAGTTCCATATAAATCAATCATTCATTTTATCGAGCACTTCACTGATCCGGGAGATATTGTGCTAGATGTTTTCTGTGGAAGTGGCATGTCAGCGGTCGCCGCGTCCTTGATAGGACGATACCCAATCTCATGTGACATTTCCCCTATTTGCACATTTATTACACACCATTATATCCATGACAATCCTGATCGACACCTTCGTGGTATCGAAAAGCTGATAAATAAACTTGAAGATAAATATAAGGATGCTATTACAACATTCACTTCCCATGGAGATTCTAAGAGAATTCGATTCACAGTATGGAGCGACATATTGGTATGCCCCAACTGTTCGCGAGAGGTTCTCTTTTGGAGTAACGGAGTTGATATCACTACAGGTAAGATGCCTGAGAGCTTTCCGTGCCCTCATTGCAGTGCATTGATTAAGCCTCTCACTACAGAAAAAGCTCATGAAACATACTTCGATTCCAACTTGAACACCACCAGTAAACGCATCAAACGGGTACCTGTTCTGATTAATTACAAGGACAAGAAGGGTTGGTCAGAGAAGAATCCAGATGAAAAGGACCATGCCGTAATCGCAAAATATGCACAAATCATACCACGGCATCAGAAACCACTTCGTGAATTCATAAAAGGTGATATGTACCGAGCTGGTTATCACTTCGGCATGACTCACGTGCATCATTTTTTTGACCAAAGGGCCTTGTGCATCGCTGAAGACATCCGCGAATTACTACATCAAGAATATGGTAACTATGGGCTTTTTGTTTTTACTTCGTTGCTAAATCGGTTATCTCGGATGAACCGTTTCATCCCCAAGAAGAATGGTTCGGGAGTGGTTGGTCCATTCTCGGGAACTCTTTACATGCCGCCACTTCAAGTTGAAAGGGAACCTTTATTATATCTAAGAAATAAGATCAAGACTCATAGAAAATGCGCTCAACAACTGTGTACAAGAAACACGATTACGACAACACAATCAGCAAGTGACTTGTCACAGTTCCCAGATAATAGTATCGATTACGCATTTGTTGATCCACCATTTGGCGCCAACCTTATGTACTCCGAGCTGAATTTTTTATTTGAACATTGGATTGATGTATTCACTAACTCAAAAAGCGAAGCAATCCAAAATAAACACCAAAAAAAAGCGTTGGATGACTACCGAGTGTTGATGCTACATTCACTTAAAAACGTTTACCGCGCTCTAAAACCTGGGCGTTGGTTAACGGTCGAATTTCACAATTCTAATAATGCAGTTTGGCAGGCTATACAGCTTTCCCTGTGGCAGTCCGGGTTTATTGTTGCTGATGTTCGCGTTCTTGACAAACGTAAAATAACAATGCTCCAGGGAACCCATGCGAACATAGCAAAACAAGATCTCGTCATCTCTGCATACAAACCCAACGGTGGGCTTAACGAACGCTTCAAGATTGAGGCGGGAACAGAAGACGGTGTCTGGGACTTTGTCCGTACCCACCTGAAGCAGCTTCCGGTCTTCGTCTCAAAGGAGGACCAGGCCGAGGTCATCGCCGAAAGGCAGAACTACCTGCTCTTCGACCGGATGGTGGCTTTCCATGTCCAGCGTGGGGTGACCGTTCCCATGTCCGCGGCCGAGTTCTACGTTGGACTGGAGCAGCGCTTCCCTCCGCGGGATGGCATGTACTTTTTGCCCGACCAGGTGGCTGAATATGACAAGAAGCGGATGACTGTACAGGAGGTACTGCAGCTCCAGCTCTTCGTCACCGACGAATCCTCAGCCATCCAATGGCTCAAGCAGCAGCTCATTCAAAAGCCCCAGACTTTCCAGGAACTCCACCCGCAGTTTCTTAGGGAGATCGGCGGTTGGCAGAAGCACGAGAAACCACTGGAACTTTCGGAGGTTTTGGAACAGAACTTCCTGCGCTACGACGGCAAGGGTGAGGTGCCGAGCCAAATCCACAGTTATCTTTCTACAAACTTCAAGGACTTAAGGAACCTGCCTAAGGATAACGAGGACCTGCGCAGGAAAGCGAAGGACCGTTGGTATGTACCGGACTCGAACAAGGCTGGTGACCTGGAGAAACTGCGTGAACGAGCCTTATTGCGAGAGTTCCAGGAATACCGGGAGTCAAAGCAGAAGCGGTTGAAGGTTTTCCGCCTTGAGGCAGTCCGCGCCGGGTTTAAGAAGGCATGGCAAGATCGTGACTACGCCAACATCATCGAAGTGGCTCGCAAGATTCCCGACAACGTCCTACAGGAGGACCCCAAGCTGCTTATGTGGTACGACCAGGCGATGACCAGGATGGGAAGTGAGGCATGACCGACTGGCACTGGAATGGCGCACGCTGGTGGAAGTTCGATCTCCACACCCATACGCCTGCTTCGGACGACTACGGCAAAGGCCCCAATCAGACTGGGCTCAAGCAACGAAGCGCGGAAGAATGGTTGCTCGATTACATGCGGGCAGGCATTGATTGTGTGGTGATCACCGACCACAACACAGGCGCATGGATCGATTCACTAAAAGCCGCCCTTGAAAAACTACAGGATGAAAAGCCGCAAGGTTTCAAACCGCTTGTTCTGTTCCCCGGTGTGGAGATTTCCGTCAACGGCGGTATTCATCTACTCGCTGTTCTCGGCACAGACAAGACCACTTCAGACGTAGATACGCTGTTGGGTAACGCGGGGTTTGCTGATAGTAAAAAAGGTAAGAGCGATTGCGTTACACTTAAGTCATTCCCTGAGGTTATCGGTGCAGTTATGAATGCAGGAGGAATTGCGATTCCGGCACATGTTGATACGGATAACGGTCTGTTTAAGCTCCAGGGAACCACTTTGGCCCAAGCGTTTGGTTGCGAAAGCGTATTTGCAATGGAAATTATGGACGCGGCATTATCCAAGCCTTCTAAATATGAAGAGAGACAATTGCGATGGACGGAGCTTGTCGGCTCCGACGCTCACCACCCCTCAGGTAATGCAGATCAGCGCTATCCAGGCAGTCACTTTACGTGGGTCAAGATGGGAAGACCATGTCTGGAAGGGTTGAAGCTTGCTTTGCTCGACGGGCCGCTGTCCATCAAACGCGCGGATCAGATGTCCGGAGATCCTAATGCACACGCATCATCTGTAATCGAGTCGATAGAAGTGGGAAATGCGCGTTATATGGGACGAGGGACTTCTTTTGCCGTCGATCTGAATCCTTGGCTCAACACAGTGATCGGCGGTCGCGGAACAGGTAAGTCAACCCTGGTGGAGTTCCTGCGCACAACCCTGCGTAGAATTGATGAGATTCCTGAGGCTCTTGAGTCGGATTTCCAGAAGTACGTTCGAGTATACGAAAATCGTGAAGACAACGGCCTTCTTACTAATGAGGCTCACTTTGTTATTGTGTATCGTAAAGATGCTACAAGATATCGAATCCAGTGGAATCATCAGGGAAGCGTCTCTCCTATAGAGGTGGAAACTGAACCTGGTCACTGGGACAAGGAGCAGGGTGATGTCGCGCAGAGATTCCCGATTCGTATCTATAGCCAGAAACAGATTTTCGAGTTGGCAAAAGCCCCGCTTGCTTTGTTGAGAATCGTGGACGACGCACCCGACGTCGATCGACGCAAGTGGCAAGAGCGGTGGCGAGAGCTGGAAACAAGGTTTATGTCCCTTCGAGCCAGGGCCCGGGAAATCGATTCGGGACTTGAGGAAGAAGGCGCCTTGCTTGGCGAACTGGAGGATGTCAAGCGCAAGTTAGCCATATTTGAGCAAGCGAGTCACGCCCAGGTGTTAAAAGACTACCAAAAGCGGGTGCGCCAACAGCGTTTAGTGGAGAGCTGGGAGGAAAGCTGGATTTTGGCTGGGTCTCAAATACGTGAAGTTGCTCGAGATTTAGCACCTGAACAACTCGATCCCGAATCCTTCCGTGCCGAAGACGAATCAGACCGCACTATCATCCAGCTGACGGAAGAAGTACGAAACAAGATGCTGCAGGTTCGTGGCAAGCTCGAAGGGTTGGCCGATGAAGCCGGCCGACTCGTAGACGAATGGCGTAACAAGCGAGAGAAGTCATTGTGGCAACAAACGATTACGTCTGCACTGAACGCTTACGAAGAGCTTCGACAACAGCTGGCCGACCAGGGAGTCGATGATCCTTCTACCTACGGAGAACTGGTCCAACGAAGGCAGAACATAGAGACACGTCTACAAGACTTTAAAGCGCAGCGAAAGGAAGCTGAATCAATTCGCCGGCAGGCAAATGAATGCCTTGATCGATTGCTGGAGCTCCGCCGTGAGTTGACCGACCTGAGAGTGGCTTTCTTGGAAAATGTTCTGTCCGGAAATCCATACGTGAAGATTCACGTGTCGCCCTACGGCGCCGGTGATATTGTTGAACGCGAGTTCCGCCGCATTATTCAGCGTGAAAGCGGCGGATTTGAAAAGGACATCGGTACTACCGACCGGCAAGAAGGGCTTTTAGGAGCTCTTTACGCAGACACGCCCCACGCCGCCGAGATAGAAAACCGGTTTTCAGATTTTAAATCCAAAGTCCGCTTGATTGTCGAAGAAAAGCATGACCCATCGACATTACGCGATCAACGTTTCGCCGCGCATTTGGCTAAACTACCTCCGGAAGCGCTCGATCGTCTTGATTTATTGTGGCCCGAGGACAGTCTCAAGGTCGAGTACAGCACGACCGGCGACGGATCGTCTTTCCGATCGATTCAGGAAGGCTCGCCCGGCCAGAAGACCGCTGCGCTTCTTGCTTTTCTGCTTTCCTATGGGGAAGAACCCATTATTCTTGACCAACCGGAAGACGACCTGGACAACCGCCTCATATACGACTTGATCGTTACGCAACTGCGCAACATAAAACAAGGGCGGCAAGTAATAGTGGTAACGCACAACGCCAACATCGTAGTCAACGGCGATGCGGAACTTGTGATGGCCCTCGCTGCAAGGGGCGGACAAACGCAAAAGGAGTGTTCCGGCAGCCTCCAGGAAAAGCAGGTGCGCGACATTATCTGTGCGGTGATGGAAGGCGGGCGTGAGGCTTTTACACAGCGATACCGCCGGATTGCACTGGAGAACAGATATGTTTGACAGCTCTGAAGAGCTCCTGCGTAAGATTCGCCTTGGCGAAGACACCTATCTGGAATACAAAGCCATTCGGTTTAAGGGTGACAGAATTACGGATCCAAAACGCGATGATTTGGCGGATGAGATCGCCGCGATGGCAAACACTGCGGATGGCGTTCTCGTGCTCGGGGTGGACGACAAGACTAAAGATATATTGGGAGTTCCCCCGGACCGATTGGAACTTGCCGAGAAGTTTGTCTTTAAAATCTGCAATGACAGCATCAAACCACCCGTAGTGTTTCGCGCTTTTCGTATGGAATTACCCGATAGCACCGGAACACCAAGGGCTATCCTGAAGGTCGAAGTGCCTCGAAGTCTCTTCGTGCATGAGAGTCCGCATGGCTATTTCCACCGACAGGGCAGTTCCCTGCGTAAGCTTACACCGGATCTTCTTGCTCGTCTCTTTCAGCAAAGAAGCCAGGCAAGGATCATCAGCTTTGAGGAACAGGCGGTTCCGCAATCGACGCTAAAGGACTTGAACCAAGATTTGCGGCAGCGGTTCGTAAGCGGAATATACGACACGGAGGTGAATACGCTCCGGAAGTTAAGACTACTTGTTGCCGACGACTCGGGTCACGAGCGTGCCGGCGTGGCTGGAATTCTTATGTGTGCAAGAAAGCCGGAGGAATGGCTGGCAAGCGCTTTTATTCAAGCCGTGCGGTACCGCGGCGTACGCCAGGACTCTAATTACCAAATTGATGCTCTGGATATCTCGGGTCCGCTTGACGAGCAAGTCCGGACGGCTCTTGCTTTCGTACGGAAGAATATGACCGTAGCGGCCAAGAAAGAACCGGCGCGTGTTGAGGCGCCACAGTTCAGTATTCGTGCCGTATTCGAAGCTGTGGTAAATGCGGTCGCCCACCGCGACTACTCAATTCACGGCTCGAAGATTAGGTTGTTCATGTTTGACGACCGCCTTGAGTTGTATTCTCCCGGCACGCTTCCCAACACGGTAACGATCGACAGCATCGCCTTAAGACAGTCGACGCGTAACGAGCTTATTACGACCCTGTTGGCGAAGTGTCCGGTCAGTGATCCGTCCGGACAATTAGGAAGACAATTCTTCATGGAGAAGAGAGGTGATGGTGTACCGATTATTCTCGAAGAAAGCCGCAGGATTTCGGGAAAGCTACCAATATACCGGCTTATCGACGATGCAGAGCTCTTTCTTACAATCTTTGCTGCGGAAGGTGCCGAAAAGCATCAAGGAATCAAGTAACAGATGCTTAGCATTGGCAGCTGGTATTACAGCGCCGACCACGGACAGCTCTGTCAAGTCATTCAAGCTCAAACACTGTGGGGTGATACAACCTACCGGGTATGGCTTCCTGGAACTGATTCCGTCGTTCGCATCCCCGCTTCTCGGCTCAAACCTCTCGACCGATCCAATACCGATTCGCCCGACTTCATTACCTATATCGCCTCGGCTGCACGTATCGCCGAGGCGATATCCCAGGATGTCTTACTCGCTCCCATTGAAGCATCGGTAATTCCTCTTCCTCATCAGATTCGTGTACTCAAGCGTGCAATATCTGATAGCCGTATCCGTTACTTGTTGGCTGATGAGGTTGGACTGGGAAAAACAATCGAGGCAGGATTGATCCTCCGGGAGCTCAAGCTGCGGGGACGCGTTCAACGCACGTTGGTCGTTGTCCCAAGGGGTTTGATTAATCAGTGGCTTTCAGAAATGAAAACCCATTTCCACGAGGACTTCCAGGTCCTTATTCCCAGCGAATTTCCTACCTATCGTCGGATTCTACGAAAAGAAAATATCTGGAGTGCTTACAACCAGATTATCTGCCCCGTCGATTCAGTCAAACCGTTGGAAAGCCGTAAAGGATGGAAACAAGAAGACGTCGATCAATACAACCGTGAACGGTTTGCTGATCTGGTTGAAGCAAACTGGGATCTGATTATTGTCGACGAAGCTCACCGATTGGGAGGAAGCACCGAACAGGTGGCTCGACATAAACTGGGCAAGGAGCTTGCGGATGCCTCCCCCTACCTTCTGCTGCTTTCAGCCACACCCCACCAGGGAAAGACAGACTCCTTCCACAGATTGGTTGCTTTGTTGGACAAAGAGGCATTCCCGGAAATGGGAACGGTGACGAAAGAGAGCATCAGCCCTTACGTAATTCGTACGGAAAAACGAAAAGCAATCGATAGCAGAGGTGCTCCGTTATTCACCCCCAGAAAAACTCAGTTGATTCCGATTTCCTGGGGGGAAGAACACAAACGCCAGAAGCTGTTATATGGAGCAGTGACTGAGTATGTTAGGCAAGGATACAATCAGGCGATTAAAGAGCGGAAGAACTACATCGGTTTTTTAATGCTCTTGATGCAGCGAATGGTGACTTCTTCCACCAAAGCAATCGGTGCTGCTATGGCACGTCGGTTGGACGTGCTTCAGGAACCGGAGGAACAGCTTAGCCTGTTTCCAATGCTGACCGAGGAGGAATGGGCAGATCTGGATGGGCAAGAACAATCAGATACGGTCATACAAGCACGTTTCAAGGCACTGAAGAACGAGCGCGAAGAGGTGAAGCTTATTATAGAAGCCACCGAAGCCGCTGCCAATACACATCCCGATGCCAAAGCCGAGGCACTCTTAGACTGGATGTATCGGCTCCAGCGCGAGGAACAAGATCCGGAGCTCAAAGTTCTCATCTTTACTGAATTTGTATCCACTCAAGACATGCTTCGACAATTCCTGACTGAAAGAGGATTTTCCGTCGTTTGCTTGAATGGTTCCATGGGATTGGATGAACGGGTTTCCGTCCAGGAGAGGTTTGCTCGAGAGGACCGAGTATTAATCTCCACAGATGCAGGTGGTGAAGGGTTGAATCTCCAGTTTTGTCACGTCGTTGTGAACTACGACATACCCTGGAATCCCATGCGGTTGGAGCAAAGAATCGGACGTGTCGACCGTATAGGGCAGAAACATGTCGTCCGAGCGTTGAACTTTCTGCTGCAAGACACGGTGGAATATAGGATCCGTGAAGTCATTGAGCAAAAGCTGGTCATTATTCAAGAGGAGTTTGGGATCGATAAGACCGGTGACATTCTTGATTCTGTGGATGCTGGTCCAATCTTTGATAAGCTTCACATTGATTCGATCCTTGAGCCGCAGAATATCGAAAAACATGTCGAAGAAACCCTGCATCGGATTCGAAAGCAGGCGTCCGAATCCAGGCAGAGAAGCTCACTGTTCTACCAGGATGAAGAGCTCACCACAGAAGAAACCCAACGCCTTATTAACCATCCTCTTCCCCATTGGGTCGAGCGCATGACGGTCGGCTACCTGTCTGCGTATGGTGGAAAGGCCGAGAAGGTGGATGACTATTGGCATATCCGATGGCCGGATGGTAAGGAACTGAAACGAGTTACATTTACTGTAGCCGATACTTCAACTTCCTCCTCATATTACCACCTCACTCTGGATGACCCCCATGTCAAGACTATTTTTTCCAAACTGCCTTCGTTTGTTCCTGGTCTTCCCATTTGTGTTGTTACTCCTCGAGGATTGTCTTCTGAGATAAAGGGGTTTTGGGCATTGTTTCAAGTGAGCATCAAGGCCGATAAAAGACAGGATCAACGGTATTTGCCTCTATTTATTCATGATGATGGAAGAAGTTTGAGTCCTACGGCGAGACATTTGTGGGACTTACTTCTCAGTGATTCTGTAGAAGTCATAGATGTACTGGACAGGGAAAAATCTGCAGAAGTATTCGAAAGGATCCGGCAAATAGCGGAATCTCAGGGCAAACTTCTCTTCGATGGGCTGGTCCACAACTACCACGGGTCACTCGGAAAAGAAAAAGAAAAGATGAATTACTCCTTTTCTATAAGAAAGCAAGCAGTAAAACGAATCGGATTGAATAGTGTGCGATCCTATCGTATGCAGAAACTTGAAGAAGAGCAGCAGGAGTGGATCCGTGATTATGAGCATCGAAAACACATTATGCCGCAGTTGGAGATGCTGCTCATCCTTCGCGTGGGTGCTTGATTTTAAGATCATAGAGGAATTGCTTTGCAGACGTGGCGTGATCAGATAAGTAAAAACTTCATCCCTCATACGCAAACGCCGGTTCTTGCCATTGATCCTGATTCGCTTCTTTCAGACGAGAAGCTCAATCTTGATATCCGTTCCAAAGGTTTTGAGATCATCCCTTTTGACGACACCATCGCATTCCGTCTGGTTCATGAATCGAAGTATCGTGAGAGAATCGATCGAGGGGTAGAGATCGATCTTATGATTCTTGTTCAGAGTACGGAGCTCGAGCAACACAGTATTCCTTTTGATGTAAGCGTGAAGTGCAAGAAAGTATCGATTCAAGGTAGTGATGTATTACACCAGCTGAGTCCGACAGTTGTATCGGAACTCGGCGCTCAATACTATGATGAAATAGAAGAGGCGATATCTCAGCATCAACCTCCGCAGCTGGGGGAAAAAGATACCAGGGAATTCATCCTAAAACATGTCTTTGATGTTGATGTTAAAACGATTAATGACATAGACAAGCTTCTTCGTTTTCTTGTTCAGTACCACTATAGAGGCAAGAAATTACCTTCAGTTCTCGAAGAGTATCTGCTTGACTTTCTAAACGGCAAACCACTTTGGCAGGACTGGTCCCTCGATATCCTCGTGCAGTCCGACTCAGCTTTCTACGCGTTCTTGCAGGAACGATGGCCGGCCTTTCTGGAGAGATTGTCGGGTAAGATTGATGAGTCGAAGTACGATCTTCAATATCCGGGTCCACTCATCCTCCCCTTTGACCAATTAGACGTTCGAGTCTATGTAGATAACCTTTTCAACGAGGGATTACTGGATCCGGTTCCTTATCAAAAACCACTCGACAGTTCACATCAATGGGCTAATGTAGGAATAATAGCACCCGAGGCAATAACAAGATCTTTTAAGCTAGACAGAATGATTCCCGCCGCAGTCAAAGAAGTCCCCGGCCTTGAAGCCCACTATACCGAATGGATTCGTTTCGCTTTTCGGTGGGCGGAGATACAACGATTATTGGTTGGAGCTAATCAGGAAGACACTTCAGAGCTTATTTCGTCTGTTCAGTCTCTGCAAGAACAAATCGACCAGAGCTTTCATGTTTGGATCGATCGGTATTATGGGGGTCTCTACAGCCAACCCGCCAATCCTCCGGTCATGATACATCACATCCCTCGATTCTTGTCCCAGATAGTCCACGACAAGCAGGCCAATAAAGTCGCACTTCTCGTCATCGACGGTCTCTCTCTGGCTCAATGGCTGGTGATAAAAGTTGAGATACTGAAGCATATCGGAGATTTCAGTTTCGGCGAGACAGCCGTGTTTTCCTGGATTCCTACCACGACGAACGTATCAAGACAGGCTCTTTTTTCTGGGAAATTACCCATGCTTTTTTCTACCAGTATTCAGAATCTGAACAAAGAATCAGTGTTGTGGAAGCAATTCTGGAGTGATCACGGATTGAATGAAGAAGATCTCCTGTATTTGAAAGTAAAAGGACAAAACGAGGAGTTATCTATTATGGAAAATGAGTCTATGCATCCAAAACAGCGAGTTATGGGTATTATCGTCGGGAAAGTAGATCAAATCATGCACGGGATGAAG
>SDBV01008906.1_pt1 | contig 13433 bp, 13 predicted proteins | sample 2277081 | NCBI WGS metagenome assembly SDBV01 (sample SAMN10402039, study PRJNA504765) | marine sediment metagenome | isolation source: marine sediment core GS10_PC15, 223 cmbsf | place: Arctic Ocean: Southern Knipovich Ridge | collected 2010 | reverse complement strand
GCGGAATCGATGAGTCCGCGATGATTGATGGTATCTAGAAAGGTTCGATGAAGGCATTGGCCAGCTGGGTCAAAACCAGTGATCACGTACTGACATTCTAGGAGAGAAAACGATGATGGCTGATATGGGCAGTTTCGGTTTTGGCATGGGACTCTTTGGTTGGGTATTCATGATCCTGTTCTGGGGCCTGATCATCCTCGGAATTGTGGCGATTATTAAATGGCTGACGGGATCTGGATCGGCGGGCAACGATGCTCCTGGCAGAAAGGCGCTCGATATCCTGAAAGAGCGTTATGCCCGTGGTGAGATTGATCGCGAGGAATTCGAACAAAAGAGACAGGACCTTGAGAATTAATCCTGCACCGAATTTATACCGATTTCAATAACACCGCCCTGGCGGTAAAGGAGGTCGATATGGACGCAGCAGATATCATCATTCATATTCATCCGGATTTTTCTGCAAATGATCAACAGAAGATCGAGCAGGCATTGAGTACCCTCGACGGTATTGTGTCGGTCCACTTCAGTCCAGGTCATCCCCACATCATGACGGTAGACTATGATCCGCAAGCGAACAATTCGGACACCATTCTTGCGGCGGTGAGGGAGTGGGACCAGGAAGCCATGATGGCTGGGCTATAAAGCCAACTTCTTCGGGAACTAACAATGAAACCAGGAAAGACCATTATCGTTCTTGGCGGCGGCATCGGCGGTACCGTTGCCGCCACCCGTTTGCGCAAACAGCTACCATCCGAACATCGCATCATATTAATAGAGCGTGAATCGCGGTACGCCTTTTCGCCTTCATTTCCCTGGTTAATGGTTGGGAAACGCCTTTCCAAAGAAATCACACGCCCGCGGACGAAATTGTCAAAACTTGGAATCGAACTGGTTCAGGGTGAAATCGAGAAGATCGATGCGAGTCAGCGTAATGTGTATGTCAATGGCCAGAAACTGTCTGCTGATTATCTGCTGATCGCGCTGGGCGCTGAAATGGCGCCAGAAACCATCCCGGGTTTGAGTGAAGCCGGACACACCTTTTATACCCTCGAGGGGGCTGAGCGATTAAATCGGGCGCGACAGGAATTTCGTGCCGGTCGTTTGGTGATACTGGTTTGCTCAATGCCCTTCAAGTGCCCGGCAGCACCGCTGGAGGCCGCCCTGTTGCTGGAGAGCGATTGCCGGCAACGTAATATTCGCCAGGATGTGCAAGTCGATATCTATACGCCAGAGCCCGGCCCCATGCCCCTGGCCGGCCCTGAAAATTCCCGCGCGCTGCGGGAGATGGTAGAAACCAAAGGTATTGTTTATCACCCGGAACATGCGGTAACCCATGTTGATCCCGTTAAGAAACGGCTTCACTTTGCCAACGACACAACAGCGGATTTTGACCTGCTTGCCTATGTGCCACCCCATCGTGCACCACAAGTCGTGCGCGAGGCTGGTCTGGTCGGGGAATCGGGCTGGATACCGGTCGATAAATACACCATGGCACCAAAATTTCCGAATGTCTATGCCATCGGGGACGTAACCGCTATCAAGCTGAGTATTGGCAAACCGTTACCCAAGGCCGGTGTCATCGCCCATGGTCAAGCCGAGGTGGTGGTGAATAACCTGGTTTATAAGATCACCGGCAGAGGTGCGCCCAAACAATTTGATGGCCATGGCGCCTGTTTTATCGAAACCGGTGATGGCAAGGCCGGGTTCGGACGGGGGAATTTCTATGCCGAACCGGCACCGAAAATGAAGCTCTACAAACCGGGCTATCTCTTACACTGGGGCAAGGTGGCTTTCGAAAAATATTGGCTATTTGAGTGGTTCTGACCATGTGCGAACTATTCGGAATGAGCGCCAACCGCCCAACAAAGCTGAATGCATCCCTGAAGCTTTTTCGCAAGCGGGGCGGCGAAACGGCACATCACCGCGATGGCTGGGGTCTTGCCTATACTGAAAATGGAGTCTTCCGTTTGCACAAGCACCCGGAGGCCGCAGCCAGTAGTAGCCAGCTTTCGGTTCTGGCGGATACAGTTCGCACCAATCTGTTGGTGGGACATGTGCGGAAGGCAAAGCATCCCTTGGTCAATCACTACAAAAATACTCATCCATTTTTGCGCCGATGTTGTGACCGTGATTGGGTATTTGCCCATAACGGACTGGTTGCGGATATCATGGAGGGTGAGCAAACCCGTTTACAGGGGAACTGCCTGCCAAACGGTGATACCGATTCGGAATATGCTTTTAATTTTTTATTGGAACAAATTGCGGCACGTTTTCGCGTCTATTTACTGAACGGCGATGATTCCTGGTTTCATGGGCTGGCTGAATTGGGCGGGCTGCTGGCAACCTATGGCCAATTCAATTTCCTCATGTCCGATGGTGTGTACCTTATCGCTTATGGCCATGACCGGTTGCATTACCTTGAACGCCGTTGCGATAAACAAAAGGTGACACTGATCGCAACAGAACCCCTGACACAGACAGAGCCTTGGCAGGCATTCGAGAATGGAGAGCTTAGGGTTTATCGCAATGGCAATCTGGTTACGCGGCTATCGCAACCCGCGTCGATGAAAACACAGGCCACATCTGCTCGTGGAAACGGTATTTCCGCGTGACGAAAAAGAAATACATCGTCATTATTTTATCAGTGGCGGTAATCGCCGTTTTCTTCGGGTGGCGCTTTGTGCGGCCACTGAATATTTTTATTATCTCCGAGAAATTTGAACGGCCGGTATCGACCGTAAAAATTCCCGCCATGTTCAAGACTTTGCGCGCAGAGGAATGTGGTAGCTGCCACCTACAATTTTATAAGGAATGGAAAACGACCATACATGCCCAGGCATGGACTGATCCATATTTTCAAACCGACTGGAAGTTCGAAGGTTCACAACAAATTTGCAAGAACTGTCATATTCCGCTTGACCGGCAGCAGGAACATAAAGTGATCGGCTTTCGCGACAAGGATAAGTGGGATCCGATACTGCAACCGAATCCCGAATTCGATCCTGTGTTGCAACACGAGGGTGTGACTTGCGCTGCCTGCCATTTGCGCGAGGGAAAGATTCTTGGTGTATACGGCGATACCAGGGCACCGCACCCGGTGAAAAAACTACAAAGTGGTAACGAAATCTGTGTTCAGTGCCATGTTGTGAGTGGTGAGCGATGGGACACTTTCTTCCGTTTTCCGCCTTGCGGCACGGTGGCCGAGATCCAGGCTGGTCGTGGTGAAGAAGTCGCACATAGTGGAGAGACCGTTGTCGGTGATCCCGCCTCATTGGGATGTGTGGGTTGTCACATGCCGCTGGTCAAGCGGCCACTGGTAGCAGGAGGCAAGGTACGAAATACGCGGCAGCATCTGTGGCGGGGCGGCCATGATCCTGAACAGGTCAAGCGGGCCCTCGATATCAGGTTTGAACAGGCCTCAGCCGATGGGCGCCGTTACATACTCACATTAACCAATGTCGGTGCTGCGCACTATGTGCCTACCGGAACGCCTGACAGGCATTTTACACTGAATGTCCGGTTGCTCGACAAAATCGGCAAGACAATAATGGAAAAAACGCATGTCATTAAACGCACTGTTATGTGGCGTCCGTTCATAGTTGATCTGAAAGACAATCGCTTGCCACCCGGCAAACCGCGGCAACATGAATTCAATTTTTCAAAACGCGAGTTACACACTGCTGTGGCAGTGGAAGCAATCGTACGTTACGGGTTGGTGGACAAAAAGCGGCTCGAGCGTATCGGCTACAAGGGCAAGGAAGCACTTTCGTATGAAGTATTTCGCAAACAACTTATGTTAAGTGAACTTCCAACGCAAAGACGCCAAGGCGCTAAGAATACCAAGTTAACGAAATGAAGGGGTTACTTAATATATTGGCTCTTGTATTAATATCTTGGTGTCATTCCGAGCACTGTCCCGAGTGAATGCAAGGGACAAGGATTTCTCACTATGTTCGGTATGACATTTGGCATTAATAATAAGAGTTTACTTGGATATTTTTCTTTGCGTCTTTGCGTCAGGTGTTTTTATAAACAGGATAACATCACTATGTCAAAACAACAGGATCTGGTAATTATCGGTGGCGGTGCCGGCGGCCTGGTCGTGGCCAGTGTCGCCTCCCAACTTGGTCTGAAAGTGACTTTGATTGAGAAGGAAAAGAAGATGGGTGGCGATTGTTTGCATTACGGATGCGTGCCAAGCAAAACGTTAATCCGAAGTGCAAAAGTGGCCTCGCTCATGCGCCGCGCGCAAGAATTTGGTTTGCCACCAGTATATTTTGACGTAGATCTTGCAAAAGTGACTAAACGTGTGCAATCGGTCATCGATAAAATTCAGCCTCATGATGATCCGGAGCGCTTTCGCGAGTACGGCTGCGAAGTGCTAGTAGGTGAGGCTGCCAGGTTTGTTGACGCTCGTTCAGTACAAGTGGGTGACCGGTTGATTCATGGTCGACGATTTGTTATCGCCACCGGTTCCCGGCCATTCATTCCACCAATCGATGGTCTTGAAGAAGCTGGCTACCTGACTAATCTCGATGTATTTTCACTGCAGCAGTTACCGCGAAGACTGGTAGTACTAGGCGGTGGACCCATCGGTCTGGAAATAGCGCAGGCCTTTTCGCGCTTCGGCAGTCAGGTGACGGTAGTTGAAATGTTGCCACATTTATTACCCCAGGAGGACCCCGATGTCAGTGATGCCTTGCGTGCCGTTCTTGAGGAAGAAGGTATTACCATTCACACTGGCACAAGTGCCGAACGGGTCCGACGGGAAAGCGACAAGTGTATCGTTGAATGTAGCAACAGCATTACTGTGGAGGCGGACCAGATTCTGGTTGCTGTAGGGCGTCGCGCCAATGTTGACAACCTGGGTCTGAAGACAGTGGGCATCGAATACAGCGAGCGTGGTATTCAAGTCGATGCGCGCATGCGCAGTTCGAAAAAACATATTTATGCTGTGGGCGATGTCTGTGGTCCTTATCCCTTTACCCACATGGCCGAGTACCAGGCTGGCATCGTTATCAGCAATGCCGTCTTCCGTTTTCCAAAGAAGGCCGACTACCGGGTCGTTCCGTGGGTGACCTACACCGATCCGGAACTGGCTCGTGTTGGCCTCACCAAAAAGCAGGCAAGGGATGAAGGAATTGAACCGACTGTGCTGCGATTCCCGTTCAAGGATGTGGATCGTGCATTGACCGACAATGAGACTGATGGCTTCGTTAAATTAATTACCCATAAAGGCCGTATTCTGGGTGCCAGTATACTGGGGCCGCATGGGGGTGAATTGCTGCAGGAAATTGTGCTGGCCATGCAAACCAATGCAAAAATTGGTGATATTTCTGCGACCATTCACGCCTATCCCACCCTGTCCCAGGTTAATCGGCGTACAGTGAATACTGCCTTTGCACCCAGATTGTTTAACTCCGGCACCCGCAAGATTGTGCGCTGGATTAATCGTCTTTTACCTTAACAATGACCAAGAACGGATAACTATGCACGCGACACTGCCACTACTAAGAGACTCGGATTTTCCAGCAATAAACCGCGATCGACTAAAGACGCTTCAGGTCAACCTGGGTTATAAATGCAATCTGAGCTGTTTACATTGTCACGTGAATGCTGGACCAGAGCGCAAGGAGATGATGTCGAAAGAAATTGTAGACCACGTTATTACCTTTCTTGAATCTGGCATGGTAACGCAACTGGACCTGACCGGCGGTGCGCCGGAACTCAACTCCCATTTTCGCTATCTGGTTACTATGGCGCGAGAGCTGGGGATCCATGTCATAGATCGTTGTAACCTGACGATACTGCTGGAAGAGGATCAGCAGGATTTGGCGGATTTTCTGGTAGCAAACAAGGTTGAGATTGCTGCCTCTCTGCCCTGTTATCTGAAAGAAAATGTCGATGGGCAACGCGGTAAGGGTGTCTACGATAGCAGCATCGAGGCGATCAAAAAACTGAACGATCTGGGTTATGGCAAGGACGGCACCGGGCTGGTATTAAATCTTGTCTACAACCCCACCGGTCCTTACCTTCCACCGGAGCAATCCAGTCTGGAAGCGGATTACCGGCGTGAGTTGGGAGAGCAATTTGGTATCTTTTTCAACCAGCTCTTTACCATCACCAATATGCCCATACTGCGTTTTGGTAGCACCCTGATTTCCAGGGGGCAGTTCGGTGAGTACATGAGTTTACTGAAATCATCACACCAGGACAGTAATTTACAGACGGTCATGTGCCGCGAACTCATCAGTATCGATTGGCAAGGTTTTGTTTACGATTGTGATTTCAACCAGATGTTGGGATTGCCACTGATAGCAGGAAGACAACCAAAGCCCCACATCAGTGATTTGACCGGCAAGGACCTGGAAGACAACCCCATCTTGGTAGCGGATCATTGCTACGGCTGCACTGCCGGACAAGGCAGTAGCTGCGGCGGCGCGTTGGCTTAAGGAGACAGCAAATGAATATGCAAGTTGAAGTACAGCAGCGTTACGCCGGTGGCGCCAATCAAAAGGAAGCGGAACTCTGTTGTCCGGTTGACTACGATGCCTCGTTATTGGAAATGCTGCCCAGAGAAATAATCGACAAGGATTACGGTTGCGGGGATCCGTCGCAATATGTACGTGAGGGCGATACTGTGCTGGATCTCGGTTGCGGTGGTGGCAAGATTTGTTATATGGCGGCACAACTGGTTGGCTCCAGGGGTCGCGTGATTGGTGTCGATATGACGGACGACATGTTGGCCCTGGCGCGTAAGTATCAGGACGAGATGGCCAACAAACTGGGTGGCCAACGAGTTGATTTTTATAAGGGGTATATCCAGGATCTGGCGCTGAATGTTGAAGCCGTGGAGGCCTATCTTTCCGCGCATCCCGTGCGCTCCACGGGTGACCTCGCCGAACTGCAGCAGTGGCAGCGCCAGCAACGTCAGGATGAACCTCTGATCGCGAATAATTCAGTTGATCTTGTTGTTTCTAACTGTGTCCTCAATCTGGTGAGCGATGAAGAAAAGCAACAGATGGTAAAAGAAATTTTTAGAGTATTAAGACCCGGTGGTCGAGTGGCGATCTCTGACATTATTAGTGACGAAGTGGTACCACCGCACCTTAAGCAGGATAGCGAGCTATGGAGTGGCTGTATTTCAGGGGCATTCCAGGAACAGGAATTTATCAGGGTCTTTATCGATGCCGGCTTTCTCGCCATTAGCTATAACAAATGGGATGCACAACCCTGGCGGGTGGTAGAAGGTATCGAGTTCCGCTCAGTGACACTAACCGCAGTGAAGGGTGAGCAGTCACCGTGCCTCGATTACGGCCATGCAGTAATCTACAAGGGCCCCCATGCCGAGGTACGGGACGATGAGGGTCATGTGTTCCCGCGGGGTGAACGTATGGCAGTGTGTGAACGGACCTTCAAATTTCTGACAGAGAACAGTGTCTATGGTGGCGATTTTATCGGTATCGAACCTGCCCAGCGTGGCGAAGCGAAGACCTTCTGTGCATCCAGCGGTACACGTCGGCCGGTATCAGAAACGAAGGGTGGCATAATCACTGGCGGTACGTCTTCGGGTAGTTGTTGCTAATGCCTCCAGTGGCAAGTATCAACCATCCGGTGAGAATGATTTCCGTTGTTGTTCCCGTTTTCAACGAAGCGACGACAATCGAACGGACTCTCGGCGACTTGCAGGCACTGCGTCGCGCCGGACATGAAGTTATTGTCGTGGATGGTGCGAGTGATGACGAAACATTGGTGCGAGCACTACCACTGGCGGACGAGGTGCTTACCGCGCCACGCGGTCGAGCGTCACAAATGAACGCCGGTGCACAAATTGCGCGGGGGGATGTGCTCTGGTTTCTTCATGCCGACTGCCTGCCACCAATGGATGCCGATCAATTGATTCTTAATGCGTTAAAAATGAAAGATGCAATTTGGGGGCGTTTTGATGTGTCTCTTTCCGGTTCGGGTTTTTTATATCGTACCATCGAATTCATGATGAACAACCGCTCACGTATGAGCGGCATCGCCACTGGCGATCAGGGTATTTTTGTTACGCGAAAGATGTTTACACAGGCGGGCGGTTTCCCGGATATTCCGTTAATGGAAGATATTACTTTTAGCAAACGACTTCGTGCATATGGACGGCCAGTTTGTTTACATAGCAAATTGACGACATCTAGCCGGCGGTGGGAAAGACGGGGGGTATGGAGAACGATATTGATGATGTGGCGTTTACGTCTGGCATACGCGCTGGGAGTCAATCCACAAAACCTGGCGCGTTTATATCGTTAGACAGTAATGAAGGCGGCAACAGGAAAAATCCTGGTTTTCGCCCGGGCCCCAGTTCCGGGTCAGACCAAAACACGACTCGTCCCCGCCTTGGGAGAGGCAGGCGCCGCCAGGTTGCACGCTGAACTGATTCACCGAACGCTGGCAAATGTCACTGCGCCGGGAAACGTCGAGGTCGAACTCTGGTGCACACCCGACACCCGCGATCACTTTTTCGTCTCCTGTGCCGATACCTATGGTGTGAAACTTCGCCAGCAACTCGGCAATGATCTCGGCGAGCGCATGGATGTAGCGCTTGCAGAAACCCTGGATCAGGCGTCCTGGGCCATTCTGATAGGAACCGACTGCCCTGAGTTGACGGCGGCCGACATCAAACAGGCCTCTGCCATGTTGAGTGGCGACACTGACGCAGTGCTTGGACCTGCCACAGATGGCGGCTATGTACTGATTGGGCTTAGACAGTCTGCACCATCTCTTTTTACGGATATGCCATGGGGTAGTGATCAAATTGCTGAACTGACACGTGAGCGGTTGCGGGGCCTGGGGATGTGCTGGCGTGAATTACCGACACGCAGTGATATCGACCGGCCCGAGGATCTGGTACACCTGAACTTTGACAGTAAGGATTCTGCCGTACGGGCAGGGGATTTAAAGCGTAACTGAACTCAGTTTCAGAATCTATATGCCCAATATGCGTGCCTAAAACCCTTATGCATCGGGTCTTGTCATTGCGATCGTAATGACTGTCGAAAAACGAACACACGCGGATAACTATCTTAAAAATCTAACAGTAATTTTGTGGACAATCTAATTTTGTGGACAATCTGATAGACAGTGGCCCTCGGAGACAATTCCTGTTTAACGTCTCCCATTACCTCCTGCAAGCGCAAGGAGTGCGTCTTGCCAACGGAAAGGCAACACGCGTTTTAAAAATGCGAAAACATAAGTCGGTACGGTAACAGCGTAGCGGATTTTAGGCCGCCGGGCTTCCAGCGCGTGAATGGTTTTTCCAAGCACGGCTTCCGGTGGCAGGGTAAAGGGCATATTTCCTGTTTCCCCCTTGAAACGCGCGATCATGTTCTGGTATCGATTACGGTGGGCGCTATGTTCGACATCGATATTGGCACGGAAGGCGGCATAAGCATTGTCTCGGAACTTGCTAATAATGGGGCCAGGTTCAATGAGCATAATGAATATATTGGTATCCTTGAGTTCCAGACGCAGGGTATCGCTCAATCCCTCAAGCGCGTATTTGCTGGCGATATAGGCACCCCGATAGGGCATGGCGACAATGCCAAGGAGGGAACTGATCTGGATAATGCGACCACCACCCTGATTCCGCATTATCGGAATAACCCTGTTGGTAAGTTCCTGGGTGCCAAACAAGTTGGTCTCGAACTGCTGGCGTAATGTTTCGCGCGACAGGTCTTCCACCGCGCCTGGCTGGCCGTAGGCGCCATTATTAATCAAGGCGTACAACTTTCCCTGCGAACGGTCCAGGACCTCATCTACCGCAGTATGGATTGAGTCGCTGTCATTGAGATCGAGTAGTATACTTTCCAGACCTGAGGCGGCCAATTGCTGCACATCTGCGGGCTTTCGTGCGCTGGCAAAGACACGATAGCCGCGATCCCGCAGGCCCCTGGCCAGGCACAGGCCAATTCCGCTGGAGCAGCCGGTGATAAGTATTGTTCTTGATTCCATCGGAAATCTCATATATTGATTTTCGAGCGTAGCTTAGAGCATTGGCGTACAATGCCACAAGCAAAGAAGATACAGGAAATTGTTGAGTAAATATGAGCGTGCACAACGCAATTATTTGGCTATCCAGTAATAAAAACTTGCCTGCTGCTTTGGGTGACGTGATGGCAGCGGTCAGTATCAATACCTTTGCTTCCATCGACGACCTCGCCAGCAATGCCAATCATGGTGTTGCATTACTGACCGCCGTACAGGTATCCAGCCTGCTTCAGTTAAACCCGGCGACTGAGCTTCGTATTATTATTGAGTTGCAGGATAACGAAGAGCTTACCACTCAATTCCTGAACAAGCCGGCCATCAGCGGTGCTTTTGCCAAAGACAGTCCACGCGAGGCAGTGGTAACGGCATTCAAGTCGGCGCTTGATTTGGCGCGACGTGATACTAGTCATACCAGTACCGCCGACACACTCGAAAAAATTCTCGAGATTGGCAGAGCACTGGCGTCAGAGAAAGATCTTGATACCTTGTTCGACCTGATCCTGACGCAGGCACGCCATCTCACAGGAGCTGACGGTTCATCGATCTACACCCGCGACAGTGAAGGCAAACTGTATTTCCGTTTATTCCAGAATGCTTCAACACAGGCGACTTCCAGTGCTCAAATGACTCTGGTAGGTGATTACAGTATCGCCGGTTATATTGCGCGGTCCGGTGAGATCGTTAATGTTGATGATGCCTATGAGATCCCGGAAGACGCGCCATACAAATTCAATCCCGCCTCGGATAAGAGCTTGAACTACCGCACCCGATCCATATTGACACTTCCGTTGACCAACAAGACAGATGAAGTTGTGGGTGTATTGCAGTTGATTAACCGGAAACTGGATTTCGACCAGCGCCTGTCCTCAAAAGAAGACTTCGAGAAGAAGGTGTTTCCTTTCGGAAGTGGCACCATCGAGATTGCGAAGGCGCTGGCGGGGCAGGCCGGTGTAGCGCTGGAGAACAGTATTCTTCATGAAGATATTGAGAAATTATTCGAAGGATTTATTCGCGCATCCGTGCAGGCTATCGAAGCACGAGACCCGACCACTGCTGGACATAGCTTCCGTGTCGCAGAATTTACCGAACGTTTAGGTAAGGCCGTTGACCGCAGTGATTTGCAGAGCGTTAAAGGCATTCAGTTCAGCAGGGATCAAATGCGCGAGATTCGCTATGCCGCACTATTGCACGATTTTGGCAAGGTCGGCGTGCGCGAAAACGTGCTGGTCAAGGCCAACAAGCTTTATGAACACGAGCTTAAATATATTGAGCAACGGTTTCAATATGCACGTTCCAGTATCGGTCGTCATGCCTATCGCGAGATACTGGATTTGTATGAAGCCAGTGAATTATCAGCCGATGAGCTAAAAGGCCGACGTCTTGAAATCGAGCAAATGCTGACGCAGGAAGACAGTAAATTAAAACATTTTCTTGACGTAGTACTCACTGCCAATCGGCCAACTGTGTCTCACGAGAGTGCCTCGGAAGAGCTCAAGACTATTCGACAATATCATTTTCCCGATAATGCCGGTGATTCGGTCGAGCTTTTAAAGGAATTCGAGTTTACCAATTTGTCGCTTTCCAAAGGCAGCTTGTCGCCAGAGGAGCGGGAGCAGATCGAATCCCATGTCAGTCATACCTTTGAATTTCTAAGGTTGATCCCGTGGACCAGGAATCTTGCCGCGTTGCCATATATCGCCTTTGCTCACCACGAGAAACTCGACGGCACCGGTTATCCGCGCGGTCTGCCGGCGGAAGAAATTCCGGTGCAATCCAGGATAATGACGATAGCGGATATTTATGATGCTTTGACCGCGCCGGACCGGCCCTACAAAAATGCGCTACCCATGGACCGAGCACTGGACATTCTCGCCGAAGAAGCTGGAGCGGGAAAGATTGACACTGATCTTTACCGTATTTTCATCGATGCCAAGGCCTTTACCTTGATTGAGGCCTGAGATCTGGTTTGGAGGCGGGCCAGCACCGATGTATAATTCGCGCCGTTTCCAGGCTTGGTTTTCCGCCCTTTTTCAGTAGGTATCCATGACATCACCCGATACAACTTCCGCCGAGGGGGCTTCCGAACGACTGCGCATTGGTGTCGTTGGCACCGGCTATCTCGGCAAATTTCATGCGCGTATATATAACGATATGCCCGATGTGAATCTCGTCGGCATTGCTGATATTGATGAGGATGCCGCCAGGGCGGTTGCAAAAGATTGTGGTGACTGCCCGACCTACACGGACAGCCTCAAGCTGTTGGACAAGGTCGATGCCGTGAGCATTGTGGTGCCCACCGAGCATCATCTGGAGGTCTCCCGGCCCTTTCTGGAGAAGGGCATACACATGTTGCTGGAAAAGCCGGTGGCTCCCAGTTACGAGGAATCTCTGGAGATTGTAGAGCTGGCGGAAAAAAGCGGAGCCATTCTGCAAATCGGTCATCTCGAACGTTACAACGCCGGGGTCATGGCCCTGGCTGAGCGTGTCAAGACGCCACGTTTTATTGAAGTCCACCGCCTCGGGCCGTTTGTCGCGCGCGCCACGGATGTCGATGTCGTCACCGACCTGATGATTCATGACATCGATATTGTCATGGCGCTGGTGGGCTCGCCCATCAAGAACTTGTCCGCCATGGGTACGCCCGTCATTACCGATCATATCGATATCGCCAACGCGCGTATTGAGTTTGAGAACGGGGCGGTAGCCAATGTCAGTGCCAGCCGTGTATCTAACAAGAAATTTCGCCGTATACGTGTATTTGAGCGCGACCATTATTATGGCCTGGACTATACAGATCAGCGTCTCGATATCGTTACCGCACAGCGCAAGGATGTCGATCAGGAATGGCCCGAGATTGTTACGGAAAAAGTCGAGATTGAACCGAGGCTTCCGCTCAATGCCGAGCTGGAAGATTTTATTAACAATATTAGAAACGGCAGTACACCGCTGGTGACCGGGCGCGTCGGCCTTGAGGCCCTGCGCGTTGCGTTGCTGGTTAAGGAGAAGATGGCAGAATGTCTTCCGTGATTTCCTCAGTACCTTTTCTTGATCTGACCACCGAATTTGCCGAACTGGAAAGTGAATGGCTCGAATCGATTCGCAACACTGGAAATCGCGGCACCTTTATTATGGGGCCAAATGTACACGCATTCGAAGATGAGGTTGCAGAATACGTTGGTGTAAAACACGCTATTGGCGTTGCCAACGGTACCGATGCGCTGGTGTTGTCGTTACGCGCTTTGGGTATTGGGCCAGGGGATGAGGTTATTACTACACCTTATACTTTTTATGCGACTTCCGAGTCGATCGACCTGGTGGGTGCCACACCGGTATTTGCCGATATCAAGGAAGATAATTTTACGCTTGACCCGATCAGTGTGCGGGAGAAACTCAGTGACAAGACG
>SDBV01008905.1_pt1 | contig 13437 bp, 12 predicted proteins | sample 2277081 | NCBI WGS metagenome assembly SDBV01 (sample SAMN10402039, study PRJNA504765) | marine sediment metagenome | isolation source: marine sediment core GS10_PC15, 223 cmbsf | place: Arctic Ocean: Southern Knipovich Ridge | collected 2010 | reverse complement strand
CAACATTGACTGTTATACCCCCTATTGGAAATGTTAAATCCGGATTTGTTAATGCGTCATCATTATCCATAACTAATGAACCGCCTATTTCATCGACAAAGTCATCCGGGTATGGTACTAACGGATTAAGCTCAGGAGTATATATGCTGCTTACAGCCATATAAAAGGCTGTATTATTAATAACAGGCACACTTACAGACACACCGCTGTCCGCACCAGAAAAATTAATCTCGTTTAGCCTTTGATTACCGGACATCATCACATTGGTTGTAGATGTTGAAAGTGCTGTTATCCCAACCACAGTTGCAACAAGCAGCAGCAAAAGGCTTACAATAAGAACGATTCCCTCCTGAGAATTGTAAGTTCTCAAATTCATTAATTTTGCATTTTGCATTTTGCATTTTGCATTTGATTTCATGTTTACTCCGGATTTCTCAGTGCTATTTCCATTGACCATATTCTTCTTCTGAATCTGTCATCGACAGTGGTTGTATTATTTTCAAGAACGATTCCAGTAGAAAAATATGGTTTAGTAGCTGGGTTAAGTGCTTGGTCTTCATGTGCTGTGCGGGCTAAAACACTTACCCTCACACGATCTGTTATACCGTCTCCATCCTCATCTATTTCTACAATCTGGAAATCGTCAATGTTGTTGGCAACTGTAACAGTGGGTGTGGGCATCCCTATTTGTCCTTGTCTTTCAAGATCATCAGTACCATTCCCCTGAAGGTCTATCCCGTAAGTTATATCCTCAACAAGATATACCGGTCTGCCGGCAGGAAAGGGTTTGCTTATACCTCTGTCAAGAAAAATAGGACTGGAATCTAAACAGTCGGCAAGCCCCGAAAGTGTACAGCCGCCGTTGTTGGTGGGGTCTATCGTGGCAAAATCTATTCCTTCAATACTTATGTTGCTCTTGTTTGATAAATTAAAAGATGTCGCACCCACGTAGCTAATTGAAATCGAGGTTTCCCCGACAACAGCAGGAACTGCTAATGTTGCAACCTGTCTGAAACCACCTACAAGAGTAATTGCATCAGCACCATCTGGTCCACTATTATCATCAACAGTTATGTTGCCTGTAAAAGTGTTTATAGGGGGACTTTCATCAAAAGGATAACCAAAACCAGCATTCCTTATATCATTTGCAATGAGATTAAAAGCAATTTTTGAAGACATCTGTGTTTCTGAAACCTGGTCCTGAACCACAAATGAACGCTGCTGAACGATAAAAGATGTATAAACTCCTGCCATAGCTAAAACAGTTATGGTTATTGCAATCATCAGTTCAACCATAGTAAAACCATTCTTAGAACCCAGAACCCAGAACCCAGAACCCAGATTTTTTTTACGCGTTCTGTAGTCAGTGCTCTGCTTGCCCGCCGGTTGTTTGGAGGGTAATCTGCTTGCCCGCCGGTTGTCTGGAGGGTGTTCTGTTGTCTGCCTTTTCATTCTTGCACCTTTACTGCTGATATTGTGACTGAACGGTCAGTTGTGCCTTTTTCCTGCCAGCTTACAGTAACTGCAATAGTTTTCATGTCGATCACAGGGTCATCATCAACTACCGTCCATGTTCTTGTATAGAGGCGTAAAGGAAGATCTACACCTGCTGCATCAGTGCGCATTCCTCTGGCATCTAAGGGGTTTGGTTGGGCAAATCCGGTTGCATTACTGAGTTCACTATTGTCATGGGGGCTTCCTGCTTCTGTCAGAGTGGGGTCTTCAACTGTTTCTGTGTATTCAAATGTTCTAAGTTTCTCAAGCATATCCTGCCCCAGTTCTGTTGCAACTGCCATTTCCTTGCTAAAAGTATTTCCAGTGATGGATATTACCTGCATTAAAGCAACACCTAAGAGACCAATAGCAAGTATGGTCAAGGCAACAAGGACTTCAATAAGAGTAAGCCCCTTTTGTGAATTATCAATTTTTACATCCTTAAATTCTGCCTTCCCGATGCGGGTCTTCGCTGAGGGTCGCTTCGCCTGCCTTCCCGATGCGGGTCTTTGCTGAGGGTCGTTTCGACTGCCTTCTGCCTTTATTATCATCTCAGCTCTGTCCATGTCGTTACTCCTGTATTGTTAGCATCCCCGTCCCATTTCCACATGCTGGTTGAGCCAACAAGATTGCTTACTCTTACGCAATTACTGTAACCTCTTGTTGTCTGCTGAAAATAGACAGACCCTAATTTACCCATAGAACCGTCAGCATTAAAATCAGCGCTTGGTGGCGTACCGCTAAAATTTACTCCGGAAGCAGGGATGACAGAGGCATTAGGGCCATTTGGCGGGGTTGTCCCTGTACCATAACCAAGTATTATATTACTCCCGCAATCACTTAAATTCACTACTCTTACACACCCTGCACCAACACATGTTCCAAAGCCATCAGTAACACTAACAAGGTCATTATCGCTATCACCGTCAAACCCCATTAAATACCTTTGATTTGTAGTATCAAAAACTATTAAATACTCTCTATTTTCTTTTATTGCCATTGCCCTTGCAAGCCTCATATTCTGAATCAGGGTTGTTGCGCATTCCCTGGTAGTAGAAGCTGACTTAAATAGTCCGAGCTGGGGTGCAGCTATGACAGCTATAATGCTGACTAACGCTATAACAACTAAAAGCTCTATCAATGTTAAGCCTCTGTTTTTTCCTGTTATTACTGTTTTCATCCTATAATTCCTTTTACACTGCAAGTATGATGCCAATTATAAAAAATTTATTCTTTCAATTTTACAAGCAGTTAGAGTATCCCGTTTTGGCTTTTAGCCCCGAGATGTGTATTTCAGTATATAAAGTTGTGTAATTCATTACATATCCGGAACGCACTTTCTATGAGCCTTCTTTTTTCAGGGTTTTGATTTGCTTTTTGATTTCTGCCTCGCGCTCTTTAAGAACATCAGCTTTTTCATTGAAGTTTTTTATCTCTTCTTCCATCTCATACAACCGACTTCTGAGTTTTTTTCTCTTTGTAGGCAGGACACGTCTGCCTTCCTGCTTTATATCATTTTGAAGCGCTTCCTGTTTTTTTGCCAGCTCTTGCCTTTCTTTTGCCAGGGACTCTTTTTGCTCGTAGAGGTTATCAAGCTCTTCTGTTAATAAGTCCTGGAGGCCTGGTTTGCTTTTATCCGCGCCTGCGGCAGGCGCTTTGTTTTCTTGTTCGTATATAAGGCTTCCTGTAACTTTGAATTTAGCTTCCCTTATATTCTTAATCATGTTTTTGTTAATAACTATTTCTCCACCATTAGATAAAAAGGTAATCTGCTCTCCGGTGTCTTTGTAATCATAAACAGCAATTGATCTGCCGTTTTTCAGTTCTATTAAATAGCCTGCGAGGGATACGTTATTAGATAGCACAAGAACAAACAAGGAGAGTGTAAAGATTAGAAGGAAATTTGTTGTCTTTTTCATTTTCTCCTCTCTACAAGTTATAAACTGTAGTATAATGTCCATTATACCTGATTAAGGAGCTTAAAACCTAAATTGAGTGATTTAATTTCATAAAGTTGGTACGACTTTATGAAATTAAAGTTAATATTCCCTGTAGTCTTGCTACAGGGATACCTTATTTCTGTCATTCCGCACCTGCCTGCCGGTAGGCAGGCTTGATGCGGAATCCAGATAGTCTGTTTACTGGATCCCCGCTTTTGCGGGGATGACGACAAGGAAAATTTAAAAATGATAAGATGCCCTGCGGTCTTGCCGCAGGGTAGTTCATTTGATTAATTTAGGTAAAAAATAGTTTTCAGACATCTCTGTATAATTATACAGGAGAAGAAAGGGTGAACACGATTTTGTTAGCTGAGGAAATTGTTAAAAAAGCTCTTAAAAGGGGATGTGATGCAGCTGAGGTTTTTATTGAGACTGCAAAACAGCTCTCTGTAGAGGCGAGAGACGGCAGAATAGAGGCATTAGAATCATCCAGAGACTTTGGAATAGCATTAAGGGTTATTAAGAATCAAAAATTGGGCTTTTCTTTTACAACGGATTCTGACAGAGCCGGTGATATAGTAGACATGGCTGTGAATGGCGCTGACCGGACTTCAGAAGATAAATATGTTGACATCCCTGATTATAACCCTTTGGCAGACGTGCTGGTTCTTGATGAAAAAATTAAAAACATAAAGGAAGAGGATGTTATAAAAAATGCCCTGCTTCTTGAAAAAACAGCCCTTGATTTTGATACGAGAATTAAGAAAGTAAGAAAAGCAGAGATTGCCCTTGCTACAGCCAACACCACAATTTTCAACTCAAGAGGGGTCAATGTTTCATATGAGAGCGGTTATTTCACAGCCTCTGTAAGCGCCCTGGCCAGCGACAGACAGGACAGCCAGATGGGCTTTGACTTTGCAGCCAGCAGGAGGCTAAGTGATATAGATTTTGTTTCAGTTGCACAAGGCGCATCCAAAATGGCAATAGACCTGCTCGGTGCAAAAACTATTTCTGCTGTAAAAGCGCCTGTTATACTTGAGCCCTCGGTTGCCTCGGATTTTCTAAGTATATTTAGTGCGTCACTGTCTGCAGAAGCTGTGCAGAAAAAAAGGTCTTTCCTTGCCGGCAAGGTTGGAAAAACCATAACAAGCTCTATAGTAAATATTGTTGATGACGGCATTATGCCCTGGGGGCTTGGTACAAAACCTGTTGATGATGAAGGTGTTCCGGCCCTTAAAAAAGTTATTGTTTCTAAAGGCAGGCTTACAGGTTTTATGCATAATACTTATACGGCAAAGAAACAAGGTGTTGCCTCCACGGGTAATGCCGCCAGGGCAAGTTTTAAAAGTCTTCCGGGTATAGGTGTTACAAATTTTTATATAGAACCTAAACAAAATGAGAAGTGGGAAATGAGAAATAAGAAAGAAAATAAGTTAATAAAGTCGCTATCTAAAGGACTGTTAGTCCTTGAAGCTATGGGTGTGCATACTGCCAATCCTGTATCCGGAGATTTTTCTATAGGGGTTTCAGGCCTCTGGATTGAAAAAGGAGAAATTGTGTATCCTGTAAAAGAAGCTCTTGTGTCAGGCAACATACTTGATTTATTTATGCGAATAGAAGGGGTAGGAGATGATTTGAAGTTTTACGATCAAATCGGTTCCCCGAGTCTTTTAATAGGCGAGATGGATATCAGTGCATAAAATACAAGTGAGAACTAAAAAGTGAAAAGTAAGAAGTAAAAAAACAAGAAATAAAAACCTTCAGTTTATACTTCCTACTTCTCATTTGTCTTTTTGGAATTATTGAATATCGAATTTTTAATGTTGTTTGCGCTGTCTCCAAAACGTTTATATAACTTTCTTGCCCATACAAATTCGCTTCCCAGTATTGCAAAGCTCAGAATAATAATTATAACACCTGGACCCGGTAACAGCAGCATCACACAGCCAATCAACAGCACAGTAAATCCTATCACAATCTTGATGATTTTCTTTGCCTGTTTAATGGTCGTAATTCTAATGACCCTTTTATTTTCAGGGCTTTCTTTTGTAGTCTCTTTCATTTTTATGTTCCCTTCGGAAACCTGAATGCAAGGATTTTACTTATTATTTATATTCGCTTGCTAAACGCTCGCTGTGTCATTTTTAAAGTTATTCAAAAAACAAATAACTAATAACGGTTTTTTATTCAGAATCCTTTTCGCCTTGCGAGGCAGGTTGTTGTTTCTTCATAAATGGCGATATTAGATCTATCGGTATCGGGAATAGTATTGTTGAATTTTTATCAGCAGCTACTTCTGTCAGCGTCTGCAGAAATCTCAACTGCAGTGCCATGGGCTGGGTTGCGATTATTTTCGCTGCATCTGCGAGTTTCTGAGATGCCTGAAATTCACCTTCTGCATGGATGATTTTTGCCCTTCTTTCACGTTCAGCCTCTGCCTGTTTTGCAATTGCCCTCAGCATCTCTGACGGAAGGTCAACATTTTTAACTTCTACAACAGTAACTTTTATTCCCCATGGTTCTGTCTGGTCATCTATAATTTTCTGTAGCTGGGCATTTAATTCATCCCTTTTAACAAGGAGATCATCAAGCTGGCTTTGTCCGAGAACGCTTCTCAGAGTTGTCTGGGATATTTGCGATGTAGCATAATGGAAATTTTCAACTTCTGTTATAGCTTTTGCAGGGGCAACAACTCTGTAATACACAACAGCATTTACTTTAACTGAGATATTGTCTCTTGTGATTATATCCTGAGGAGGAACGTCCATGGTGATTGTCCGCAGGTCTACTCGTACGATTTTATCAATAATTGGCCAAATTATTATAAGACCTGGTCCTTTAACAGGGATAAGCCTGCCGAGTCTGAAGATAACGCCTCTTTCATATTCCCGCAAGATTTTAATTGCACTTGAGAGAAAAAATATTACAACTACAATAAAAAAGATACTTGTCATAGTTAACTGCTGCATTTTCTCCTCCTTGTCCCCCTGTTTTCTTTGTGAAGACAAAGAAGGGGGACTTCACATAATAGTTAATACTGCTGTTTAAACTGTTTGTCCCGAAATGTTGGGATGAACTGTTTAAACTTTTATTTTAGGGCTTACTTTTAATTTCAGGTTTTCCAGGTTATCTACCACTATCTTCTCCCCGGTCTTTATCGGTTTATCGCTCCATGCACTCCATATCTCACCGTGGACAAAGACCTGACCGCCGTTTTTTTCAAGGATATCTGTTCTTGCTTCACCCTCAGCCCCTATAAGCCCTTCAGCGCCTGTCTGTGGCTTTCTCTTATAAGCCTTTACTATAAGGGCAATTGTCAGGGTGAAGAATATCGCCGTAACAATAACCGCGGGAATAATAACCTTCAGCGAAGCCCTTAAAAATGGTTCTGGTGATTCAAAGAGCATAAGAGAACCTAACAGCATGGCGATAATGCCTCCTATTGAAAGTGCACCATGTGAGGTGATTTTAATCTCAAGGACAAAAAGGATTATAGCAAGAAAAATTAAAACAAGACCAGTATAATTTACAGGCAGTATATCCGGCTGGAATGCATAGAGTGCGAGGATTAAGGCTATTGCCCCGAAAACTCCCGGGAATATGGCGCCTGGATTTGAGAACTCAAAAAATAAACCGTAAAAACCAAGCAGCATCAGCAGATAAGCGACGTTGGGGTTGCTTATAATGTTTAATATTTTATACCTGATCCCCACTTCTTTATACCGGACTGAAATACCTTTGGTTTTTATGACGTGCGTGCCGATAAATGTTTCTACTTCACGGCCATCGATAGATTCCAGAAGAGAGTTGAGGTTTGGAGCTACTATGTCTATGACATTTAATTCAAGAGCCTCTGTTTCTGTTATTGATACGCTTTCCCTGACTGCTTTTTCAGCCCATTCGGAATTTCTGCCTCTTTTCTCAGCTAAGGATTTTATATAGGCAGCGGCATTGTTTTCTACCTTTTTAGCCATAGTCTCATCCATTTTTCCACCCATGCTTACAGGATGTGCTGCTCCGATATTTGTACCGGGAGCCATGGCCGCTATGTGGCCGGTAAGAGTTATAAACACCCCTGCAGAAGCTGCCTTTGCTCCGCTTGGAGATACGTAAACTACTACAGGACTTTTACTTGCATTTATACTTTTCACTATATTCTCCATAGAGTTCATGAGCCCTCCGGGTGTATCCAGCTCAATCACCAGCGCCTCTGCATTTTCTTTAACTGCTTGGTCAATGCTTTTGGATATATAATTAGCCATTACTCCGTTTACTACGCCGTCTGTCTTAATGACTATTATGTCGGCGTTTGACGGCAAGGAGAAATAGAGAAAAATTAAAAAGCTAACAGAAATAAAAAAAACTTTCTTTTTCATTGCAAAAATTATATCTTTTATATTATAACTGTGTCAAATAAGAAACTATTGAAAAAGTCATTAACGGTCCTGATTACACAGATTTCAGGAAAGATTCCACAGAGGTTGTTGTGGTTTTTCAACAATCTCTGTGGACTTAACGTGAAAGGGCGTGAATGGAACTCAAGAAAAGATTTAATTTAGCGAGCGGCCTGTTTATTGGTGTCAGTGTAGTTTTAATGGTTTTCCTGTATTTAGCTGCTAATAGTATTTTCAGGGAATTGTCCGCTTATGATGATGAATCTCTTCTGCGTTTGAGTACTGTTATCTATGTCATGATAGCTGTTTTTACCATCCTGGCAGTAGGTGCTGTAATAATTTTCAGGATATTGGTGAACAGGATGCTTAAACAAATAAGGAAACTTGATAACTTTACGGGGACTCTGGTCTATGGAAATTACAATGCGAGGCTTGATGTAAGGGGCTCGGATGAGCTTAAGCATATGGCGGTGAATCTTAACAATATCGCTGAATCATATAAAGAGAAGGTTCTTGTTCTTGAAAGTGCAATGGCTAAGCGGCAAAAGGTTGTTCGTGAACTTGCAATCCTGAATGAATTAATGGTCTTTATTTCTTCCGAGTTCAGGTTTGATGTTATTTTAAAAAATTTTGCAGACCGGACAAAGGACCTGATTAAATCTGATTATTGTATAGCGCTGATTTTTGAGATGGAATCAATTAATGCAAGAATTTTCGTTACAAATGAAGGTATCCAGGACCCTTCAGAGGTTAGTTTGACTCCTGACGGTTTCTTTAAAGGGTTGTTAGAAAATCAGGTTCCTTTAAGGCTTTCTTCAAAACAGGAAAACGTGGCAGTGGCTCTGCAGGAAGATATAAAAATCCCCGAACTAAATTTGAAAGTTAAAGATGTATTGGTTGTACCTTTGATTTCTTCTGATAAGCTGTCAGGGCTGCTGTTGTTAGCCGATAAAGAAGAAGGGACTTTTGATCAGGAAGATGAGGACATGTTGATGAACTTTAGTTTTCAGGCATTTCAGACCATTTCAATGCATGAAGAAATTGCAAATTTGGCGATTACAGACGGCCTTACAGACCTTAACAATCACAGACATTTTCAGGAAAAATTAAAAGAAGCGGCTGAAATGGCGAAACGATACGGTATGTTTCTTTCACTTTTAATCCTGGATGTTGATAATTTCAAAACCTTTAATGATATCTACGGACATCAGGTTGGAGACATTGTCCTTAAATCAATTTCTGCCTCAATAAAGGAACATATACGCGTTACAGATTTCCCTGCCAGATACGGCGGCGAGGAGTTCGCTGTAATTATGCCTGAGACAAGCTATAATGGTGCGAAAATCCTTGCGGAGAGATTAAGGAAAAAAATTGCTGAAACTCCTTTCCTTCTCTCGGATGGTGAAAAGGCTTTTATAACTGTCAGTATAGGTTATTCGTCAATCCCGGAAAACGCAAGAGATAAGGACGAACTTATGGATATGGCTGACAAGGCTTTATATTTTGCAAAACAGCACGGCAGAAATCTGTCTTATGGTTTTAACGAAACCCACAAAAAACTTGAGGAAATGGGTGGGGATTTTAAAGCAGGAGAGCTGGAAATTGAAAACCTTGCGAATATGATTGATTCAAGAACGCCGTATACAAAAGGACATTCTGTGGAAGTAGCTAAATTAGCGACATTGTTGGCTGGTGAGATAGGTCTTGAAAAAAGCGATATAGAGAGTCTTAGAATTGCAAGTATCCTTCATGATGTTGGCACATTGCATATACCAGAGAGGGTTTTGAATAAACCTGGCGATCTGACAGAAGAAGAGAAAAAAATTATCCAGGCACACCCCGGGCTTGCGGAGATGGTGCTTAAAAAATATCCCCATGTTGAGCAGGTGTTACCAGCGATTCTTTATCATCACGAACGTTTTGACGGCAACGGGTATCCAACAGGGGTTTCGGGAAATGAGATTCCTCTACACGCGCGCATCCTTGCGATTGCTGAGGCATTTCATGCGATGATATCACCCAGATCGTATAAAAAAAGACTTGCTTTCAGAGAAGCCGTTAATGAACTGCAGGCTCAATCAGGTTCACAGTTTGACCCGCAACTTGTTGAATCTTTCAAGAAAATATTGGAAACGCAGGAATACAGCTAAGAAATGCTCTGCATATGCTAAAGGTAAATGAAATTTTTAAAAGTATTCAGGGCGAGTCGACTTATGCCGGAATACCATGTACATTTGTAAGACTTGCAGGTTGTAACCTAAGGTGCACTTATTGCGATACTAACTATGCGTATTATCATGGGAAGGAAATCTCTGACAAAGAAATAATCTCAAAAATTGAAGAACACGGTGTTAAATGTGTTGAATTTACCGGAGGAGAGCCCCTCCTGCAGGAAGAAACTTCTCCGCTGGTTAAAACACTTCTTGATAGAAGTTACGAGGTCCTTATTGAAACAAATGGTTCTATCTGTATTGGGTGTCTCGATAAAAGGTTAACTATAATAATGGACATAAAAACCCCTAAAAGTGGTATGAGCGAAAGGATGAATCTTAAGAACCTTGACCTTATCAAGATCAACGACGAGATAAAATTTGTGCTTCTGGATGAGTCAGACTACATCTGGGCAAAGGATATGATTAGCAGGCATAATTTACTGGATAGAACCAGGAAAATTCTTGTGTCCCCGGCTTATGGTATATTGTCTCCCAAGCTCCTCGTATCGTGGGTATTGCGCGATAACCTTTCAGTAAGAGTTCAGCTGCAAATCCATAAATATATATGGCCCCCTGAAGAGTATGAAGGAGTTTGATGGAGAGCTAAGAAGACTTAAGGAAGAAGGGCTGCTTAGAAAACCTGTTTATCTTGAGTCATCCGGTAATGCAAAGATTTTTATAAATGGACAAAGATATATAAATTTTTCCTCAAATGATTATCTTGGGTTGTCGGGACATCCTAAAATTATACAGGCCGCTGTAGCTGCCTTCAGGAAATACGGGTTTGGTTCAGGTTCATCAAGACTTTTGAGCGGCTCCTATGTTCCCCATAAAAAACTTGAAGACAGAATTGCGAAATTTAAAAGGACTAAGGCGGCGCTGGTATTTAGTACGGGTTACTCTGCAAATACTGGGATTATTCCTGCTGTTGTTGGAGCCGGAGACACAGTCTTAAGTGATGAACTTAACCATGCAAGTATAGTAGATGGTGCAAGACTCTCTGGGGCAAAAATAAGAATCTACAGGCATTGCAATACGAACTATCTTGAAGAACTCCTAAAAAAATCTTCCGGCAGAAAGCTGATAATTACCGATACTGTATTTAGTATGGATGGGGATATAGCGCCGCTGAAAGACATCGTCTTTCTCAGTAAGAAATACGATGCTTTGCTTATGATTGACGATGCGCACGGCGCTGGAGTACTCGGCAGAACGGGCAGGGGAGGGCTTGAGCATTTTGGTATTAAATCAGACGATATAATCCAGATGGGTACACTGAGCAAGGCGTTTGGATGTTTTGGAGGTTTTGTGGCAGGGTCAAGGAACTTGACGAAGTTCTTGATTAACAGAGCAAGGAGCTTTATTTACTCAACATCTATACCCCCTGCAATGGTTGAAGCATGCATAAAGGCAATAGATATAGTTGATTACAGCTCTCATAATATGAGAAAGAGATTATGGAAAAACAGACAGAGACTTTATATGGGACTCAAAAGTCTTAACTACGACATACTTGACTCAGAGACGCCGATAATACCCATTCTGGCAGGCAATGTGGTAAACGCTATAAAAACCGGGAACTACCTTCGCAGGAAAAGAATATTTGCTCCTGCTATAAGACCGCCCACAGTGCCTGAAGGAAAATGAAGGATAAGATTTTCAGTTACTGCAGCACACACATATAAAGATATAGATATGGTTCTTGAAAGTTTAAAGAAATTTAAAGGATTCAAATAAAATTTATCAATTGAGGCACTTGCAAAAGTTCTGAAAGTGTCAGCCTGACCTCTTTGTTTTCTGTCATTCTGAAGGAGCGAAGCGACTGAAGAATCTCGGTCAGGACAGGCGCTGTGAAGGGTCTTATAACTTATTGATTATATGAGATTCTTCGCGGAGTTTATACTGAGTGTAACGAATGTGCTCAGAATGACAAAGAGTGAAGGGCTCAGAATGACAAAATCGGTTGTTTTCATACTTTTGCAAGAGGCGCAACTCAAATGAATTTTTCAAAAAAATATATTTGGGGTTCTGCAATTTTGCATTTTTCATTTTACACTTTGAATTTTTATTAATATGGTTTGTTTAATCACTGGTTCATCGAGAGGTCTTGGTAGAGCTATTGCCTTTGCATTCGGTAAAAAAGGGCATCAGGTTGTGATCCATTATAAAGATAAAAGCAGTGAAGCAAAAGATGTTGCTTCTCAGGTAAAAGAGTCCATAATACTTAAAGCTGATGCCAGAAATTATAAAGAGGTAAAAATCCTTATTGATGAAATTATAAAAAAACAGGGTAGAATTGATGTTCTTGTAAATAACGCAGGGATTACAAAAGAAGCCCTGCTTTTAAAAACATCAGAAAAGGATTTCAACGATGTTATTGACACAAACCTTAAAGGACCTTTTAATTTCATACGTGCTGTTGCGCCTTACATGAAAAAACAGAAATACGGACATATCATAAATATCTCTTCAATTAGCGGTGTTAAGGGTAAAGCAGGGCTGTCAGCTTATTCTGCATCAAAGGCCGGACTTCTTGGACTTACATTATCAGCAGCAGCAGAATTAAGCAGATACAATATACTGGTAAATGCTGTTCTCCCTGGCTATATGCTTACTGATATGGGAATAAATTCAAGCGACAAGGCAAAGGATGAAGCCTTGAAAGAGAGCCTTATAGGGAAATTTTCTGATCCTGCTGACGTATCAAAATTTGTTTATTATCTTTCTAAAACATCAGGGATAACAGGGCAGGTTTTTAATCTGGACAGCAGAATACTTTAAAAGGATTCAATTATCAATTATCAGTTTGAATTGCCTTTTTTTGTAGAGTCTTAAAGTAAATTTGAAATGCTAAATGTTAATTTTGCAATGAAGAAATTGGTATTAGTTAATGCATAAAGGCATCTTCATAACCGGTACTGATACAGGGGTTGGAAAAACTTTTGTTGCTGCCGGGCTTCTGAGAACTCTAAAAGAAATGGGATTTAATGTCTGTCCCATGAAACCCGTGGAGACAGGGTGTAGAGTTAAAAGCGGGAAGCTTACTCCTGGAGATACCCTAAGGCTAATCAAAGCATCAGGCGCTGAAGAACCACTTGAAATAATCAATCCTTATATGTTCAGTCTTCCTCTTGCCCCTGCAGTTGCCGCGGAACGTGAAGGAGTAAAGATAAAAAAGAGAAAAATATTATCAGCCTGTAATTATCTTTTAGACAAATATGATTTTACAGTTGTTGAAGGCGCCGGAGGTATTATGGCGCCTGTTTATAAGGGAAATCTTTTTTTAGACCTTATAAAATACCTCAATCTGCCTGTTGTAATTGTATCAAGACCAGGTCTTGGAACTATAAACCACTCGTTGCTTACGATAAAGGCTGCGCAAAGCAGGAGTGTTAA
>SDBV01008904.1_pt1 | contig 13438 bp, 9 predicted proteins | sample 2277081 | NCBI WGS metagenome assembly SDBV01 (sample SAMN10402039, study PRJNA504765) | marine sediment metagenome | isolation source: marine sediment core GS10_PC15, 223 cmbsf | place: Arctic Ocean: Southern Knipovich Ridge | collected 2010 | reverse complement strand
CAAGTCGCCCTCGGATCAACGCGTGCGGGTCGAATCCTATCGGGTCGTCGTCGGAACGAACGAAACCCCGCAGGCGGAGATCGTGCTCGCGTATCGAAAAGAGAAATCAGCCGCCAAGGCCACCGGTGGCGGCGGCTACGACGCGTTCATGAACGCGATCCGCAAGGCCGCCAAAAAGCTCCAGCTCGACGTTCCGCGGCTGGCGGATTTTCGGGTGCGGATCCCGCCGGGGGGCCGAACGACGGCGCTCGTGGAGACGGTGATCACCTGGAAATCGGAGGACGATGCCGAGGACAACTTCACGACCCTCGGCGTCGATTCGGACCAGCTCGCAGCGGCGGTGATCGCGACAGAGAAAATGCTTAACGCGATCGCCCTGCGCCAGAAGCGAAGCAGCAAGCGGAACTAGCAGCCGGATTCGTCGGATCGCCTGCGGCGTCGAACGATCCCATTCTGGGGTCGCGCTCCTGGCCGAACTCTTATGCGAGTGTTGGTTGCACGGGCGGGGTGACGGGGGGCCATCGGGCTCAGGCCCATGTCGCCCTCAAGCCCCCCGTCACCCCACCCAAGTCACGACTCCTTTGACCGGGACACTGATTGCAGTGGTTTCTTTTCACGCGCTGGCAGTGCGTTCGCTGGGGAGCCGGGGGAAAGGGCTGCGTGCCCGGACAGACCATCACTGATTTGACTTGGGCTTCACTGGCCGGGGCCCAGTTGGCCGGGTCGGGGTTGGAGCGAGTGGTCCTTCCCCCCGGCTCCCCAGAGCAAACCCCACGTGCTGAATCGGGTTCTTAGGCGAAGGAACGACCCACACCCGGATCGGACCGGGATCGCGTAGCGCTGCTTCGGGGGATTTCCCGGGTTGGTATGCTTCGCGATTGGAATGAAGACACGAGACCTCTTCCGCTCCTCGACCCTCGCGTGCGCGGCGCTTGCGCTTTGTGCGTCGTGTGCGTCGACTCCGGAAGTCGACCCCGTCTATCGGCCCACGGAGAACGTCCTCGAAATCATCGCTGTGCTGCGCGCGCACATCGATGACGACACCTACCGATTCGAACCGGCGCGCGACTTCACCGGGCGAAACGTCTATCGCAGCTCGCTGCTGCGCCTGGAAAACCTCGAAGAGTTGCACCCGGATGCGCTGCGAGCGGGCCATATGGACGGGGTGCTCGCCTTCGCGAAGGCCCGATCTCTCGAGCGCCTGCGGGCCTTCGACCTCGCGGCCGAAAGCTACCGGGTCGCGGCGGACAGCAGCGAAGACCTGAGGCTCGAGGCGCTGCGCGGTGCCGATGTCTGTGACGTACTCCACGAGGCCGCTCAGATGACTGGGGCGCTCGAGCCTCGGGGCGAGGCAAACATCAACTCCGATACGGCGATCGTCGCCCGACTCGTCGAACTCGACCCCGACTCGGTGCTCGCGGAGTTCGAGGCGCGGATCGCACTGCTCGATAACCTCACCGTGATTACCGAAGGCACCCACCACAACCCGATCGCCCACGAAGAAATCGAGCGCACAGACGTGGCGCGCGCCAACTACTTCGTGGGCATCCGAAAGACCGATGTGAACGGCGATGTACGGGCGCTCGGCGAGCTACAGCGCGTCGCCGGCCGTCACCCGACCAGCAAGAATTTCAACCGCCACCTGCTCGAACTCGCAAACCTCTACGCTGAACTCGCTGTAGAGTACTCGAGCACCTACCCGCCAGAGAGTCTGCTCTTTGACCCCGTGCGTTTCCAGGAACTGGTCGAGGGCGCGTCGCGACTGTACGAGACGGTGGCCAGCCGAGATGGAACGCCCGAAAAACTCGAGGCATCCCGCCGGTTGGAGGCATTCCTGGCCTTTTCGATTCGGATCGATCGTGATCGCTTCACACCCTGACCAAAAATGGCTAGCCGGCTTGATCGGCGTGGTGACCATCGGGTGGCTGGCCGGCTGTCACTCACCGGGCGCGCGACCGATTGGCCCCGTAATCGATTCGAGCGTGCGGTTTTCGACCCGCGTCCCCGATGTCGCCGACCATGCGGCTGCAAAGTTGGCGAGCGCAGCGCTGGTCTCCGATGTCGAGCGGGCCGAGCGCCTGCTCGGACGGTTGCGCGCGATCGACACGGTTCTCGTCGCGGGAGGGGACCTTCCGACGGGACTCGTTCCAGTCGCGACCGACCTCGTCAACGCGACCGCAAATTCTTCGGACGGCTATCGCAGGGCGACCGGGGCTTTGCTCGAGAGCCACGATCTCGACCCGGCCCTGCGCACGAGGCTCTCGCAGACCAAGAAGAATGACCCACTCGCGCTCGCCTCCGCGCGGATACGCGATGCATGGATGATCAGTTTCGGGCGCGCCTTCAACGCTCTCGCCGAGCCCATCGGCATGTCGATCCTGACGACGGGGCTGGCCCCCTACCGCCTCGCGAGATCCGTGCTCAATTATGCAATCCAGGCCTACAACCAGGAGCCGCTGCCGCTGCAGCGCCGGCAGGCACTCGCCCACTGGAAGGAATTCGTGGCCCGCCATCCGGACGCTCCCGAAGTCGCGGAATTGGAACCCCTCATCGAGGAGGGAGACATCGAGATGGCGGAGACCCTCTACCAGCGATCCCTGCGCGGCGCCCAGCGCGCCCTCGAGATCAATCGCACACGACTGGCTCTCGTCTACGCCGATCGCGCTTTGGAGTTGAAGCCTGAAGACCCGCTGGCATCCGCGATTCGCAGCGAAGCCGACCGGAAACTCGTTCGGGAGCGCGAACGACGAAACCGAAGCCTCGAGGTCGCTCGGGAGATGACATCGGTTTCGCCCGCCGCGCGGAAGCTATCGATTGCGATGCTCGACCCGAACGGCGACGTCGCGGGTGCCGCGAGCGAACTCCTCGAATCCGATCCGGACGGACCCTTCGCCGACGAAGCGCGCTTTGCCGAGGCGATTGCGACCGGAGAACAAGGTGACGAATTGCAGATGTGGCGCGCGCTAGACGCAATCGCCGAACAGGACTCGCCGCGATCCAACATGGCGAGGCACGCGCGCGCGCTCATCGACGATCCGGCAAGCAATCCCTATCTGGCCTTCAGTGATGCCCGTAGCGAGAACCGCAAGACCATGGCCAAGTGGGTCATCGTCGGTCCGTGGGCACGCGGACCTCCAGACCGCCACCTGCCGAAGCCGATCGAGTGGGCGATCGACCTTCCGGCGATCGGGCAGACCCTGTTCGCGTTTCCGATGCGGCTGCTGCAGTTGCCCTGGATGAAGTCTCTGCCGACGGCGCGCCTGGCCGCCGTCTACGGGCGCCGCTATCTCAAATTGAACCCCGAGGGCATGCGCGCCGCCGAAGTGCGCAGCTGGCTGTCGTCCTTCGAGAGCAAGCGAGAAAATTGGATCGCGGTGTACCACCTCGCGCTGCAGGATCTGAATTTCGACCCAGACGAACTCAGCGAGTTGAGAGAAACAGCCGCCGAACAGGCAGTCGAATTCGCGAGACGCGAAGAGCGCCGAGGCATGCGCCACGCGATGTATCGACAGGTCGCCCAAGAGTATCCAGATACCGCGGCGGGGCAGCACGCGGGAGAGGCGGCCCGCGAGGAAATTCTCCGCGCCACCCCTCAGCAGATCCGAATCTCCCGAGGGTTTCTGGTCGAGAATCCCGAATTTGCCGGACCCCGGGGGTTGGGGCTCGACCCGGAATTGCTCGACGACGACCCCGTCAACGGAGAGCTGCACCCGAGCGGGATCGTGTTGATCGGGGGACGCGTCGTCAAGCTTCTATTCATCGGCCCGAGCGGCAACAAGAAAGATCCCCCGATCGAATTCTACCAGGAACTCTCGGACGAGCGTTTCGCGCGGATGGTCGCCAAGCTCGAAGAAACGTCCTTTCGCAACTCCCTGCTCGACCCGGACGACGCGATCGACGCCGACGCAAATCGCGACGTCGTGTTCGAGCGCGCGCGTGTGGGGCTTTCGGATGAAATCGACCCCCGGTCGGCGGCAGAATCCACCTACAGCTACCGCGGAATGCGCGAGCGCTACGGAATGGTGCGCTCGCGCGAATCCATTCTTCCGTTCTCGTTGGTTCTGCGGGGCTCCCTATCGGACCTGAGCCTCGGCGCGTTCCCGCGCATCAATGCCCCTCGAGAAACCCCAGACGCGTTCCTCTATCGCTGACCGCCACGAGTCTGCGCGTAGGCGCGATCGAGCAGCTCGACGGGATGAACCACCGCTGCTTTCAGCCCGGCGGCCGCCACCCCGCCGCGCAGCTGCATCAAGCAGCCGGGATTGCCCGTTGCGACGTAGTCGGGATCGACGGCCCTGAGCGATTGTATTTTTCGATCGAGGATCGCGCGTGACATCGCGCGGTGGGTCAGGTTGTAGATCCCCGCGGCGCCACAGCATCCGGCCGGATCCTCGTGATCCTGGAGTTCAAGGCCTGGAATCTGTTCGAGCAACCTGCGGGGCGCCGCGTCGACCCGCTGGCCGTGGACCAAATGGCAGGGGGCGTCATAACACACCCTCGATTCGATTCGCCCCTCGGGCGGGCGGAGCCCGGCTGCGTCGAGAAACTCCGACACATCGCGCACCCGCCGCGCGAGTAAAGAGCCCTCACCGGGAAGCCACTCTTCCAACTCTCGCAGCACAGCCCCGCAACCGGCCGAGTTCACGATCACGGCGTCGAAATCAACCGCCGCGAAGGCCTCGAGGTTTCGACGAGCGAGATCGCGCGCAAAATCGAGGTCTCCAGTGTGCGCGTGCAGTGCGCCACAGCATCCCTGCAACTCGGGAACCACCACTTCAAAGCCGTTGCGGGACAACACGCGAACCGTGGCTGCGTTCACGGAATCGAACAGTTCGGGCATCACGCAACCGACGAATAACGCAACGCGACCGCGCTTTTCGCCGAGTGCCGGTGTGAACGGTGGCAACGGCCTGCGCTCGCTCGCAGGCGGCACAACGGGAGCCAGCGCGTAGATTTCGCGCCATGTCTTCGGCAGCAACGCGGTGACGAGCCGATCGAGACGAAGGCGCTGAACGGCACGCAGAAGTGAAAACGCGACCGACAACGAGCGGGGCTTGGCGACCAATTCACGCAGCGCCCAGCGCTCCAATCGGACCGCCCAACCCTTTCGCAATCCGGAGCGGCCGATTTCCGCTCTCGCGAGTTCGAGCATCGAGCCAAACTTGACGCCGGACGGACACGCGGTCTCGCAGGCACGACATCCCAGACAGAGGAAGGCCTCTTCGGAAATCACATCGCTCAACGGAGCTCGGTTTTCGGCGACCGCCCGCAGCATGTAGATGCGACCGCGCGGGGAGGAACTCTCCCGGCCGGTTTCCCGATAGGTCGGGCATGTCGGAAGACATAGACCGCAGTGCACGCAATCGAGTGTTCGCTCGTAGATCGCCGCCCAGTTCTTGTTCATCATTCGCCCATCAATGCTTCGATTGCTCGCCCTTCGCTCGTCGATCAATTGCGGCCGGCAAAGCGACCTGGATTCAGCACACCCGTCGGATCGAAGCGCCGCTTGAGCTCTCGGACGATCGATCCGCTCGCACCCAGATCGCCAAACATATCCCGATCCGCCTTCGCCGAAGTCGGAGCGGCTTCGCACACGTAACCACCGCCCGCGCTGCGGGCAATCGATTTGACATCGCGAAAGATCGCTTCCACTTCGCCTTCGGCCGGCGATGCGTCGAGCGCGAAGCTCGCGTAGACGAGCTGGAGCCCCGGATACGCGAGCAACGAGGCACCGCGGGCTCGAAGTTCGACGATCGTTGGCTCGAGCCGAGAGGCGAGCGCGCCGATCCGAAAACGCAGGCCAAACGGCGCCGGCACTTGCGCCTGGAGGTCGCGGATCTGCCCGATGGCTTTCTCCGCCGCATCGCTCGCGCCGTGCTCTTCGCGGAGCCACGCGAGGTCACGTTCGACCGTCGGAGCATCGCCGGCGAGTTCGACCACCACCCTCCAGCCTTCTGCACCATCCGACGCAATGGCAGCGGCACGCCCAGATTCGCGGCGCGCAGCCGCGATTGCCGACCGACATATTCTCTCCACCCGGGTTCCACGGATTTCGCAACTCGCCGAGCGCTCGGGGGCTGCGCGGAGCCTCAACCAGGCCGATTCGATCACGCCGAGGGATCCGAACGAACCCGTGTAGAGCTTGTTGAGGTCGTAACCCGTGACGTTCTTTACGACCCGGCCACCGCAGCGAACGCGCTCTCCGGAAGCCAGCGACACGGTCAACCCCAATACCTGATCGCGCGGAAGACCGAGACCCAGGGCGCGCGGCCCGATCGAGGCTGCGGCGAGGCAGCCGCCGACCGTGGAGTCACGACCGGGTGGGTCGAGGGCAAGCTCCCAACCGCTCGCGGCCAGGGCTTCCCGCACATCGCGCAGGGGCGTGCCCGATCGCACGTGGCAGACGCCGTCGCTGGTGTCGAATTCTTCGATACCCACGAGGCGCTCGGTCGATAAGAACGCGTCCAGACCGGTTGGCCGATTTCCAGCGCCCGCGCAGCTCCCGCCGCCGCGCACCGCGACGGCGAGTCCGCAACGTCGGAGCACCGCCAACGTTCGGGGCAGCCCTTCGCCGCCTGATGGGCTCAGGGTCAGCGTCGCAGCCACACCGTCCAGATCGACGGGCTCGTGCTCCCGCAAGCCGCCGTCTCCAACAGCATCCCGCAGCGCTTCGAGTTGATCGGGGGCAACCATCAGTCGAAGTGAACCCGGTCGTAATTGCGCGCCTTCGGGTTCGACTCGACGCAAAATCGCGTCGTCGGAAAGATCTTGCCGGGGTTGCAGACACCCTCCGGATCGAAGCAGTCGCGAAACCGTTTCATGGCGTCCATGTCCGCTTCACTAAAGACGAGATGCAGGAATTCGCGCTTTTCGTTTCCGACGCCGTGCTCACCCGTAATGACACCACCCGCTCGGACACAGCACTCGAGAATTTCCGAGCCAGCGGCAACCACACGCTCGAGCACCTCGGGGTCGCGGCGATCGAACGAGATGTTCGGGTGGAGGTTCCCGTCCCCGGCGTGGAACACGTTCGAGAGCGTCAATCCATAGCGGTCACCGATGGCGCAGATCTCGTCGAGGACCTCGGGCAACTTGCTGCGGGGAACCACCGCGTCGTGGACGTAGAGATCCGGCGCGAGGCGCCCCATCGCGCCGAAGGCGCCCTTTCGGGCGCGCCAGAAACGCTGACGCTCGGACTCATCCGCAGCCACCTCCACCTGCGTCGCTCCCTCGCGCGCGCTGATCTGTTTTGCGCGCTCCACCTGGGGGGGCAGTGACACCGCTGCGCCGTCGAGTTCGATGATGAGCACGGCCCCGGCGTCGACCGGAAGCCCCGCGGCATAGATGCTGGCCTCGACGGCCGCAATCGTGCGGCGGTCGATGATTTCGAGCGCCGCGGGAGTGAGCCCCGCCTCGATGATTCCACCAACTGCGCGGCAAGCGGTGACCACGTCTGGAAAGCTCGCGAGCAGGGTCTCGACAGATTCGGGGATCGGCTCGAGCCGAACCGTTACCTGCGTCACGATTCCGAGCGTGCCCTCGCTGCCTACGACGGCCCCAACGAGGTCATAGCCCGGCGCGAAACCGGGGCGCGACCCGAGATGAACCACGCTCGCATCCGGCAACACGAGTTCGAGAGCGAGAACGTGGTTGGTCGTCGCTCCGTACTTGAGGGTGTGTGGGCCGCCCGCGTTTTCGGCGACGTTTCCCCCGATCGTGCAGGCCAGCTGACTGGACGGATCCGGCGCGTAGTGGAGACCGTGCTCGAGGGCCGCCTTGGAGATATCCGCGTTGACGACACCGGGCTCGACAATCGCGTAGCGGTCCTCGGCACTGACCTCGACGATCCGGTCCATTCGAGAACACTCGATGACCACCGCGCCATCGTTCGCGATGGCACCGCCGGACAGGCCGGTGCCGGCACCCCTGGGAACGAACGGCACCGCGTGGGCGCGGCAGATCGACACGACGCCGCAGACTTCTTCTCGGCTGCGAGGGAGCACGACCGCGGCCGGTTTCGCCGAGTGGAGCGTCAGCCCGTCGCACTCGTAAACGAGCAGCTCCTCCGGTCGGTGGAGGCAGCCGGCCGGGCCCACGATGGATTCGAGATCACCGACCAGGGACGACATCCGGTCATTCTAGTGGAAGGATCGCGATCCTCCTGAACAAACGCGCTGCCAAGCGCGTTTGCTCAGGAGCATTTGTCTCCGCCCGAAGGGCAGTGCAGCGCTGTTCAGACGGATTCGACCCATCGCGAGCACCCGCGGGTCGAAAACGTCGAGCGTTCCGGACGATTGACGCGCGCCGCAGTCTGCGCGAGCCCCGGGCTACGCGAGCCCCAGTCGCTCGAGATCCTCTTCGCTGAGACCGAGGTGGTGTCCCACCTCGTGGCGAACCGTGATCTGGATCTGTTCGATCAGATCGTCGCGATCGCGGCAGATCTTCTCGACATTCTGCTTGAAGAGGATTACCCGCGTGGAGTCTCCGTCTTCTTGCCCCGACTCGGCTTCGGTTCGGGGCACGCCAACGTAGAGGCCGAGAATCTGGGGCGACACGTTCTGCTCCCCGAGCATCTGATCCGAGGGAAAATCCTCCACGAGGATCGGAACGTCGGCGATGTATTCCCGAATCGAGCGCGGCAGATTGTCGATGGCTTCGGCGACCACCTCGCGAAAGAACGCGTCGTCGACGCGGGCCGGCAGGGGGTAATGATCCGGATCTAGCGCGTTTGCTCGCTCGAACGACGCTTCGGCGAGCTCATCGTCTCCCAGCCTCTCCTGCACCAGCGCGAGGTGGTAGAAGGCGTGGCCAGACTCCGAGTCGAGTGCGGTCGCAGACACCAGCGATCGGCGGGCCTCGCTGAAGTGACCCAATTCGAAGAGGATCTGCCCCTCGAAGGCCCGGTAGATCGAAACATCGCCCGCCGTCTTCAGGCCGCGTCGGACCAGGAAGAGGGCGCCCTTGAGGTCGTCCAGATAGAAAACCGCCTTGGCCTTCAGGTAGTGGATCTCGGCTTGCGTGGTGCGATCGAGGCGCGGGAGAGCGGGGTCGCCAGCCAGCAGCTCGTCGGTGAGCATGACCGCCTGCTCGAACTCTCCGAGATCCTCGACGAGGAGCTCGATCCGGTTGAGATGCGCGGTCGTGAACTTCGGATCGGCGCTCAGCGAACGCGCAAACTCGTGAAGCGCCTCCTCGATCTTGCCGTTGTCCCAGAGGATCTCGCCCCGGCCGTTGTGGGCTTCTGCGCCGTCGGGCTGTGCGACGAGTGCTTCATCGAGCCACGCCAACGCTTCATCGGTCCGCCCCCCGTGCGACGCCTCCATCGCCTGATCCAAGCAGTCCCAATATCGATCGATTCTGTTCATGGACCCGTCACTGCTGAGGGAGGGCGCGGCCCAGTCCGCACCCGCAACTTGGACCCATTGTAGCAAAAGGCCATGGCCGGCCGCGGTCCGCACACCCGTCGGAACAATCTCATAAGTAATTGGTTTAAAAGGTTTTTTTGCTCAATTATCGGCACCAACCTGAGGGGCGAAGCGAATTCGCAGCTCCGCATATAAACCGTCGTTTTACTGCAGATTTCCGTTTCGGCGATTCACGGGCGGGCGGGCGATTCCAACTTATCGGCGTGGACCAGAATCCGGGAGCAGTTGCCGCACGTGACGATCGCCTCGCTGCGCAGGATTTCGATGAAGGACTGGGGGGGGATGCCGACCCGGCAGCCTCCGCAACGCTCCTCTTGGACCAGGATCACCGCGGGCCTGCGCCGATTCGCGATTCGTTCGTAGTGATTCAACAGTTCCCGTCCAACTCCGGGCCCCAGCTCGGAGCGAAGCGTCCGGAGTCGATCGATCTCGCTGGTGAGTTCCGCATCGCGGGCCTCGATCGCAGGCCGCTCGACTTCTAGCCGCGAGCGGGTTTCAGCAACCCGCTTTTCGACCTCCGCCAGCTGGCCGCGAGATTGTTCGATGGCCTCCATGCACTCGAGGATCTTGGTCTCGTGCTCCGAGATCGACTCTCGGGCGTGGTCCATCTCGTGAAGCAAGGCCGTGTAGGCGTCGTTGGATTTGACCTGAAACTGCTGACCTTCGAGCTTTTGCAGCAGCGCCTCCTGGTCCTGAAGAACCGACTCCGCCTGCCGCAGCGCAGCTTCGACATCCTGTAGCGCCTGTTGGGCGCCCGCGAGTTGCTCGTCGCAAGCGATGCGCTCTTGTTCGATTCGCTCCCGATGACCGGGGAGGCCGTCGTACTCTGTCTGGAGGGCGACGAGCTCGTCGTCCAACCGCTGGAGCTCCAGCAGTTGCGTCAGCCCTTGAAGCACGCACTTTTCCGCATGGCAGCGCTCAGCTTACCCCGGCTTCGCGTCGACCGCCGCAGCCGAACGCCAGGCTTCAACGACAGTGGCGAGCCTCTCGGACGACCCCGACGAGACCCTCACTGCGAACAGCCCCGAGGCGGGCTGGACGGTGGGGAGACGAGGCCCCGGGATCGCCCGACGCCTGGGCGCCTCCGCTCTGCTGCAGGGCTGCGCACTGCCTCGATCCGAAATGTTCCGGCATTCGGCGCGACTCGCCTACTCGCGCAGACTTTCCGACTCCCTCCTCGCGTTGGCGAGGTTTGCGGACGCCCGTGCGAAGCCGGGATCTGCGCGTAGCGCCTCCGCGTACGCGACGACGGCCTCGTCGAGCCTCCCTTGCGCGCGGAGAGCATCTCCGAGGTTGTTGTGGGCGGATGCGTAGTCGGACGACGCCGCAATCGCCAACCGGTAGTGGGCAATCGCCTCGTCGAACTTCTCCTGGCTGGCCAGCAACACACCGAGATTGTTGTGGGCGCGGTAATGTCCGGGGTCGAGTTCCATTGCGACGCGATAGGCGGTCTCGGCATCTTGATTTCGATCGAGACTCCGAAACGCGTTTCCGAGATTGTTGAAGATCTTCGGGTCACGAACGTTCTTCTCGAGAGCCTCGAGGTAGTGGGCGGCTGCCTCCTCGGATTTTCCCTTCGATTGCAGTGCGTTCGCAAGGTTGTAGTGCGCGAGGTAGAGGTCGGGATCGAGCGCGATCGCGTAGCGATAGCGGAGGATCGCGGCATCCACGTCGCCCTTCGCACGAAGAACCGCTCCCAGACTGTTGTGGGCGTTCGCGTTTCGAGGTTCGCGATCCAACGCAGATTGGTACGCACCGAGGGCGGCGTCCAACTCCCCTTCCGATCGCAACGCATTTCCCAGGTTGATGCGCGTATTGACCGACTCCGAATCGGACTCGAGCGCGATACGGTAGTTGCGAATCGCCGCTTTCATGTCACCGCGCGCCCGATATTCGTTGGCGAGGTTGTAACGGATCTTCGGATTCTTCGGAGCGACCTCGAGGGTGTGCTCGAACAGAGAGATCGAATCCCGCCAGTAGCCAACCTGATGCCACGAAGCCATCGCGAGCGCCGCAACGCCCGCACCCACACCCACCAACAATGCACGGGTAAAACCGGGCTGAGAAATTCGAAAACGCGCGATCCACTCGGAGCCCGCCCAGGATACCGCCAGAAACAGACCGATCGCGGGCACGTAGGCGTAGCGATCGGCGAGCGCCTGGTTTCCCACCTGCACGAGGCCAATCGTCGGCACGAGTACCCCTAAGAACCAGAACCAACCCACCAACCAATAGCGCCGCTGCAGCGCCGCGATTGCGAGAGCCGACAGTGCGAACAGGAGCGTCGCCGCTCCCACGATCTGCCAGGCTTCGAGAGGCTCGCCTCCCATCTCAGGCATGTAGGGATGTGGGTAATGCATCGCCAGGTCTGCGGGCCAAACGGTCTTGCCCAGATATCGCGCGTAGGCGACTGCGGCGTTCGCGAGGCGCAACAGCAGGGGAAGCGCTTCGCCCGATGCAATCCCCCGGCCCTGAACCTGCAACGTCAAGGCGCTCGACGCGGCAGAGATCGCCAGCAACGGCAGTTTCTCGGCGATCAGAAAGCCGATCGAGCGCCGAGAAAGCGAAGGGGCGCGCTCCGCCGCTCCCGGCCTTGCCCATCGGATGCGATCCAGCGGCCAGTAATCGAGCAGCAAGAACGCCAGGGGAAGCGTCACCAGCATCGGTTTCGCAAGAAGTCCCAACGCCAGCAACAGCGCTGTACACAGGTAAAGCGCAAAGCTCGCTCGTCTTGCGTAGTTTGCGTACGCCCACATCGCAAGAATCCAAAAGGTCGTGCTCAAGACATTCTTGCGCTCGGCGAGCCAGGTGACGGATTCGACGTTCAACGGGTGGACGGCGAAGAGCATTGCGACGACTGCGCTCGACCCTCGCGCGCCGGTCATCGAGAAGAGCACGGCAAAGAGAAGTACGGAATTGAGGGCGTGGAGGGCGACGCTGGTCAGATGGTGCCCGCCGAGATCATCACCGAACAGCGTCCGATCGAGCATATGAGACAAGAGCGTCAGTGGAAAGTAGTTTGATCCGAAGGGCGCCGAGAACGCCCACTTCACTCCATCGACGCTCAACCCATTCTGGAGGTGACTCCTGCCCGCCAAGTATTGCGGATCATCGAAGCGAACCGCACCGAAGTGGAACGACTGGGCATAGATCGCAACCACAGCTGCGACCAGAATCAAGGTGATGCCGAAGTTCTTCAGCAGGCCTCTGGAGTCTTTACCGCGCCACAACACGGCGCCCCTCCAATGTACGCGTCTGCACAATCAGCCGATGATCCTCGGTGCCGTAATCAAGATGCTCACACCGGCACCTCCGACCACGCCGGCGGCGATACGCCGCGCAAGTGACCATTCATCGGGCAAGACGAACACACCCAATACCGCACCGATCGAGATGCAGGCAATGACGACTCCGAAAATGATGGGGTGTGCGGTGATCGCAGCCTTCCAATCGCGCGTTGCGTCTGCCCGCTCCTCTTCGCCCATCGGGTCACCGTAACACGATCGCGGTCAGGCGACAGCAGCCCTCCACACCGCAGGGCCGGTGCTCTTTCGAAACTCGCTTCCATTCTCCTGACTTTTCCACGGCTGGAGGAAATCCGCTTCACACGGCACCGGGGTGGCTTCATCGCCTCGAGCGCGCGCTTCTGCATGGTGGCGGGAATCGCTTTCGATGGAAAGCTGGCCTGGCCCAGAGCCTGGCCTCCGGAGGCCTTCCGCTGGATCGGTGTTACGCTCAGCCAAAACGAAAAGCGCGGACGAAAGACCCAGCTGAATGCCGGATCGAGCAAGCGCTCAACGAGCAGAACGAATCGCGAGGACGTGGGCCTGCGCGGTCGCTGCGCTCGCCATTGCGTGGGCGGGTTGCGCGGGGCTGACGGCCGCACGGCTGACCAACAATATCGACCGGGTCAGCCGATCAAGAGAAGCGTTCTTCGCCTTTCTGCAATCGCCCGGAAAAACAATCGACGAAATCCGAAAGCTCATGCCGGATGCAGGCATCGACTCTGTCTA
>SDBV01008903.1_pt1 | contig 13440 bp, 9 predicted proteins | sample 2277081 | NCBI WGS metagenome assembly SDBV01 (sample SAMN10402039, study PRJNA504765) | marine sediment metagenome | isolation source: marine sediment core GS10_PC15, 223 cmbsf | place: Arctic Ocean: Southern Knipovich Ridge | collected 2010 | reverse complement strand
GGGACTTCGGAATCTGTGTTTTTGACCGAACTCACTCTTGAGAGATGCCGGCAATGCAACGATGATGGATGGGGGGACTGTCGCAGTAAGGGACAATGCATCATTGAAGATGATTTTACCTCGATAGTGGAAAAAATGGAGGCAGCCGATGTAATAGTTTTTGCTAATCCGGTCTATTTTGGTGACCTGAGTGAAAGCATGCGGGGATTTCTGGACAGGTTTCGTAGAATAGGCTTCACCAGAAGGTTCCAAGCAGGTCAGGCAGCTCCGAGATCATCCTCTCTCGGAGGAGGGAGTACGCCGGTAGTAGGTTTATGCCATGCCGGTGGGAGCGGTGGCGGAGCAATTGCCTGTTGCCTAAACCTGGAACGAATCTTACAAACATGTGGCTTCGATGTAGTAGATATGATAGCGGTCCGTCGTCAAAACCTTAAGCCCAAGATGCCTATGCTGGAACTTGTGGGCCAGTGGTTGGTGGCCAAGCCGACTTCAGGGCCCTGGCCGCCCTCAAGCCCCGCAAGCCGTTAGGCAAAATGGGGGTGTCAGCTACAGCCAGTCACCGTGGCAGAGAGTGCATGATTGAGAAAAACAACATTGGCCCAGCAATATGGGCATGTCCGTCTTGATCCGCCCGCCAGCAACCGGTCCAGGCAAGATGCCGGCATCTGGATTGACAGAAAGTGGTACAATTACCTGGGCAACGTCAGCCGAGCTACTGAAGACAGCGTAACTAGATAATCACTCAATAAACTTCCGTAAAAGGTAAATTATGAGAGTAATAGTAGATAAAAAGGAGGAGCACCAGAATGTTTAAGACCAGGATTACCGAAATGTTGGGCATCGAGTACCCGATACTAGCCGGACCGATGGCAGGCATATCACACGCTGAGTTGGTGGCGGCAGTATCCAATGCCGGGGGGCTGGGTATCATCGTCGGTACCACCTTTCCGACACCAGCAGACCTGCGGGAAGAGATCAAGAAGACGAAGAGCCTGACCGATAAACCATTTGCCGTAAATATTACCTTATTGCCCAGTGCCCGTCCGGTCAACTATGAAGAGTTCATGACGGCGGCGATAGAAGAAGGGGTCAATATTATTGAAACATCGGGGCGCAGTCCTGAGCCTTATATGAAACTGCTCAAGGACGCCGGGGTGAAGACCCTGCATCGGGCCACCAGGACGAGGGATATCAGGACGGCCGAGCGAATTGGCGTTGATGCCGCTACTATCGTTGGCACTGAGGCTGCCGGACACCCGGGACAGGAGGATGTCACCTCGATGGTCCGCATCCCCGTGGCCGCTGATGCGGTTAGCATCCCGGTTATTGCCGCCGGAGGTATCGCCGATGCCAGGGGTTTTGTGGCCGCATTAACTCTCGGTGCCGAAGGGGTACTTATCGGCACCCGCTTTATGGCCAGTAAGGAATCGCCGACACACGCCAACATCAAGCAGTGGCTAGTAGACATTGGCGAAGCCGATACGATTCTGATCCAGAAGTCGATAAAGAATGCAACGAGGGTAGTCAGGACCGAGCACACTGAAAAAGTCCTCGAGATGGAAGCGAAAGGGGCTTCACTGGAGGAGCTAATGCCTCTGATCAGTGGCCAGCTGGGGAGAGACGCCTATGAAACCGGTGACTTCAGTGGTGCCTCGATAACCGTTGGTCAGGTAGTCGGACTAATACACGATGCGCCCAGCGTAAAGGAGATTATTGACAGCATTATCACCGGGGCGACGGCTATTATGCAACGCCTTGACAAGATGGGACTCAGCAAATCCTGAAGTCAGGGCAGTGGATACAAGGTAAAGAAAGACTGAAGCCCTGGCCCACTTCGAGAAGCTGATGACACTCGCCGACGAGTCCTAATGGATCAAATGTCTAAGCAGTAGATCGAGGAACTCAAGGGGCTTATCAAGCTATCCGAGACCCTAAAGAGCACTCACTATCGAGCGATTTGGGTAAATCCAAAGCTTCTGAATAGTTAATATCTGCGAGCCTAACAGCAGGATGTATTGGCGAAGCTATTATGGCCGATTTACTAAACCTATCCTCTGTATCCCCTTCCCCTTGATAAGGGGAAGGGGAAGATTTTATGAAGAGGGGCCAACGCCCCTCTTAAACAGCCACACATTATTGAACCAGAGCAAGGAGAGTCCAAGAGAGGCGCAGTCTCTCTTTTTGTTTCCCCCCCTCTCCTTCAAAGGAAGAGGCCTGAACACCATGCGAAGCTAAAACTGTTAATTAGCACAGAAACAACTGGCCCAGGGATAGCGAGCAAGACCATGCTGATTCTGTAATATGAATTGTATTGATTATCCCACAAGAACTCGAAGCAACTCAGGCCTATCCGGAGGTTTCAGCTTGTGGCAATGAGTGACGTAGTCGAATAAAGCATCCCAATCTAACAGTAGAGCACCTGACTTTTAATCAGGGTGTCACAGGTTCGAGACCTGTACGGCCTACGCTCGCTCCCCTCACCATTTGCTAACATTTTGCTAACATTGCTCTCTCTGTTTTTGCCCTTTAGCTCTTCTTCCAACAATCTGTCAAACTTCTCAGCTGCCTCTTCCTGCATCCCCGGTAGCACGTGGCTATAGATATCGAGTGTTATGCCGATATTTGAGTGTCCCAGCCTTTCTGAGACTATTTTGGGATGGACACCTGCTTTTAGCATCAATGTTGCGTGAGTATGGCGCAAATCATGTACCCTAATATGCTGTAATCCTGCTTTGCGAATTATCCTTCTAAATGCCAAACTAATGGCATTTGGGTTAATTGGCTTTCCATCCGGACGGATGAATACAAAATCATCTTCATTCATAGTCACGCCCAATTGAATTCGCAGCAGTTCCTGATCAGCCCGGTATTCCCTTAGAAGCAAAGCTAGTGAAGGAGGAAGAGATACCGCGCGCCTGCTGTGTGAAGTTTTTGGCTCCTTGATAACGTATTCACCGTTGCCCAACTTAAAGGCGGTTTCAGTTACGTGCAATATGGATTTACCGAGGTCAAGATTACGCCATCGTGCGGCGAGTAATTCCCCGCGTCTCAGTCCGGTACAGAGTAGGGTGGAGAAGTATACGTAGTATTCGGTCTCCCTCGCGGCATCCAGAAACTTGGCTATTTTATCGGGGGACATGATCTTTACTTCTGTTCTGGCCGGACGTGGCGGATCAGTAAATTCAGCAACATTCCTTGCGGCGATTCCCATTCTTACGGCATGACGAAGCGCCTCTGAAAGGATGCGGTGATGATAAAGAACACTTCTAGCCGATAAACCACCCTTTCGGTCAATTCTTCCGCTTGTTATGGCTTTAGCATAGTATGCCTGAAGATGATTTGGACGGAGTTGATTCAGAAGAAAGTGACCTAGTGCTGGTATCAAGTGACCACGAACGATGGAATCATAGCTTTCTTGAGTTCTGCGAGTCGTATTCATTGCGGCATAGCTATCAAGCCATTCTAACAACCACTCTCCAAGCGTGAGTTTGTTCGGTTTGATATAGACATCTTTCTCCAGTGAGACAAGCATTTCATTAAGTGCCTTTTGTGCGTCTCTCTTGGCACCTTTGATCGTATGCCAGTGCTGCCTTCTCTTTCCGGTTTCCGGGTCTTTCCCAACATCCACAACTATGGACCAGGATCCTTTTGACCTCTGCTTTATATGTCCTTTCATCTCATCCTCCCTATACGATATGTATCCCTAGAAGCATAACTAATCCCCGTATCACGCTGGGCACAGACTGCAACGCGTACGGATTATTATCGGCTTTAACACGACTGGATCGAGAGCCTCTGAAAGTGTATTAACTGCTCTTCTCATGAAGCCCACCAACCTTCTCAGTGGCTGGATAATTTCGGCTTGTTCAGCAATATAGAGGTTTTTCACTGTTTGATTGCATATTTCAACCACCTTGCTGCTTACCGTCTTGTCATTCATGTCAAGAACCACTTCATCATTAAACATAATACGGAATATCGGGTTAGCTTCAGGTCCAATTTCCTTCACTCTGATCATACTTAAGCCATCTTCCGGCTTGTCTTTGAGGATAGCCTGCCACAATTGATCTAGTACCGCTCCGACCAGATGGCTCACTGGATCCTCTTCCTTGGTTGCTGCTCTTATCTTGCTCTTCATAGCCGTATCCTGGCTGAGGAAGTTCTCTATTGTTTCACGAGTCTCGTCCCTCAACAGACTATGAATTCCAATACATTCATCCCAAGAATTCTCCCATTCCTCGAAAAGCTCCCACTTCACTTCATTACGAGTGTGTTCTCGCAACGACCTAAGAAGCCTGTACTGCTGTCTCAGAGCGAATTGCTGTTCCCGCTTTTCAGCGATTTTGAAGCGGCCGTAGATATGAGGATTGTCACGAATATTATTCGTCAGTATTTCGTCAAGAAAGACACTAGATTCTATCAGTTCATTGGGTGATCCTGGTATATCCAGATGAATGGCGAGAGACACTGCAATTTGTATGAGGGCTTCCATGTGTTCACGAAAGATTGCATCAGCCACATTCATCCTGACTTTGTGAAGGTCTGCAAATGATTGTTGGGCTTCCCATTCGTCATATGCCCTTCTGCCCGTACGCCGCGGGATCCCGGTTTCCTTTTCAATCTTTAGCCAACTGGCATTGGCTTGTTTCAGCCTGATCACTTCGTTCAATTCTTTATCCGACAGAACCCTTTTCCGCATTGTACTCCTCCAAACGTAGTTATTGTATAATAGTACCATCTATGTGTCAAGCATACGCCATATTGGTCATATTCATCATATTATGATAATTTGAAACTATGAATCATTGGAAGTTATGGGAGTTTCAAAATGCCACAAGAAAACACGAATGTGTCAGTGCTTACTGTTGAAGAAGCACGCAAACTACTACGGCTAAGTCGTGGCTTGATGTACGAGGCAATTCGTACCGGCCAGATTCCTAGCGTAAGGATCGGACGTCGAATTCTGATTCCGCGTATTGCTCTGGATCGCAAACTAGAAGGAAGCGGTACAAACAACACCCTCTAAAAGTCTCAACAATCAGAAGATGAATCACGCAGTCAAATATTCTGTCTATGACGAGTATTTTGTATATGTATGAAACGAAGTGTATGAAGATGGATTTTTTCTACCAGGAGGAAATAGATACGAATTGCCTGTATTTCATCGAAATTGAAACACGTTCCATCTGGCTGTCATCAAACACTTCATGTACTTCACGCCACGTATTACAGATAGAATCCGGCTGTAAGGAATGGTTTTGAACTATGACCGTTAAATTGTCGCAGCAAAAAATATCGAGATTACTCAAATATTACTTTGCTGGGATGACGCAACCTGCTATCGCCCAGAAAGTGGGTACAGACCAGTCCACCATCTCGCTATATGCAAGGAGATTTAGTGAAAGGGCGGCTGAGATCGGATTACTGGCGGCCGCAAAGGAGTATGATTTGTACACAGAAGTTAGTGAGCTTAGAAACTTATCCGTGGAAATGCAGAAGTCTAACCTCACCACGGAAGATGCTAGACAGGGGGTTGGGATGATAAAAGCTTTCAGTAAGCTTGGTGTGCCAACAGACCAGCATACAAAGCTAATCCAGGTGGCTAAGAAGATAGATAATGCTGGTTTTATCAATGCCTCACTCGAGCTTGTAAGGATTGAAGAAAAAGAACAGATTAGCTACGAGAAAGCTGTAAACAAGTATAGCACCGTCGTCTCACAACTCCCATTGAAGGAAGATGAGTTGAGTCGAGTTCAAACGAGAATCGACTCCTTGAACCATTCAATTGCCAAGAGAGATGGTGATCTACGAAATTTAGAGGCTGCGGCAAAGCGGATTCAGCTGGAACATACTGAAAGGAAGACCAGGCTAGAGCAAGAATACACAGCCAGATGGCGGCAGCTTGACGTCAGACAGAAGGACATCGAAGAGGTGGCTCAATTGAAGGCAAGGTTAGGCAAGGATAATCTAGACATAGCAACTCTAGTACAACTCGCAAAAGAGTATAGCGGTGGCACGCAGCAGGTTGACGGCATGTTGATCAGAAGGGATATCGAAATGCACCACTCCTTAAGGAGATCGAATGAGGCATTAGTGAATGCGGTCGCGGTCCAGAACCAAGAATATACTAAACTCAAGAGCAAGAACTCAGAATTGAATTTGGAGAATGACAGAGTTGTGGCCAAGATAATAGACAATAGAGGACAGATTATAGTTGAGGAACAAAAACTCAGCCAACTAGTAGCGACTATTAATAGCTACAGCCGGCAGTATGCCCTACTTCAAGGGTTCCTGGCAATGGTTGGAAATTCGCCTGCAGTGAACCGTCCAATTGAATCCTTGATTGATACGCTGCGAATGATCATGAGGTCCGGCTGGTACACTTCAAGAACTGAAAAGGAGTGGATGGGATTGTTTGTACAGAGGGTGTTTGGAGACTATTTGCAGTCTTTCAGGTGTGATCACTGTGGCGGCTCAAGATTTATGGTCAGCCGGGGAGCAGATAAGGCCTATACATACTACCCTCCTGTCTGTCCGGTATGTTATTCTTCAAAGCGGGTGAAACCGGATGATTCATTCCTCAGAGCGATGGTATCGGAAGAACAACTCAAGAACGTATACAGAGCTGAAATACTGATGAGAAACAACACTATTCTCAAGCCATTTAGTGTGCTGGTTAACAGGCCGTGTGAGGTATGCCATAAGCAAATAAATGACTGGACTGAGGACAAAGTAATGAAATTTGCCACCGGCCTGGGTTGGGCACATGAAAAGTGCCGGAAAACCTTTACCGGAATACTCGCACAGATCGGATTGGTGACTAGCTATGTTCCAACAGTTGAAGAGAAACCGTCTCAAGAAGTCTCGAAAAATGCTGGCAAGCCAACAGTACCAACTTTACGTGTAAACTTCTAGCAAGATACCCTGATTTCAAGGAAAGTCTCTAGGCGGCTGCATAGCAGCGGACTGGGAGACCTGAGCTTCACCTCGCCAACAATACTCTATACCCTATATACAGTGAGAGCGTAAAAAGCCTCTTCCGGAGTGATTGACCAATGCCAGAGGGCTTCGGATTGGCAAGGCTCTGGACGATGATTGTCTGCTCTCCAGCCTATCGTCGAAACTGACGGACCCTTGCCTAAGTTTCCTTCCTCAGATCAGGAGAATCTCTTAATCGTGCCGGTTAGTCAATCTTTCAAAGATACCAAGGCTACTTATCTGGATAGCGGCGAATTCAATCATCGCCCGCCGCGATCTAGCACGTGATCTAAAATCAATGCTTTTGAGCAAATCAACCAACTCATCTTGATCGCATTGGACTTGCTCGAAATACTGGATGATCTCGTCTTTCGACATAGTCTTAAGTTCATCAAGTGCTTTGGCGATACGCCTATCTAAATGTCGAACAATCTCAGTGGCGATTGTCTTTTTGCTGTCTTTACTCTTAGTCTTAAGGCCCAAGGAATCCGCCATGTTCGCAAGATCTTGGGCGCTAACTTGCCTGCTGCCCTCAAGTGCATAGATAGCACCTTCTCTGCCTACTATAGCAACTAGGTGTTTAATATCTTCGTTTGAAATTCGCGTTATGAAGTCCACTTCTTTCAAACCTTGCCAAGCAGTTCTCGAACCACGTTTTGAAACTGCCCCGCCTGTTTCTCGGCGTTTTGGCCTTCAACATCGTAGACAGAACGACCCTGCTCTGCAGCCCATCTGATCCCGTCTCCCTCGGTAACGTAGGAATCGAAGATGCCAGCAGTTCGACCCAGACGGTTATACGTAATCTGCTCAGAATATTTTAACGCCTCACCATATTCACGACACATCATGCCAACGGCTCCGAGGAAAACGGTATCTTCATAGTCTTCTCCCAACCCCAGCAGAGACCCGACTGCCCTAACATCTTCATCCACATTGTGTATGGCCTCAACGGTTGAAGGAACACCTACGGAGGACTGGGCATCCAGCTTCACTGGAGAGATGCAATAGTCGGAGGCATAGATCACTGCTTTTTCTAAATCATGTAGATCTGGGTGGCTATCGATGAGAATGAGTTCGTACTGGCTCTCAAACTCCCCAAGGCAGTCTTTAATCAGCGTTAGGTGACGAATGAGCATCCTGTTGTTCTCTCTCAGGTTGTTTGTGGGAGGCATTTTATCGACTGCTATTGAGTTGAGTCTCGGATCAGCTGGCACAAGATCTATGTTAGACGAAGTAGACAGTATCGTAAGTCTTGGTAGTGTGGTTTCTCCACTGTACAAGGTTCTATAGGCACTATAAAGAGTCACGCTTGTTACTTCACCTAATCGGAAGTCCTCCAGCATTTCAGGTCGGAGACGACAGGTAAGACCACCTCTTTGGTAATCAGTGTCTAGAACCAGCACACTCTTGTTGTGAAAGCGCTGGAGCCCAACCGCAATATGATATATAGCCGTCGTCTTCCCAACGCCTCCCTTTTCACTAATAAAGCTTATGATCGTTGCCATCGCACCCTACCTCCGACAGTCAGCCAGCATGGAAACCGCAAATTAGTAGGCTCAGCTGGACAGCACAGAATATTCTCGTTTGCCATTCAGCCTTGCTACCCAACGCAGTATTATTATAGCAACACGCTACCACCAGTGCAACGGGGGGAAACCGGTTCAGTCTTACTCTGGACCCTAACCACCTGATTCATGGAACCAAGTAAGCCAAAGGCACGAGTAGAATAAAGGGCAGTCATAAACTTAATGATGCTCCAAGGATGTTCCAACATGGCTGTTAAGCTCTGGATAATTAATCATCCCTACGAATCTCCCTCTCAACAGCCCTAAACTCTCTCACCGCTTCCTTTAGGTCCTCTATAATCTCTTTCATAAGCGCCCGCGGAGTTTCACTTTGAGTGTTATCCGCGGTTTGGTGCTGCCATTGAAAATCAAGATTTGTCTTGTCCCTTGCGATAATCTCTGGATACGTGAATCGTCGAAAATGCTCGGTTTCCTGACGTCGATTCGGATCATCAGCTTGATAGCAGTTAACGAAATCCGTTAAGTCTTCAGTTTTTATAGGGTTTTGCCGGAGTGAAAAATTTCTGTTCGAACGTAAATCATAGACCCAGACCTCTTTCGTTGCTTGAAAATTCGTTACCACCTTCTTGTTGAAAAATAGTACATTTGCTTTTACGCCAGGTGAGTACCAAATACCAGTTGGTAACCTTAAAAGGGTGTGAACTTCGCACCGCTGTAGCAAAGCCCGACGAATCTTTTCTCCTGCACCGCCTTCAAATAACACATTATCTGGCACGACCACTGCAGCGTGACCACCTTCCTTGAGCATAGAATAAACATGCTGTACGAAATTCAGCTGCTTGTTGCTTGTCGTAGCCCAGAAATCCGGTCGCTCGTAAGATATCTTCTCTATCTGCTTTTTCCCATCTTCACCGATGATGGCAAAGCTACTTTTCTTCCCAAAGGGCGGATTTGTCAGAACCATGTCTACTTGATCCACCGGTTCGACTCTCGATCTAAGGCTGTCACTAATCGAGACCAATGCATGATTGTGATCCGTACCAATCCCATGAAGGAAAAGGTTCATGGCACACAATCGCGCGACATTGGGGACTAGATCGACTCCATGCAATGCATGATCTCGGAGGAACGTAGCCTCTTCTGCATTCGCCGTTTTATCTATCAAATATTCAAACGCGGCTAAGAGAAACCCCCCTGTGCCACAAGCAGGATCGGAAATCCGCATCATTGGCTCAGGTCGCATGACTTTCACGATTGCCCGAATGACAGATCGAGGCGTGAAGTATTGTCCAGCTCCACCTCGTACATCTTCAGCGTTTCTAGCCAGTAAGCCTTCGTAGACTTCGCCCTTCACATCGACGTCGAGTGCAGACCAATTCTCAGTATCGATCATTTGAATAAGGCGGTGAAGTTTTGCCGGATCGTTGATCTTGCTCTGTGGCTTTGTGAAGATAAGGCCAACTAAACCAGGACATTCACTCAGTTTTCGCAAGCCTTGATGATATCGCACCAAACGTTTCGCATCGTCACTTATATTCCTCAAAGCACCCCAAGTGTATCTTGAAGGGATATCATTGGCCATGGTTTTCCGCTGTTCCCAAGCCATTTTCAAGAAGAGCAGATACGTAATTTGCTCTGTGTAATCCATGAATGCTAGCCCATCGTCTTTGAGGACATGAGCATAGTTCCATACTCTTTGGACGAGGGCATTACTTTTCTGGTTCATATATACCATTTCAAGCTTCCTGCGCTTGGGAGGCGAGACGTTGTGCCCATTGCTGTGGACGGCTTCGGAGACATTCGCAGGCTGTTGCGGAGAACTCCGCCTCGAACTTAATCATGTTAATTAGCTTCAGCATTTGTTGGCGTATGCCTTCCCTCTTCGTTGCCGTTGGACTCTTTGACATCTCGTCCATCAAGTTTTGACACTGGTTCACTTCACGAGCGCATCTAACCCACACATCACGGCGTGCTTCCATCAGTGGCTCATACTCGCGAAGTTTGTACCTGTTTATGGATTCTTCTACGCGCGAGGTGTCCCATTCATCCAAGTCCGGTAATGGTTTCACATCACCGGTTTCGTCGAAAGACAATAGAAGCGGATCTTCGGGACGGGTTGGGTCAAGTAAGTAGGGAACCTCGTCATCGATGTTCCTGTCCGTGGCATTCGCTTGATGTGTTCCTGCCCTCAGTGGAAAGAATTCCCCCTTCTTCCTATTACAGACATTTCCACAAATGCGGAAGTTATGCCAATCGAACGCTAGCCACCAATAGCCTTCACCGCGCTGGGTGCCGTCTCTATTCCTGGCGGCCTTCTTGGGTCGGTAATGTTCGACATCCCAATGACTAAAGCAATCTCGCGCCTCTGAAAACCAGCACTTACCTTTCGAAAGCTCTAGAAGCCAAGGTTTCAATTCACCCCATACAACGCTGTTATTATCAATAATCTTGTCTCGATCCACCTTTGTCATGGCAGTATTCAATTCGTCACAAAGAGCCAGTGCTTTCATCCGCCAAGTCTCATGTGGTTCCTTTCCATCTAGATTGATGAATCTCATTCACTCGACCGCTTGTCAAGAATATCGTCAAGGATTTCAGCAGCGATTTTCTCTTGCTCTTTCTGTTGAGCTGCTGAAAGAGTCGGCTTCCGAAATTCAGGCCGTTGAGCCATCGCCCGGACGAATTGCGCATAGTCTGGATCCCGAAACTCACGGCCAAAACCAAGTTCGGACAGCTCCTCCGATAATCCTTTGAACTCATCTTCTTGATCAGTACTTCGTTTATCACCAAGCGCCAGCAACCGTGCACGGCTATCCAACTTGTCCTGAATCTCTGTCCCTACAGCGCTGCGTAGCCTGAAGATGTTTCTCAGGATCCCCTGGACACCCATACCAATCGGATCTTCCTCTGGTTCTGAGCTTACTACAGTGCCGGTTTCTGGATCTCTTTCCAGAATTACCACTTGATTGCGTCGCAGATTGGTGAGTACGAGAGGATCATGGGTTGCCATTAGAATCTGACTGCTTTGCTGTTCAGGTGAGTCTAAAATATCATCGCTCATCACCTCCGCAAGGTCCTTAAGATAATTCACGCTCCAGTGCGGATTCAGATGAGTATCCGGCTCGTCCAAAAGGACTAGGGACTGATGCGATTTAGTAAATCGCATCAGTCCCAGAACCATAAGCAATTGCTGTTCACCCTCACTTAATTGCTGAAATGTAATTGGGATTTGCTCCATATTATTAGCTTCAATACGAACCTGAATTTTGACGTCATAAATCAACTCGGAGAAATCAGTGCTCTCCAATGCTAAAAAGAAGGTTCGTGCATCTTCATATTCGGCTGCGAATGATTGCAGACTCTCCTGGTCAGACAAGAAGAAATAGTAGTGTTCTTCCGTGGTTGACCTGTAGCCATAGCTCACACTTTCATCAAGAACCATAGGAGCAATGGCATAGTGGCTGAGACGTTCCATGACTCGACGCATAATACCCTTGGCACCCCAAAAATCCTTTGCTTTAGATCCGGACCTTGCCCAAGGCGGTTTACGAATTATGAAAAGAGCCGACTCAAAACCCACTATTCTAAGACGATCCTTAAGGAATTTACTGATCTTGGGATCGTCTTTATACAAGAACGCCAGCAGCACATACTTTGCATGATGAGTCTCCGCACAGAAGAATCTTCGTTGTTCTAGCAACTCGGCCAAAGTTTCTGCATCATCCGCCTTCGCTTTCCGCAAGCGGACGTAATGAGCTTGTTTCATAGGTAAAAAATGTTCAGCTAAACGATTTGTGGGCCCTGAATAATAACCAAAAATAAAGCGCGGTAATGGTAACATTTCTCGCTTTATGGGTTGAAGTTTTTCTATACCTTTTGTATCCAGGGCAATTGGCCCCTTTGTTAATTCAGGGCGCTTCATTTGTCCTGGGTGCCATGTAACTTCCACCGTATGTTCGTTAAGTTGGTATTTGAGCCTGTAGCCATTCATCGGTCTACCAGGCCAGCGGTTCCTTTCCAACCATTCGTGAAGGTCTCGAAGAATAATAACGAGCGCTTCAAAAAGATTGGATTTGCCTGTGCCGTTCGCCCCGAGAATTACGGCTAGCGAGTGTACAGAATCGAACCGAATCGTATAATCCTTAAGATTTTTGAAATCTTCCAGCCAAAGCTCAATGAGCCGGAAACTACCCCCCTGTTCAGACCCTTTTCCTTTAGAGGACTTAGCAGGCTTCAAAGGTTGTCGTTGCCTTTGCGCTGCTTCCTGAAAAGCGGTTAGCACTCCTGGCGTGGCGCGCAATGCTTCATAGAACTGCACGACGTGATCAGTGCCGAATCCAGCTTCATCAAATAGACGACGGGCATCGGCTTTTCGACCTATGTTTTCCCAAGCGATACTGAGCGATTCTGATAATAGCGACTCCTTTTTCATAGAATCACTCTCCTCCTTTCTTTCGAGTTGAAGGCTCTGACCGGCCTGTTTGCGGCTTTCTTTGATTTGAACTTTCTGATTACGGATGCGTTCGAGCAACGCGGAAGCTGGTTCATCACTTGAGTCTTGGGAGACGAGACGACCAGCGAAGGCGTCGAGCATTAGAGATTGGCGAGTAAGACGAGAACGGAGAAGTTGTTGTTGTAACGTCAATACTAGCTGATCCGCCGCCGATAAACGCCGTTCCACTTCTTGGATAATTTCAGATTGCTCTGCGATTGGTGGAATCGGAACTGGTAGCTTCCTCAACACTGACTGGCTTATCGAAGCTAAATTTGTTGTTTGTTTCCCATGCGTAAGGAAAAAGTTTTGTCCAAAAGTGTTTCCCCAGTATGATACTAACCGAGCGTATACAAGTGATTGGTCAATAAGACGAGTGCGAAATACATGATTTTGGTGAACGCAGTTAGGGATCTGACCTTCCCATACCCATCCGCGACCTAG
>SDBV01008902.1_pt1 | contig 13442 bp, 20 predicted proteins | sample 2277081 | NCBI WGS metagenome assembly SDBV01 (sample SAMN10402039, study PRJNA504765) | marine sediment metagenome | isolation source: marine sediment core GS10_PC15, 223 cmbsf | place: Arctic Ocean: Southern Knipovich Ridge | collected 2010 | reverse complement strand
TCCGCCGTCAGCGGCTTCGCACAGATCCACGTCGTCGCGTTCCCTTCGGCCTGGGTGAAGGGTGCGGCTCTGGACACCGACGGTAAGTAGGTCGCATTGGGCTACGAACAGTTAGCGTCGATACGAGATCAGAACAGGCAGGAGGCGGCCGCGGAGCGATCCCGGCCGCCCGTCGCCTGCCCCATCGATGGCACGCCGCTCGACTACGGTCCTGACGGCGTGCGCAACTGCCCCATGGGCAACTTCACCTGGCCGATAGGAGCGATCGTCGGGCCGAAACCTAAGTAACGACAGGACAAGCCCCAGGCGAACGCGCCCAGGCCCTTTAGAAAGCACGGAGGGAGCTGAGCGGAATGCCACGTTGGTATGTTGGCCGGAACGCAGTCAAACGGGCTGCGTCAATCAAGTCAGGCGTCATCGAGAATGAAGCCGTCGACCGCGCTATCTCCGCTGCGAGCGTTGAGATCGAGCGCGAGCTCCACCGCGAGTTCTATCCGATCACCGCGACCAAGCTATTCCATTGGCCACGGCCTGAGCCGGGGGCGCTGAGCGATGTCCTGTACACGGACCAGGATCTGCTGGCCGTCGACACGCTCCAAAGCGAGGCCCAGAACGCTAGCCCGACCACGCTCAGTTCTAGCGATTACTTCCTCGAGCCGCAACAGTATGGCCCGCCATTCGACCGAATCGAGATCGACCGGAGCTCGAGCGCCGCATTCGTTTCTGGCGACACCGGGCAGCGGTCCATCAGCGTCGCCGGCCGCTGGGCCTACAGCGAGGACACGAAGGTCGCTGGGGTCGTCGACGACTCAGGTGGGATCAGCGCGAGCGACACGACCCTGATCGTCAGCGATGGCGGGAAGGTCGACGTCGGCAACATGCTGCTGATCGAGAGCGAGCAGATATTCGTCAGCGAGATCGTCGTCGCTGCGTTGTCGAGTAGCGCCCTGCTAGACATGTCCGGGGATCTTGCTGCCGACGTGGGGACCGTGACCGTCGTGCTGGACAGCAGCCATGGCGTCATCGCCGGCGAGGTCATCCAGATCCACAGCGAAAAGAGGTTCGTCAATGATGTGACCGGCACGTCGCTGACCGTGATAAGGGCTTACGACGGCAGCGTGCTCGCCGGGCACACGAACAACGACCCGATCAGCGGCTACCGGACCTGCACGATCGTTCGTGCGGAGAACGGCACGACGGCCGCGACACACGCGGACACGACGGCGATCACCCGCTACGTAGCCCCGAGGGACATCGAGCGTCTTTGCATGGCGGAGGCGATTGCCACGCTCAAGCAAGAGAACGCGGCCTGGGGCCGGACGATCGGCGCGGGCGAGGGCGCGATCGAGTTCAGGGCTGCCGGCCTGGCTGCGCTGTGGAAGAGCGTCCGGCGCACGCTGAAGCGCTGGAGGTACAGCACCGTATGAGGCTCTACTTCAACGCGTGCGACCGCTGCGGCGGCACTGTGCAGATCGTTGACCTGCGCGTGCTGAACGTCGGCATCGAGGGCTCGTGCGTCAACTGCGGGAGGCGTTGGTACGACCGCGAGCCAGCCAAGTACGAGAAGCGCGGCGCACGCCATGGGCGAATGACGGTGGCCGCATGAGCATCGGCATCAGAGTCGAGAAGCGCGGCCCGCTGTTCGACGGTCGTGGCGGGACCATCGTGCGCCGGGAGGTCGGTCGCATGGTGCCGGGGCTGGGCGAGGTTGGCGAGGAGCGCTTGAGCGAGCAAGCGCGTCCCCGCCCGGCAGGCGTCTACCTGGCCATTACCGACGCCCGGCCAGGGAAGGCGTCGACGGGCAACTATCGCCGGAACATCTCGAGCGTCGTGCGCAACCTGATCGGGCGCATCACTGACGGTGGCGTGATCTACGGACCGTGGCTGGAAGGCATCAGCAGCCGCAACCAGCGTACGAGGTTCAAGGGATACGCCATGTTCAGGCGCGTGGCGGGCTGGATGCGGGCGCAGCAGCCCCGTCTGGCGCGAAAGGCGGGGGCTAGGTTAGCTCGCGCACTTGGAGGGCGCTAGCGGTGGCGTTTAACATCAAACCATCGCTTGACGCCGTGCGCAACGCGATCTCGAAGACGGGCCAGGTATCCGCTGTCGACATCGGCGAGCCGACCGCGTCGCCCGACGCCAAGGTCAAGCCGTACGCCGCGGTCTGGTTCAAGGATAGCGTCGTCGTGGATATGTTCGCTGACAACTCGACGCGCGAGCTCCAGATCCTATTCGTCCGCATGTATTTCGATGCCTTCGTGCAGCCAGCATCGATAGGTGAGACGGCCCTGGCCGTAGCTGCGAGCGACCTAGGCGAGGCATTGGCAGCAGATCCGACGCTTTCGGGCACGATTCAGCGCATCGATCTAGCTGCGGAGTTGGGTACGAATTACGAAGCGAAGTCGGGCTACGCGGATGTCGGCGGAACCACGTTCCACGTGATCGATATCACGCTGCCGCTGATCGTTCTCGGCAGCGCGACGCTGGCATAGGAGGTTTGGTCATGCAATACACGGTCCTGAACCCGCGAGGGATTCCGTCGGGCACCCACATCCTGCGCACCGAAAGCAAGATGTGGTTCGAGGGCGACACGCTCACCACGCCGTCGCAGATGGCCGAGAACGAGGCCCGCATGTATGAGTCGCGCGGGTTCCTCGCAGTGAAGGAGAGCAAGTAGATGACAACAGGATTCCATGCCAAGAACGGTTGGTTCTTCGAGCGGGTATCAGACGGTGATGTGCAAATCAAGTTCGTGCCTCAGATACCCGAGGAGTCGCTGGACGCAGCAACGAAGCTCCTCGGGGCGCTGCTGAATGTGACCGTGGACGCTGATACCTGGGCATCCATCGTCGCCAGCGTGTCAGGCGATGGCGAGGACGCGAGAACGTTTGCCGCTGCCTCGCTGCTCCACAAGGGTTCGGTGAAGTAGATGGCGATCGAATCAGCAATGCAGCAGGGGTTCTGGATCGATGGGCGCGACGTGTCTGGCGACATCGGAGCCTTCAACAACATCGGCAGCCCCCGCGCCATGCAGGACACGCCGAACATCGACAAGACGGCCATGCAGCGCCTGATGCTCCGCGGCGACGGGATCATTGACTACGCCGGCTACTTCGACGACGCGACCGACAAGCTGTTCGACGCGACGGAGGGGATGGGCGCCGCTGACCAGATCGGCCTGATCGCGTTCGGCGGGCCCGATGTGGGCGACGTCTGCGCGATGCTCATTGGCAAACAGACCGACAACCAGTTCACGAAGGACCCCGACGGCGGCGTGACTGTGGCGAGCCAACTGATCGGGACCGGCACCCCGCTCGAGTGGGGGCTGATGCTGACGGCGCTGTCGGACACGTTCAGCAGCTCGGGTTCAGGGTCAGGGCGGAACGACGGGGCTAGCAGCCCAGCCGGCGCGGCGGTCGTGCTCCAGGTGATCGACATCACCAGCGGAACGCCGACGGTGGTGATCGAGGACAGCGCAAACGGCAGCTCGTGGGCGACGCTCGTCACCATGTCGGCGGTGGCCAACGGAGCCGAGCCTACAGCGGAGCGGAAGACGGTCAGCGGCACGGTCGACCAGCACCTACGCATCACGACCACCGGGACGTTTAGCAACTTGGTGCTGGCCGTAGGCATCCGTAGAGGGGAGAGCGTCGATGACCTTGCATACACCTAGAGGATTGGTGGCGGCTCAGGATCCACGGCTCGTCATCAAGCGCCGCATGGCGCAGCCGCGGGCGACGCACTTCCGCATGGCGACGTGCGAGGAGGTGGGCTGCAAGCATTTCCTGTTTGGCTGGACCACGCTGCTCGGCGTAACGGAAACCGACATGCTCGACCTGATGAAGATCACGATCAAGGAGCAGCACTACCGGGTGATCGAGGAACGTGTCGGCGAGGGCATGATCGCGTTCCACTTCCCGGCTGGGCAGCCGTGCTTCGCCGCGCACAAGCACATCGCGCAGACCGGCCGGCCGCCAACGCTGTTGAAGATGAACAAGGACGGCATGGCGCACGAGCAGGAGGCGGACCGGTTCTGCGGGGAGCACAACGAGGAGCTGTACGCAGCCCACCAGGAATACAAGCAAGGCGATATCAAGGGAGGTTAGACCATGCCAATTGAAAGCTCAGCATTGACGGTCATCGTCGACACTAGCGTGCCGGCGGCGAAGACGATTACCGGCGACATAGGCAGTCTCGACATGAGCACGCCGCGGGCGAGCCAGGACATCTCTGGCGTCGGCGCCACGGCGATCGTTCGATTACAGCTGCTGACGGACCGCAGCGTCACGTTCAACGGGTTCTTCAACGACGCGTCAGACCAGGAGCACGACGTCTTCAAGTCGCAACCGAACTCGAGCGTGATCCGAACGGTGTCGGTGGCCCACTCGGGGCAGACGTTGGCGAGCGAGATGTTCCTGACCGACTACCAACTGGCCCGCGCGCCAGACGGTGCGGTCACGATCGTCGTTCCCGCGGTTCTCGGGGATGGCACGCAGCCGGCCTGGTCGTAAGACCATGCCTCTGGGTCAGCCTCCTGAGAGGCGTCCGGGCTGGCAGACCCCGGTAAACGTCTGCCGAAATTCATCAGGAGGCTGGAAGAAGCTATGGAAACGATTACGAAACTATTGCCAGTGAGCGGGGACACGTGGGAGTTCCGGGACACGATGACGCACCGTGCCAAGCGTCAGTTGGAGAAGGTCGGTCGGACGGCTGCGTTCTCCACCATGCGCGAGGTCGAGGATGCGGGCGTTGACCTAGACAAACTAACGGCGAAGGCTGATCGGCAGGCCGGTGCGGCGAACAAGGATAGCGAGGTCGAGTGGGGGCCCGAGCAGGAGGATTTCGCCATCATCGAGGGAACGATCGCGGTGACACCGGATGGCGGTAACCGCAATCAGGATCGGGTTACGCAGGAATGGCTGGACGATCTGCCGGCAGACGACACAACGTTCATGGTCGAAGAACTGCGCGACGCGTGGGGCTTCCGCAAGCCGCCCCCTTTAGTGATAGACGTGCCCTCCGAAGCCACTTCGAGTTCCCCGGAGTCGCTGCCCGAGATCCCAGAAGAACCCACGGGCTAGCGCGCTACCTGGACAACGGCAGCCTGGAGGCATACCAGATGATCAGGGCGGGCCTCCTGGCACCTTTTTCGTATGAGGCGTTGGGCGAGCTCGATTGGCGGTTCGTGCGGGACTACCTAGAGATCGCCGAGATCGATGCTGAGGTCCACGCGCCACCCAAGGGATTCGGGGACGAAGGCGGCAGCGGCTTGAGCAACGAAGACGTACCAGACATGGCGGCACTGGCCGCGTTCAGCGAGGCGAACGGATAGATGGCAAACGTCGTTGAAATCATTGTCAAGGCCAGGGACGAAACCAAGGCCGCGATGGATGGCGCCAACAAGCGTGTCGATAAGCTCAACGACACGCTGAAGAAGCACCGCTTCGCCCTGCTCGCTGCGGGTACGGCGCTGGTGGCCTTCGGGGCGGTGACGGTGAAAGCTGCGTCGGACCTCACCGAGGCCACCAACAAGAGCGCCGTGGTGTTCGGCAAGCACCAGCAGCAGGTCGAGGACTTCGCCCGCACATCGGCCCGCACCTACGGCATCAGCAAGCGGGCTGCGTTCGAGTACAGCGGCACGCTTGGCACGATCCTGACAGCCAGCGGGTTGGCCGAGGAAGCCACGGCGGGCATGAGCGTGGAGCTCGTCCAGTTGGCCGCTGACCTGGCGTCGTTCAACAACATTCCCATCGAAGTCGCATTGAATAAACTACGTTCTGGATTGGTCGGTGAGGTGGAGCCGCTGCGGACGGTCGGGATCTTGCTCAGCCAAGTTGCTGTGAACGCCAAGGCTGCGGAGTTGGGCCTGCTCGACGCCAACGGCACGTTGAGTGAGGCAGCCAAGGTGCAAGCCCGGTATGCCCTGATCCTGGAAAGCACCACCAAGGAACAAGGCGACGCGATCCGGACCGCCGGCGACCTCGCCGGTCAGCTCAAACGTGTCGAGGCGACCACTGAGGACGCGAGGGCGGCCCTGGGTGAAGCGCTGATCCCCATCGTGACAGTCGCGGCCGGCAAGTTGGCTGAGATGGCGTTGAAAGTCAGCGAGCTCGATCAATCGCAGATCGGCCTCGTGGTGAACGTGGGCCTCGGCGCAGCGGCTCTCGTTGGCCTTGGATTGGTCATTCCGCCAATCACAGCGGTAGTCGGCACCCTCGCGTCCGGGGTAATTGCGCTGGGGGTGACAGCTCTCGCGCCGTTGGTAGCGGTTCTATTATCTGCTGCCGGAGCGTTCAAGGTGTGGCGCGATAATGTGGAGGGTGCCGCCCGCGCGGTGGAGATCATCGACCCTGCCCTCGCGCTCCTAGACGACAAATCTGTTGTTCTAACTCGGGACATCAATGCGCTGGGCCAAACGGTCATCGACCTTAGCGATGGACTGGTTCCGGCCTCAGTCAAAGCGGCTCTCGTGGCCGAGGAGCTTGCAGCGATCGGCGATGCAGCGCGGGATGCGATACCGTTCGTCGGCACTTTGCGAGAAAAGTTGGAACTGTTGCAGGGGAGGCGAGACGGAGCTCCAGGCACCGTCCCATTTGTGTCCAATGCGCTCAACCAGGTATGGCTAGCCCTGGGGCAGGCGGTGCTGCCCGTCATTGGGAGCCAAATTTCAGGGGCGGTCCAGGGGTTGGTTGCAGCTAACCCACCCACTCGTGGGTTCGCGGATTATTCCGGCCTCCCGGGTGGTCATTTCCTATCACGCGGCGTGCCTGCGTTCGAGCAGGGGGCCGGGCTTCCCCCGGGCATCAGCATCAACGTGCAGATTGACGGGCAAGACGTAGCCGCAGTCGTCGACGGCACGATAGGCACCGGCGCTGGGATCGACGAGCAGGTCAAGAGCGAGTAAGGCATGGCCGAAGTCATCCAACTGATCGACGGTACGACCACGGTCGACCTCAACGACGGCACCTCGCACACCACGCAGTCGTTCATCGCGCCGCCGCCCGCCATCAAGGCGATCCGCGCAGGGGTTCCCAATCCCTATCGCATGGGTAGCGACCTCGTACGCCAGGGCTACCGCAACCGTAACGTGACCATGGCCCTGCGCTTGCACGGCGCGACGCGCGACACGTTGGCCACGCAGATCAACGACGTCGAGAAGATGCTGCGCAAGGCTAGTGAATGGTCGCAGCACCGGTACGGCGCGCAGGTACAGCTCAAGTGGACCCCGAGCGGCGCGACCAACAGCGTGTTCTTCAACGTCGTCACGGGGACGTTCAACCCGTTCACGCTGGGGATCACGCCGGAGATATCGGTGAACGAACAGATGACCGGTCGGCTGCTTGCACTGGAGTGCGAGCCGCTGGCTGTCGGGACGCAGGAGACGGTCGAGAACTACCTGCTGGACCCGAACTTCGAGGTGGCGGGCACCGCGCTTGCGGACTGGTCCGACGACATCACCGCGACCGGGACCGCCGCGCGCGACACGACCGAGGCCAAGTACGGCAGCGCGAGCCTCAAACTGGTAATGACCAACTCCAGCGGGTCGGGCGAGAACGTTGGGCAGACACAGAGCATCGGAGACGCGGACGCAGCTGAGGTGTGGTCGTTCGCCATCTGGGCCAAGGTGAACGCGCTGAGTAATTGCAAGCTCGTCCTAGATGTGGTCGAGACGAATGGCTCGGCCACGTACACCGTAGAGATCACGGCACCGAACTCCGGCTTCGTCCAAATCCTGATCGAGAACAAGACGCTGAACAGCGGAACGACCGCGGTGGTGTTCAAGCCGCACTTGGAGTCTGAGGCATCGAGCGCGACCGGCACGTGCTTCGTAGGCGGCTGCTACGCCATCCAGGCGGCGTCCATCCCCAAGACCTGGATCAGCAGTCGCTTCGTCAAGAACCACTACGCAGACGACGCGCAGGCGTCGGTCAACAACATCGACATCCACGACGTACCAGGCGACGTGCGAGCGGGCTTGCAGATCATCGCCGCGGAGAACGAGGCACACACCGACTTCTGGGCTGGCGTCCGACATGCGACGCGCCAGTACGACGCGGGGATCTGGCACGAGGGCGAGAGCTTCAGTGGTCCCGTCAACATAGGCTCTGTCGTCGCTAGCACATCGGACGGGAGCATTGGGCAAGTCGCTCTCGGCGTCGTGTTTGACGCGACAGCGGAGGGGAACGCAACCGATCAAACGAGCGTGACGGTTGCGGTGACGGTTGCGGATAAGCCCGACCCGGTGATGTATATCTGCGTCACTTCACGAGACACTGGCGGGGGGGATGCGCCGTCGAGCGTGGTGTATGACTCAGAAGGCGCAACCAGCATCGGCACCCGGCAACATGGTTCCAACTCCACCTTCAACGGTGACTTGTACCGCAAGATCGAGCCGAATATAGGCACGGCTAACGTCGTCGTCACCTACGCTGCCGAGCAAGACGAGATCCACGTTGGCGTCGTCGTCGTCTACGGAGCGCACCAGTCGACGCCAAACGGAACGGTCCACGAGGCAGAGGGCACGGACGCATCGTGGGAGGACACGGTAACCGATTCCGCCGATGGCGACCTGCTGTTGCATTTCGGCGGCGTGATCGCCAACACGACGGTGCTGTCACTATCGGAAACCGAACGATGGGACACGACAACGAACGCCGCTCTAACGTCAGCTGGGCAGACTGGGCGGGCTGCGGGGTCGTCGGAGGCCGTGCTGATTACGATGAACGCGACAGGCGCCTGGCTGGCGTTCGCCACGGCGATCAAGCCTGCGCACCCACGATCATCCACGACCGCAGCCGCGCCGGCGGTCATCACCAAAGCTATCGCGACCCCCCCCAACGGGTTGTATCGCGTGCTAGTCAGGGTCACGGAAACCGGCACGGCCCCAGACATCCGGGCGAGTATCGGGTTCGCCTATGGCGCGATCACGTCGACGCCATCGGTGGCCGCGCAATACACAGCGGTCGAGGGTAGCGCTTACCACATCCTCGACCTAGGCGTGATCCGGGTGCCTCCCATTCGCACGCCGGACAACATGACGGACGCGACGATCACTCTCCGCGTGGCGATCTATGACGCTGGGACCGGAGAGGAGGACAGCGTGCTCGCCATCGACTGGCTCATGCTGCTGCCGGTCGACGATGGCGCCGGGATCATCAACAAGACCAGCGCGCAGGACGTCGTACTCGGCGACAGCCTCAGCGACCTTCACCAGTGGACGATGATCGACACGTCGAGCGTTGTGCAGTCGCTACCGCAATCGCAGGCTGGGATGCCTCCCGAAGCGCACCCCGAGGGAACGCGCATCTACTTCGTGAGCGACGACGGCGCGGCGGACATCGCGGACGGCTGGACGATCAAGGCGACGGTGGAGCCGCGGTTCCTGTCGATCGCGCAGGCGTAGCCGATGCCCCAGCAATCAGAAGCGCTGCGCGTCATCGTGTACGACACCTACACCGTCTCGACGAGAACGATGGTGGCCGAGCTCACGGGTCAGTTCGACCGGCTGCGGTTCAGCACGAAGTTGCACGGCGGGTTCAGTCGGCTGAGCGTATCGCAACGCACAGACCTAGACCTCGCATGGACAGCGCTCGCCCGTGGCAACCTGCCTGGCTGGCACTTCTACCATGTCGAGGTCAAAGAGGAGGAACGCCTGGTATGGGAAGGGCGCATCCTAGCGGTCGAGATCGACCCGACGGGTGTTGGGCCCATGGTCATCGAGGCGGTCGGCTATTGGGCGAGCACGCGGGACCAGGACTACAAGACGAGCGAAGGTACAGACTGGACCGCGGGCGGACCGCACACGATCGACGACATGATCAAAGAGATGCTGACGGCGAACTGCCCCGACATCAACAGCGACCATTCAAACATCGAGGATCCCGGGCTCGACCAGACGGGCATGACCGAGTTGGCAAAACGGCGGTGGGTGCAGGACCAGATACTCGGGCTCAACTTCACCGACAGCACCGGGGACCAGTGGTACTTCGCCATCTGGGATGACCGGATTCCGTACTTGTTTCAGCGCGATCCCTCAAACGATGGACTGAACTGGATGGTAGATCGTTCGATGCTCCTGCCGTCGAAACTCAGACAGGACGCATCGCAGCTCCGCAACAACGTGCTGCCGCGGGTCAACGACGTCGAGGGGACCGCAGCGGCCGACAGCGACAGCCAAGCGATCTACCCGACACGGGACTTGGTGATCGATTTCCTGATTGGGATGCCAGATGGCGCGGCTGAGGCCGAGCGCGATCGCGTGCTGGCTGAGCGGAAGGATCCGCAACAGTCGCAGTTCTTCGTGATCAACGCCGATCCGATCGTGGTCGGTGCCGATGGAGTAGACGCGACTGTTGACCTTGGAAACACGGCGCCCATGTGGCGGATGCGTGCCGGTGAGATCATCCGCATCAGCGACCTGATACCGCCGAGCGTCAAGACGGTGGACCTCGACACGCTGACGACGTTCTTCATCCTCGAGACGGAGTTCGACTACATCCGCAACACGCTGACGGTGACGCCAGACCGATCGCGCCGGCGCATCAGCCAATTCCTGGCCAACCAAGGCCAGCTCGAGCCGGGGAGGTAGCCCGTGATCGCACTAGAACCCGGGCTGGTATGGGCGGTTCTCGTTGTTGGGGTTGGCCTCGTGTTCGCGGCCGGCGGCGCCTGGTATCGTTTGGGGAACCTCTCTAAACTGGTCGAGGCGCTGACCCTCAAACAATCGACGCGGTGGGAGAATCACTACGAGGCCCACGAACAGGGTCAAGTGGCAAACGAATCGTTCAAACTGAAAACGGTCAGCGACATCGCTGGACTCAAGGCTGAGGTGAGGAAATGAGAAGCAGGATACGTCCCACGATGCTCGCGGCCGTCATCGCGCCGCCGGTTGTCAAAGCTCCGTTGGCCTCGACCACGCCAGCGGCCGATATTGTTACGCCCGTCGATCCGTACCCGCCGCCAACGGTCAGATCGGCAATCGTCGCCGTGCCGGCCGTCGAAAGGGTGGTAAATGCGCCCGTGCTGGCAGAAGCCGCGCCGACGGTCGCTCCGTCGATGGACCCGCCGTTGATGTCCACATCCGACACGATACCCAAATCGACCCACGTGCCCGTGACATCGAGGTTCGTAATCGTCCACGCGCCGGTCATGGTCGGGGCCGAAATTACCGGCTGGGTGAGCGTCTTGTTGGTCAGCGTGTCCGTGGTTGCCCTGCCAACCAGTGTGTCCGTCGCATTCGGCCACGTCAGCGTGATGTCGGCCGTGGTGACGGTATTGATGAGCGTCAGGGTGTGATCCGTCCCACCACCCACAACGGTGAACGCGATTTTACCGTCCGATTCACCACTGGCGAGCGTGAACGTGGTTTCGGTCGTACCTGTCAGGCCAGCAATGCTTGACAACGTGCCACCAGACGTAGCGCCTGCATGGTTGTGCTGGGCATTCGTAAACCCTGTCCCGCTAATCGTCGGGGTTGTCAGCGTCTTGGCCGTCAACGTCTGGGTCGCGGCAATCAAGACAATCTCACCCGAAGCGTCCGGGTTTGTGATCGTCCTGTCCGATCCGAGACCACTCGAAGATATGGTCAGCCCGTTGCCATCCGAGTTGATCTCGAACGAATCGGCCGTGGTACCCGTGACGGTGACATCCTCGCCCATCGCTTCGGTGTACCAGTAGCTTCCATCGCAGACGACTTGCGCTGTTTCACCCTGAGAGACGGTGACCGTAGTCGTCGCACTCCCACCGAACCCGGCCGCAACGGAAATCGTCAGGTCGGCCGAGCCCTTGGCGGCGAACTGACGGCTCATGCCCGCCATCGCTGCGGTAGCGGCCGGAATGGTCAGCGTCCCGCCGCTCGAACTGTTGTAGACAATGAAGTCGTAGGTCCGGAGGTCGGTGAAGGTCAATGTTGCCGTAGCCGTCTTGACCAACTCAATCTCACGCGCTTCCTGCTCTTTCGCTCTGCGTCTGTGACTGCCTGCCATCGGTCCATCTCCTTGCTGTGTTGGCCGCATGTGTTGTGCGGGTAAAGAAAAAGCCCGCATCGCCCACTAGCGGGTGATACGGGCCACCATTTGCTCCCAGCGGGGCATGACTCCCGCCGGTTCGCACCGTTCAAATTCAGTTGCTCATTTGCCGCTTAATCATTTCAGCCAGTCTGTTGCCAGCCATTGTCTTGTCCATGTTTCTTCGGAATACCCGATGCGCCTTGTCATATTCCGGGTCGTTGCGGATCAACGTCCACATCCGCTCTCGTCCGGCCTCTGTGTCGATGTAACTGTCCAGCACCGACTCGACGAGATTGCACCAGGTCAGGACCATCAGATTGCACCGACCTTGTACTTCGCCGCCGCAACCTCAGCCTTGACAGCCCTGTTGCCGTTCGCGGCGTCCTTAATCTTCCGCTTCACGTCCACCTGCGATTTCATGTCCGCATTCTCGACGCCCCGGACAATCGCTGTAATGGCGTCTCGAAGTCGCTTGCCCTTGCGCGAAGCCAGGATGAACCAGATACCCGCGCCCGCAGCAAGTAGGACCAGAAGCAGTATCAGCCAGGGATACGTTTCGTACAGCATGGCAATGGTTATGACAGCCAATCCGCCACCAGCTACACCAATACCCAATGCGAGTCGCTTGAGCCACACGACTACCACCACGCCGATAACCACACACGCGCCGCCAAGGAAGTAGAGAATCACCGTCCCTTGCGAAACAGACGACAGGAACTCATGTTGTCGGGCGCCGAAGACAACGCCGTCCTTCCCAGCTTCCAAATCGCCGATGCTCGTAATGGTGTTGCCCGGCTCTCGGCCGAATGGGAGCACAGGACGGATATGCACGGTCTCTTCGACGATACGCACTGAGTCTGTCACGCGGTAGACTTCTTCCGGTGATACTTCCTCGACCTTCACTGCCGTAATCGGCGTCTCGGCCGGCGGGTCGTCCTTACCGCAACCCATCACCAACATCAGGAGCGCGAGTGCCAGCAATCCCTCTTTCATGGCTCTACCTCCTTGGCTACGAACTCGCTCGTGCCATCGCTGTAGTGGACCAAGTAGTATCGATACTCGGCCTCGCTCTTGCGCGTGAGGCTGGATTGCGGTCTACTGTCGAATGTCCGCCGATGCCATGCCATGTCGCAACCGGCAAACGCCAGGACCAAAAGCAGCACAAGCCATTTCATGGGGATTCTCCTTCGCGGGCTTTTAGCATCGCCTCAATCCGAATGACTCTCCGGTCAATCTGGCGGATCACTTCCATCTGCGTTTCAAGCTTCTCGATGCGGTCACAGTTGCTGGAAGCCTGTGTCGCGGTCGTCACGATGTACAGCGTCGCCGCGACAGTGACCGCCAGGACCATCAAGAGAACGCGCGCCCATCTGGCCATCTCGCCGTTTGTCTGCTTTGCCATCACACGCTCCCTATCTCTGTGCCCATCGCAAC
>SDBV01008901.1_pt1 | contig 13443 bp, 33 predicted proteins | sample 2277081 | NCBI WGS metagenome assembly SDBV01 (sample SAMN10402039, study PRJNA504765) | marine sediment metagenome | isolation source: marine sediment core GS10_PC15, 223 cmbsf | place: Arctic Ocean: Southern Knipovich Ridge | collected 2010 | reverse complement strand
TTTATGAAAGAGATGATGCAGATACAGATGATGAAGACAATGGCTGGTGGAAATGACCAACAAGCAAGTGCTTTACAAAGAGAGCTTGCAGATTTAAAACACCAACAATCTCTTTATCAGGTAGTGGCTCAGCAACAACAAACACAGCAAGGAAATCAGATGTCGCAGGAATTTATGGCAAAGATGGAAAATATCAAGGCAGAGAGAGATAAGGAAGTGAAGAGAATAGAGATTGAGGCACAAGGGCAGAGAGATAAGAACATGCAGTTGGTATTTAATACAAAGTTGCAAGAAATCCAGAATGATATGGAAAAAGTAGTTACAGAGGCAAAAAAGAAAGGAGAAAAAGCTGATTTGACTAGTTTTGCAGAGCAGTTCAAGACAGTGAAAGAGTTGAGTAAAATGGTGGGTGATAAAGAAAAAGGAGCCGGTGAGTACATTGCAGAAACAGTTGGAGAGCTAGGCAAGAATGTTGGTCCAGCACTTATGGAATTTGCAAAACAGAAACGAGAGCAACAGGCAATGCAGCCACAACAAATGCCACAACCACCAGAAGAACTTCAAGAAGTCCCTCAACCACCACAGCAAGAAATGACCCTTCCATCAAACCCTGAATTAACACCCTCAGAACAGGAAATGGCCAACACTATGGAAGACATCTATATTAAGGAAAGAAAATAATGAGTAAAATTAATTTTGAAAATTTTTTCATAACAGCTCTTGGAGATGGTAAAAATGATCATATGTTAAAGTGGTATTTGGAAAATAAAACTGACTTAGTTTATTATTTGGATTCTACTCAGGCACAAATTATGGGTGTAACTGATTTTATTCTCAAACTTATTCCGAAAGAAAAAAGAAAAGAAATGGTTGGTGATACTTCTTCTGCAAGGATTTTAAAACTTTTAGAAGTTGAGAGACCTAAATTATATAAGACACTAATTCAGCATCCAATAGGGGTGAAATGGCTTGAATTTAATATTGAGAATTTTAAGCGAAGATTTTTATAATTCCCTCACTTTTCCTATTTATGCAAACAAAAATTATTGATAACTGGACCCTTATTCATGCACTTACAGGATTTTATATTGGCACAATAATCAAATCAAGGCCCCTTGGCTATTCTCTGATAATTGGATATGAGGTTATTGAACCCCTCCTTGTTCCTGGAGTTTTTGAGGAAAGTGAAGGAATATTAAATATTATTTCTGATACTGTTGTCGGAATTTTAACTTATGAAGCCGGGAGAAAGCTGAAAGATAAAAAAATCGGTAATTGAAAAGATTTTTATAATTCCCTTACTTTTTCTTTTTATGGAAGATCCTTTAAATTATACTTATGAAGGAATAGAACAACAAATTAATCTTTTAGAGATTCATTTTAAAGAAGCTCCAAAGGGAGATGAGGCTTTTTGTAAGGATTGTATTGATAAGCATATTTCTACAATTAGAGGATATTGTATAGAAGGACCTAGTTTTACTCAAGATAAAGATGAACAAGATAAATTTTTAAAATTAGAAAAACAATTCCGAGAAATGAAGGGAAGAAATTATAAAAAAGAAGGAGTTGAACTTGCAAGAAAGGTTAGAAATATAAGAAAAGATTTATTTGAAGATTGCCCAACTTGTAGTGATTCAATAAAAAAAATACCAAAAGGTTTAAATAATAATCCAACTTCTAATAATTATACACACAGTTCTGATGGTCATATAAATGACTATCCCCAAATAAATAAAAACAAAAATAATATGGTAAAAGTTTCATACGGTGAATTAGCAGGGTTTAATGTAGCCCAATTTGCAGCAGAAGGTGTTAGATATCTTTTAGAAGTCAGACCACAAACACCAACAATAGATAAAGTTATTACGATTGGTGGAGGAGTTGCACTTCAGGCACTTGGCTTGTTTGTTAAAATGCCAAAAGCACTAAGAGTTGTTTCATTGGTTGCGGGTTCTAATTTGTTTGCAGGAGGAGTTGTTAAGCTAGTTAAAGGAGTAGCAGCACCTGCAGCAGTTGCAAGAGCATCAGCACCAGCAGGATCTAATGTAGCTGGATATCCTGGAAAAGCAGCATCTTATGCACCAGTCGCTGGCGGACCTGTTTTCGGTGGAAGAGTAACAGCAACTGGAATTCCAACCCAGTACACTCGAGCAAGTGTTTTGGCAGGATCCCAAGCATATAGCACCCCAGAACACGCCGATTTAATCCGTGTAGATTAAGTTTATAGTCATGACCTTTGGTCAATGATGCCTGACACCCGCAAGGGCAGGTAAAATCAACTAAATATAAAAGGAGTAAAAAAAATGACTCAATACCAAGAACTTAAAAGTGTCCCTTTGGATGCCTACAATAAGTGTTGTAATGAAATACTTAGAAGAGCTCAGGAACAGTTGGGGCTTCCAAGAGAAGAGATAATTCTGAGAGACTTGAGATCTGATGACTTAGGAGTTACTGGAAAATGGAAATTTTCAGTTACAAGTACTCTAGGGTGGAACACCCTTGTAGATACTTATCCTATTACTGACAACAGGTTTATTTGTATTTCAGGAATCTTCACAGAGATGGCTACACCAGTTGTACATAGCATTAGGATTACAAGAGCTGGAAGTGTTGCAAGATGGTGGAATGTTCAGAGAGTTGGAATCGTAGAAGACAATGAGATGCATGTTGATGATCCAATTATTGTGGACCAGAACCAAACAATTACTATTGAAGGATACAATGGGTTAACCTCAACACACACCATAGAAGAAATAGGATTCATCGGCTGTGTTACTGAGAAGAGAGGATTAGTTATCAATCCGTAATTATTTTTTTAATTTATTTTTTCACACACAATAAAAAATTGTTAAAAAGTTAACGAATGTTATATTTCTTTTTTTTCTTTTTTCTTTTTTCTGAAGTTGTGCCTTAGGTATCCCTAAAAAGAAACAATTAAATAATTCTTTTTCTTTTGTTTGTTATGGCATTAACAGATGGTTTGATATCTTATTATAATTTGGATGATCTAACAAATACAATAGTTGATAGTACAGGAAATAATAATGGAATAAATAGTGGTGCAACATTAGGATCAACTGGAATTATAAACACCTGCCTTGATTTTGATACCTCTACTGATTATGTGGATTTGGGTTATGGTGTACTTATAACAAACGAACAATCAATATCATTATGGATAAACTCAAGTGAAACTCCTGATAGTAGAAGATTTTTAGTTGGAAATAGGAGTACCCTTCTTGAATTAGCAAATTCTACATCAATACGATTTTTCCCGAGTGTAATATCTGGTGCAACTTTCAGTGTAACTATCCCAATAATCACAGCTTTAACAGGATGGATACATATAGTTGTGACTGAAAATTCCAGCAATATTGTAAAAATATATTTAAATGGAACCTTGGTTGGTTCTGGAGAGGCAGGACCACTAAATGGAAATTCAATGAGTTCTAGGCTTGCTGATTATGTTGGTATTGCTGGTAAACATTTCCAAGGAAAGATGGATGAGGTTGGAATTTGGAATAAAGAATTATCCTCGTCAGAAGTCCAACAGATTTATAATAATAGTTTTGGGTTAACTTATCCTTTTGAAGTGCTGCCTCCCCCAATAACAGAAGGCTTTTTAGAAGTAATGGGAATAACTGCTCCGACAGAAGCTCATGAAGGAGACTTAATTAATTTTACATTTAACACAAAAAACACTGGTGCTACAGATAATTTTCGAGTTGAATTGTCTGGAGATTTAACTGACTCACAGGAATTCTCTCTCGGAGTTGGATTAACAAAAGAGGTTCCTTTCTCTTTTACTATGCCAAATTATGATCCTTCAATAACAATTAACACTTATCATTTAACTGAAGAGGGAGATTGGGTATGGGATGTAAGTTCTGTTTGGGATGTTAATAGATGGAATTAGAAAATTATATAATATCTAAAAACATTAATTAAATATGGGAATAAAACATAAAGCTACTAAAACTCCAAATGAAGAAGGTCATGCTTCTGAATGGAATGATGAACACAAAATAGATAGTGATGTTAATTATGCTGGGCATTCAGGAGTAAATTTAGGAGAGCCAATTTCTCCGAGCGATATTGCAACTAAGAATTATGTTGATGTTCAAGCAGGAGGGATTACTTCTGCTGTTAGATATGTTAATTCAGTACATTTTAGTGACTCAAATATGGGAACATTATGGCACGATGTACCAGGATCAAGTATAACAGTCACTGTTTCATCTGGACAAATAGTTTTAATCTTAATACAGGGACTGGCTGATTTAGACACAGCAGATGCAGCTTTGGATGTCCAAATTTATAGAGGAGGAACAGGTCTTGGTAACCAAATGGCTGGAATAGGCAATATTGGTGGAACTGATTCTTCAATTCCTTTTTCCCTCCATGCAGTTGATATTCCAGGAAGTGGAAGTTTCACATATAAATTAAGAGCCGACTCAGATGAAGGCACTACAGATATAAATGATGGATTAATCACAGTAATCGTTTTCAATTAAATAAAAACCTTTAAATATTCAAACCACTTTTATAATCTATGGCATGGCTTCAGGACCAAACATATTCCTTCACGATAGCAAGACTATTAGAAGGATTTCTCAGAATAGATAGTTTAACTGTTAATGGTATTAATATGATTCTTGGAGGAGTTGATCAAGGGATTACACCAACAATCCATCCTGGAGATACTGTAAGTGTAGAAATGGTTGCAAGCAATCAAGGAGAATTAGCAGATAATTTTCAAATTAAAGCATATAAGGACGGAGCACTATTTAGTACAAGTCCATCAATACCATTGGCTATTGGGGCAACTTATAGTTATACTCCAATGGTCTTTACAATGCCGAGTGCAAATGTTGGCCTAGAAATAAGAACTTTCCACGAAGAATAAAAACAATAATTTTATATAATTCTTTTTCTTTTTCTTTCTATGACATGGGCTGAAGATACATCATTTGTTTTTGAAACAGAACCTAAGGAGAGAGTTATCTCTCCTTTAATTCCCCTCTTGGGAGTAGGATTATTACTTCTTTTTTTATTGCCAAAAAAACAATGTAGGACTTGTGGATAAAATGTTATATAATGTACCATCAGGATTTTCAATTAAGTTAATTCCCTTTATAGGATTAGATCACGGAAGATTCTTATTTGAAGCTCCGCCAATTGAAGAAACAGAATTTGATTATATAAGAGAAGCATCTCCAGGAGATATTATTGAAACCTGCTGGGGATTTTGCAGAAATGTAGAGGGAATTGATGATTGTTTTGGAGTTGGTATTGTAGATAAAGATAGTTTAATTATTATTCAAGGATATTACACAGACATTAAAATTCCTGTTTATGAGTTTGTGAGCTGGGCAACTAGACAAGATCAAGTTATGCCTGTCCTTGACTGGAATTTAATTTGTTATGTTGGTTATTACAGACCTCTGGAAAATGTTTTATATGCCACTGACTGGAAAGAATTTAAAATAAAATCAACAGCAGTACCAGAACCTTTTCCATTATGGCTTCTTTTTTTCGCTCCTTTATTAATTCCAGTAATAGCAAAACTTAAATAATAAAGCAACTTTTATTAATTATGGCAACAAGAGATTGGATAATGGTGGGAATTGGTCTTGGTGTAGGTTTCTTTATATTTTCAGCAATAGGAAAATCCTTGCTTAAATCAGCTTATCATTTGACAGCTGGAGAGGTAAAGGCTCTCGAGAGAAAAGCAAAAGTAAGAGCAGAAAAAAAAGCAGAAGGATAGAGATAAATTTATATAATTCTTATTCTTTTTGTATTTATGGCAGAAGATAATAAAGGATTAATTGCAGTACTTCTTCTTGCAGGAGCTGGTATTGGAGCTTATTTTTTATTGAGAAAAAAAGTGGATGTAGAGAAAGGATTTAATATAACTAACTATACAATTCCAGCAAGTGCTTATCCTAATTCAGAATTCACTATCACTATAATTGCACAAAATAATTTAACAGAGGATATTGATGGTTTTTGCAGAATTATTGATTTAGATACTCAGGGAGAACTTTTTTATGAACATGTGGTTGTTGGAACAACAGAAGAAACAAAAATACACACTTTTAATTTTACAACCCTCATGCCTAACAAGGAATTTAAATTAAGAATATCTACTGGAAATCATTTAACAAGCGAAATCCATAGTGTTTTGGACTGGACAATAGAAATTGGGGTGGCGTATGAAGCAAAAGTTTTGGAAGTTAATTTTAGGTAAAGTTTTTATAGTTTAACTAATTTAAGATAATATGAAACAAATAAGTTCAATAGGGGCTAGCATAATTCCTTTTGCTACACATGTAACAAAATCTCCTGGAGATGAATTATTTACAGATATACACTGGCAATCTACAGTCCCATCAGGAATCCACACATTTTATCTTTGGGCAATATTTGGGAAAAATGATTATCCCGAACCAGGATCTTTTGCATGGATGACAGGAGCTTTTGGATACTCTTTTGGGGATGTTGGAACTGGAGACCGATGGTGGGATGTGAGGATTGTGCTTGGAGAGGCTGGTCCTGTAGCTAATGGAGATTGGGATTGTATGCTTATTATTTGTGAAACAGATAATTTTCTCACTGGTTATATATATGATTTAGCTATTGTTCTAAATTGTTTAACAATTACTGGAGTAGGAGTTTTGGAAGCACAATTATTAGAAGTAGGATTTAATTAAAATGGCAGACTATGCAATAGTTAATAATTTAACAGATTATGCAGTTGAACTTGTTCAAACAGATCCAAATTTTACTAATAATTTGGCATCGCAAGTTAATTCTGATGTAAAGAGTGCTACAAATAATAATTATGGAATTTCTTATGTTACAGTAGATTTGATAGGAAAAAAGATATGGTATGATATAGAACCATTAACTGCGTCGGCAAAAGCAGAAATGCAGATGGCTTCCTTAGGGAATCCAAGTATTGGGTGGTTTGATACAGTTAAAAAAATAATAGTTGTGATTGTTGCAGTAATTGCTTTTGTAGTTGGAGCATTAGTTGGAGGATGGGCATTACTTGCAGGAGCTTTAATTGCAGGAGGCATTCTTTTATGGTCTTATTTAACAGATAGAATTGAATACAAGCAAGATATGGTTGAAATCGACGATGAATATACAAGACAATTAAGAGATGGAGAGATAACACAATCACAATATGATGAATTTACTGAGGCAAAGCACAAAGTTATGGAAGATGTTGGAATCCCTTGGAATACAATTATTATTGTCGCAGGCATAGGAATATTCGCACTAGGAGCATTAATGATTCTCACAAGAAAAAAATAAGAAACATATAAAAATAACTAATCCTTTTTCTATCTATGACTTTATCAAGATTCGTAAAAGTGTATAACAATTTGCCTCTTCCAGAGCGTGATCTGGTTTGTGTTGTTATAAATGATGAGGGTGTGACATGGAAACTTGCCTACAAGGAAATAAAAGATAAGACAGAATTAGGTGAGAGGATTCAGAAGCAACTCGAAGATTTAAATTTAATATAAAATGGAAAAAGAAACTGCTGTACTTTTAACAATAGGAATTTTAATTACCACCCTTACAGCTTTTACTTTAGTAAAGAAAACACCACATGTTGCTTCAGCAATTATGGGGACTTTTGGTGCTTTTGGATTGATTTATACATTATTAGTGAAAAAAGAAGTTGATCAAATTAGGGCTAGTTTAGGACCTATTTAAAATTGAAAATGGCAATCACAGAAGAAGAATTTAAATTATGTGAAAAAAGGCTTGAGGCTTGGAACGAAAAAATCGGAGCAGCATGCATTGAATTTGGTCCTCTTACAAAGGATGAAATGTTGGAGCATATAAAGGCAAAAGATGAAATAGGCCAAAGGCTCACGGAAGTCCAGCTTCATTATTTAAGAACATTGAAGGAGAGAAGATGAAATTTTTAAAGAAAATCCTAATGAAAAATGATGGAATGATTTTAGGAATTATTTTAGGTATTTTTGGGTTGGTTGGAGTCGCTTCACATTTAGATAAAACATTAAAACAGAGAAGATGAGAAGAAAAGGAAGAAAATCACAAAAACGAGCAATAAAATTATATTTTGAAAAACAAAAAAGATTAAAATTTTTTCCAAGATATGTAAACTCAGTTGTTGATTTTTTTAGAAAAGAGAATTTTAACACCACATATTTAGGTAAAAAGAGGATAATTAAAAATGACAACTAATCAAATGTTAAGTTTAGTTCCATCGTATGAACTTGTAACAAGGTATGCTTCATCATGGAATTCCCAAGTTTTAAATGCTGCTTCTGGGGCTGGCTTGCCTTATACAGATCTTTCCGGGAGCAGTGCAACAGCAACAAATTTTTTCTCGGCAATTGAAGAGCAAGATCCTATTCTTGTTAATATCGTTGGGCATGGAGATTATAATTTAATTCTTTGTCAGAATAATGAACTTTTACTTCAAGGAGGAATTAATACAAATGTTCTTGCTGAAAGAGTTGTTTATAATTTATCCTGCAGGACTGGAAGAGATTTGGGAAGAATTGCTTTTGATGAAGGAGCTGTTTCTTTTTTAGGATATACAGAATATTTCTGGATTGCTTATTCTTATGGAGATCATCCCGATGGATCTATGTCAGACCCTCTTCAAGACGAAGTATCAAGGGGTTTTTTTGAATCTCATAATGCAGCACCTATTTCATATATCAGGGGTTCAACAACAGTTGGTTCTTATTATTATTCTCAAAATACTTTCAATAGCTGGATAAGAGTATGGGAAAGCATAGATACTTTGGTTGCAGCTAATCTCGTATGGAATAGAGATTATCAGATTTTACATTCTGCTGAAGGAGTTGGAGCTGGAGGTGGAGGAATATTGCCTGTATTACTTGCATTTGCTCCTTTGCTTTTGATTCCTGTTTTAGGGAAAAAGTAAAGATTTAAAAACCTTACTTACTTAGTGTTTCCATGAAAATGGAAAAATTTGTATGTGAATATTGTAATGTAATTTATTCAGGCAAAGTTAGAAAATTAACTGAAAGACAATTAGAATTAATAAAAGAAATAAAAGAGAGAATTGAAAAAAAACATCAAGAATTTTTAGAAAGAAGATTAACTCTTAGTTCTTGGGAAATATTTAGGGGTTTTTTTGATATGGAAATTGAATATTTAAAAACCAATGATTTTGATTCTTGGTTATTTAAAATAGATGAAAAAAGTTGGCAGAAAAAACAAGATTATAAATATCTTAAAGATAAAACACATTTTCATCAATGTCCTACTTGTAAAAGGAATAAATTTTTAAGTCTTTAAGCAATTAACATAGAATTCTTTTATCAAAACCTTTAAATAAACAAGTGACTTTTTATAGAAATGGAAACAAAAGATATCTTTAAAAGATTAGCCATAACATTTGAAGGAATATCAAAGGATTTGGAAAAAGAAATAAACGAAAAAGAGGATGAAGGTAAAAATCCAGAAAAAATAAAAGAACTACAAAAAGACCTTAAGGAAATGCAAAAAGAAATAAAAGAACTTAAGAGAATCAATAAATAATAAAATGAAAAAAAATACCACTCTTTTATTAATCCTCGGAACACTTGGAATAGCTGGATTATATTTTCTTTTAAAGAAACCTGCTGTGGCTGCTTTACCTGCAGTTGCTCCTGCACCAGGAGTTCCTGCTGTGGCTGAACCTGTTCCTACTACTTGTAGAGAAAAAGCAATTTTCTTAGCTAAACAGCAATTAGGATTGCCTGAAAGCGAATTAACAGTTAGAAGTTTGATTCCATCAGATTTGGGATTAACAACTTGGAGTTTAAATTTGGCAAATGCAAATGCCTGGAACACTGGAGTAATTAATACAAATGTTGCTGATAATAGATTTTTATGTATCACAGGAGTGAGTTATGCTGGAACAAGTGCTGAACAAGTAAGAGTTACTGTTGGTGCTTCAACAGTTGCCAATTTCAATATAGAGAGGATTGCTGGAATTACAACAACTCACCACATTGATATTGCACCAATACTCGCACAGCAAAATCTTCCTGTTAGGGTTGATGTTTATGCTTCTGCAGTTTCAACTACAGATAATGTAATATTGGTGGGAACCACTGTTGAGAAGAGGGGACTTTTACTCGCTTGATTCTAAGAGAGAAAACTTTAAATAGTAGCCATCAATAGTTATTTTATGAATAAAACAATATTTGTTGAAACATTAGGGAATTCCCCACAGGTAAAAGTTTTGGATTTCTTGATAGAAAACCAGAGATGTGGTTGGTCTCTTGTTGAGATAAAAAATGAAACAAAAACAGGTTATGCAACTTTAAAATATCTTTTACCGAAGATGCTAAAAAGGAAATTAGTCATTATAACAAAGAAAATTGGAAAAATAAATCTCTATAAGATAAATGTAGAGAACAAGGCAGTAAAACATTTAATGGCCTTTGATTGGCAGATGATTAAGGATGATATTCTGAAGGGGGAAAAATAAAAAATGGAAAAGAAAATTTGGTATCCAAAACCAGAAGATGTAGTTGAGTATAATAAAAAGATAATTAGAATTCACAAAGAAACTAAAGCAGAAAAACCAGAGGTTTTAAGTTTTCAAAAGATAGAAAAATCAATAAACAAAGCAAAAAGAAAGGAAGGAGATATTGAAGATAAAGCAGCTGTTTTGATGAGGGAATTAAATACTGCCCATTCCTTTGGTTCTGCAAATAAAAGAACAGCATTTTTCACTGCAAACAAAATGTTGTGGTGTAATAAAAATTATGGATTGGCTATCAATCGAATGAAACAATCAGCTTTCGCAAAAAAAATTAGGGGCAGAAAAGTTACTGATAAAGAAATTGCTAAATTTTTAGGAAAATGCAAAACATAGAATTAAATCAACAAATTAGAGAATTGAAAAGACAGAATGTAGAATTTGAAGTCGTAGATATAGAAGGGCTTTCGATGGATGAAATAGATGAAAAAATGTTAAATAATAAAATAATCCGACAAGCAATTATCGATATTGCTCATTCTTGAAGGAAAAAATTTAAATAATCTTTCTTCTTCGTTGTGCAATGCCCCTCGAATCAATATTAAAAAAAGTAAAAGAAATTGGAAAACCCTATATTTCAGGAAAACTAATTGGAATAACATTAGGAGTTGCTGCAGGAATAACTTTTGGAGACCAGATTTATGATTTTATCAAAGAAATCCCTCATTATGATTTTTTAGATATGAAGACTTATTTCATAACAGGATATATTGGGCAGGGAATAGGGGGAAAGTGTGGGATAGCTTATTATTTGTTTAGGAGATGATTCTCGCTCAACCCATCCAGGGCAGATCAGTTTCCTCACCAGAATAAATACATTGAACTCCATGTCTTGGGCAGTAATAATCATAAGCAGTTTTCCCTGTTTCAATTATTGTTCTAAACATACACACTGGACAATAAGCTTTTGAAACCATGAAGAGAAAAAGATAAGGAATTATATAAAGTTTTTTAAATATTCATCTCTTCAATAAAACATGGCAGAAGAATGTGGAATTTGCACACACCTTTTAAAAACATGCTCCAAATTAGGAAATAAATCATATTGCAAGAAATTATTAGATAAGTTAGAAGATGGAAAGATTTCTGAAAAAGAATTTAATAAGAAGTTGAATAAAAAATTTGGGGCAAAAAGGTTCACTAAAGCATGGGTGGAGTGATTATTCTTTAACTCTTTTTATTGTGATAATATTCTAAAATTTCAACTAAAACAAGACCTCCAATTATTCCCAGAATAATTGATAAAATCGTTTTTCCAAATTTTTTTAAATTATTTTTTATCTTCATTCTCCAACCCTCTCAATCTTTAAATTATCAAATTTCCTAAAATAAGGTTCAAGGAGCTCTTCAAGGAATTCACTCACAGTAATTTTTTCCTCGCTTTTGAACTCTGCAAGATTTTTTGCTTTCTTGAATTTTTTTAAAGTTTCTAATAAAACTTTCAAATTCCCATATTCTTTGTTTTTATCCATATAGATTAAATAATCCAATAACCTTTATTAAGTTTATTGTTTTATTCAATATATGCCAATAATGAAATGTTCAAAGAAAAGTAGGAAAGGTTGGAAATATGGAAAGGGTGGAAAGTGCTACATTGGGAAAAAAGCAAAGGAAAAAGCAAAGAAACAAGGAAGAGCAATCGCATTAAGTAAAGCAAGAAGAAAAGGATATATAATTCCAAAAAAATAATATGGTAAAAATATGTAAAAAAGGAAGATACAAATCTATGGGAACTGAATTCAGATTTAAAAAAAGAGATTTAGCTCAATTTACTGATTGTAATAGATGGGTTAAAATAGCTTATGATAAAGATAAATATAGTCCTTCAACCTTCTCTAAACTTTCAGATTCAAATAGAACATTTACCAAAGATAAATTAAAAAAGTTCGGTAAGATTGTGGGAGATAAAAAATTATAATGGCAAAAAAGAAAAAATCAAGAGTCGCTCAGCGAGCAAAGTTCAAGAAAGCTGCAAAGAAATGTAAAGGCAAGAAAATCAAGGCTTTTAGAGCATGCATGCGAAAAGAATTGAAAAAGAAAAGATAATCACCTAACTAAACATGGGAGGAAAAATAAGATGGTAAAATGTACAAGGAAAATAGGTGTTGCACAAAGACGTTGTAGAAATGTCAAAGGCAAGGCGAAGAAAAAGAAATGCCTTAAGAGAGTAATGTGTGGACCTAAGAAAAAAGCTAGAAGAAAAAGAAGAAAGAGATAATCACTTTAATTAAATAAGGAAAACTTTAACATGGTAAAGAAAAAAAGAAAAGGAAAAAGCATCGGAAGAGCTTCCAAGGCATGTGTTCAGATCAGCAAGAAGACTGGAAAGAAGATAAGAACAAAAGCTCAAAGAAAGAGATGTATGCAAAGATACCTATCTGGCGGAAAGTCTGGGAAGAAGAAAAAGGCTGGAAGAAAGAAAAAAAAGAAAAGATAGTTTTTAATTTATTTTTTTTATTTTTTATTTTTGTTTGACTTAGATTGCTCTGAAAATGGTTTATAATTTTTATAATTCTCTGGATTAATCTTTTCCATTCCTTGAGAGTAACTCATTGCCCATGCCCTCATTAATGCAGTAGCTAACATCATTGCTTCTTCTGGATAAACAAAAAAGTCTGCAAATTTATGCCCATCTTCTCGAGTGCAAGTTAATCTAATAATATCAAACTTAGGGCATCCTTTTGGTGGTCTTTTGTAAACCTTACTTTCTACCTTGGATTTTCCATATCCATATAATGTAAATGCTTTTTTCATTTCTTCTTCCTCCAGTTCTTCTTATGCTGCCTCTTTGTTCCCTTAGTATATTTCCCTAGAATTTTCTTTCTCGGTGGCCTCATACCATCTTCTTCATCATGGCAGGATCTACAAATTCTTTTGAATGGAGGCTGATG